>Ga0272442_10003972_pt1 | contig 20410 bp, 16 predicted proteins | sample SSMForm2O_FD_200262 | JGI IMG/M metagenome (GOLD analysis project Ga0272442, IMG submission 200262) | Marine sediment archaeal communities from Little Sippewissett salt marsh, Falmouth, MA, United States - SSM-Form-2O | ecosystem: Environmental > Aquatic > Marine > Wetlands > Sediment ... | reverse complement strand
AGGAGGTCAGAAAGATCAATTTCGAAACCGAAGTGATCATGATTACAGCCTTCGGTACGATTGAAAATGCAGTCGGGGCGATGAAACTCGGCGCTTATGATTATATAACCAAGCCGTTTTCCGCTGATGAAATAGAAATAATTGTCGACCGGGCGATGGAACGCCAGAGGCTGAGAGATGAAAACCGCACCCTGCGCAACGATAATACACAGCTACGCAACCAGTTGAAAGAAAAATACACTTTCAGCTCGATTGTCGGTGTCAGCGAGGTTATGCGCAAGGTTTACGATACGATCGAAATGATCGCCCCGACCAAGGCCACGATCTTGATCTATGGCGAAAGCGGCACGGGAAAGGAGCTGGTGGCCCGGGCAGTCCATTACAACAGCGACCGCCAGAATAAACCCTTTATCAAAGTAAACTGCGCCGCTCTGCCCGAGAACCTGATGGAAAGCGAGCTTTTCGGCCACGAGAAAGGCGCTTTCACCGGGGCGATCAGAACCACGAAAGGCAGGTTCGAGCTGGCGCATACAGGGACCCTGCTTCTTGATGAAATAGGAGAGCTTTCCCTGCCGCTTCAGTCCAAACTGCTGCGCGTGCTGCAGGAAAGAGAATTCGAAAGAGTGGGCAATCCGAGTCCTCTCAGCGTTGATCTGCGGGTGATTGCCACCACGAACCGCGATCTGAAGCAAGAAGTGCAGGAAAGCAATTTCCGTGAAGATCTGTTTTACCGGCTTAACGTAGTGCCGATCTATCTCCCCCCGCTGAGAGATCGCAAAGAGGACATCCCCCTGCTGGTGGATCATTTTCTGCGCAAATATTGTGAAGAGAATGGCAGGGATATTGTCGGCATCGAAGACGAAGCTCTTGAAAAGTTGATGGTCCTGGACTGGCCGGGCAATGTGAGGGAGCTGGAAAATCATATAGAGCGGGCCGTGGTGCTCTGCCGCGACGAAGTTCTCACTGAACGCCACTTCCAGCTGGAACACGAGAGCGCGGAGAAAGGCAGCTCTTTCGGGCTCGATGGAGTGGGGCCCGGCACGACTCTGCGGGAAATGGAAAAACGCCTGATCCTCAGTACCCTGTCCTCCGAGAGCAATAACCGCACCCGGGCCTCGGAAATCCTGGGAATCAGCGTGCGCACGTTGCGCAATAAGTTGAACGAATACTCAAACGAAGGAATTAAAATTTCCTGATCTGCGGCTGTGGCCGAACAGCCCGGGTTGAGGCGGGGCTAAAGCCGGTCGGTCTCTATCGGATCAGTAAAAAAGAAAAAACGAGGCGCCCTGCTGATTCAGAGCAGAGAAAAAGATGCCGCGCTACTGATAATAGAATAAAATCTGAAAGCCGGAGATGAATTGAATTACATCTCCGGCTTTTACACTGGGCTTTAAGCCCCGGCGATGCAGGGAATCCGGCATTTGACAAACCTGCAACTGGGCCCGCACTACTGGCGAAACTTTCCGAAAAGCTTTCCCCGCGAATTTCATCCTGATTTGTCTCTCAGCCTGCTGGATCGTAAAAGCCGAAATTCAGGTTGCCTTTTTACCCTTTGATCTTTTGGCCTTGATCTGCGAATAGGTTCCTGATTCGTTTTTAAGAATTGTCTTGTTCAGCACCGCGGTTTTCAGGTGCGGGTAAAGATTCTGGACTCGCGTGCCTATTGTCCGGGCGATCTGCGGTGGGCGAATCCCCTCGGGGTGCTGCTCGATTACATCGTGAATCCGTTTCTTGATGTCCATCATCCGCTTGCCTTTAGCCGGGGCGATCTGAATGTTCGTACCTAGTTCCTCCTCGAGCATATTTACCAGTCGGTCCACTTTTTCCGTAAGATTTCCCACTTTTTCGATAAGTTCTTTCTGGCTGGTGGATTGTTCCGCGCTGGCAGTTGTATGCTCCTTCATCGTCCTGGCAAATTCTTCCACACCAGTAAGAAACACCTGTAATAAATCTGCCATCTCTCCTCCGTAAATACTCGGGTTCGTGATTAGAAGCGATTTCGATCTGAATTATCGGCGCTATTGATACAATTGATGTTTTATTCGCACAATTGCTATATTGTTATGTTAGTTAAGTTATATATTAATTCAGTTGATTTGAGTTTTTAGTAGATTGTTCGGGAATTAACAGTAGATCAGATTTATGTAATAATATAAAAATAATATAATAAATCCGGTAATTTAAATCAAGATTTAAATACCTAATTACCTTTTTAAAATAAACAACTCAATTCTATTGTTTTTCCACTCTTATCACCGCTCGTTGATCAAACGGCATGGAGGATTGCCTGGATGGCCGTACGCGTTAAAAACTGTTTTTCCAGTGTGAAAAAAAGCGGCGTTGAATTGTAATAATTAAAAAAAGTCGAAATAGAATTTCCGGTGGCATGGATGTTGCACTTCTGCTCTGCGGACAAACCGGCAGGCCCGTGGCTGAATGCTGGCAGAGAGGCAAGAGCTTGCCGGTTTATTGATTTATCGATGCTCCAGACAGCATTTACGTGACTTTCGCTGGTTAAGGAATTTTGACTGGAAGGCTTTGATGCTGAATAAATTTCTTTTTGAGCAGACGAATTTGCCGCTTTTGAACAAGGGACTTGATACTTACTCCCTGCGCCAGAAAGCTTCCGCACACAACATTGCCAATATCAATACGCATGGTTATCGGCGGATGGAAGTCAACTTCGAGTCTGAGTTGCGTAAAGCTTTGAAAAAGGACCCCGGTATAAGCGGCGAAAAAACCAACCCCGCACATTTCAAGATCGGCGCGAACAGAATGGAAGATCTCGAGCCGGTGGCTTACATGCCGCAGGATGCGGAGCTTCATTCCGGCGTGAACAACGTGGACATAGACGAAGAAATGGTCCGGCTGGCCAAGGCCCAGCTGTCGTTCGATTTCGCCTCCAGGATGGCTAACCGGACTTTCAGGGGTTTGCGCAGCTCAATTCGTGGCGAAGTTTCTTCATAGTTTCAATCGTGAGGTTATCCGATGGCTTTACAGCGTATTTTCAGTTCGCTTAATATCAGTTCGAAAGGCTTGAGCGCCCAGCGCCGGCGCATGGACACAATCGCCCAGAATATCGCCAACGTTGAGACCACGAGAACCAAAGAGGGCGGTCCTTACCGCCGCAAAGTAGTAGTGACCCGGGAAGCCCCGCCCACTGTCTTTCCAAAATATATCGAGAACAAGATCAAACTTGAGCGCACAACCGGCGAACATTTCCAGGACAGGCCTGTACGCGGCACAACGCCGGTGCCCAGCGGCACCGAAGTGGTCGAGATAGCCGCGGACTCCTCACCGCCACGACTGGTCTATGACCCTACCCATCCCGATGCCAACGAACAGGGATACGTAGCCAAACCCAATGTGAACGTGATTAATGAAATGGTGGATATGATCAGCGCCGTGCGCGCCTATGAGGCAAATATTACAGCGCTTAACGCCAGCAAGGATATGACCAAGAAAGCGCTTGAAATCTGAAACACGACACTGATTGGCCCTTGCGCCGGCTTTCCGGGTGAGATCAGTTTCCTGTCCTGAATGTAACAGGACCGGAGGGAGCCGAATAAAAGATGAGAGTGCTTCCTTATTTTCAGCATACGCAAATACACCGACCTGCAACGGCCGGCCGGGAGAAGATCGAGCCTGCTGTTGCCCTGGAGGCAAAGGATGTGAAAGCGGCTGAGGTGAAGAGCCCGGCTGTGGACACATTTATCCCTTCGAGTCCTGTCACCGGGGTCGTGCACTCGGTCAGGACCTGTCCGGAAGCCGGCCAGAGGCATTCCGGAGTTTTGAAGTCAGGCAATTACAGTTTTTACAAGCTGGATGGCATGCTTCAGAACAGGGACCAGCCGGGGCAAAAAGGCGAAAAGCTGGACACCAGAGGTTAACAGTTCCAAGATCAACAGCCAGGAGTAGAAAATGCCGGAATTCAGAATAGAGCCGTTTCGACCGGAATTGCCGCAGATAAAACAAGGCGCTGCCGCTCCCGCCTCCCCGAAAGAGCCGGTGGAGGGCCTGCCTCTGCCCGGGGGCAAGCCTGCCGGGGAAGTCTCTTTCCGGGAGTCGATCAGGCATTTTATCCACGATGTGGATCAGTTGCAGAAAGTTTCCAAAACGAAAATCGAAGATTTCGTAGCCGGTGAGATCAGCGATGTCCACGAAGTGATGGTGGCTGTAGAAAAAGCCTCCACCAGCTTTCAACTGCTGATGGAACTGCGCAATAAAATGCTTGACGCTTACCAGGAAATAAAGAGGATGTCAGTCTGATTGGACTGAAAACAGGCAACTTGCCAGCACACAGAGGAAAAGGCAGCTAAATGAACGAATTCTTTCAAAATTTTCTGACACAGGCCCGGGAGGTCTGGACGAGATTGAGCCCCAACCAGCGATTCGGCATGGTGGGGGTTACTTTCATCTCGATTGCCGGCATGATCGCTTTGCTGATCTGGGCCCAGCGGCCAAAGTACGAGGTGCTCTATTCCAGGCTGGATGAGGATGATTCGGCCAATATTGTCATGGAGTTGGGCGCCGAAAATATCCCTTATAAAGTAGAGCAGAACGGAACCGTACTGCTCATCCCTTCCGACGAAATTCCGGAAACCAGGCTGACCCTGGCCGGCAAGGGCCTGCCGCGCACTGCCGGTGTGGGTTACGAGATATTCGACAAAGTGAATATCGGCGTGACTGATTTCGTCCAGAAGATCAACTACCGGCGCGCCCTGGAGGGCGAACTCTCCCGCTCGATAGAGACCGTGCGCAATGTGGATAAGGCGCGGGTGCATATCGTTATTCCGGAAGAGCGCCTGTTTACCGAGGACCAGAAGAAGCCCACGGCCTCGGTGATGCTCAAGCTGAGGCCTTCCTCCGAACTGGATGAGAAACAGGTCATGGGGATCACCAACCTCGTGGCCAGCAGTATCGAGGGCCTGGAACCGGAAAGCATTACAGTTCTCGACTCCTACGGCAATCTCCTTTCCACGATTCAGGCTGTCGACCCGATGGTCAAGCTGACTGCCCACCAGCTCGAGCTCAGGCAACGCATGGAGGACTACCTCACCCGCAAGGTGCAGTCTCTGCTCGATGGCGTGCTCGGTCCGGGCAACAGTGTGGTCAGGCTTTCCGCCGAGATAGATTTCCAGAAAGTGGACCAGACAATTCGCCAGTTCGATCCCACCAACACAGTGGTGAGAGGCGAACAGCGCGAGGAAACAGTCCAATCCAACGAGCAGGAAACCTCCTCTACCACCAACGAGAGCACGATCACCAACTTTGAAGTCGGCGAAACAATGGAGCACCTGGTCCAGCAGGCCGGAAGTGTCAGGCGGCTCACTGTGGCTGTTTTTGTCAACCACACCTATACGATGGCGCCCCCTCCGGGGGGAGGCGATCCGGTCCGTCAGAGCGCGCCCCGTTCACAACAAGAGCTTGACAATATCCGTTTAATTGTACAGAATTCAGTAGGATATGACCCTTTACGCCAGGACCAGGTCGCGATTAACCAGTTCAGTTTTGACACCACACAAATAGACCGGGAAAGAGATCTGCTGGAACAGGCCGAAAGAAGAGAGTTCTGGTATAATGTCGCGCAAAAATTGCTCCTTGTTATTTCGATCCTGATCTTCGTGCTTTTTGCCAGATCGCTGCTCAGGTCCCTGAAAATTCTGCCGCCCAAGGAAGCTGCAGAGGAGGGGATCGAAACAGCGGTACCGATCGAGGAGGAAATCTCCCTCGAGGCGCAGAAACGCGCCCAGATACAGGAGCAGGTGTTGATTTTTGCCAAAGAAAAACCTGCCAATGTGGCTAAACTAATTAAAACCTGGATGGTAGAAGAGGAGGCTGGTGACTAATGGCCGAGCTGACCTATGAAAACCTCTCAGGCCTTCAAAAAGCCGCAATTCTGGTCGTAGCTCTCGGTGTAGAGGCTTCCAGCTCCATTTTCAAGAACATGGGCGAGCGCGATATCGAGAAGCTTTCGATCCAGATTGCCAACATGGATGATATTCCCTCGGCAGTAACGGACACGGTGGTGGAAGAGTTCTACCAGATGGTGCTGGCCCAGGAATATATCGCCCAGGGCGGAATGGACTATGCTCGAAACGTGCTCGAACAGGCACTCGGAGGACCCCGGGCGGCACAGATTCTGGCCAAAGTGCAAAGCGCGCTTCACGTTTCCGGGTTCAAGCTCCTGAAAAAAGTTGATCCCGCGCAGCTGCTGAATTTTATCATGAACGAACACCCGCAGACTGTCGCTGTGATCATGGCCCATCTCGATTCCCAGCAGGCCGCCTCTATCCTGGCCGAGCTGCCCGAACAGCTCCAGAACGAAATAGTCTACCGCATCGCCACAATGGGCAAGATCAGCCCTGAGCTGCTCAATGATGTGGAAAAGGTGCTGGAAAGCCAGCTGGAAAGCGTGCTCGGGCAGGATCTCTCCCAGGCGGGAGGAGCACAAAGCATAGCCGAAATCCTCAACCTCGCCGACCGCGCCACCGAGCGCAAGATACTCGACAACCTGGTGCAGAAAGACCCCGAGCTGGCCACTGAGGTCAAGAACCTGATGTTCGTCTTCGACGACATCCTGTTGCTGGATGACAAGAGTATGCAGCGCGTGCTCAAAGAGGTCGATGTCAAGGATCTCAGCGTTGCGCTCAAGGGCACCGGCGAGGAGATGCGGAACAAGGTGTTCAATAATGTTTCCGAGCGGGTTTCACAGCTCATTCAGGAAGAAATGGATTTCATGGGGCCGGTCCGCTTGCGCGACGTGGAAGAAGTGCAGCAGCGCATCGTGGATATCGTGCGTTCGCTCGAGGAGGACGGCGAAATCGTGATCAGCGGAAAAGGTGGGGCCGAGGACACTCTCGTTGAATGACCTTCTGTGGTTCTCCGGATAGTCCGGTTCTCGAATCAACAGCACGTGCAATTCGAAACAAGGTTTCGCTATGGTAGTGATCAAAACAGGTGTGCCGGTAAGAAAAGTTTTTATCAAGAATCTCTCCCGGGATTCGGCAGAGACAGAGGGGGAGTTCAGCGAGCTGGAATTTACACCTGTCGAGCAGGCCGACCCGCTGGAGAATGAGCAGTTCAAGGAGTATCTGGAGGAAAAACTGGCCGAGACCCGCGCTCAGTTGGAACAGGAGGCAGAGCAGAAAATCGGGGAGGCTTATGAAAAAGGCAAAGAGGAAAGCGCCTCGGCCGCCCGGGAGGAAATATCCGAGAAAGTCGCTCAGCTTGCCGGTATAATCGACTCGCTCCAGAAAGAGCGCCAGGCGATTCTCAAGGAAGCCGAGACAGTAGTGGTGGACATGTCTCTTGCCATAGCCCGCAAGTTCGTTGACAATGCCGCTGTTATGAACAGCGAGTTGATCAAGAAAACGATCAAGTCAGCGGTGAAAATGGTGACAGAGAAGGATAAGGTGATTATCAGGATCAATCCGGAAGACCTCGATGAGGTGCGGGCCCATCAGGACGACATCATTTTTATAGGCGACGGGATCGGAAAGCTCGAGATCCGGCCGGATAAGAAGGTCGGCCGGGGTGGGTGCGTGGTGGAAACCGAGGCCGGTAATATCGACGCAAGGATCGAGAGCCGGTTCGCAGAAATCGAAAAAAGCCTTAAACAGGCGTTCGTCAATGGAAATGGAACCGAAAATAAAGCCGGAGAACCCGCCCCGGAAAAAAAATGAGCCGGAGGGGCATTTTTCCCGGTACGCGCAAGCCCTTAACAACACCGAGGATATAGTCCTCAACGGCAAGGTCAACCGGGTGGTGGGCCTGATAATCGAATCGATCGGCCCGAACGTATCGCTTGGGCAGATTTGCCGTATCAGAAGCAGGGACGGTAAGCGCGAGGACAAGGCAGAGGTGGTCGGTTTCAAGGAAAACAATGTTCTTCTGATGCCCCTGGGTCCGATGGAAGGCATCGCTCCGGGGTGCGAGGTTATCGCGGACAAGTCGATGTTCACGGTCCAGGCGGGCTCCGGGCTCCTGGGAAGGGTTCTCGACGGCCTGTGTTTTCCGATTGACGGGGCAGGCCCGCTCGATCTTCCGGATACGGTCTCCGCTTACCGCCAGCCGCCCAGTCCCATGGAGCGAACGCGGATCAAAGAGCCCATCCCAACCGGGATCAGGGCCATTGACGGCCTTCTGACCTGCGGAAAGGGCCAGCGCGTGGGGATTTTCAGCGGCAGCGGGGTCGGCAAGTCCGTGATGCTCGGCATGATCGCCCGGAATACCGAGGCGGATGTTAACGTGATCGCCCTGATAGGCGAGCGCGGCCGCGAGGTGCGGGACTTTATAGAGCGAGACCTCGGAACGGAGGGTTTGAAACGTTCGGTAGTAATTGCAGCCACCAGCGATCAGCCGGCCCTGGTCAGGCTGAAAGGGGCCTTTGTGGCCACGGCCATTGCCGAATACTTCCGCGATCAGGGTATGGATGTGATGCTCCTGATGGATTCGGTGACCCGCATGGCCATGGCCCAGCGCGAGATCGGGCTCGCCGTGGGAGAGCCGCCGACAACCAAGGGCTACACCCCTTCGGTCTTCGCCATGATGCCGCGGCTGATGGAAAGGGCCGGGAAACTGGAACACGGCAGTATCACCGGACTTTATACCGTGCTTGTCGATCAGGACGATATGGACGAGCCGATTGCCGATGCAATGCGCTCGATCCTCGACGGGCATATCGTGCTCAGCCGCAGGCTCGCCTCGCTGAACCATTATCCGGCTATCGACGTTCTCAACAGTGTCAGCAGGGTGATGATCGACGTGGTCAGTCAGGAGCACCGCAAAAAAGTGCAGAGCCTGCTCGAAATCATGGCAACTTACCGGGAGTCGGAAGACCTGATCAATATCGGCGCTTACCAGGCCGGGTCGAATCCGGCTATCGACAAGGCGATCCGGTCGATAGATTCAGTGACCGGTTTCCTGCGCCAGGATATCGACGAGCACACCAGTTTTGATAAAACCCTGGAAGAGCTGAGCTCTCTCTACAACAGTATAGAAAGTCCCGGCGGGGAGGCCGCCGATAGCCGGCCGGGTGCCGAACCTCAGGCCAGGACCGCTTGAACGCTTCGATAGCAGGTTGTGCTGACAGGTAACGGGAAAGCAGGTAAGCGCTGAGATGAAACAGTTCGAATTCAGGTTGCAGAAAGTCATGGAGACCACCAAAACCAGGGAGCGGTTGAAACAACGGGAACTGGCAAAAGCTTTGGTAGTACTCACCCAGAACGAGTCACTGCTGGAGGCGATGCTCGACAGGCTCGCAGAACAGATCGAAGAATACAACGCACGTAAGCTTAGAACTTCGATGACTGCCTCGGACTTGATGAATTTCAGCCACTACACCGAGAAATTGCTGGTCGATATCCAACACCAGAAAAAAACTATCGAGGACCTGGTTGAAAAGGTGAGACAGCACAGAGAAAAGCTGATTGAAATTACAAAAGACAAAAAAATACTGGAACGCCTGAAAGAAAAAAGATACGAGGAATACAGGAAGAAATTGCGAAAGATGGAACAGAAATTCAGTGATGAACTCAGCGTGCAGACATACCAGAACGGCAAGAATGAAAACATTCATTGAAATTGATTGCGTGCACATTCTGGTGTTTTCTTAGCGGATAAATCGTTCACCGGGTTAAAAGTTTCAGAAAGTAAGAGAAAATGACAAAGTTCCTACAGTTCATCGGCGGGTTTATCCTCTCTTTTCTCCTGATTGTGGGATTGTTTACAGGCATTGTCTGGTACACCAAGGAGTACACCCAGCCGCCCCGGCCTGGAGTGAATATAGACAGCCTCCTGGCAGCGGGCGCGTTGCCGGACAGTCTCAGCATCTATGATAAAGAGCGCTATTTACTGCAAAAGGAGCAGGAAAAGATTGAGGCCGGTAAGGCTGAGCAGGCCCGCAGGGAAGAGGAGCTGATCCAGCGCCAGGCGACGCTTGAAGAAATCCAGGCGCAGCTCGATCAGGCGAATGCCGAGGAAGACTCGATCATGAATATCCGGTACGGGGAGATAGCCGGCCTGCTGGAAAGCATGAAACCCGTGGAGGCCGGTAAAGTGATGGACAACCTGCCGGATTTCTCAGCGGCCAAAGTGCTGACCAAGATGCGCAAGAGGGAAGCCGGCCGCGTGATGAACTCCATGTCGCCTGACAAGCTGACCAAGGTGAGCCAGCTGATTACGCTGATGAGAGATTGAGCCTGAATATTTGCAACTGCTGTTCCGGCTCGTTTTCTTTTCAGGCTTGAATGAAAATTATAAATTATTGATAATAATCCCCAAGATACTGCATTGCTTAGTCTTGCGCATAATATTTTTTGCCTTTGGTAGCCTTCAGCGCTTTCTGAACCAGATGAGTTACCCCCCTTAATCGGTTTTTCCGGTCCATCATTACGCTTCCGGGAAATGGGCTGTATCTCAATAATTCACAAAAGGTTTTTCCCGCCTCGGCCGGTTGCGACCACCGCAGCCCGGGTGCCAATTTCAACAACATGGGGATTCGTCTTATACACCGTGAGTATTTTTCCCGGAACATCGGCAACTGAGCTCTTGATTATTATGTTTTAATACTTGATAAGGGCTGCAGGGGATTCGGCGCGGTCGCGCTGGCTTCAATTGCATTATAAATCTATCCATTCAGGTTCGAATCCTGTTTTCATGTGAATGAAAAGTTAATTTGAAAAGGCAGATGGTGTGAGTTAAATTTGTTAAAAGAAATTACAAATCAGTTGCCGTGCTTGTTTGTCCGGATTTGTCTCAATGCATTTTGAACTTATACCGGAAAGGCTGAAGGTTCAATTATGCCGACTATTACTGTGGAGGGCCCGAAGATAAAAGGACTCGAGATAAAAAGGGCTTTGGTAAAAGAATTTACAGAGTCAGCAGCCAGAGCTTATGGATTGCCCGTGGAGGTTATAGTGGTTTTGATTAAAGAGAATCTGCCGGATAACGTAGGCGTTGGCGGTCAGTTGCTTGCCGACAGGAAGAAGCATGATATGTAAATGATGGCTGAAAAGATTATATTATCAGGATGGTAAAGTTTACTGCAAAAATTAACCGATGTGGTGGCCTTCTCTCGCAAATGGCCCTGCCGTAATTGGCGCAGGTCACCTGCACAGACCGATTGAAATGGAACCGTGCAATCCGCGATAGAAATATATCCGGGTGCAGAAAAAATCTATGGATAATCCGGGGCCGCCTGCAAGAAAAACGAACCCGATTGTTCACAAAATGCCGCTATGAGGGGCACCTGCTGAATCTTACCGGATGAGGATGATCATGAACAATAATGTTAACCGTCGTGAATTTATGGGATTGGCAGGGGCGGGATTTGCGGGAGTGATGCTTTCGGGCTGCGCCGGTGTGAGTAGTCCTGAGAATACGAAAAGAAAGCCGAACTTTGTAGTAATCTTCTGTGATGACCAGGGGTACGCCGATGTGGGATGTTTCGGGGCTGAGGGATTCGAGACCCCGAACCTCGACAAGATGGCCCTGGAGGGTGTGCGTTTTACCGATTTCCATGCCTCTACCGCTGTATGCTCGGCCTCCCGCGCCTCACTCCTTACCGGCTGTTACCCCGAGCGGGTGGGAATCCTCGGCGCGCTATTTCCGGAATCGAAAATCGGTATCAGCGATAATGAAGTGACAATCGCTGAGATTCTCAAAGGACAGGGCTATGCCAGCGCTATCTACGGCAAATGGCACTTGGGCGATGCTCCCCGGTTTCTCCCGACCCGCCATGGTTTCGATGACTATTTTGGACTGCCGTACTCCAATGACATGTGGCCGAAACATCCCACAATAGGAGACCAATTCAAACCGCTGCCGCTGATCGAGGGTGAGAGAACAATACAGTATCTGGAAGATCAGAGTAATCTGACCACCTGGTATACCGAGCGCGCGGTCAAGTTTATCGAACAGAACCGTGAGAGGCAGTTTTTTCTTTATGTGCCGCACAGCATGCCGCATGTGCCGTTGTATGTATCCGACAAGTTCAGAGGCAAATCCAGGAAGGGGCTTTACGGGGATGTAATCATGGAGATAGACTGGTCAGTGGGGCAGATTCTCGCGGCTCTCAGGGAAAATGGACTGGATGAGAATACCCTGGTAATATTCACCTCGGACAATGGCCCCTGGCTCAGTTACGGTGATCATGCAGGCAGCACCGGTCCGTTGCGCGAGGGCAAAGGCACGATGTTCGAGGGAGGTATGCGCGAGCCGTGTATCATGCGCTGGCCGGGTAAAATCCCCGCGGGTACTGTATGCACCGAACTTGCGACCACCATGGACGTCTTGCCGACATTGACAACGCTCGCCGGGGGTACACTGCCTGAGAACAAGATCGACGGCCATGACATCTGGCCTTTGATGGTTTCACAAAAGGGAGCGAAAAGCCCGACCGATGTGTATTACTGCTATTATGGCGGCGAGTTGCGTGCTGTGCGCAGCGGCAAATGGAAACTTCATTTCCCCCACAGTTACCGTACCATGGCCGGCCGGCCCGGCGGCACGGGCGGCCTGCCCGAACCTTATTCCCATGCGGAGATCGGCCTGGAACTTTTCGACTTGCAAAACGATATAGGTGAGACAGTAGATGTTGCCGACAAACACCCTGAAGTTGTCAATCGCTTGAAAGTGTTGGGCGAAATAGCGCGGGAAGATTTGGGCGATAAGTTGACCGGCCGCAAGGGCAAGGGTGTGCGGGAGCCGGGAAGAATCGCTCAGGATCAGGGAACTGAAGCCCGGGATGGCAGTCAGATAAAACGTACGGATTGGTGAAGATTGACAGGATCGAGCGCGTGTGGGCTAAGAAAAAAAGCGCACGCGGGCATGCCATAATAGACACGCTGATCTTGGCTCAAACAGTAAGTTCCCGGCCCGTGACCGGTGAGCGGGCCGCCTGCAGAATACGCTCGAGACAGCAAAGCCTTGGATGCCGGGGCCGGCCTGCCTGGTCGCTTACCTGCTGAGGTTGAGCGCCTGGGTGACCGACACGCACCTGCGGAACTTGTCCTCCGCCTCATAGAGCTCGTAAACCTCTCTGGTCAAACCGAACTCTTCTATCTCGTGCGTGAGAAAAACCAGCTCGCACCTCGGGGCCAGCATAGCCAGTGTCTCCGGGAGGTCCGTGAACCGGAGCACGTTCAGAAAATGGGGGCCGTCCAGGTGGGTGGCGGGAGGCGAGTGAAGGATAACCCTGGTCACCCGCTTGTCAAGCATGGCAGCGTAGGCGCCGAGGACGCCCGAGGCGCCCTTGCCGACCAGTGTCAGTTCCTCGCAGTTAGTGAACGCAGGGTCGGTGGCCACGGCCTCGATCGCGGACAGAATATCGCAGAGGCGCATGTCATCCAGCGACCGGCCCAGAACCAGGGCATCGCGGCTGTATTTTTCGACGGTGTTGTCATCCCAGATCCGCGCGCCGATTCCCCGGGGATATACCATGTGCTTGGACGTGGCTTTTTCCTGCAGCGGAAACGGTTTCATGAAGCTCCAGGCCTTTTTGCGCCATGTCTCGCCGGGAGAGGCAATATAGATCACCGCTGATTTTATTTTGCTGGCTGAACCGGGCACGTGCGAGATCATCCCGATCCGGATACCGGGTTCTGTCTCCAGCAGATAGCCCTCGCCCGCGTCGGGGTATATTTTCACCGGGGCCAGAGCGGTGGGCATGTTGCGCAGGACAAATTGGCGGAGTTTCTTCATCAGCTCCACGCGCCTGGCCTCCCAGGCTTGCCTGTCCGCGGGGCGCCCGGGCTGCTCAGCGGGCAGGAGCACCTCGTAGACCCGGTCGTTTATATTCTCCGGATGCCCGGCGTTGATCCCGCCTAGGGCGCCGAGCTGTTCGGCGTCGACTTTCTCTATCGGCTGCTCGGCAGCCTCCCTGTTTTCTCCCATCAGCCAGATATTACTGAACAGCAGCCCCCGCTCGCGCTGGACCTGATTATAGCCGTGCGGTCCCTGAACCTCGCACATGTCCACCTTGCCCGGCTCTCCGTACCATGAGTAAACCTTCCTGGCTTTTTCCAGCACGGCCCGGTAGCCCTCCGGCGGGTAGTAGCTGTCTCCGACTGAGGTATGGAGCAGAAGGGGCCGGGGTGAGATCAGCCCGGCCAGGGTGGTCCAGTCGTGGCGAAAGGTGTTGATAAAGTAGGCGCAGTCGCAGTGCATATTATACAGGTTGCGGCGGATGTGGGTCGCCACATCAGCCGTGCCTGCAGCCGGCTGTACTACACTCAGGCGGGGATCTGCCGCCCCTGCCATCCAGCTCAGGTGCCCTCCGCCGGAAACCCCGGTGATTGTCAGTTTCGAGCTGTCTACATCCGGCCGTGCGGCCAGGTAATCGACAGCCCGCATTGCGTTCCAGACCTCGATCGCCATCGGAGTGTAGCCGCGCGAGTACCACTCGTCGAGCTCGTAGCCGGACAGTCCGTGGTGGATCCCGTAGATCTCTGTCGCCTGGATCGGATCGACCACCATGCAGATATAACCGTTGCGGGCCCAGAGCGCCGCGTGGGGCTGCCTGCTTGTCTTGGTCCCATAGGTTCCCGACCCGTGCCCCGGACCCCAGATCACCGCCGGGAAAGGCCCGCTTCCTTTTTTAGGCCGGTAGAGATTCGCGGTCACATAGAAGTGCGGCAGGGACTGGAAGTGGATTACCTCGATAGTATAGTCTTCCAGCTCCACAGTGCGCACCAGCTCGGCGTGCAGGTCTGTCCGCTCGGGCAGGGGGTCGAGTCCGATCATGAACATGAACTCCCTGTGCAGGCGCTCTCTTTCAGCTTCCAGCTTTGAGCGGCTGTCGATCCGCTGCCAGGCCTCTTCTCCCAGCCTGACCGCCAGGGCTTCCATGTGTTTATTCATCTGTACTGTATCCAGGCTGGCGGTTGCCGGATCGAAGGCGGCAGAATCAGCCCACGGCGGAGCGGCCAGAGTCAAGATAGTCAGCAGCGGGAAAACTTTGAGAGCGAACTTCCTGAGAATGTCGGTCAGCATGTTTTGCTCCGGAAAAGATTAAAAGGCACAGGTGTTTTATAAGACGGTATGAGTATCGGGCTGTTTGCAAAAAGATAACTCCGAGGATTCATTTTACAACGGAAAAAAACAATTAGCCAGGATATTGCATTTTGAAAGCGCCTGTAAGCACAGCAGCGCAGGACCGGGTGCCGAAAGGGCAGACCCGGCAGGCTGTCTCCGCCGTAATGGCGGCCCGTTTTTCCCAATCTGCCCGGGGCGTATTTTCTAAGCGCTTGCAGACAAAGACATTGTAAATTACTCTGCTTCTGGTACATTAGTTGCGAATTCAGAAACAAGGATATAGATTTCAGTGTATAAACTAGAAATGCCTGTATCAGGAACTCCATCAGAAAGCTGGCCGGGACACTGAGGGCAACTTGTTCAGAACGCAATCAATAAGGTAAAAGGAGGAAACAAATGGGGTTCATCTATGGACTCGATCCGCTCTACTGGATGCTTATCGGACCGACTATTTTGCTGGCGCTCTGGGCGCAGATGAAAGTCAAATCGAATTTCTCCAAGTACAGTAAGTACACGACCGCCAACCGTCTTTCCGGTGCTGAGGCGGCCGAGGCGGTTCTGCGTTATGCCAATATCCATGACGTGAAGGTCGAAGAGGTGGGTGGTTTCCTGAGCGACCATTACGACCCGCGCAGCCGCACTCTGAGGCTGAGTCCGGATGTTTTCCGGGGCAACAGTATCTCTGCCGCAGGCGTGGCGGCCCATGAGGCGGGCCACGCGATCCAGCACGCACGCGGCTACGCTCCGCTTGCCATGCGCAATGCCATGGTTCCCCTGGCGAGTTTCGGTTCATGGCTCGCCTGGCCGATGATCATTTTCGGCATGCTTATTCAGTCCCTGCATCTGATGCAGCTTGGCGTTATCGCTTTTACTGCCCTGGTGGCCTTTCAGCTGATCACACTGCCGGTGGAGTTCAATGCCTCCACCCGGGCAAAGGCTGTTCTGGTCAAGTCAGGTGTGCTTGCCAATCAGGCGGAAGCCGATGGTGTGGGCAAGGTGCTCAATGCGGCGGCGATGACTTACGTGGCAGCCACGATCACCGCGATTGCCCAGCTGATTTATTTTGCCCTGCGCGCCGGCCTTCTCGGCGGGGGTGATGAATAAACAAGGGTGATCGACCCGCATTTTTAACCATGCCGCCGGAACCATAAGGTCCCGGCGGCTTTTTTTCTACCGCTCTTTTTCAAAGGCCGGCATGCCTGGAAGATGATAATAAATCCTGCAGCGGCTGAACGTTTTCTAGTGTCTACTATAACGGACTTTACAGGTTTATGTTTTTTCTGAAAGTGCTTGCAAAACTTTGATTTTTTTATATTTTATAAGCAGTCGAAAGATAATTTGCGCAGAAACTCGCTATTCCCTCCATCTGCATTGTCCGCTTACCCCTCAGGTTAATCGGATATAATTTTAGATATTCAAAGAAGGATTTGGTTATGCTTTACTTGGACCGTAAGAAATATGATGATGTTGACTTTGACATGCCTGTGGAAGTGGCAGGCGTTCGTTTCCGTAATCCGTTTTTTGTTTCCAGCGGACCCACCACCTCGATGCTTCAGCAACTGATCAAAGCCGACGAGTGCGGGTTTGCCGGAGCGAGCTGCAAGCTTACATTCGACCCGCCGCCCTATATTAACCGCAGGCCCCGCTACGGCTGGGATGAGAAACAGCACCTGCTCTATTTCTCCGCTGAGAAGAGAATCACACTCGATGAGGCCTGCCGTCTGATCGAGGCCAAGCGCAAGCAGAACGACAAGTTCGTGCTGTTCTCGAATTTCACATATTCCGAGCCCGGGTTGGAGGGGTGGGTCAACATGGCCAGGAAATTCGAGGAGGCCGGGGCACATATCAACGAGCTGAACATGTGCTGCCCGAACATGTCGTTCAACGTCGAGCTGGCCAAAGACAGCTCGGCTGAAAAACATCAGACAGGCGCGAGCCTGGGCCAGCAGGAAGAGGCGATTCAGGCGATCATCCGGGCGATCAAGCAGGAGACCAGCATTCCGATTTGCGTGAAAATCACGCCCGAGGGAGGCCGCCAGCATATCGTGGCCAAAGCCTGTTTCGACGCCGGGGCGGACATGGTCTGCGGTGTGGCCAACCGGCTGGCCCTGCCTGCCATCCGGACCGATGAACCCGGCAAGAGCACGATCAACCTTCAGGAAGAGCAGGGCATGTACTGCATGAACAGTTACTGGATCAAGCCCCTGGCCCTGCGCGACGTTTACATGATGCGCAAGAGCTGCGGGCCTGAGGCCAAGATCCTCGGCACCGGCGGGATCACCACCTGGAACGACGGCGTGGAGATGATGATGACCGGGGCCGATCTGGTCGGTATCTGCTCGGCCACGATAATTTACGGGTTCGGTTTCTTCCCCGAGTTCTTCCGCGGGTTCCGCAAGTATGCCGAGGAGCACGGTTACCGGGATCCTCTGCAGATGCGGGACAAGATTGTCGATTCGGTAAAGTCAGCCCCGGAGCTGACCCTCTGGGAGGGCTATGCCAGGCAGAAAGAGGCGAACCTGGCGGCTCCCTGCGATTATGCCTGTCCGCACCACGTGCCCGCAATGGCCTATGTGCGCCTGGTAGCCCAGGGGAAATTCGAGGAAGCCTACCAGCAGATTACCGGCAAAAACCCGCTTCAGCATACATGCGGCTATATCTGCAACCATCCCTGTGAGGAGGCCTGCACGCGCGGGCTCAAAGACGAGCCGATCCGCATCCGGGCGATCAAGCGTTTCGTAATGGATAAGGCCGCGGAAGAGGGCTGGCTGCCGAATATCGAACAGGCGCCGCCCAACGGTATCAAGGCGGCTGTAATCGGCTCCGGGCCTGCGGGTATCAGCACGGCCCACAGCCTTGCCCGGGCCGGCTACGAGGTGACTGTTTTCGAGCGTGAGGCCGAAGGCGGGGGGATGCTGCGCCACGGCATTCCGGAGTTCCGTCTGCCGCGCAAGCTGATTGACAGGGAATTCGACTGGCTGGACAAACTTGGAGTGAAAGTGGTTTATAAAAAGGCGCTGGGGGTCGATTTTACCCTTGATGAGCTTCGCAGCCAGGGTTTCAAGGCGATATGTCTCACGGTCGGCACCCAGAAAGGCCAGCTTTTGGACATCCCCGGCGAGGATGCAAAAGGCTGTTACACCGCAGTTGATTTCATCCGGGCCCACGCCTCCGGAAACGGTCTCCCCCTGGGCAACAGTGTGGTGATTATCGGAGGGGGGTTCACCGCAGTGGACGCCGCACGTATCGCCGCACGAAGGGGAGTGGAGAATATCTATATCTGCTACCGCCGCACCAGGGACGAGATGCCGGCAGTGCCGGAAGAGGTTTACGAGGCCGAGGAAGAGGGCGTGCGGGTGATGTACCTGGTCAGCCCGCTGGAGGTTATCAAGACCGCAGACGGGAAAATCTCCGGCCTGCGCCTTCGCAGCAACGTTCTGGGAATGGATACCGGGGACGGCCGCCGCAGGCCGGAGGGTGTGCAGGGCGCGGAGTTCGTTCTGGCTTGTGACACGGTTATTTCTGCAGTCAGCCAGGAGCTCGATCAAACTGTCGCCGGGCTTGGGCTGGAGATGACAAGCTGGGGCACTCTGGCTTACGATAAATCCACCGGCAGCACCTCCGTGGATGATATTTTCGTTGCCGGGGATGCCTCGCTCGGGCCGTCGACTGTTATCCAGTCAGTGGCCGAGGGCAAGCGCGCGGCTGTCTCTATTGACCGAAAACTTGCCGGGGAGCTGGCAGTGCTCGAGTACGATCCGGTGCCTGTCTCTGTGGACCCGAAAGACGTGATAAACCGCAGCACGGACGTTCCCCTGGCCAATCGGGTGGCTCTCAAAGTAACTCCTGCCGAAACACGCAGGACAAGTTACGATCTCTATGAAGAGGTGATGAACGAGCAAGAGGCAGTGGCTGAGGCTTCCCGGTGCCTGCACTGCGGCTGCGGCGTGGGCTGCCAGATCTGCGAGGAACTTTGCATGAGGCAGGCCTGGGATGAAAAAGACAACCGTGTGCAGGTGGATAAAGATGAATGCGTGGCCTGCGGGATGTGTGTTTTCCGCTGCCCGAACAACAATATCGAGATGGTCAAAGGCGAGATCAGCCCGCCGAATGTGAGCTGACCTGGACTCCTGAGACCGGCGAAAAGTCTATAGATCAAAGGGCACGGCGCATTGCCGTGTCCTTTTTTTCTGCGGAAAGGTGTTTTGTCGAGAAAAATTTTGTGCTATTTTTTTCAGGTTAACAATATATTTATAATATCGTTAGATATATCGGAATGCGCTCCTTGTGCAGGTCAATCTGTTTCTTGATTCGCATTTGACTGGAGAATCCAGCCAGTGAGCCGCATCTGAGCCGGATCGAATACTGTTTGTCTTAATAAAACCGGTGTCCCACGGACATGTCTGAACCAATGGAGGTCTGCCAATGTCAAGGACTTTCAGATTGCCTCGCGGGGATATTCTCTACCTGAACCGCAAGCCTTTCGATGATGTTGATTTCGACATGCCGGTGGAGGTTTCCGGAGTCAGGTTCAGGAACCCCTTTTTCGTCTCCAGCGGGCCCACCACCATGCTTCTGAGCCAACTCAAGCGGGCCGCGCATTACGGCTGGGCCGGGGCGAGCTGCAAGCTCACCTTCGATCCGCCGCCATATATCAACCGCAGGCCGCGCTACGGCTGGGACCCGACCCAGCACCTGCTTTATTTCACGGCGGAGAAGCGGCTCACCCTGGATGAGGCCTGCCGCCTGATCGAGCAGGCGCGCAGGGAGATCGATAATTTCGTGCTTTTTTCCAATTTTACCTACTCCGAGCAGGGCGTCGAGGGCTGGGTAAACATGGCAAAGCGTTTCGAGGAGGCCGGGGCGCATATCAACGAGCTCAACATGTGCTGCCCGAACATGTCGTTCAACGTGGAGCTGGCCGAGGACCCGACCAAGGCCCAGCACAAGACCGGCGCCAGTCAGGGCCAGGACCCCAAGGCCCTGCGGGAGATTATCGGGGCGATCAAGGCCGAGACAGCAATCCCGCTCTGTGTGAAACTCACACCGGAGGGCAGCCAGCAGCACCTGATCGCCAAGATCTGCTATGATGCAGGCGCGGACATGGTCTGCGGGGTGGGCAACCGGCTCGCCCTGACCCAGATCCGCATGGACCAGCCCGGCAGGAGCGATATTTACCTTCAGGAAGAACAGGGCATGTACTGCATGAACAGCCAATGGCTCAAGCCCCTGGCCCTCCGGGACGTTTACATGATGCGCCGCATGGTGGGGCCCGGTCCCACCATCCTGGGTACCGGCGGGGTGACCACCTGGGAGGACGCGGTGGAGATGATCCTGTCCGGGGCCGACCTGGTGGGTGCCTGCGCGGCAACCA
>Ga0272442_10003971_pt1 | contig 20411 bp, 23 predicted proteins | sample SSMForm2O_FD_200262 | JGI IMG/M metagenome (GOLD analysis project Ga0272442, IMG submission 200262) | Marine sediment archaeal communities from Little Sippewissett salt marsh, Falmouth, MA, United States - SSM-Form-2O | ecosystem: Environmental > Aquatic > Marine > Wetlands > Sediment ... | reverse complement strand
GGAGGAACCGGCGGAGCCCCGCCCCGATGGATCAAGGCCAGGTCCTTCCAGTCCGGACCATAAATATGCGCGTGAAAGCGGAATCCCGGTTTCCCCGCCACCCTTTCCAGATTAAAACCCGCGAATCCACGCCCCAACGGCAACAGGGGGTAGAGATAAGGGTTGAACCGGAAAGGAATCTTCCGTTCCCTCAGGAAATCCCCGCCGGGCTTGAAGGACATGACCTTCCCCATGGCGGTGACATGCACTTCCGAAGAAAACGCGCGGATATTTGGAGAAATGCGGAATTCTCCGGGACCTTCGCCCTTTATTCCTGCCTGTCGGAGAAACACCATATCCGGCAGGCGATAGACAAGGAATCCCCGGCCCTGGCTCACATAAAGGAATTGACCGCCCACGGACAAGCCCGTGGGTTTGAGGACCTCTTTCAGCACAAAAACATTTTGTTCCCGGGAATTCGACTCCGCCGCCGAAATCAAAGAGAAAAGCAACGGAAAAATGCAGGCCAAACGTTTCATATCCAACTCCTTGACCGTAGGATGCACGGAACAGCTTGTCCTAGGTCCTGGTAATGAATACGAATGAAAAAGAAGAATATTCCCCGCAAGGAAAAATCCGACGGAATCCGCCGGATCCGGGGCGGGACGATGCAATGGGAAACGCTCCCGGAGGGACTCGAACCCCCAACCTACTGATTAGAAGTCAGTTGCTCTATCCGTTGAGCTACGGGAGCCTTTTTTCGAGAAATCGGGGCGAGAGGATTTGAACCTCCGACCCTCGGTTCCCAAAACCGATACGCTACCAGACTGCGCTACGCCCCGGCAATCCCGAATGTATAAGAAACGGACGATGGTTCGAAGGAGAGGATCAGAGATCAGACATCTCGCGCTTGAGACGTTTGCGCATCCGCTTCTTGGCCTGAGCGTCCTTCAGTCTGCGCTTTTCGCCGGGTTTCAGGTAAACGGAATGCTTTTTGATTTCCTTGATAATGGCTTCCTGCTGAACCTTGCGCTTGAAGCGTCGCAGTGCGCTGTCAACGGACTCATTGGAGTTAACTTCTACATACGCCAAAGATATCACCTGCCTTATGTGGAAAAATCCGATGCCAATATACCCGAGAGTACGTTTCGTGTCAAGTCCCGTCCGCGGACTCCAGGCGGGCCAGCTTCCGGGTCAGCCGCTGCAGGCGGTGTTCCAGATCCTCTTGCTGGGGAAGCGACAGATCTCCAGTGGCCAGAGCAGCGCGGACCAGGTCCAATGCCCTCTGGTAATCCTTTTCCCGGTGTTCGTAATGAATAGACAACTCCCGCACCGCCCGCGGGTCCCCCATGCCGCGTAATTCTTCCCATAAAGCCAGGGCTTCGCCGTAAAGCTTCCGCTTCTTGCGAATCAGCGACAATCGGCGCAAAGCCAGAGCCTGGACATCGTGTCGTTCCGCAACGGCACGAACCGTTTCCAGTCGCTCCACCGCCGCTTCCAGGCTGCCGGCATTCTCCAGCAGCCGGGCGGTTCCCAGGATTTCACCCTCATCCCGGGTATGGGAAACATCCTCGATGTACATGGCGGCCAGGTTGACGAGCAGGGCCAGGCCCAGGAGATCAAGGGCGTTATGCTCCATCACGACTTCCAGGCAGGAAAGATCGCCGCTGCGCAGGTAGTCGAAATAGAGGCGGGGGATATCCGCGCCGTTTACATCATCCTGCCGGCTCAATCCCAGCAGTATGTCTCCCAGGTATCCCAGGCGCCGTGACGGGTAGGTATGGCGCCAGATCGTCCTGGCCGGATACAGGAAATCCAGGTGGGGCAGTTCCAGCAGCGGAAATCTCCGACGCTGCAGGATATATCGGGTCTCCATCAACGGATAGTCGAAGCATTTGCCGTTGTAGGTCACTCCGGCTGAAGGAGAGCGTTCCTCCAGAAAGGCATCCACCCGCTCCAGGAATTCATGCTCCCGGTTCAGATCGGACAACACGAAGATGCGGACCTGGAAGCCGGAATCATCCAGAAACCCGAACCCCAGCATGAACGCCAGGGTTCCCGTTCCTCCCGCCAATCCAGTGGTTTCGGTGTCAAAGAAGAGCATTGCCCGGGGATCGATTTTTCGCCATTCGTTGTCACCGGTCAGGATCTTCATTTCTCCCGGTCTGGCTCTCTTTAAATCGCCAATGGAAAAACGCCCGAATCGGGCACTATCAGCATAGGTATATTGCCGTTCCAGAAACGGAGGAATATCTCCGGACAAGCGGCCGCTTCCGGATTCAGGGAGAGGAGATTCGGTTTTCGGCAGCCGGGAACGGACCAGGCGATCCAGCTTCTCCCGGGTGGACAATTGCGGATCCGCATCCAGCCGGGACCACTGGTTCCGGATGGATTTATCCAGTCTTTGCAGTTTGTCTTTTGTTTTCGCCACCGGGCGGCCGCCTTCGCGGGAAATCAATCAATCATATAGTTGAGCGGGTTGCGGGGTTTCCCGAACACGCGTACTTCATAATGCAGGTGGGGAGCGGTACTCATGCCGGTGCTGCCCACAAACCCGATTACGTCCCCCCGCTTGATCCTCTGACCTTCCCGTACGCCAAAAGAAGCCAGGTGGCCATACCGGGTAGTAAACCCGTAACCGTGGTCGATAATGATCAGGTTGCCGTAATACGCGCGCTTCTCGGCGCACAACACCAGGCCGTTGGCCGGCGCGATAACCTTGTTGCCCAATTGGGTGGATATGTCCAACCCGGGATGGAAGTCACTCTTGCCCGTTATGGGATGACGCCGTTGTCCAAACACGTCGGTCAGGTATCCCCGGGTAGGCCAGATGGATGGCGTGGAGGCCAGGCGGACTTTTTGCTTGTCGATGACACTGCGCACATACTTCAGGGTTTTTTCCAATTCCCGGGATTTGTTGCCCAGTTGCGACGCCCGCCCCAGGAGATCTTCCGTTTGCGGGGTGATCACCGGAGGCGTCGCGGGCAGGATGGCATCATTCCTGAATTCCACCGGACCGCCGCTGCCGACTTCCTTGAGAGCCAACGGGGATTTCAATCCCGAAGCCACCAGGATCCTGTTCGTGTAGATCTCCATACGGCGGATGCTGTGGTCCAATAGCTCCACTTTCTTGCTGAGATCACCGATAAGACGATCTTTTTCAAGAGTTTCCTGTTGAAGTGTACGAAGCTTGTGGCGGTTGGAAGCGGTGGTCAGATAATCAAATATGGCGAATCCCGAAAACACGATCAACACCAGTGCGCCAAAAGCCGCACGGTAGAGGAACCGCTGGGATATCGAGAATTCCCGGCTTGAAGTTTTGGCCCCGGATACTATGATTACGGAATAAAAATTACTCTTTTTTCGCATGCCAATTATATGCATTACAATAAATAAACAGAAATGTCAACACCATCCGGGAGTCGCCCTGCTGGGCCGCACTGCCCTTATGGGCCGACTTGACTTTCTTTTTCAAACTTGATACATCAAAATAAGGATCACAGGAGGATGTATGAGTAAACACAGAGTATTGCTGGCCGACAGCAGCTATACCATCCGCCGGATCGTTGAATTGTCTTTTTCCGAAGAATCCGACATAGAGCTCATTACCTTTGAGAGCGGGAACCCACTAAAAGAAAAACTGAATGAGTTGAATCCAAGCGTTGTTCTGGTGGATATCCGCCTTCCCGAGTTCAATGGTTATCAGGTATGCAAATTTATCAACGAGAATGAAGGCCTCTCCAATACCCGGGTTTTCCTTTTAAAGGGAGGTTTCGAGCCGGTAAACGAAGACCTGCTGAAGGAATTAAAGTATCATGAAATCGTCACGAAACCTTTTGATTCGAACGCTCTGGTAAAATCCGTCAAAGAGGTGTTGAGCTCCGAGGCGGCCCCGGCGGCTCCCCCCGTAGGCGACGAAGAGATCTCTGACTCGTTCCCCGAGGACCTTCCGGAAATTTCGGGTTTTGAAGAGGAAGCGGTCGACGAAATCAGTTTCTCGGATGTCAACGACGTGGTAACCTCCGAACCCGAAGCCACGCCCAAAAAGAAATCCGACACCGAGGACTTCGTGCGCGATGACGTCCTGCCTTCGGAGGAAATCACCCAGGGTGCGCAACCCGAACGAGACGACACCTTGCGGCCCGATACTGCCGAAGATATGGCCAATCCATTTCAAGAGGACGCCAAGGAAAGCAATATCGACGAGTTGCTTGAAAGGGAAATCGAGCGGGAACGCCAGGCCCACGAAGATCCGCCTGAAATGGGTACGCCCCAGGCCGAAGCCTTTGATTTTGAGCCGGTTGGACCCACCGAGATCCCGGGCGATGAAGCGGAAGCCGGCGAGCCTCAAATCCCGGAACTGGTCGAATCGGCTACCGGAATGCCGCCTTCCCTCCAGGAAACTCCCGCGGATGGCGCCACTCCGGACACTCTTTCCGAAGAGGAGCTGGCCCAGGCTTTCGCGGAAGCCGCGGAACCGAGGCAAGCGGACGACATCTTCGCTCCTCCAGCTGAAGCCGGAGAGGAAACGCCCCCGCCAATTCCCGAATCTCCTCCTGAGATCGAAATTCCTTCACCTAAGGAACCTGAAATCTCCATACCCGCCCCTCCCGGCGAAGATACCGAAACCGAACGGATCATGGCCGACCTGGATGCATCCGCCCGGGAAACCGAACCTCCGGCGCCATCCCCGCCGCCGCCCACGCCCGAACCTCGGACCGACTCCACCGGTGAAATCGTTGACCCCGAGGCACTGGTCAACCGCATGGAAGACAAGCTGAGCGTGGCCATCAAAGAGATTCTCTGGGAGGTCGTTCCACCTCTGGCGGAAAAAATCATTAAGCAGGAAATTCAGCGCCTGGAATCGGAAATCGAATCCAGCGACACCTGACGATTCCCGGTAACCCGTATGCTTTGTCCCCCGCCGCCCAGGATTTGCGACCACAACGAACTGGAAAACCGTTGGAGCGCGGTGTGGCTCCGGGTGAGCCGTTCCACTCCGGACAACATGTTGCCGCAACCTTCATTGAACGCCGCAACCGCCGTTCGTCGAGATATACTCCTGCGCCAGAGGATCATGCGGGACGTGACGGTTTTCCCACAAACCGATTCGGCGGAAGCCCCACCAATTCCTTTCAATAAGACGGCGCTCCATTCGGGTCTCTCCCTTTTGACTCCCCTGTCCATTCCTCCCGAACACCCGGACCACGCCCATTTGGAAAGATTCCGTGCATATGGCGGAGATGTCCTGCGCTTCGCTTCGGCAATGCAATCGACATGGCCCCCCGGCGTGGATCGGCTTCAGGGCTCTTTATCCCTGTTTCACAAGCTCTGGAATTGTATGCGCTTCACCTGTGTCCATCTGCGGGGTGATGAACCCCTTTGCCCCGACACAGTCGGCGCTTCGGACATGGATCGCTGGTTTCTCCAGCGTCTCAACACCACCACGGCGCGGGTGAACGACCTGTTCGAACGGAATCGCTTGTCCGGAGTCTGCGCCCGGCTGCAACACCTTATCCGCCGGGATCTGAGCGGATGGTACCTGGAGTTCTCCCGGCACCACCTGGATGAACGATCCACCCGGCAATGCATTCGCTATTCCCTTCTACACACGGCCCATCTACTTCACCCCTTCATGCCCAACATCACCCAGGAAATTTTCGCCCGGGTGGGACCCCGCCCAGCGAAGCTCCTGATCCACCTCCCCTATCCTGAATTCAGAAGCGAACTCGTTTTTCGCAACGCCGCCCGGCGCATCGACATCATGCGCGGCCTCACCGAGGATATCCGTAGGATCATCGGGAGAAATTCTTCGCCCTCGGTCAAAGGGTTCGATGCGATCCTTACCGGAGACGGCAATGAAGCGGAAAAGCGATGGTTATCCGATCATGCGGAAGATCTCCGGCGCCTGGCGGGAATCGGCGACCTGCATTTTCAGTCCGATCCACCCCCGCGGGCTTTCCGGGGCGGTCACGGCCACTGGTCCGTGCACATACCCATCACCGATGCCCGGAGCCATGCGACCATCCTACGAGGAATGCGCAGAGAACGGGAAGAGCTGAACCGCCGGATTCACCGGATGCAGCGCAAGCTGGCCGACCGCGAATACCTGGAATCCCTACCCCCCGGTACAACTCAGCGCTGGAAACGGCGTCTTCAGCAGGAGACCCGCCGCCGGGAGCGTTTGATCCGCACTCTGGGCTGGATATCAACCCCGGAAGAACGCAGGGAGAAAAAGAAGTGAGCGGTCAACCGAACTCGACTCATCATATCCACCTGGATCAATGCCCTTCGACCCAGGATTACCTCCGGAACCACCTGGAGGAACTCAAACCCCTTTTCCCGGTCTGCGTGACCGCCGAATCGCAAACCGGCGGACGGGGCAGGGAAAACCGCTCCTGGCATTCTCCCCCGGGCCTGGGGCTGTATCTGTCCTGGGGTTTCCGGCTGGAACGCCGGGAGTCGTTGTCCTGGGTCCCCCTGGCCGTTGGAGTCGCGGTGGCTGAAACCATCGAACACTTCTGCCCGTCCCGGCGGCTTCAACTGAAATGGCCCAACGATATATTGATCCAAGGCCTTAAGATCGCCGGCATATTGAGCGAGAGCAGACTCTTCACGGACGGAGCCCTGTGCCTGTGCGGGATCGGCATCAATCTGGATCACCACAAGCAGGATTTTCCCGAAGAATTGCGGAACCGGGCCACATCCATCCGCATGAGCTGCGACGCGCGTCATTCCCCCCGGGAAGTACTGGAACCGCTCCTGAACCGTTTGGAAGCGGTTATGACGCATTTGGAAAAAGGCCGACTCCGTCACCTGCGTTCCCGGGTTCGCCGCAGGACCCGGTGGATGCGAACAACTCCATTGACATTCCATCAGGGAGGGCTTCGGAAGGAGGGTCGTTTCCGGGGCATCGCCCCGGACGGAGGTATGATTCTCTTGGATGCCCTGGGGAAAAAAGAGATATGCTACAGCGGCGAAGTCGAGGTGGACACTCTAAACGAATGATTCACTATTCATCATTGAAGATTTTCATCCACTGATCCACTTCCTGGTCGGAAAGCCGCGTGTCGATACGTTTCTGAGACTCTTCTCTTTTGCCGGTCTCCCGGTACTCCCGTTTGAGCTTGAAATAGAACTCAATCGAATTGACGGTACGGGCGCCCAGCTTGCGTGCATAAGATTTGAGCTCCCGGTCCGACGTAATCAGCACGACATCCCGGAAATCGTTGTAAGAATCCAGAATGTGTTTGATTTCGTCATCCGCGCTCTGTCCGTATCGAGGATACATGACAAGAAATTTCGGCCCCATCTCCTGCCGATGAGAAGTCCCGTCAGGCTCGCCGTCAAAGACAACGATAACCTTGTTGTTGCGATTCTGCTGAAACTTGCGCACCATATGGGTAATCTTCTGGCGGACTCCACTCTCCTCCAGAGACATGTCCGGGGAACTCCCGATCAGATTGTTGCCGTCAATGATGTAAGGCATTTTCCAAGTCTCAACCGGGAGGCCAGGTCATGGATCTGCCGCCCAGCAGATGAATATGCAGGTGGAATACCGTCTGTCCGGCATCCCGGCCGGTATTCACGACCAGCCGGAACTGATCCAGCCCCACCCGGGCGGCGGCTTCGGTAGCGGCCTGAAAAAGCCGGCCCAGCATCTGGGGCGGGGCGGAGGTAATATCCGCCACATGTTCCCGAGGAACAACAAGCAGGTGTACCGGAGCCTGGGGAGAGATGTCCGCGAATACGACGGCATCCCGGTTCTCGTAGACAAACTCCGTTCCCATTTTTCCGCCGGCAATACGACAAAACAGGCAATCATCCATGCTTACTCCCCATCCACGCGTATTTGAGCACCCAATGCGGCCAGTTTTTCCGGAAGGTTTTCGTACCCCCGGAACAACTGCCCGGCATTTCCCACCACCGTTTCCCCTGATGCGATCAACCCGCCGAGGACAAGCGCCGCGGACGCACGCAGGTCGGTGGCGCGCAGGCTTGCGCCCCGCAGACGGGTCGGTCCATGAATATACGCGGTATCGCCGTTGACTTCTATATCCGCTCCCATGCGGCACAACTCCACCGTATGCTGAAAACGATCGTTGAATATGGTTTCCCGGACTCTGGATATTCCCGGAACCTGGGTGAGCAGAGTTGTCATCTGGGCCTGGAGATCCGTCGGAAATCCGGGAAAAGGCATGGTTTCCACTTGAATCGGCACGGGAGCAACGGCTCCTCGAACCCGAATTCCATCGCTGACGTTTTCCCATTGGATACCGGCCCGGCCCAGAGTATCCAGCAGGCTCATGACCAGGCGGGGATTTCCGCCCTTGACGACAATATCGTTCTCCCCCAGCGCGCCGGCGATAATGTAGGTTCCCATCTCAATCCGATCCGCCATAACCCGGTGGGAGGCCCCTGCTAGGGATCCCCGGCCCATCACCCGCAGGATGCGCCCGGAATCCCCGGAGTCGATATGAGCGCCCATGGCTTGCAGAAGATCGATCAGGTCCAGGATTTCGGGCTCCCGGGCGCAATTGCGCAACACCGTTTCACCTTTGGCCAATACGGCTGCCATCAAGAGGTTTTCCGTACCCGTCACCGTAACCCCGGGGAAAGTAAATTCGATCCCCCGCAGACATTCGGTTTTCCCGACGATATGGCCTTCTTCTAGATGGATTTCCGCCCCCATGCGCCGCAATCCTTCCAGATGAAAATCGAATTTTCGATCACCGATGGGACAACCGCCGGGGAGTGAAACCCGGGCCTTACCGGCCCTGGCCAGCAACGGCCCCAACAAGAGGATTGACGCCCGGCTGGTACGCACGATTTCCGGGGGAACATGGTGTGAAATCACCCGGGGCAGGCGGATTTCAACTTTCCCGTCCGCATAATTCGCTTCCGCACCCATACCCGCCAGCGCTTTCAGCATCACCCGGATATCCGCGACATCAGGCACGCAGTCGAGGCGCAGGGATTCCCCGGTCAACAACACCGCCGCCAGCTCAGGCAGCGCAGCGTTCTTGGCCCCGGCAACGGATACCGTGCCGTGGAGGGGTTTCCCCCCTTGAATCCGGATACTGAGAGATGACATGAACAACCATTATACCCATAGAAAGATGGTTTTTCAAGAATTCAGGAGGGATGTGAAAAACGGGCGCGGCGGGAAGCCGCGCCCGTAGTAGATTGCCTGAAAAATCAACGACCCATGGGAGGGTCGGCGGGAGGTCGCATGGGCCGCCGCGGACGTTCACCGGAGGGATTACGGTCCCATACCCGGCGCCTCATTTTTTTCTTTCCTTCTTCGATTTTCTTTATCTGCTCGGGACTGAGCAGGGCACGTACATCCAGCAGGTGGTTGATACGAGCCAGCTGAATATCGGTACGCAACTTGGAAACAGCCCGGATCGTTCGATCCACCGCCTTGCGGTCAACATTGGATTCACTGAGCAGATTCCGAAGTTTCATGGATTGGATGCGCATTTCCGCCTCCTGCTTAAGCTCAACTTCCTTGTACCGCAATTCCATATCACGGATTTTCTTTTCCTGATCTTTCTGCAAACCGATTTCCCCGGCCAGTTTCAAAAGCATGGGGGGCGGATACAGATTGTTTTCAACCATACGCATCCCCAAGACCATTCCCCTCCGCATCAAAGGTCTTTCTCGATCTCCGCGGGGGGTAGCCGCGTCAGCCTGAAATACCAGGCCGATGAACATCACCAAAGCCAGAAAATACACTGAGATCCTTTTCATCGGATTACCTCCTTTTGTTGTTGCCGTCCCCGCATCTTCTAAGTGGGGACGGATATGCAGTAAACAGATAAAAAAGGGGAATCTTGCACGTGATGGTTGAGATTCCGACCGGGGGAGAATACAATGGCTTCAGCATTCAGTTCCCGCAAAGGAGGAGAACATGAAACGGATACTGATCGTAAGCATGCTTTTTACTGCTCTGCTTGCATTCCAAGCCTGTGGCGGCGGCAACGACCCCAAGTCGGTTATGGGAGATTATCTCACCGTTACGGAAGGGTATATAACCGAAATGGAAAAATGCGAGAGCGCCCAGGACGTGGTCAAGGCTACGGACAACTTCGCGGAAAAAATGAAAACCATGGCCCCTCGACTCAAGGCCATGATTGAAGCAAACCCCGAATTGAAAGGAATGAAGGCGAACCAACTGCCGGAAGGTTTTGAACAGTACAAATCCCGCTTTGAATCCCTCGGACCGCGCATGATGGGGATCATGGGAAAATTGATGCAATACGCCAATGATCCCGAAGTCAAGGCCGCCAACGAACGCTTGCAAAAGGTGATGATGGACTTGAACTGATTCGCTTGCCCATTTGTCGCGTTTCAACCAAATTCCGCGACAATATCCCGGCCGGGAGAGTTCACCGGACCCTCCCGGCCGCTTTCCTCTTCCCCATCAGAACCAGGTAAATCCGGATGGCCGTAACCGCGGCGGGAGTTACTCCGGGAATATCCAGGGCGGCTCCCAAAGTCGCCGGCCGGGAACGTTCCAGTTTCTGGCGGATTTCCATGGAAAGGCCGTTTACCAATGCATAATCAAAGTCCGCGGGGATCTCCAGGGCTGACTGACGTTTCAGCCGCTCGGCATCTTCCCGCTGAATACGGATATATCCCTCATATTTTATCGCCGCTTCGATATATGACGCGTCCGCCAGGGAGAGGGGACGCAGCAATGGCCCCCCCCACAACGCCTCGATTTCCCGGAGGCTGAATCCGGGACGCTTGAGCAGTTGACTGAGGGTGTGGTTCTCGCCTTCATAACGGATCCGGTTGACCCGCATTTCGTCGAGAACCGCCTGCAATCTTCCAAAACGCCGCGCCATGCGTCCATGGAGCCGGGGTTTCATCAGCCCCAGGCTGCGTGCCAGATCACCCAGCCTTTCAAATGCGTTGTCCTCGCGAAGCTGCAGTCGGTATTCCGCCCTGGATGTAAACAGGCGATAGGGCTCGTCCACGCCCTTACGTACGATGTCATCGATCATCACGCCGATATATGCCTGGTCACGCCCGAGAATAACCTCCGGGCCGCCCAGAATTCGGGCCGCTCCGTTTATCCCAGCCATCAGACCCTGGGCCGCCGCTTCCTCGTAGCCGGAGGTCCCATTCACCTGTCCCGCGAAAAACAATCCCGCCACTTTCCGGGATTCCAGGCTCTGCGTAAGCTCCGTCGGCTGGATGGCATCGTATTCGATTGCATAGGCCGGACGCATCACCACCGATTTTTCCAGCCCGGGTATGGCGTTCAGTATCCGCCGCTGAACGTCCACCGGAAGGCTTGAGGACAAGCCGTTCACATAGATCTCCCGGGTATTCAACCCTTCGGGTTCAAGATAGATATGATGAGCGTCCCGCTGCGGAAATTTAACGATCTTGTCTTCAATGGATGGGCAATATCTGGGGCCGATGCCGCGGATCCGCCCGGAATAAAGGGGAGATCTTTCCAGGTTGTCCAGGATAATGCGCCGGACTTCGGGATTGGTATGCCCCAGATGACAGACCACGCGATTGCGAACCCGCCGCCGGGTCAGGATTGAAAAAGGGATAGGAGGTTCGTCTCCGGGCTGGGGAGAAAATCGGGAGAAATCAATGGAATCCGCGTGCAGGCGCATCGGTGTTCCCGTCTTCAAACGCAGCACATCGAAACCCATGCCGCGGATCTGGGCCGCCAATTCCAGGGAAGGAGGTTCGTTGGCCCGGCCGGCGGAGAAAACATTTTCACCAATGGTAATTTTTCCGTCCAGGAAAGTTCCCGCCGCGATCACCACGGCGCCGCAAGCCAACATCTCCCCCTCAACCATTCTTACCGCCCGGATCCGTCCGCCCTGAACCACCAGTTCCCGGGCGGTACCCTGGTACAGGGATAATCCGGGAATCTCCTCCAGCCGGCGGCGGACCGCCTCGCGGTACGCGCTACGATCGTTCTGGGTCCGCGTGGCACGGACAGCCGGTCCGCGGCTGCGGTTTAAAACCTTGAAGTGTATCCCCGTTTCATCCGCCGCCGGCGGCATGATGGCTCCGAACATGTCGATCTCATGAACCAGGTGACCTTTGGCGATACCGCCGATGGAGGGATTGCAGGACATTTGGCCGATGGATTCCAACTGCTGGGTCACCAGGATCACGGGAACTCCCATCTTGGCCGCGGCCGCGGCAGCTTCCACCCCGGCATGCCCACCGCCGATGACAACGAGCTTTTCCGGAACTCCCATGGTTATTTTCCAATACAGAAACGGGAAAACACTTCTTCCAGAATCTCCCGGGTAGTGACATCTCCAGTGAGCCGGCCGATGCAATCCAGTCCCCGGCGCAATTCCTCGGCCAGCAACTCGACACCGGGACTCTCTGATTCCAGACCGTCGCAAATCCGCGCGAGACGGCTGCGTAACTCCCGCAGCAATTCACGCTGCCGCGATGATACCGCGAAGTCGTTCTCCCGGCGGGTCAACGCCCGCACCCGATTGCGAAAGTATTTCCTGATTCCCGGCAGGGCTGGATCCGTCAAGGCCGACACTTCGCAATACGACGCGGATCCGTAACGCCGCCGCAACTGTTCCAGAACGTCCGGATCGGACCGGTCCATCTTGGTCGCCACAACCAGGCGTTCACAACCCAGAGTAATCCGATCCATTTCATTGTCGGCGGCGGTCAAGGGGCGGGAAGCATCCAGGAGCAAAAGCACCAGATCTCCCTCCTGAAGCAGCTCAATCCCACGACGGATCCCCCGGGATTCCAGATCGTCTCTCGACCTATTGTCCCAACCGGCCACATCCGTCAGATCCAACGGGAATCCGTCAATATAGATGGTCTCGGTAAGAAAATCCCGGGTGGTCCCCGGCCGGGAAGAGACCAGCGCGCGATCTCTGGCCAGCAAGCTGTTGAACAGAGTGGATTTGCCCGCGTTGACCCTGCCGGCAATCACCACTTTCAGCCCCCGTCCCAACACTTCATTGAAACGGGCCTGCTCAAGAATCACGCCAATGTCATCCCGGGCCGAACGGACCGCCTCCAGGGCGGGGATGGAATCAAGATACTGATCCTCGGCGAATTCGATCTCCGTCTCCAGTGCCGCGCCCAATTCGATCATGTGGGCCCGCAGGCTGTTCATCTTGTCGGACAGCGCCCCTTCCATGGAGGAAAAGGCCAGCCGGGCGCCTTCTTCGGTTCGAGCATGAATCAGGCCGTTCAGCGCTTCGGCCTGGATCAGGTCGATTCGACCGTTGCGGAAAGCCCGCAGGGTAAATTCTCCCGGCCGCGCCCGGCGCGCCCCGGCTGCGGACAAAGCATCCAGCAGCTGGTCCACAAGAACCGGAGTTCCATGCAGAGAAATCTCTACAACATCCTCACCGGTATACGAGCGGGGATTGGGAAAAAACGTAAGCAAGCCGCGATCGAGAGAGGAGCTTCCGGCGATGATTTCCACCAGCTCAGCCCGCCTGGGCCGGGGGCTTCGCGACAGATCCGGAACGCAAACCCGGACCACATCAAGGGCCCGGGGGCCGGAAATCCGGACCACCGCGAGTCCGCCGATCCCCGCCGGGGTGGACAAAGCCGCGATGGTATCACTGTCCAGCCACAGGTCAAGATCTCGGGTCACTTGGGGCGAATGGTGATAATCTTGAGGAAGCTGTCCCCGTCACTGACGGATTCAAGATCGTCGTACTTATTGATGGTCATATGTACGATGCGTCTTTCGAAGGGATTGAGTTCCTTCAACTCCTTCGGCCTCCCCGCGGACTTGACCTCCTTGGCGAATTTATGGGCCAGTTGGGTCAACTCCTTTTCCCGCTGCCGGCGGAAGTTTTCACACTCGCAGAATATTTTACGTTCCACCGATTGGGAAAACAGCCGGTTGAGCAGGTATTGGACGGCATTCAGCAGGTTCCCGTTCTGATACAGCATCAGCCGGTAATCCCGGCCGGTGAAATGCACCATGACATGCTGGCCGTGTTCGCGGACCGTAAATTTCAACTGCAGTTCCATGGCGTCCAGCAGGCGCCCCACGAACTTCTCCAGATCCCGAGTGCCGGATTCCCCCGAGGCCCACGCCCGGATACAGATCTCCCGTTTCTGACGACCGAAAAAGCGGGTCTTCTCGGTAACGATCTCATACTTGACTTCTTCTTCCGGCACATCAAGATCAACCGACGCCTGCAAAAGCGCGTCTTTCAAGGTATGGGCGAAAAATTCCTTTTTCTCACTCATTTCTTTTTCGTTCCTTTTTTACGTTTCAATACCTTTTGTTGCCGTTCTTCCTCTTTCTTTTCGGCATATATTTTCTGGTTGATAATGCGTTGTTGTCCCAGTTGCAGCACATTGGATACCGCCCAATACAGCGTCAAGCCGCTGGGCAGGTTGGCCACGAAAATCGTAATAACCACAGGCATGATATACATCATTTTCTTTTGGGCGCCTTCGCCGGAGGAAGGTGTCATCTTCTGCAGGATGATCTGGGTGACCCCCATGAGGATCGGCAGGACGTAATAGGGATCTTTCAAAGAAAGGTCGCGGATCCACATAATCCACGGCTCATGGCGGACGGAGATCGATACGGCGAGAAGACGGAACAAACCCCAGAGAATCGGCAATTGCAGCAACATGGGGAGACACCCGCCCGCCGGGTTCACTTTCTCCTGTTTGTACAGCGCCATCATTTCCACATTCATCTTCTGGCGCTGCTCAGGATCCTTGGGATTGCGGTATTTCTTTTTTATGGCCTTGATCTTTGGCTGCAAGGTCTGCATTTTGGCCATGGAGACGCTGGATGAGTAGGTAAGGGGGAAGAGGAGAAGTTTAAGGAAGAAAGTGAAGATCACAATGGCCCAGCCGTAGTTGGGTACGAAGCTGTGGACCAGGTTAATGCCCTTCAGCATGATCTTGGCGATGGATCCGAACCATCCGTATTCAATGACCTTGTTGAGGTTATGGAAACCGTTGGAGACGGTGGCCAGGACATCTTCGTCCTTGGGCCCCATGTAGATCGCCCCGGGATTCACCACGGTCATGAACGCATAGATCTGCGGGTTTTCCTTGTCGCTGCGGTCACGCACCAAATTCCAGCGTATCTCCGTATTCTTGGCGGAAGTATCGAAAATCGCCGCGAAATAGGTGGTTTCATATGCAGCCCAATAAGAATGACCGCTGACCACGCCCTGACCCGTTTCGATTTTCGGGTCCTCCCGGGAGGGAAGAGTTTTCTCTTTGGCGAAGACCACGGATTGGATATCCGAACCGTCATATGCACCGATCTTCAAGCCGCCCTGCATGGCGCGGTCAATGTTGCGCTGATTTTCGAGATCCGGACCGAACACCACCGGTACATCCATGGGCTTGCCGTTGCGCACCGCCTGCATATCCAGATCGATCACGTAGGAATCGGGATGAAAACGAAACGTTTTGCGGACATAGGTTTCGGAAGCGGTTTCGGCGTATTCAAATACCACTGTATAGCCTTCGGATCCCACCCGGACCGATTCGGGAGAATCAACCTTGAATACTTCGCCGTTCAGACGCCGGAACCACGGATCTCCGGAAAAAGGTTCAAAGTGGAAAGGGTAAATACCGAAGCGCTCGGCGCTGTTCGCCACCAGGTCCAGAGGATTCTTGTCATCATCCTTATAATTTTTCAACACCAGGGACTTCAGAGCAGCTCCCTTGGAGGTGAACACCGCGGTAAACATCTGATTCTCCACGATTACGTCCTTTTCAGGACCTCCACCCAGGTCGGATTCGATGGCCACGGCCGCGGGTGTTTTGGTTTCGCCCGCATCTTCTTTTTCTTTCCCGGCAAAAAGCGAAGACACATCATTCTTTGCAGCCTGGTCATTCCCCGTCTCGACGGCCGGGGCGGCCTCTTCGGCCGCCGCGATCCGTTCAGCCGGTTGCGGGACGGTTTCCGCCGGTTTGGGTCCCAGAAAATACTGGTAAACCGAAATCACGACAATGGAAAGGGCAATGGCCAGAATCAATCGTTTGGTATCCATATTTACTTCACCTCGTTTTTTTCAGGAACCGGGTCGAACCCTCCGGGGTGGAGGGGGTGGCATTTGAGAAGCCGGCGCAGTGCCATCCAGGAGCCGCGGAAAGCCCCGAAACGTTCCACGGCCCCCGCGGCGTATTCCGAGCAGGTGGGCACGAATCGACAATGTTGCCCCAGAAACGGCGACAACACCCGCTTATAGGCTCTCAGAACAGCCAGTAGCAAAGTTTTCATTTCCGGTAATTGATGTGGATGAGCGCATCGGTAAAAATACGTTCAACCTCATCTCTTTCTCTATGCTGGAAACGCTTCTTGATCACCACCCACAAATCGTGAGGGGACTCCAGCAGTCTACCGTGATTCCGGAACAACTCCTTCATGACGCGTTTTGTATAATTGCGTTGAACCGAGGTACCGATCCGGCGGTTCACCGATACGGCGAACCGATGATGGGACAAGTGGTTCCGCAAATAGTACAAAAAAAAATCCTGTTCCGAATCCGCCGGGCGTGCCGCAACATTCTTCGAAACTCTTCACCGTTGCGAATCCGCCGGGAACGGGGAAGTCGGCGGGAATCCATTACACCGCCAGCTGTCTTCGTCCTTTGCGGCGGCGGTTGTTGAGCACGGCGCGTCCCCCCCGGGCGGCCATCCGCGCCCGGAAACCATGGGTTTTTTTGCGCTTCAAATTGTTCGGCTGATATGTTCTTTTCACGGTAACCTCTCAAATCTGCGACTGTAAGGACCCATGTTACTGAAAAGCGTATTATTTGTCAAGCTCGCGACGTCCCTGACGGCATTTCAGAACCATGAGGGTAAAGTCATCCCGGCATGGAGAGCCCTGGGCGAATGCTTCCAATCCGGCAACGATTCGACCGGTCAGCTCCCGGGCGGGCAGGTGGCGCTGCGCCGCGGTCAACTCCTCCAGCCGCTTACGTCCGAATTCATTTCCATTCGGATCCTCCACTTCAACGACACCGTCGGTGAAAGCCACAACCACTTCACCCGGTTCCAACACCAACTCTTCCTGTTCATATACCGCCTCAGGCATGAATCCGGCCAGAAACCCCCCTTTTTCCAATCGCCGCACCCGGCCGGCATTATCAATGTGGAACGGTGGTTCATGGCCGGCGTTGACATAGGTCACCCTGCGCCGCTTCTCATCCACCAGCATCCAGAATACCGTGATAAAACGGCTGCATCTGGTAAAATCACAGATCAGGCAATTGGCCTTGGCCACGAACTTGCCCGCGGAAGAATCAAACAGATCGTTCACCGCATGGAATACCGCCTGGGAAGACGCGGCCAGCAATGCCGCCGGCAACCCCTTACCCTCCACATCCGCGATGAGCACCGGACAACCATCTTGGCGACGCTCGAGGATATCGTAATAATCACCGCCGACTTCGTGAATCGGGCGATACTCCACGCACAGATCGAAATTCTCCAGTTCGGGAATCGATTGGGGCAGCAGGGATTGCTGGATATCCCTGGCGATCCGGATTTCATGTTCGATCCGCTGGCTTTCGATTATGCGGTTGACCATGATTGAGTTGTTGACCGCGATCATGGCGAAACGAGCGATAAATGACGCCAGTTCCAACTCATCCTTGTTCAGGTTTTGAAGATTGAACTTCAGCCCCAATCCGACGATTACATGTTTGTCTCCGGACTCCACGGGGATCAGGTAATGAATCCGGTATTCCAACAACTTTTCCCGGATTGTCCTTCGTTCTTCGCCCAGCTCTTCGACCCGTTGAATCTCTGAATCAAGAGTAAGGGTATTCAGGTCGGCAACAAATCGGCCGTCCCCTTCCCCGGAAAACGAGAAACCGCGTTTACGAAATATGGAGTTCTCCCGATCGTACAGAAAAATCCGTGAAATCCCCATCTGACCCATCACGGTTGAAAAGAATACCCTGACGATGTGATCGATGTCGAAAGAAGAATAGAGCGTCGAGGAGAACTCGGATATGGAGTTGAACTGCAGACGTTTCAGCTTGAGCTCACGGATCAGCTGACCGCTTCCCGCTTCTTCCATTTGATCATCTCACAGGTATTCAGTCCGTTGCGGGAAGAGTACTCCACCGAGTCCATGATTTTCCGCATCAACTGGACTCCAAGCCCGCCTTTTCGCTTTTGTTTGATCAACCGCTCCACGCTTACCGCCGACTGGTCGAGTTCCGGCGCGATCCCTGCGTAAATGATGAGGATCTTAAGCCCGCCGGCGGCGGGAAAAAACTCAATCCGGATATCCCGGCCCGATTCATAACGATAGGAGTGTTTGATCACGTTCGTAATGGCTTCGTCCACGGCCAGGGCGATCTTCTGCACTTCCCTCTCCGGAAACTCCAGGATCGCTCCCACGTGAAGAGTCAGCTCCACAACCATCTTCAGCAGCTCCGTGCTGGAAGGTATGGTTATGACCAGGTCTGCTTCGCTTTTAAACATGCTTACAAAACGACTGGATGGCCTCGGGTTCATCCTTGAGGAAATCGTATATATCCGTAAATCCCACCAGGTCGAAAATATCGTACACCTGATTGTTGACGCAACAAAGCTTGATATCACCGCTTTTTTCGCGGATTTCGTCGAGATAGCCCATAATGATCCCCATCCCGGCGGAACTGATATAATCCAGATTTTCGCAGTTAATGATGATCCGGTTCATGCGTTTTTCCATCATACGCTGGATCTCTTTTTCGAAGCGCTCCACATGATGGGCGTCCAGATGCCCCCGGGGATAGATTACTGCGACTTGGTCCTGTATGCGGGAACGCAACTGAAAATGCTTCATGAAATCACCTCAAAACCTGCCATCCGCGGCCATTGTAATGAATCGGCGGGGGGAATGCAACCGCTTACTCAACCACCACGACCGCCACCGCCAGCTGCCGTTCGTGAGAAATGGAAAGGTGGTGACCGCTCAGCCGTCTTTTCCGAAACTCTTCCGCGGTGCGTCCGGATATTCTCAATTCCGGTTTGCCGAAATGGTCACGTTGCACTTCGACTTCATTCCAACCCATTCCCAGCCGCCAGCCCGTGCCCAGGGCCTTGAAAAACGCTTCTTTGGCCGCGAAACGAGCGGCATAATGAACTTCCCGCCGCGCCATGGACTCACAATATTCGATTTCCGCGCCGGTAAACAGGCGTTCAGCGAAACGGGGGTTGCGCTCCAGCGCTTCCTGAACCCGCCGGATATCAACGACATCAATTCCCAATCCTTTGAGGGCCATCTTTATTATTATAACTTATGCCCCCGGGAGACGCCAGTCCTGTCATCCAAAAGGGACAATCACACGTCCATTCACCGGCATTACTGTTGCTACAACAACGGGTACGCAAGAAAATGATATGCGTTCAGTTATAATGATTAAGAGAAATGTCATACGTATTCGCAGACTGGAGGTGAATGTGAAGACCATCACCCTGGTGATTATTCTGTCTGTATTGGTTTCCGCCTGCACGACCCCGACCTTGCGCCGGGAAATGCGTTTTACCAATCGCCTGGCCGATGAGGGATTGTGGGAGGAGGCCCGTTATCGGTGGGAAAAGCAACTCCGGAAAAATCCGGACTCACCAGCCCTGCTCAACAATCTGGCGGTTGCCATGGAGCAACTCGGTCGTCGGGATCAGGCTGAAGAACTGTACAAAAGAGCCCTGAAGTTGGCACCCGGAAACCCCCAGATTAAAAGAAACTTTGAACGTTTCATGAATCCTGATTCCGACAGGAAGGAGAAAGCCGATGAAAAACCGAAACATCCGCAACGCGGCGACCGTCCTGACCGCTAGCCTGTTCTTCCTGCTGGCACTGGCCGGGTGCGCAGATAATTTCGTGCGTGTATCCGTTCCTTTTCCGCCGGATAACCCCCTGCCTTTCAGTACATACTCCCGTATCATTCTCGGAGAATTCACGGAAACCCTGGAGTCCGAAAATTACACTCCGGACATTCACATCCGGGATTTCTTTACCCGGGACGTCGCCACCCTGATTGCAAAACCGGTGGAACTGATTCCGGATTTGACTCCCGAATCCGAACGCCTCTCGACCCTCGGCCCCGCCCTGCTGATTACCGGCAGCCTGAAATCCAGCTTTAACCGCCGCAACATGATCAGCGAAACCCGGGGAAAATACGGCGACCAGATCCGCGCCTTCAGGGAAGTGGAAAACGGGAGCATGGAGCTGACCGTGATCCTCACCGATACGTTGCGTAAAGAAAAAATCGCTGAGTTTTCCGCCCGCCGTCAATTAAAGGAAATTGAAAACCCGGACACCCGGTTCAACTACCGAAAATTGTTCAATCACGTAACCGATCGTTTCGTGGGCAGGCTGACCGCCCGGGAACGAAGACGGGACCGCTACCTGCTCGAGGAATAGGGGGATTCCATGCACAAGAAAAAAACGATTGTCGCCGTTCTCCTGATCC
>Ga0272442_10003970_pt1 | contig 20414 bp, 16 predicted proteins | sample SSMForm2O_FD_200262 | JGI IMG/M metagenome (GOLD analysis project Ga0272442, IMG submission 200262) | Marine sediment archaeal communities from Little Sippewissett salt marsh, Falmouth, MA, United States - SSM-Form-2O | ecosystem: Environmental > Aquatic > Marine > Wetlands > Sediment ... | reverse complement strand
GGTTTTAAAAATGGAAGTTTATAAAAAATTTCTTGCCGATGCAAATAAAAAATATTCTGATGCAGATGTTGAAACTATACTTAAATGGACAAAAAACGCATTTGGTGAAAGCTTTGCTTTTATGACAGCTTTTGGATATAGTGGAATAGCAGTTCTGCATCATGCATTAAAAATAATGCCGGATATGAAAGTATATTTTGTAGATACTGGTTTTCATTTTCCAGAAACCCTTGAATTTTGTGATTATATGAAAGACAAATGGAACATTAATCTTGAGATAATCAAACCAGATATAACAATAAAGGAACTTGAGAAAAAAATAGGTAAAGAACCATACAAAGTAAATGCAGACCTATGCTGTCACTATCTAAAAGTCGAACCATTACTTAGAGTATTACATAAGCATTCAGCATGGCTTAGTGGAATTAGAAGAGATCAGTCAATAACTAGAGGCGGAGTAGAAGTAATAGATATCGATGGAAGAGGTTGTATCAAGATATGTCCAATGGCAAAGTGGACAAAAGAACAAACCTGGGATTACATAAAGAAAAATAATCTACCATACCATCCACTACATGATAAGGGATATCCTAGTATTGGTTGTTCACCTTGTACTAAACCAGTGCAAGCAGGTGGGGATGAAAGAGATGGTAGATGGCCTGATATGCAAAAATTAGAATGCGGAATACATTTTTACGAAAATGGAATTAATAACAAAAAATAATTTTATTTTCAGGACACAGCTTTTGAATATAAACCTTTATTTAATTTCGATAAAATTATTGCAGGTGGTTTAGCAGGATTATCAGCACCTAATACTTTTTTAACTTCTTTAATTTTAAAATCAAAAGTATCTCCAAATACTTCTTCATACTCATTTAATATTTCTTTAAATAAAACATCAATTGATGGTGGTTTATCCCTTTCATCTTCATTAATTACTACATAAACATCTATTTTCTTTAAAGTCTGTTGAACCACTTGATATTGCAAGATTTTTTCTGTTTTAAGTTTTCTCATAGCAGCATCAACGCCACGAGTAAAAAACACAGGTGTTACATATGAGCCATCTGGTAAATGGATGCGTTGACTTTGCTTTCCATTAATGTATTTAATAATTTGAGTTGTATGAAGACCACATGGGCATTTTTCATACATTGGTGTAACAATATCTTCAACACCTGTGTATCTTATAAAAGGAGTTCCTCTGCCAAATAAACGTGTTAATGCTACATGTCCTGGTTCACCTGATGCAACTGGTTCACCATCATCGTCGAGAAATTCAAAATAAACATGATCTGAGAAAGCATGATAATTTCCCTCTTCACATTGTACTGCAGCTGTTGCCATTTCAACAGAACTATAAACATCATAAACTTTACAACCAAACGCATCTTCAATAAGTGATCTTGCATAAGGATCAAGCATTCCTCCTGATGTTGAAATTGCTTTAGGAGTTATATCCTTACCAAGGCCTTTTTTCTTTAATATTGCCATTGCCTGTAAATCAGCAGGTGCACCAATAATATAGTCTGGTTTGTATGCATTCATTCTTTCAAATTTTTCATTTAAATCCTTGTAAATATAACTCATTTGTTCGGTACGTTTTATTTGAGGAAAAAACGGTCTTAAATTATCCACTATTGCTTTTTTTGCTACATAATCATATCTATCTGGAGCATTAAATGGACCCATGCCTAAAAATTTATCTTTTTTCCAATCCATTCCAACAAATTTTCCTGCAGTAATACTATACATTAAATCTTTTAAAATTCCAAAAGTATCTCTGTAAAAAGACAGAGGTTTACTAGTTGCACCCGACGTATTTATCCTCCATAATTTTTCTTTATTTGCATTTTTGGGAACTATTCCATCTGGAAATGAGTTTCTAATATCCATCTTGGAAATAGTTGGAAATTTCTTTAAATCCTCAACCCCTTTAATATCTCTGGGATGAATATTATGTTCTTTGAATTTTTTATTATACAAAGGAACAGTGTATGCATATTTAACAGCTCTTTTGAAAGCTTTATCTTGAAAACGCTTCATTTTTTCAGGAGAAATACGCCAAATTCTATCCACGTCAAAAAGAAAGCTATTAAGCGCCTTGGCTGCAAATACTGGATTTAAAAAAGGATTAACCATATCGACGTCCTCGTTTGTTAAATTTAATATTTAGCATATTTATTCTCCTTGACTATATAGAAATAGTTTTTAAATATTACTCTTACAATAGTTTTATAAACAATTGTTAATTTAGGCATTTGAATTGGGGGTTAAATTGAGATATAGCAATTTCATAAAAATTTTTGTATCAATTTTTACTATAATTTTACTTTTAACTCCGAATATACTAGCAAAAGAAAATAAAATACTGGATACAAATAATGTTTCTAATGAAATATCAATATTAGATTGTTATGGAATTATTATTCCATCTCAAGCGATAAACTATACAACATATGAAACATTTTTAAATGACAAAATCAAAAACCTGATAAATGATTTATTAAGAGAAAATATATCAGTTTATTGGGCTTCTTCAAATTTTTCAATTCTATCTGCTGAATTTAACTCATCGATTATCATAGAAAAATCTTTTAATAAAGGAGATTTTATAGTTCCATTTACAGGTGATAATTATCTTGATACTCTTGGTTTAGCAATGATTATTGATTACAATATTACAAACGAAATTTATCCTGATAATACACTTAAAATTGAAGTATATAAAATATTAGAAAAATTTGAAGTACAAGCCTATAAACTCAAAGAAGTAAAAATCGCACAACATTTTGGAAATAACATTCGTTACACCTGGCCTTGTTATCTTCAAATAGCAGAGGCTGGTGGTTTTTTTGATATAGAATTACTATTGGATTCAGAAGCATCAATTTATCTTAACAATCAAGATTTCAATGTTTTCATGTGGCCTTATAATCCAACAAAAGGGACGGCAATAGGGGTATTAAAATCAGTTATTAATCCTAAAGAATGTAACGCTATTCGAAAATTTGTTAGAAACGGAGGCGGATATATTGGTTCATGTTATGGTGCTACTATTGGTTCTTCAGGTATGCTTAATCCTTTTCCATTTTTTTCATTACGACATTTTTACAATGAAAACCTATCTTTCAGATTGCCTATTGCATTTTACTCTTTAAGTGATTCTTTATTGGGTACGACTTTTTTAATGAAAAAACCTTTATTTGTAGCAACCTTGGACCTTGATACAAATCACCCTATAAATTATGGTGTTAATAAAACTTTTAAAGATTTTTTCAATGGATGCTGGTTTGTATGGCTAGGTAAAAACAGTAATGGAATTTCGACATTTAAAAATCTAGAAAGTGAAAAACACTATTTTGGAAATCAAAGATATAAAAGAAACGTCATTGGAACACCTGCCTGGATAAATTCAACATTTGGAAATGGAAAAGTTGTTTTATTTCAGGATCATCCTGAGTTTGTAGATAATCTGCCTGTAATACAAGAAAAATACACATGGGAAGGAGATTTATATCATGGACGTAGAGTAATACAAAATTCTTTATTTTTTACTGCATCAAAAGAAATGATAATGAGTTCAAATTTTAATCATCCAAATTCATTTATTGAAAATATTAAAGAAAAAACGATAAATGTATCTCTTAAAATTCAAAAAGAAACAGATTCTACATATATTAGAAATGAAATAAACAAAATGCTATATGACCTAGTAGATTTAAAATCCAATGGAACAAACTTATTAAATATTTATTATAAACTATTAAACAAAACTTTATTTTTTCAAAGATCATCCATTTCAATATTTACTTATTTTATCCATTTTTGTGATATCTATTCTGATTATCTTAAGAGAATAATTTCTAATTTAGATAAAATTGATAATATCTCTGATATAATTGAAATAAAATCAGAAATATTTTGGCGTTTAAATGAATCAAAAAACTTACTTTCAGATATTAAAATAATTGTTAAAGATTTACAAGATTTAATGCTTAAAAAGAATAATGTTTTAAATTATTTGAAAATAAATAAAGATTCTTGTTATATGATAAGAACCTTTGAAATTGGTTTGAAATATTTACCTCAAACATATCATGAAACAGAAAAATATCTAAGATCTTCTTGGTATAATATCGAGGCTGAAATTGCTTCATAAAAATTTTTTTTTTTAAATTGATTTTATACAAAATATTTAAGGCTTAAAAAGGGATACAATAAGTGTTTGAGAGATTAAAAATGCAGGGGAAAACAATTGCTATTATTGTTGTTAGCATAGTAATAATTGTTGGGATTGGCACTTTCAATGCTATTAATACTAATGAGCCTGTTTCAGTGAATAATATCCAAAATGATACATATAATTGGAAAGATGATTGCATAACTCTAACAGCTAGACAATTATATGAAAAAAAGACTTTTGAAATCGTTGATCCAACAAATACACCTGTAGGAAGCAAACCATCCAGCTATATACCAACTGAATTTCAACCAAATGAATGGGAAGTTTTTGAAGAAAATTCAGGCTATGGTGATAATGAAGAAGCAATTTCACATGATCCACCTCCATTATATAAACAATCTGCACAAATTTTTACAGTAGGCGCAGTTGGTCCTATTGTAGATATTAAGGTTACATGTATTAAAATTCGTTTATCTTATATCAGCAAAGGTTTTGGTGATATATATTGTGAATTAAGAACTATAGTTGAAAATAACCATCAAAATATTCCATCTGAATCAATTTTAGGTTCAACTAGTTTATATGATGACGGAAGCCAAGGAGCAGGAAAAGAATATTGGGATTTTACATTTACTCCCCCTGTTTTGTTAAAAGGAGGTCAATCATATTGTTTTGTTATTAAAATACCTGATAAAAATCTGGATAAATCAGTTCAGACTGGAGATGATATTTACTCGGGGGGTTATTATTTAAGTACTAAGGATGGGGGTAAAAATTGGCTAGTACATAGTAAAAGGGATTTATATGGTTGGATAATTTATGGTTCTGCTACCGGGCAAGTAACCCCTAAGGAAGATAAATCTGCAGCAAATTCCTTTGAATCAGAGTTTAAAGGTTGGAATCTGTATGAAGAAAATTCTGAATATGGTAGTGATGAGGAAATAATATCTCGCGATCCTCTTCCAGAGTATATTCAATCAGCACAGACATTCACAGTAGGTGCTGTAGGTCCAAATGAAGATTTTTATGCCACATGTATAAAAATTCGTTTATCTTATTTCAGCGCTGGTTCTGGGGAAATAAATTGTGATATAAGAACCACAGCTGGTAGAGATCCACAATTTTTCCCATCAAAAACAAATCTTGGAACTGCAAGTTTATTTGATGATGGAAATCAAGAAAGTGGAAAAGAATATTGGAATTTTACTTTTAATCCTCCAGTCTTATTAAACAGAGGGCAATTATATAGTTTTGTAGTGAAAATACCTAGTAAAAATCTCGTAAAATCAATTCGTTATGGTGAAGATTCGTATCCAGGGGGATATCGCTGTTGGACACAAGATGGAGGAAATAACTGGATAACTTATTTTGATAGCGATTTGTATGATTGGTCAATTTATGGATATACTTATGTGGATGAAACTCCAAAAAAAGAAAAACCTACAATATATTCATTATATTCAGATTTAACAGATGGGGATTGCATAATTATTTATGACACAATTTCTTCAATAAATCATGATTTAGAAAATGATTATACAAGTGTTTGTTTTTCTTGGTTTAAATATAAAAATGTCAAAGAAAACGCATATTATTATTTTGAAGGTGATATAACAAACAAATTTAAGCAAGGAGATGTTGTAGAAATTCCATTACATATTTTACATCTTGAATTAGAGAGTTCAGATACAAAATATAATATTGATGTTTTTGATGAACAATGGGCAGGTAAACAACATTTCTTGGACAAGGTCCAGTACGATTTAATCGAGGATGGTTTAATGCCGATGAGTCCACAAAATATACACTATCGCAGAAGTAGCTAAATTAATTAAGTGTCTTATATGGACTGAGTGGGATTTGAACCCACGGCCTCCACCTTGCGAAGGTGACGATCTTCCACTGATCTACCAGCCCCTAGAACTTAAACTAGTAAAGAAAATTGATATATCACTATTTCTCTTTGTTGTTTAAAATCTTTTTTTGGATTTTTTAAGTGCTTCAACGACTGGTAGTTTTTCTCCCATCATAAATTTTTCAAGAGATCCACCACCTGTGCTGATATGGGATATTTTTTGATCAAGACCTAATTTTTCTACAGCTGCAACAGTATGTCCACCACCAACAATTGAAAATGCACCTATTTCTGTTACAAATTTAAAGATTTCTTCTGTTCCTTTCATAAAAAGAGGATTTTCAAAAACACCACAAGGACCTGAAAGAAACACAGTTTTTGCATCATCTATAATATCTTTAAAATAATCAATTGATTTTTCACCTATATCATATAAATTATAGTTCGTTGGTAATTGCGAAGCATCAATTTCATTTCTATTTGTATTTTGCTCAACCGCAAAATCCTTTGGCAAGTAAATATTTTCTTTGTATTTTTCTAATAATTTTTTTATTTCTTCATAGTTTTCAGGTGTTCCTTCTTTTGCTAGCATTTCTTCATTTTTATCTCCTAATTTAAATCCTTCTGCTTTTAAAAATGCGTTAGCTGGAAGTCCTGTAAGTATAATTTTATCAGCAGTCTTTTTATCAAGTAATCTTTCTATTGTAACAATTACATCTGAAAATTTTGCACCGCCAAATAAAAAAACAGAGGGTTTTTCTGGATTTGCCATAATTTCTTCAAGGGTAGTTATTTCTTTTTCCATAAGCCTTCCTGCACATGAGGGCATTAAAGCAGTAAAACCAATAAGTGAACATTGTGCTCTATGAGCTGCGGCAAATGCATCATTTACAAATATATCAGCGACTTGGCATAGATTTTGAACTAGCTCAGAATGAGCATGTTCATCTGCTGATTTCTTTTCTGTCTCTCCGTCAAATTTTCTAACATTTCCAAGAAGAATTACTTCTCCATTTTGCATATTTTGAATTGCATTTAGTGCTTCTTCTCCATATAAATCATCAACATATTTTACGGGTTTTCCAAGTAAATCCTCTAGTGCTTTTGCATGTTTTTCTAAGGAGATAAAATCCCAGCTTCCTTGTCTTCCTTGATGGGCAAGAATAACTGTTTTCGCATTTTTTTCAATTAGTTCGTTTATTGTTGGTAGAGCTCTTTTAATTCTTGTTGTATCTAGAATTTCTAAGGTGTTTTTATCAAGTGGCATATTAAAATCTACTCGAAGTAAAACAGTTTTATCTTCAAAATTAAAATCATCAAGTGTGTTGTATTCTCTCATTAGCTAAACCCTCCGAATTTTGATATCTGTAGTTGTTATTTAAAATAATTGGAAATTTTTGATTTACTCTAATGTAATAATATAAAAAAATATATTTTCTTTTATTATTATATTGTGCTTGTTATTTGAATATCATCTGTTTTTTTTTGTTGATTTGAATAGATATAATTTATAAGATCAACTATTCTACAAGAATATCCCCATTCATTGTCATACCATGAAAGTATTTTCAATAGATTTCCATGTTCACCATTAACTTTTGTACTCAGGCCATCAATTATTGCAGAATGAGGATTGCCAACAATATCAACTGATACAAGTGGTTCTTCTGAGTATTGCAATATTCCTCTTAGTTGTCCTTCAGCTGCATTTCTTAAAGCATTGTTTACTTCTTCTTTGGTAACTTCTTTTTTCAAAATACAGGTAAAATCTGTAAGTGAGCCATCTGGAGTTGGAACTCTTACAGCCATTCCATCAATCCTACCTTTTAATTCAGGTATTACTAGTGTTACTGCTTTTGCAGCACCTGTTGTGGTTGGGATGATTGAAACAGCTGCAGCACGTGCCCTCCTTAAATCTTTATGCGGAAAATCAAGAATTCTTTGATCACCAGTATATGAGTGTATCGTGGTCATAAATCCTTGCTCGATCCCAAAAGAATCATTTAATACTTTTACGGGTGGTGCCAGACTATTAGTTGTACATGATGCATTTGAAATGATATTATGTGCGTTTGCATCGTAAAGATGTTCATTTACACCTAAAACAACTGTTAAATCTGGATCTGGTGCTGGAGCAGATATTATTACTTTTTTAGCCCCTGCTTCAATATGTTTTGCTGCATCTTCTCTCTTACGAAATATGCCTGTAGATTCGATTACTACATCGATATCAAATTTATTCCATGGTAAGTTTGATGGATTTACCTGTGAATAGAATTTAATGATTTTACCATTTATTTCTATTCCTTCTTCGTTGACCTCTATTTTTCCATCAAATTTTCCATATACTGAATCATATTTGAGAAGATGTGCTAGTACCTTGGTATTACCCAAGTCATTAATTGCAGTTATTTCAAATTTTTCTCCATATAGTGAGTGTCCTAATGAAGCTCTTAAAACATTACGCCCTATTCTACCAAAACCGTTAATTCCTACTCTGATCATCCCTTCCACAAAAGAAATAATATTATTATTCTATTTAAGACTTCCGACAAGGTATACTGGTTCCGCCTTAGTAATTTTTACATTTTTAAACTCGCCGATTTTTACATTATCTTTGATAACAACTGTTTTATAGTTTTCTGATCTGCCCATATAAGTATTATTTTTACCTATTTCAGTAACAAGAACATTATATGTTTTCCCAACATATTTAAGATTATTTTGTTTTGAAATATCACTACATAAAACTGTTAATTTTTTGGATCTATCTTTTACAATTTCTGTTTTTAATCTACCTTTCATTGTTTTTGCCTTAGTATATGGCCTTGCAGAAAAACGGGTTATATTTGTAATATCTGGTTTAACATTTTTTAACAATTCAATTGTATTGTTGAATTGTTCATCAGTTTCATCAGGAAAGCCAACGATTACATCAGTTGAAATTGTGATGTCTGGAAATTTTTTTCTAAAAATATTTACAATTTCTTTGAATTCTTTTACTGAATATTTTCTCTCCATTTTTTCAAGGATTTCATTGTTACCAGATTGAACCGGTAGATGTAAAAACTTGTAAATTTTTAGATTATTAAAACCTAATAATATTGAATCAAGATTTTTTAATGCGGTATAAGGATTCATCATCCCTACACGAATCCTGTATTCTCCTTCAATTTCTACTATTTTTCTTAATAATTCGCCAAGGTCTTTTTTACTATCAAAACCATAAGAACTTGTATCTTGAGCGGTAAGCTGAATTTCTTTGATACCATTTCTAACTGCAAATCTCGCGTCTTTTATTATTTCATCAATTGGAAAACTTCTAAGTTTTCCACGGGCAAGAGAAGTAATACAATATGAACATGAAAACATACAACCCTCTGAAATAGAAATGGGCGCTGTTATACCATCATATGATTTTGAAAGATTTGTTTTATTTCTTGGAATTTCTGGTATTTTTTTGCTTTTTATAAAATCAACAATATGGGGAGTAAACTGAGGTGGTAAAAACAAAACTTCCGGATAAATTTTTTTTATTAAATCAGTTTGAACTGATGCCATGCAACCTGTAACAATTATTTTTTTTCCATATTCTTTAAATTTTTTCAAACGTGAAATCATACGTTGCTCAGTAGTTCCAATAACTGTGCATGTAAGGATTATAATAATATTAGAATCATCAATATTTTTTACTATCTCATTATTATCTTCAATTAAAAGGCCTTTAATTAGAGATGCATCTGATTTATTTGCAGTACAACCATAGACTTCAAGATAAACTTTCATAGTTAAAACCGAATAAAACAATCAATCCTATTTAACTGCTTCTTTAATCCTTTTTATGACAAAATCCTTATCAAGATTTGATAAGAAGAAACCTGCTCGTGGGCCTTTTTCTCTTCCAAGAATTATTTGATATATTGTTTTAAAAGCTATTTTTATTGGAAATTTTTCAATTTGAGAAATTTCATATATCTTATTATGAATTTCTTCTGCAGTCCAATTTATATCATTAATTTTTTCAAGTAAGATTTTTAAATAATTAATTTGGATTTTTTCCAATGAAATTTTTGGAAGTTGTTTTTTTACTTCAAATTTAACCATGTCTGGTGCAAAATTTTTCAACCAATAGATAGCATGTTCTGATCTTTGTTCTAAGTGTTTTTCGTTGTCCTTAGATATGCCTTTTGGAATTTGATTAGTTCTTAATAATATTTTTTTAACATCTTTCCAGTTATTTCCAATTTGAACAAGTGTTACTAAGTGTCTATAAGGAAGCTGAAAAGGAATTTTTTTTGGAATATCATAAGGTTGAGATAATTCATAGGTTTTTTCCAAGTCTTTCATCCCTTTGATTTCTTCTTCTTCTTTGAAATATACTCGCTCTAATTGATCATACTCATCTACCAGGTTTAAAAGACCCATACCTGGATCAAATTGTATATGCTTATTTGGTTGATTATTCATAAGTAAAAATCTTAAAACCTCAGGGGGTGTCATTTTTAACATTTCTTCAGCACTAAGGGCCGTTCCTTTTGAACTATGCATCGCACCTTTTCCTTTGAGCATTATAAATTCATACATTGTGTATTGGGGTGGAGAATAGTTATAAATTTCTTTAGATATTGCGACTCCTGTTTCATGAGTTCCACCGGCTGCTCCATGATCCTTTCCAAATGGTTCATAAGTAACTCCTAATATTTTCCATCTAGCAGGCCAGTCAACTCTCCAAGGAAGTTTTCCAACTCCTCCTTTTCTAATGTCGACTTTTCCTTCATATCCACATTCACAAGAATATTCAACATATGGAAATTCGTAAAGCTCTGCTTTTGCAGAGGTAATTTTTTTACATTGTTCACATAGAATGTTGAAAGGTATCCAATTTTTTGGTAGTTGTCTTTTAGATATTTTTTCAATTATTTTTTTGATCTTATCTGTGTTATCAAGTGCTGTCTGAATGGACTCTTCATACATTCCAGATTTATACATTTCATTTGCACGATACACTTTTGGATTTATTCCTAGTTCTTTAAGAGAATCTAAAAATGCAAAAAGATAGTGATCAGCATAGCTCTTATGTTTACTACATGGACACGGTATTTCGGAAAGTGGCATTCCAACATATTTTTCATAGGTTTTTGGTAAAAAAGGATAAACTTTTCTAAGATTGTCAAAGTCATCTGCAATGTATATTAGTTCAGCTTTTCCTCCTTTGTTTATAACAGATCTATACACTGCATCAGTTGTAAGAACCTCGCGCATATTACCAATATGAATTGGACCAGAGGGGGTTATACCTGTAGCAAGAATGTGTTTCTTATCTTCTTTAATTAACTTATCAGCTAAAACATCTGCCCAATGCATATTTGATTTTCTCCAAATTAAATTAATATAATTTTTAGATCACTCTAGCCCTAATTAGTGCACGAAGTTTTACACTATTAATACTATTTTGCGATCTTTTGTTTAATATGGACAGACAAAGAACAGGTTTTCCTTTTTCAGTTTTAGTTGCTTTAATAGCAGCTTTGAAAGTATCACCAGTTCCAACAACATCATCAATTAAAACCACATTTTTTCCTTCTATACCTGCATAATTTGAAGAAAAAGCACCAGATTTTTCCTGATGAGGTCTAAAAACAGCCATTTCAATACCAAGTTTATCAGCAACTAAAGTAGCAAGAGGTATACCATTTATTGCGATTCCAACTATTGTATCAACATCATCGCATTCTTCAAGTATAATATCACTTAAAGCATCAGCAATAAAACCTATCCGTGAAGGATATACTCCTAATGAACGCCAACCAATTTTTACATCCCCTTCAGGTTTTTTCTGTTTACCTTTACTTAAAAGCCATGTAGCTGTTTCTTTTGAAACATTTAATTCATCAGCGATTTCAAGATCAGTAAGCCCGCTCTCTTTATATTTTTGAGCTTTTTTAATGAGCGCCTCTATTTCCTTCATAATAATACACCAAAAAATAGGTATAAGAATTCAATATAAAGATGTTTGCAAAAATAAGTAAAAAACAATAGTAAAGCTAAAATATTGCAAGTATATGCAGTACTTACAAAAAATTGTAAGTGAATAGTTATGGCAAAACAAAAAAAAGGTGAAGGTTTTCATTCCGCAGCAGGACTTATACGTTATTTTGATGCAGAAGAAAAAACATCATTAAAAATTCCACCTTGGTTTGTTGCATTTATGTGTATTGCAACAATAGTTATAGTTACAGTAGCTCACATTATTATAAAATTTGAATAAAACTTTTAGTTTTTTAATTTATTTTTAGTTAATTTTTTTGCTTTTTCTAGTGCCTCGGATATCTTGCTTTTATTTGGTCCTCCACACTGGGTCATCTTTGGTTTTCCACCACCACTTCCACCAAGTATTTTACCAATTTCGGGTGCAATGATTCTGAGATCAATTGGTACGTTATCTGAAGCCATTGAAACTAGTTTTTTCCCATCATAAATATGAACTACAAAATTATCATTTTTTATTATTGTAGCTGCAACTGCTGTTGCATCAGATGAAGTTAGCCCCGTTATAACTTTTATTTTTGATCCTTTTATTGGTTCAGCATCTTTTATTAAATCTTCAATTTCCCCACCAGATACTTTCTTTTTATCTTTTTGAGTTTTTTTCCATTCGTTAAAAAGATCATTACAAGCTAATACTAAATTGTCTACTTTTTTCTTTTTTATATTTGTTTCTTTTAAAAATCGTTTAATGGTTTTTTGGATTTGATTTATTGGAACTGAAAATAACTTTGATATTTCTTGTAGTTGCTTTGAAATTCCTTTATCTTGTTTAATATCATAAAATTCTCCAAGTTCTTTTACAATTTTATTATATGTTTCAATTTCGTTTTCTAAATGAGCGTCAGCCATTTTCCCTGCTGCAAATATTACTCTATTTACTCCATCTTGAATTCTTTCTGTTTTAATTATTCGAATTTTTTCAATTTCACCAATGTTGTTTAAATGAGTTCCCCCACATGCTTCGACATCAATATTTGGTATGTTTAATACTCTAATCGAGTTGCCTGGTGGTACTCCTCCTTGATAAAGTCTAAAACCAAATGTTTTCTCTGCTGAATTTCTATCCATTACTTTTTTTTCTACATGAATTGCTTTTTTTATGAATTTATTTGCCAGTTCTTCTATTTGTTTTTTTTCTGATTCTGATATATGTTTATAATGTGTAAAATCAAAACGTGCATTATTTAATTCAAGTTGAGATCCAGCTTGCCATACGTGTTCACCAAGCAGATTCCTTAAGGCACCGTTTACTACATGCGTCCCTGTATGGTGTTTCATTAACGTGTAACGATGATCCCAATCAATTACACCATGGACTTTTTCTCCAACTTTTAAATTTCCGTCAATTATATGGATTATTGAATTGTCTGTTTTAATTGTTTTTTTTACAGTTATTTTTTTACCATTATTAGATAGATAACCAATATCTCCTGGTTGGCCACCTCCTTCAGGATAAAAAGCTGTTTTATCTAAAATTACTTCAGAATCTTTGGACCATAATACTATAGCATCAAACTCTTTTGTATAGTGATCTTCGTAATACAATTTCTCTGTCTCTGGTAAATTTTTCTTACTTTCTTTTTTTGTTTCTTCTTTTGTTTCATGTGAATGTAATTCTGCTACCATTGATTCAAAAGTCTTAGGTATTTTAATTTCTACACCTTGGGTTTTTGCAATATTTTTTACAATTTCAGGTTGCATTCCGTGTGTGTCATATAAAGTGATGAGTTCTTTTTCGTCTATTGTCTTTTTTTCTTTTAATATACGTTTCACCAAGCTTTTACCTTTAGTTAGAGTTTCAGAGTATCTTTCTGTTTCAATTTCTAAGATTTCAGCTATTTGTTTTTCCCGTTTTTTAAGAGAGGGAAAATCTTTTTTTAATATGTCTAATTGCATTAGAACAAGGTCTTTTAATGAACCATTTAGTTGTAATTTTTGTATAAAACGAAGTGATCTTCTAATAATTAATCTTGCTAGATATCCTGCTTTGACATTTGAAGGAACTATTCCATCGCCTATCATAAAAGCAAGGCATTTTGAATGATCCGCAAGTGAATAAATACTGGCATTATCAGATGGTTTTTTTGAATTTTTCTTTATCCATTTAATAATATCTGGTAAAACGGTTTCATAAACCGTATCAGTTCCTTGTGTAATCCATGCTATTCTTTCTAAACCATAACCTGTATCAACAATATTCAAAGGATTTGGAGAATAATTTTTTCCCTCTATTTTAAAATCACCTTTTTCATCTTCAACCATGTTCATAAAAACAAGTGTGGCTATTTCTAATCCACCTGCAAGCACCTCTAAACAAGGTCCGGCATTTCCCCCGCCAAACCAGAGTTGTTCTTTATAATTAATTTTTTCACGGGGAATTCCAATATAGTTAACAAAAAAATCATCACAATATCTAACGGTATCTTCTTTAAAATAAATTTCATCAGTGTTTTTATTAAAAGCATGGTGTCCCATCATTTCAAAAATTGTTAAATGACGTCCACTAACACCAACTTCTTCAAGATCATTAAGGCGAATGCATGGTTGAGATATTACCAGAGGATTTGCAGGAGGTGGTACTTCACCTGATGTAACATGAGGCTGAAAATCTGCAATTGATGCAATTGTAAGATAAATATCAGAACGCCATCTTGCAATAACAGGACATCTCTCATTAGTCTCAGGATATTTAAGCCTTGAATGACCGTTTTTTTCAAAAAAGGATAAAAAACTTTCACGGGCTTCTGAGAGACTTAATGGTTTTTTACCTAAAGGTTTTCCAATAAAACTATATTCAACACAAGGTTTATCGCCACATATATTTGAATCTTTTTCTAATGTCCAGTAGTAGTCACCGCATTTTTTACATTTTTTTCGATAGTAACCATTTTTATGAAAGTATTTTAAGTCACATTCTTTTTTAAGGAAATCACTCATATTTTATCACAAATTTGAAACCAAAATATAAACAAGGTTTATAAATAATGTCTATATCAAAGAAATCGTTATGTTTGCAGCAATTGATTTAGCTCAAATTGGTTTATGGATATTATATATTAGCATACCAATCCTTGTTATTTATTTTATATATTTGCTACTAACAAAAGCTTTTAATTATATGGGTTTTTCTTCTTTTGAAGCAATAATTATTGTTTTTGTATCTATTATTTTTTATTATGATATCATTATAATGGGCGTTTCAATTTCTAATATTTACTTATTTACCTATAATAATTGGATAATAGGTTTAAATGTTGGAGGGGCACTTATTCCAATTTTATTAAGCATTTATTTAACCTTAAAAAATAAAATCAAATTAAAAATGATACTAATTGGTATAATACTTGTATCAATAATTAGTTTCTTGGTTACTCGTGTTGATGTTAATAGAGGGATTGTATCTGTTTTTCCATATTTTCTTCTGCCAGCAATTTCAGCAAGCATCATATCAATAATACTTCTCAGAAAAAGCTTTAGAAAAGCAGCACCTCTTGCATATATCTCTGGAACTATTGGTGTTCTTGTTGGTGCTGATTTTTTCCATCTTCATGAATTACTCAGCTATCCAATAAATACGCCAATAAATGCAAATATTGGTGGAGCAAATGTATTTGATATGATTTATATAACAGGCATTCTTGCAGTAATTCTAGATGGAATTTTGATGTTTAGGCAAAGATCAAAAGAGGGAATTGACTAACATTTGTCTTTTATTCCATAATCCAAATACTTAATAAATACCTTCTATTTTACCCATTACAATAGGCTAATATCTTTCGAGGTTTCAAATGGCTACATCAATAGATGATTTAAATAAGAAAAAAGACGAATATCAAAAGAGTGCAAATGAGTTAAAGGATAAAAGAAATCAATTACATCTTAAGTCAAAAAAACTTGCTGATGAAAGAGACGAATTAAACTCTACAGTGCGCAATATGCGTAATAAAATAACTGAACATAAAAGAAAACGAGATGAGTTAAACGAAAGAGTAAAACACGCAAAAGAACAAAGGAATAAACTCAATAAAAGTTTTAGTGACATTAAAAAACAGATAGACTCTTTAGAAAAATCACGATCAGCTAGTGCTGGTGGAAACCTAAATGAATTAAGAAAACAGCTAAGATCTTTAGAAAATGAACAGATGACCCAGCCTATGTCTCCTCAGAAGGAAAAAAAGGTAATTGAAATTATATCAGATATCAATAAAAAAATTAAAAAACAAGAAGATCTCTTAAACAAAGACCCTAAACTTAAAAAAGCCCTTGAAGAAGAAAAAGCAATTAAACAAAAAGCAGAAAAACAACACGATTTAGTTGAAAAACTTGCAACACGTGCCCAGGAAGAACACGAAGGAATGATTGAACTTATCAAACAACTTGATAATCTTGTAAAAAAAGTAAATGGAATCCAAGAAACAATAGTGATGACAAAAATTGAAGCAGATAAAGTTCACAAAGAATTTATTGAATGTGTTGATAAGATTCATGATTTAGAAAGAGAAGTAACTTCAACTAAAGAGAAAAAACGCAAAACAAAGAAAGTTGCTGAAGCAACAACAGCACAAAAGGAAGCTGATGAGATATTTGAAAAATTCAAACGTGGAGAAAAACTAAGCACAGAAGACCTAATGGCTCTGCAAAAAGCTGGTTTAATTTAAAAAAATTATATATATCTTATTTGGAGGGATGAAAAAATGCAATGTGAACTTTGCGGTAGAAGTTGTGACTGTAGACCGGCAACAGTTGATGGTGTAAGAATGATGCTATGTCCTAGTTGCATGAAACATGGACAAGGTATCAAAATTGAAAAAACAACAACTACAGAAACAAGAGCCCCTGTTTTACAAAGAATAAAAAAACCAAAGGAAAAAGATGTCTATAAGGACATGGATAAAGAATTGGTTTCAAATTTTAATCAAATCATTAAAAATGCCAGAACAAAAAAAGGTCTAAGTCGTGAAGAACTTGGTTTTAAAATAGGTGAAAGAACTGTAACAATTGCCAAAATTGAAAATGGAGATCTTAAACCCTCTGATAAAGTCGCAAGCAAGCTTGAAAAAGAATTAGATATAATTCTATTTGAAAAAGTAGATAGCATAAGCACTAGTTCATTTGGTTCAAGGTCAGGCAGCGGTTTGACACTTGGTGATTTTATAAAAAGAAAAGAAGATTAGTTAGTATGGAAAATTTTGATCTAAAAAAAGCACTAAGAGCTTTATCAGATGGAAAACTCGTTGTTTATCCTACTGATACTTTGTATGGTCTTGGTGCAGATATTTTTAATATTAAAGCGGTAAACAAGGTTTATAATGTTAAAAAAAGACCTCTGAATAATCCATTATCTGTAGCTGTTTCTAATCTTTCTGATATTGAAAAAATTGCTTATGTTGAAGATAAAACTAGAAAATTAATCAATTCTTTTTTACCTGGAAAATTAACTATTATTTTGAAGAAAAAAGACAGTGTTCCTGATGTTGTTACTGCTGGTTTAAATAAAATTGCAGTAAGAATACCAAATAATAAAATTGCTTTAGAGTTATTATCTAAATATGGTCCAATTACTGCAACTAGTGCAAATATACATGGGAAAAAAACCCCAGCAGTTATAAAGGATATTAATATGCAATTTAAAGACGAAATTGCTCTTTACATTGATGATGGCGAGCTTAAAGGAGAACCTTCTACTATTATTGATGTTACTTCAGATGAATTTAAAATAATTCGTGAGGGAGCAATAAATAAGAATCAACTATTGGATATGATATAAAATGGATGATGCTGTTTATGAAAAATACAAACTTGCAGGCAGTATTACAAAACAAGCCAGAGATTATGGATCAAAATTGATTAAACCCGGTGTTAAATTATTAGATGTAGCAAATTCTGTTGAATCAAAAATAATAGAGTTAGGTGCAGAAATTGCTTTTCCTGTTAATTTATCAATTAATGAAATAGCTGCTCATTTTAGCCCAAGACATGATGAAACAAGAACTTTTAAAAAAGGAGATGTAGTAAAACTTGATGTCGGCGGTCATGTTGATGGATTTATCGCAGATACAGCTGTTACAGTAGAAATCGACTCAAACCAGTATAAGGATATGATTAAATCATCAAGTGATGCATTAGATTCAGCTATAGATATTATGAAAGCAGGTATCAATTTATCAGAAATTGGGAGCACCGTTGAAAAAACAATTATATCTTATGGTTTTAAACCCATTAACAATTTAACTGGTCATAATCTAGAAAGATACTCTCTGCATTCAGGTTTATCTGTACCAAATGTATCAGATATGTTTTGTAAGACTAAACCAAAAGTTGGAGATGTTATAGCAATTGAGCCGTTTTCTACAGATGGAGCTGGTCATGTTATCTCAGGCGAAGGAAGTAATATATATCTTTGCAGTGAATCAATTAGAACAAAATTTGTAAGAGATAACAAATCAAAAATAATGTATAATAAAATGAAAAAGAATTTTAAAACACTACCATTTGCACAAAGATGGACTCAAAATCTTTTTTCAAATAGTGACTCTATATTAAGAAAACTATCCTTTCTAAGACTGTTAAAACATTATCCTCAATTAATTGACCAAAAAAAAGGAATAGTAACACAAAAAGAACATACCGTAATAATCAAAGAAGATGGATGCGAGGTGATAACATAAAAAAGAATAATAAAATCATTAAATTCGAAGAACTCAGTTGGAAACAAATAGATGACCTTGATAAAGATAAAACGATTTTCTTTTTACCAATTAGCCCTATGGAGGAACATGGTCCTCATCTACCTGTTGGAACAGATTTACTGACTGCAATAGATTCTGCAACTGAGGCAATTAAAACACTAAATTCTAAAAAACCCGAATTAAATAATGTTCTTTTACCGGCAATACCACTAGGATATTGTGAGTTCAACACTGATTTTCCAGGTAGTATGTCAATAAGTGGTAAAACAGTTCGAGATATTATTTACAGCATTGGATCATCACTTGGTCGTCATGGTTTCAAATATTTAGTTATTTGTACTTATCACATGGCAATAGTTCACATTAAAGGAATTTATTCTGCAATGAAAAAACTCGAATCAAAATATAATATGAAAGTATGCGAACCATGGAGCCCTTATTTTCACAGTAATGAAATGCAAAAACGTGAACCAAAACTTGGTTTTGATACAACAAAAGAAGTCCATGCAGGTTTTCGTGAGACTTCTCTTATGAAATATCAATATCCTTATCTTGTTGATGAATCATATAAAGATTTGCAAAATATATATCGCGATCTTAGCTCCCCTAGAGTCATTGGTAAATCCTTTAAACAACTAGGATTAAAAGATGGTTACATTGGCAGTCCAGCAAAAGCAGATGCAGATTATGGTAGATGGTTTTTTGGTGAAACTGTAAATGTATATGTAAAATCAGCAATAGCTCTCTATGAGGGAAAAAAACTACCTGATCTGCCAAAGAATGTAAAAACAGCTATGCGAGCATTATTCTGGCATTAATCTATTAAATAATGCACTAATCATAAATGGCAACAAAATAGTTGCATCTCCATCAATAGTGACATAATCTGCTTTTTCTTTGATCTTACCCCATGAAACCGCCTCTCGAGTTAAAGCACCGCTTAGACTTCCATCATATTCAACAGCGGTTGTAATATAAACTGCATGGTCAAGACCGTCTTTGAACTGATTCCACCAGATAGTGTGATGCTTTGAAATTCCTCCTCCAATAATGAGAGCTCCACTTTTTTTTGCATCAAAAACAGTATCTGAAAGATCTTGTTCATCTTTTAATAAGTCAATTGTGAAATCTCTATGTTCTTGATAATACATCCAAATCTGTGAACCAAATGCTCCATCAGTTATACCTGGAACATATATTGGTATTTTGTTTTTATATGACCAATATATAATTGATTCTTCACATTTTTTTTCTTTTTCAATTTGACGTCCAAACTCCCAAATTAATTCTTTTGTTGACCATTTTTGTTTTGTTTTACCAAGTTCTGAAAGTATAGGTTGCATTTTATCTTCAAGTATTTTTCCATAACATTCGTTTGGAATGAAAATGTTTCCTAGTCGGTTAATTCCTTGTTTATGAAGTTCTTGATCATCTGCCATAAATGAACCATGATAATAGTTTTCCCAAATACGAGCAAGGTCGTGATCAAGTGTCCCACAAGTTGTAATAACCACATCAAAAAGCTTTCTTTTCAAAAGTTCTTTTATTACACCACGAGTACCAGTTGAAATAATGCATGCTGGAAATGATAAAAATCTAACACAGTCTTTTTCATTTACCATGTTTTCAATTA
>Ga0272442_10003969_pt1 | contig 20415 bp, 16 predicted proteins | sample SSMForm2O_FD_200262 | JGI IMG/M metagenome (GOLD analysis project Ga0272442, IMG submission 200262) | Marine sediment archaeal communities from Little Sippewissett salt marsh, Falmouth, MA, United States - SSM-Form-2O | ecosystem: Environmental > Aquatic > Marine > Wetlands > Sediment ... | reverse complement strand
CTGGGCGAAGGTGTGTGGAATGTGTATGCTGCAGACAGCGATACAGGCCTTGAAAGTGATTCGATAACAGTTGCCCTCGGTGCGGATCAGCTGCTTACAGACGTAGAACTTTTCATCCGCTGATACCAGACAGAGGATTAAAGCAAGGCCGGCACAGTTCAAGGAGTGTGCCGGCCTTTTTTGATTCCCGGATACCTGTGTGTGTATTTGTTTTTCAGCTGGACCGGGAACCGGCTGCAGGTTTTTGCTGGTTTATGGCCCGAATCGGGTTAACCCGTTTCCCCAGGTCGCAAACCACAGTGCGCCGTCCGGGCTGACGGCGATCGCATCGATCCGGTTGCTGGTCAGGCCGCTGGTATCGGTAAGGAACTGCTGCCAGATCTGTCCATCGTAGCGGTATATGCCGCTGCCTTCGGTGCCAAACCACATCGAACCGTCCAGACCGGCTGCGATTGCCTTGACATATACCATCGGCCCCATTTTGTTTTTGAACGAAGTAAACGTAATGCCGTCGAAACGGTCAACTGCTTCGCCGTTGCTTCCCAGCCACACTGCCCCATCCGGTGCGGCGCCTGCAGAAAGATATGAATCAAACGAGAGCCCGTCTGGCTCCGTGTAGTAATACCATTGTCTGCCGGTAAAGAGGGCTGCGCCATTGGGTGTGGGAAACCATATATCTCCATTGGCGGCGACCGCTACATCCAGTGCATTGCTGCGCCCCGGCCTTTCCAGGAGCGGAGGATAGTTAGTGAAATCCACGCCGTCATACATGCTGATACCTGCTCCTGTACCAATCCACAGGTTTTCTTCATGGTCGAACCCGAGACCATAGATCATGTCGCAAACCATCCCGTTTTCAGTTGTGTAGCTTTTCCATGTATCGCCGTTGAAACGGGAAAGGCCGGCATCCGTTCCAGCCCATATGGTGCCATCTGACTCGATCGCCAGGGCAGTCACCATGTCATAAGCCAATCCATCAGCAGTCGTGTACCGGGTGAAGCTGCCGTCCTGGAAGGATGCGACGCCTCCCTCTTCCATGCCGATCCAGATTGTTCCGTCATCTGCCGCTGCCAGAGCCAGGATGTTGTCATCCGGCAGGCCGTCAGCGGTTGTGTAATTCGACCAGGACCAGGTTGAGATGTTCTCGGCAATTTCTTTTCCTGATGGCCCGTGCACTCTATACCCACCTGCTGTGTCATCGAGATACCCCACCAGTTCCACGGCATCGATTTCACTCAACCCCTGATCAAGCACTGACTGGTCGAGGTTAACCAGAACAGCTTCCACGAGGAAATCAATTTCTTCCACCGGGATTGTCAGAACGTAAGGACAGGTTTGCGGCTGTGGGGCTTCCAGGTAGGATATGTGGTAATTTCCGGAGAGATCGCGCAGTTCCACCTGCACTATCTGGTTTGGGTTTAACGTCTGGTAAATATTGATTTCGGTCGGATAAACCGGCCGGGCATATTCCAGTTCGATCCACTCATAGGTGCGGGAATCAGCAGGGGCCCAGGCTGTAGGAAAGTCAACGCATTCCATTGTATCCGGAGCGCCGGCTGCCTGGGTTGCTGCGTATTCAGGATACAGCATACCGGAGAGGTGCTCGGAGGAGGCGGCTGCTGAGGATGCCCACTGGCGGATTTCCTGCTGGTCCACAGCCTCCACATATTCTTCAACCTCTTCCCTGAGGTCTTCGCTGTTTATCTGAGGCTCAAAGAACCGGACAGTCTCCAGAATCGCTTCAACAAGGCTTTCCTCATCACTGCCGAATTCGCCAGCCGGGAAGATGGCTGCCAGGTTGAACATGTGTGTTTCGGTGACGGCTATGATTATGGCTTTACCTTCGACTTCGGCACCCTCATTGGTGCCGGAAAATTCGACTGAAAGTCCTTCTATGCCGTCTACTTCTATCTTTTTCGAGTTGGAAAGTTCAAAGCCTGCAGGCAATTCTGTCTCCAGTTCCTCCAGGAGATGCTCTGCATCTTTCGTTTCTTCGTTCAAACTACCGATCAGGGAGATCATGGGGCCGCTGATCTGGTCGGCATCTGGCGGCGTCATGGAAACGACGCCGAAGAATTCAACGAGTTCGTAACCGATCACCTGCTGGAAGGAAAAGCCGCCTTCCATGCTCTCATAGACTTCCCCCAGGCGTTCGTCCCTGATGGGGAGGGCAGGCTCAACAGCCACTTCGCTCCCTTGATCTTGAGCCCCATCTGTTCCTTTCGGGGGTATCAAGGCACAGGCCAGTGTCAGCAGCACCAGCAACCCTGTGATGGCGAGGCACAAACTTTTGCGATAATGCATTATTTCCCTCCTCAATCCGACTGGCCCGATCAAGCCGGCGGTTCAACCGCCGGCTCGATCCTGGCTGCAAAGCTCACATAGGGAAGTATGAAACAGCCTGCTTCTGTGCTGCTACGGCCCGAATCGGGTCAACCCGTTTTTCCGCGTCGCAAACCACAATGCGCCGTCCGGCCCTACGGCGATCGCATCAACCCAGTTGTAGGTCAGTCCGCTGTTGTCTGTCAGGAACTGCTGCCAGGTCTGGCCGTCGTAGCGATAGACGCCGTCGCCTTCGGTCCCAAACCACATGGAACCATCATGGCCGGCAGCGATCGCCTTGACATATACCGTTGGCCCCATTTCATCTTTGTAAGAAGTAAAAGAAGAACCGTCAAAGTAGTCGGCTGCTTCGCCGGAGCTGCCCAGCCAGACACCGCCGTCCGGTGAGGTACCCACCGCGGTATACACATCGTATGAAAGGCCATCATCTGTGTTGTAGTAATACCATTGATTGTGGTCGAAGCGGGAAACACCATTGAAAGTGGCGAACCATATATCGCCGTTTGGAGCAACAGCTACACTCTTCACATTGGTACGGCCATCGCCATCTTCGGGAAGATAAACCGAATATATCGACCCTTCAAAAACGGTTATGCCTGATTCAGTGGCCAGCCATACCAGGTCATTAGGAGCAACGGCTACAGCATTGACGATATTGTTGGTGAGGCCGTCTTCGGTTGTATACGTGTTCCATTTGCCATTGGAGAAGAACGATGCGCCATTCGCAGTCGCTGCCCAAACAACGCCATTGCTGTCAATTGCTAATCCTTTCACATTGTTGCTGCCCAGGCCGTTTTCGGTGGTGTAGTTTGTGAACATACCGTCCTGGAAGGAAGAGACGCCGCCCTCTTTCATGCCGATCCAGACCGTGCCGTCTTCTGCCACAACCAGTGCCTGGATATTGTCATCCGGCAGGCCGTCAGCAGTTGTGTAGTTGCTCCAGGCCCAGGTTGAAATATCGGCGGCGTTTCCTCCGCCAGATGCTTCTGATCCTGTGCTGCCGCCTTTACCGGAGGAAGAACTCCGGGATTCAATTTCCACTGTTCCTACCAGTTCAACCGCATCGATTTCGTTCCATCCCACATCGAGCACCGACTGGTCAAGGTTTACCAGGATCCCATCCACGAGGAAGTCAAGTTCCTCCACCGGGATCGTCAGCACGTATGGACAGGTTTGATGCTGCGGGGCTTCGAGGTAGATAATGTGGTAACTACCGGAGAGATCACGTAATTCCACCTGCACGACCTGGTTGGGGTTATACGTCTGGTAGATATTGATTTCGGTTGGATTCACCGGCTGTGCATATTCCAGCTCGATCCATTCATAGGTATAGGGATCGGTGGATGCCCAGGCGCTGGTCAGATCGCCGCATTCCGTTGTATCCGGAGCGCCTGTGGCCTGGAATGCTGCCCATTCCGGATTGCTGTATTCGGAGGAAGCAGTCGCTGAGGAAGCCCACTGCCGGATTTCCTGCTCGATCACCTGTGGTTCCTGTTCGTCTTCATCCCACAGGCTTTCGCTGTCAATCTGAGGTTCAAAGAACCGCACGGTTTCCAGGATCCCATCAATCAGGCTTTCCTCGTCCCTGCCGTATTCGCCTTCCGGGAAGGTGGCTGCCAGGGTGAACATCTGTGTATCTGTGACTGCCACGATGACGATTTTCCCCTCGACTTCGAGCCCATCGTTGATACCGGAATACTCAACGGAAAGGCCTTTGATGCCATCGACTTCGACTTTTTTCGATCTGGAAAGGTCGATACCTTCGGGGAGGCCAGCCTCCATTTCCTCCAGAAGCTGCTCGGCATCCTTGGTTTCTTCATTCAGGCCGCCAATCAGAGAGATCATCGGCCCGCTGATCTGGTCGGCATCAGATGGTGCCATGGAGACGACGCCGAAGAATTCAACGAGCTCGTACCCAAGAACCTGCTGGAAGGAATATCCGCCTTCCAGGCTCTTGTATGTTTCACCAAGCCGGTCATCTTTGCTTGGCGGTGCTGTTTCGACTGCTTCCGAGTCGGATGGCTCTTCGATGTCGCCGCCGCCGAAACCGGGCAAACTCAAACTTGGAAGCCCGCAGGCCATGGTGAGCAGCAGAATTAAAGTGGTGAATACAAGCCAACGTTTCGATCTGTGGTTCATTGTTCCCCTCCTGAAAGGTTGTGCCGGACGGCAGTAATTGTTCTGTCCGTACACACAGTATTGGATAGCTTTATCGTATGATTCGACCGTCAAACAACCGTCAAGGCATAAATCCGTTTTATCAGGCAGGAGATTTACCACTTTGCATTTTCTGTAGCTGCCTGACGGCTGCGCTCGAATTGGCTCGTAGATTTGTCCATAAGTCCCAATACAGATACACTTGACTGCAGGAGAGAGTTTGAAAAGAGGAAAATGCTTGTCAGAAGCGGAGGCTGGTTATGAACACACTGTCCTGGGGTATTGTCAGCACTGCCCGGATCGGGCTGCAAAAGGTAATTCCTGCTTTGAAAAAGAGCCGCTGGAACCGGGTTGTTGCAATCTCGTCTCGAAATTATGAAACGGCAAAATCTGCTGCTGACAGGTTGAGAATACCGGCAGCTTATGGCTCTTATGAAGAACTGCTTGCTGACCCCGCAGTAGAGGCTGTTTACAATCCGCTGCCAAACAACATGCATCTATCGTATACGATCCAGGCGCTGCGCGCCGGGAAGCATGTACTGTGTGAAAAACCGCTTACTCTAACAGAGGCTGAAGCACAAGAGATCGAGAGTGAAGCAGCGAAGCATCCCGAATTGAAGCTGATGGAAGCGTTTATGTACCGGTTCCACCCTCAATGGGAGAAGCTGCAGCAGCTGCTGGAGGAAGGGCAAACAGGATCGATGAGGGCTGTCCACGCGATCTTTTCCTTTTTTAATGATGATGCGAAGAATATTCGCAATCGGGGAGATATGGGAGGGGGCTCGCTGCTGGATGTGGGCTGTTATGCCGTCTCATCTGCCCGGCTGCTCTTTGGGAGTGAGCCTTTGCGGATTTCTGCAGTGATGGATCTGGATCCTGCTGAAAATATAGACCTGACAACCTCGGCTGTGATGGAGTTTGAGGGCGGATCAGCAGCATTTACCAGCTCCATTCGAGCTGGAAGAATGAACCGTGTGACAGTGCTGGGATCCGAGGGATCCCTGGTTCTGGAGAGTGCGTTCATCCCGTCAGCTATAAAGCAGGCGCGCATTGAGTTGATAAAGGGCAAAAAGACGAAGGTAATCAAAGTGAAGCCTGCCGACCAGTATGTTCTTCAGGCTGATGTGTTTGCGAAGGCGGTGTTGGAAGATACTCCGGTTCCTTATCCGATCAGCGATGCCCGGAAGAATATGCGTGTGCTGGATGCTGTGAAACGCAGCGCGCTTCAGGGTGCTGCAGTAAGTCTGGAGTAGCTGCAATACTGCTATGAATCCAGGCCCTGTGGACTGTGGGGAGCAGGTACAGGTGGTTTATATGGAAGCGGCAGGAGAATAACAAAACTGCTTCCAATAGTATCGTTGTTTTCCGCGTAAATTTTCCCGTTATGGTAATGAACAATTGATTTAGCGATAGCCAGTCCGAGGCCGGAACCGCCCTCCCCGCGCTGCCGTGATTTATCGAGCCGGTAGAAGCGGTGGAAAATGGCTTCAAGATCTTCCTCCGGGATTCCATGTCCTTCATCCGAGACCCGGAGTTCAAGCCAATCTTCTTTACTGGCTGCGGACAGCGTGATCGTCCCTCCGGATGGTGTATACCGCAGCGCATTGGCAATCAGGTTGTTCAATACCTGATTCATCCTGCCGGAGTCGGCCGTGATCTTCGGCAGGTCGTTGGGGATAGAAGTTTCCAGCCTGACAGATTTCTGTGAAACGAGTGGTTGATACGCAGAGGAAATACGCTTGACAAGGTCTCCTATTGCGCAGGATTGCATTTCGTATTTCAATTCCCCGGTATCTGCCAGCGAGAGCACGCGCAGATCTTCTACCATCTTCCCCAATCGCTCAGATTCATCAAGAATGATCGCGGCGCTGTCCGGGGAGGATGGGAGCACGCCATCCGCCATTGCTTCAGCATGGCCAAGGATGATACTCAGGGGTGTACGGAGTTCGTGGGCGATGTCGGCAGTCAGCTGCCGGCGGTGATCGCGTGCCTCAGCCAGCCGGGTATTCATCTGGTTGAAAGACTCAGCCAGCTTTCCGAGTTCGTCCTGTGATCGAACCGGAACACGCAGTTCAAGGTCGCCATCTGCAACAGCCTGTGTGGCTGCATCCAGTTCTCTCAGCGGGCGTATAAATTGCTGTGCGATGGCCATTCCCAGAATCAGGGCAACGAGGAGCGATCCGCCTGCGCCATACAGAAACATGTTTCTTGCCCGTTCGAGGAATGCGTCTTCAGCAGGGTTGCGATTCATTGGGTTTTGAGGGATTTTAATATATGCGATGATTGTTCCATCTTTCTCAACAGGGATGGCTCTTTCCGTATTGATTGGCTGATTTTGTTCAGGAAAATCGGGATCGGCTTGTGGAAAGACAATGTTGCCTTCTGTATCGGCGATTTGAATCCCTCGCGGAGCAAAACTGCCAGGGCCGTCTGATTGCATCGGGCCCTCTTGATTGTAAAGGCTCAGCCCTTCCAGTGTCTGTTCTGATTCGAAATAGGCAATAATCTGCTCTTCAAGAGTAGACTGGCTCTGGTTCATCAGGAAGCGGTCGAACTCACGGCTGGTTGCCCAGTATGCACTGGCAACCATTAACGCAATCCCGGTCATGAGCACTGCAAAAAAAGCGAGGATCATTTTGACACGCAGCGAGTACATACCGCTTTTAGAAGATCGCATGGTGCTACTCCCTTGCAAATCGATAGCCAACCCCGTACACGGTTTCAATATATTGGGGCTTCTTGCGGTTCGGTTCTATTTTCGCACGAAGATTCTTCACGTGGACATCCACAGTCCGCTCATAGCCCTCGTAAGCTACACCCTGGATATGATCGAGCAAGTCGAGGCGGCTGAACACTCTGCCCGGTGAAGTCATAAGTGTTGAAAGCAGATCGAATTCGGATGGTGTGAGATCCACGTACTTATCCCCCTGCATCACAGTGTGGCTGTCGGGGTCCAGTGTGATATCGGATACCCGGAGCGTTTTCGCCCTGGGTTTTACCTCGCCGGCTCGCCGGAGCACAGCTCTCACACGTGCCAGCAGCTCGCGCGGCCGGAATGGCTTGGTAACATAGTCATCAGCGCCGAGCTCCAGGCCGATTACTTTATCGTCATCTTCAACACGTGCTGTAAGAAGGATGACAGGAGTGTTGTTTTCAACGCGATGGATACGCATAAACTCCAGGCCATCCATTTCCGGCATCATCAAGTCCAGGACGATGAGGTCGGGTTTTTCTTCCCGGGCGGCGAACATCGCTTCCCGGCCGTTTGAGGCAGTGACGACCTCGAACCCGGCTTGCTTGAAATAGGCGTCGAGTAAATTCACAAGCCGCTTTTCATCATCCACCACAAGTAATTTTGCGGCCATTTTATTCTCCTTCTGGTTTATCTGACGAGTTTCCCGTTCAGAGGTCAGTATCTCACACAACTATGAAAAAATTATGAAGAAACCATGTACGTATGATGGGCTTTGAGGCTGTTTCTCCAAGGCGCTGGCTATTCTGCCGCCCGCACTTCGAGAAGTTCGATCAACGGATCAATCAAGCCGGTCATCATGCCGCCGCCACTGCCGGCAGGCATATTTTCCTGGTCTTCTGAATCCATAGCGGCCATACCGGCTCCGCCGCCAAGCTCAGCCGGAGCTCCGCCTCCGCCACCAGGCATTCCTCCGCCGCTTTCAGGCCTGCCACCGAATTCGCCGCTGCCTGGGCTTTGAAAATCTGATGAAGAATCCGGGTTGGATCGAGCTCGCTGGTTACCGGCTCCGTATTCCTGCATGACCTGGGCAAATGCCTGATTGTCGAAATCGCCATCTTCCATGACGGCAAGCTGTGCGGCGGTCATGGTTTCCTGTATCTGCCGGTTGAGTGCTTCCACTTCCTGGGATGCAGCATTATCGCTTGAGGTGACTGCGCTATAGGCCTTCCAAAGTGGAAGCAGATCCTGTGCCTGCTGTGAGGTGACAGCCAGATCCGTATCTTCCAGTGCGAATGTCAGCATCATCAGGCGGCTGGCTGTCTGAGAGCTTTCATCCGTTCCCATGGCTGCCGCAGCTTCCGTTTCCACGGCGCCGGTAGAGCAGCCAGAAAGAACAAGCAATGCTCCGGCAGCCAATAATAGAATTAACCTTTTCATCTTTTTTATCCTTTTCCATTTCCTTTTGGAACAGGCATCGCTGTCCAAATATCTTCATGTGTATGTGGCGCCGGGAGAACATACCCTGCCGGACATGTCCTCCCGACATGATCCTTAACCGATCCGTGACTGGAGCAGCTCGATAAGCGGTTCGAGCAGCATTTGCAGCTGGCCGAACATGCCGCGCCCGGCCATATCCTGGCGTTCTGCCTGCATGGTGGCTATCTGTTCTTCGGTCATCTCGCCTCCGGGCTCTCTGCCGGGTGCTTCGCCCTGTCCGCCGGGTCCACCAGCGCCTCCGCCAGACCTCATTCCGGCTTCAATTCCCAGCGATGCCAAAAGTTCCTGCATGGCCTGAGGTTCGCTGTTCAGGTTCGATAACTGCGCCAACTGCTCATCTGACATGGCTGCAGCGATCTGTTCATACAGCGCAGCAAGGCTTTCTGTGTCTGTTGTTTCCACAGCAATCTGTTCCTGAACTGACTTCCACAGCGGCAGCAGCTCGGCTGCCTGCTCGCTTGCTACAGCCAGGTCTGTGTTCTCAAGCGTAAAAGTGAGCAGAGCCAGCTGTGTACCATTGTCGGGATTGGCAGCACTGAATTCTGTGTCCGCGACTGCATCTGATTCTTCAGCCTCAACCTGTTCATCAGCCTGTAATGGCTCTTCCATGGCTTCCGCCACTGCTTCAGATACAGTGTCCTGGTCTGCAGACACATCAGCAGAGGCCTCTTCTGCACTGCTTCCACATGCTGTAAGCATGAGGCTGAAAGCCAGAAGCAGTGTAAATATCATTAACACCTTTTTCATTGTTTTCTCCTGAGTTTCTTTATTCATGTCTTAATGCTTCGATTGGATCGAGCTGGGCAGCTTTGTTGGCGGGATAATAGCCAAAGAAAGCTCCCACCACAGCTGCCGATCCGAATGCCAGTAGAATCGCACTCGGCACAATAACGGTTCTCATATCGCTGACTGCTCCGAAAAGGACTGCTCCGCCGATTCCTGCAACTACGCCGATCAAGCCGCCGACAAGACTCAGCAGCAGGGCTTCGGTCAGGAACTGCCAGCGGATATCATCAGGTGTGGCACCTACTGATTGGCGGATGCCTATCTCGCGGGTCCGTTCTGTTACACTGACAAGCATGATATTCATGATGCCGATACCGCCGACGATCAGGGAGACACCTGCTACCCAGCCAAGAAGGCTGCGGAAAGCGGCTGTTGTTGATTCCTGTGTTTCGATAATGTCACCCTGGGTTGTTATGGAAAAATCGGGCTCATCAAGCGTGACATCGTGGCGCTTTGCCAGCAGCAGCTCTATCTGAAGAATGGTGTTATCGAGGTCAGCTTCGGGGTCGATTTCTACATATACGGCTCTGATGCTGTCGCCCACAATTCGGGCAAAGAAATTATCTACAAATTTCTGGAAGACTACGGTTACAGGTGTGTACAGACGTGCGTCAAAGTCAGTATCGCCTTTTAAGCCTTCCTCTTCGAGGACACCAACGATTCCAAGACGGGTGCTCCCGGCGGTTACAACTTCGCCGATAACATCTGTTGTACCGAATAACTCCATCGCCAGGTCATACCCCAGCACAGCAACCTTTGACTTTCGCTCCACTTCCTCCTCGGTGAAAAATCGTCCGTTCCCTACCGACACATCTCGTACGGACGGGAAAGAAGCTGTTGTTCCAAGGATCTCCACATCATCCAGCGTTGCTTCGGATGATTTAACGGAATCCGTGGCTCCCTGTTCGACAACCACGCCGACCACATTGCTGATTTCATCTTCGATGGCGAAGGCATCATCATAGACCAGTCCGCCCGAACTTCCGCCGCCGGGGCCCATTGCCATAGCGCCGCCCCTACTCATCGAGGAAGTAACGTAAACGAGGTTGGACCCCAGGCTGGTAATCTGATCCGAGATTGTTGCTTCGGTACCGGCACTGATCGAGATCATGATGATCACGGATGAAACACCGATAATGATGCCCAGCATGGTAAGAAGCGAGCGCAGCTTGTTCCGATTGATACTTTCCCAGGCTACAAGCAGGAACTCTTGCGGTTTCATGCGTGCACCCCTTCCCGCAGTTCCTTTACAGCTTGCTTGCCGTTTTGTTTGTCGGATTCGATTATTCCATCTCGCAGGCTGATGACCCGTTCGACATGCTCTGCAATTTCCGGATCATGGGTGACCATGACGATTGTCCTGCCTTGTGCGTGGAGGTTGTGCAGGAGAGCCATGATTTCCTCACCCGATCGGGTATCGAGGTTTCCTGTCGGTTCGTCTGCCAGGATCAATACCGGATTGTTGATTAGTGCACGGGCTATTGCTACACGCTGCTGCTGGCCTCCTGAAAGCTCATGCGGCTGGTGTTCAATCCGGTCTGCAAGGCCGACCAGATCCAGCGCTTCTTCTGCTTTCTTTTTTCGCTCTTCGATTGTCATTTCTGAGTCGCGGTTGTACATGAGTGGAAGCGTTACATTTTCACGGGCAGAGGTCCGGCCGAGAAGATTGTACGACTGAAAGATGAACCCCAGCTTGCGGTTTCGGATATGCGCCAGCTCTACCTTTGTTTTAGTGCTGACATCTTCATTGTCCAGGTAGTATTTCCCTTCCGATGGACGATCCAGACAGCCAATGATATTCATGAGTGTGCTTTTTCCGGAACCGGAAGGGCCCATTACCGCAACAAACTCGCCTTCCTCGATTTCCAGGCTGACACCATCGAGCGCACGCACCTGGATTTCTCCCATTCCGTACAGCTTCTCGAGATTTTCGATACGGATGATAGATCGGGCACTCATTACTGTGTCTCCATGATGCCGGTGCTGACAGTCTCGGCCTGCTCGACACCAGAGATGATCTCGGCATAGGTAATATCGATCAGGCCGACTTCCACTGTTCGCAGGGTCAGTTCGCCGGTATCGTCAACGACGAAAACGGCATACTCGCCGTTTCCGAGATCTCGCAGGGCTTCCACCGGCACGAGGACGGCATTTTCTGCCTGGCCTGCAATTACATCAACGCCGGCACTGACACCGACGGGCAGTGCGCTGACCTCCTCATTTTTTTCCATCTGTACAACAGCATGGACCATTGTGCCGCCCATATCGCTGTAGAGTACGGGATCGACCTGGATGACTGACCCGGTGAATAAATCGTCTGGGAGTGCATCGAAGGTCACCTCTACCGGGTAGCCGATATCAATCAGAAACAGGTCTGCCTCATCGATGTAGATGTCCAGGTATGGGATGGTCAGGTCATCGATGGTAATAAAATCGTTATTTACCGTATCTCCTACATCGGCGGAAACTTCGAGGATCAGACCGTCGAACGGAGCGGTAACCGCTGCGCCTTCAAGGTCGGCCATGGCAGAAGCAAGTTCAGACTTGGCTTCGGCAACCTGCAGCTGGGCAAGCTCGAGAGCAGCTTCCTCTGGGCCCTCATCAACACTTTCATATGTGCGTTCTGCCTCTGCAAGGTTGGCTTCCGCAAGAGCAACCTCGGCGTCCATGGTTTCCTGCTCGATTTCAGACGGGTAGCCGTTGTACCAGTTCCATGCCCGAAGAGCGCTTTCATAAGCGGTCAGAGCATTTGCATAATTAGATTGAGCATTAGCGCGCGACCGGGCAGAGGAACTTGAGGCTTTATCGTAATCATTCTTTGCGTTGTCGAGATTGATTTCGGTAAGGATGAGGTTGGCCTCAGCAGCCAGCATGGTGGCATCACTCGCCCTGTTTCCTTCCTGGTTTACATACCATGTGTACTCTGCATCATTGAGGGTGTCCTTTGCTTCTGCCAGAGCCAGCTGGGCTTCTGCAGTAACAGTATCGGCATTTACGACGAGGCTCTCAAGGTTATCTTCAGCTTCCATCAAATTGATCTGGGCTGTATACACATCCATTTCCAGGGCATCGATATCTGCCTGAACTGCCAGAATATCGCCCTCCTCCACCCGATCTCCGGGTTTCACATTCAACACTTCGATTTTCCCGCTTGTGGGGAAGCCCAGTGAAACTGATCCTTTTGCTATCAAGCTGCCGGTTCCGCTAGCATACACTTCAAGATCCCCTCGTCGGGCAACCGATGTCTGGAGTTCAGGTTCTTCCTCTCCCTCATCGGCAAAAGCAGGCGTGCGGGTGAAATACACCACAGCAGCGCCGCCAAGGACAATCAGGACTGCCAGTACCCATAAGACTTTCTTCGGTATTTTTTTGAACATAGCCGGTGCTCCAATCTTTCATGGTTTTTTCAAGCAAGAATACCGAGAGTTTATAAAGGCGTTGTGATAAAGTTGTGTGGAAAACATGAGGATTAAACAACTCCAGCCGCTGCATTATGATGCGCAGCGGCTGGAAAGTTTCTTCGGATTGATTATTTCAGCGTTCTATTCCCCGCTCACCTGCCATAGACCTATTGTGCCGTCATCCGAGGCAACGGCAATCGTTGTGCCGCCAGGGGAGAAGGCCACGCTGTTGATGGCTGCTTCGCGGTTTTTGAGATCGCCAAGGATTTCGCCGGTAGAAGTATCCCAGATATAGACATGCCAGTCTTCACTTCCGGACACAATCAGGGAACCGTCCGGAGAAAATGCCACACTGTTGACCATGTAGCTGTGGCCTTCAAATGACTCGATCATATCGCCATTATCAGCGTCCACCGTCCAGAAAACGGCAAGCGGCAGGAATACCACACCGAGCGTTTCACCATCGGAAGAATACACCAGGTCGTGAATCCTGACGTTCATACCGATAAGGATGTCACTGTCGACGTATGTATCGACATCATAGACCCGAAGTGAACCGCCGCAGCAGTTACGTCCTGCACCAACCAGAATAGACTCTCCATCCGGGGTGAAGGACAGGCCCCAGGTGGATACAAAGTCTTCTTTGTGGCCGAAGCTGTCGGTCTGGACAATGGTCTTGTAAAGAATGCCGGTATCGGTACGGCGTACCTCTACAAAGCCGATATCGTTGGCAACAGCAAACAGGAACCCGTCCGGTGAAAAGGCAAGTTCCATGGCACGCAGCGCATGTATCCGGCTGATTGTATCGAGCAGGGAGCCGTCGCTCAACTGCCACTTCTTGACTGTTCGATCGCGTGATCCGGACAGCAGCAGTTCACCGTCCGGTGAGAAAGCCAGACTGAGGACGGTATCTGTATGGCCTTCAAGTGTATATAGAAGGCTGCCGTCTTCTGTGTTCCATACCATCACGTTGTTGTCTGTAGATGCGGAAGCGAGAAGAGATCCGTCCGGTGAGAAGGCGATTTCAAGGACTTCGCCAGCATGCCCTTCGAGGGTTATGACTTCCTGAAGCTGTGAGAGGTTGGATGCTTTAATAACAGAGGCGGGGTCAACAGCCTGGTCTGCTTCAGCTGCGGTTTCCGTCGCTGTTTCGGTTGTTTCAACCTCAACAGTTTCTGCAGTCGGTTCCATCGCAGGTGTCGGTTCGGGATCAGCAGCGGGTGGGGAGTCATCCATCTCGATTTCTGCCGCTGCGGGTGGATTGACACCGGTCTCGGCCGGTGCTGCAGCGGATCGCTGGAATGGTTTCAGGATGACCAGCAGCACCACCAGAATAATCAATACAGCAGCAGCAATGCCGATCCAGATTTTTTTATTCGATTTATTTTCTTCCATAATTCAATCCCTGATACGTAGAATACTCAATGTCCAAGAGTATATCAGCGCTTTTTGTAGTTTTTATGAAGGAACTGTGTTTAATCATACACCTTATCGGAGGAAAATATCTGACCCCGACCTGACAGCAAACACAAAACAAGGTTCTCAGCGGGTGAAGAGCACGGTAATCATCATCAGATACCAGTGGATTACAAATGGATAAACGAAAGAGCGGGTGCGGTAGGCTATCAGGCCAAAAATTGTACCGCCAAAGATACAGCTGAGGGCTTCCAGTTCCGGTTTCCCGATATGTGCGACAGCGAAGGGGATCGCCTGGATCAGGATCGCGTAGGGGCCGCATACCGGAAGCAGTGCGAACAGCAGAAAGCCTCGAAAGATAAATTCCCAGCCGATCAGGTCAAGAGCTATATGGAGGCTTAATGGCAGTCTGCCTCCACCCCAGCCGCGGTAGTATTCCTGGACAGACTCGGTTTTGCTCATGATGTAGAGAACCAGGGTGACAACAGCACAGCATATCAGTGTGTAGAGCAGGCCTGTGCGCCAATCACCCAGCTTGAATCCATACTCGGCTGGCGACTGGCGGAACAGAAGTACGATCATCGCCAGAGGAATGACCAGGTAGAACAGCACGCGGTCATACGCTTTTAAGGGAAGGAACGTGTGATACCTGTCAAGAAGGATCGCAGTTGTGCTGTAGACAATGACAAGCACGATCTTCCAATCCAGGGTTTTCAGGTCATCGATCACGGACGCATTGTCGCAGACAAGCCTTTTCGGCGCAAGGAACCGGCTTGTGTTGTTGCTTTCTTATTACCTGGTGAATGTCAGTTGATGAGTTTAACCTGCCGGCCGATTTTGATGAATATTTCCAGTGCCCGGTCGATTTGCTCAGTTGTATGGGTGGCCATGTAGCTTGTTCGCAGCAGGCTGCTGCCGGCAGGCACACCGGGCGGGATGAAGGCGTTGGTGTAGACCCCGGCGTCGAAAAGAAGCTTCCATGTTCTCATGGTGTCTTCCATTCCGCCGATGATCACAGGAATGATCGGAGTCTGGCTTGGACCCGTGTTGAAGCCGGCTGATTCGAGCCCCGCCCGCATATGTTCGCTGTTCTTCCACAGGCGTTCAACATGCTCCGGTTCCTGTTCCACGATGGTTAACGCTGCAAGGACAGAGGCAACAATAGGCGCCGGCATGGCTGCGCTGAAAATGAAGGAACGGGCATGGTGCTGGATGTAATGAATGACATCTGTGTTCCCCGCAATAAAACCGCCGACGGAAGCAAATGATTTGCTGAACGTCCCCATGATCAGGTCAACATCGTCGGTGATCCCGAAGTGGGCAGATGTGCCGCGGCCCTGGGCCAGCAATCCAAGGCTGTGGGCGTCGTCGACCATGAGGCGGGAGTCGTACTGCTTGCACAGGGCAGCGATCTCGGGAAGCGGTGCAATATCGCCGCCGACACTGTATACACCATCGACAACTACCATCTTGCCGGCCCTGGGATCGACCTTGCTCAGCACCTTTTCAAGATGGCTGAGGTCACTATGCCTGAAGCGGCGCATTTCCCCCATCGACATCATACAGCCGTCAATAATGCTGGCGTGGTCATCCTTGTCTGTGATCACAACATCACCTCGCCCGATCAGGCACGAGATCGTACCGACATTTACCTGGTATCCGGTGCTGAATACAAGAGCGGCTTCAGTGCCCATGAACCTGGCGAGGCGTTCCTCGAGTTCAAGGTGAAGGTTAAGTGTGCCGTTCTGCAGACGCGAACCCGTGCAGCTGGTTCCATACCGTTGAACAGCCTCAACGGCTGCCTGCCTTACCCTGGGGTCAGCCGTCAGCCCGAGATAATTATTGGATCCGAGCATGAGGACTCTGTGTCCGTCGAATACTGCTTCGGTGCCCTCGCTGTCTTCAATAGGAAGGAAGTAGGGATAAATTCCAGCCTGCTGTGCCTCGCGGGCAAGGTTAAATTTCCGGCATTTTTCAAATAAGTCCATCAGGTTTGTCTCCTGTATTATTCGGGCTGCACAATTAAAATCGGACAGTGCCTGCGTTGGGGGGGATCCTGATATCAGGGCGGCAGAAAGTGCAGGCCTGATCAGGGGCTGGCTTTTCCGATTATAAGACAGATGGGTAAATGGTGCAGGGTTTTATCAAATTAACTGTGATATGAAGTACCTGCCGGCAGCCTTGCTTTTTAACCCATATTCTACGGTACTGAAAACACTGAAGAAGAACAAACGTCACGCGCGTTCGTTACCCTTTGATCCCGGTTCCGGCAAGCGGTTTTGAGTAACAGCGGGTTTCCCTGCTTGACTCGCTTCTGTTGGACGGTATAATCAAACGTAGAATAGAACAAATGCAGATGGAGACAAGTAACCCGAAAAAACAGCCTTCAGAGAGCCAGCGGTTGGTGTGAGCTGGCGGTAGTTCGGTTGAATCCACTCCATCAGTCTCTTTCAGGGACGGCTGCACCCGAGAAAGCGCCTGAGCGCAGAAGGGATGTCGGGAAAGCCCGTTACAGCTGATAAGACTTCCGGGAAAGTCCCGGAAGTGAATGCAGGTGGTACCACGGTCGCCCTCTCGTCCTGCTTGGGAGGGCGTTTTTCTTTGGCAGGTAATTATTACTAAGCAGGAGGTTTATCATGCACGATATTCAGGTAATCCGGGACGATCCGGAAGGTGTCAAAGCCGGGCTGGCGCGCCGCGGGATGGATGCTCCAATCGATCAGATCCTTGAGCTGGACGCCGAGCGCCGCAGTACACTGACCGAGGTTGAAAGCCTAAAGGCAGAGCGCAATACAGTGTCCCGGGAAATCGGGCGTACGAAAGACCCTGACGAGCGCGAGGAGAAAATCAAGGCGATGCGTGCTCTCGGCAGCCGTGTTGACGAACTCGATGTAAGGGTCAACGAGGTCGAACAGGATCTGCACCGGATCATGAGCGAGATTCCCAATGTCCCCGATCCATCTGCACCGGATGGCCCGGATGAGAGCGGGAACAAGGTAATCAAAACTGTTGGCGAAAAACCATCCTATTCCTTCAACCCTTTACCGCATTGGGATCTGGGCCCCCAACTGGGAATACTTGATTTCGAGCGCGGCGCAAAGATCACCGGCTCTCGTTTTTATATCCTCAGCGGCGCCGGTGCACGCCTGCAGCGAGCTCTGATCAGCTGGATGCTGGACCTTCATATCCGGCAGGGATATCTCGAACAGTATCCGCCTTTCCTCGTTCGTGGTGAAACGTTGTTCGCAACCGGCCATCTGCCAAAATTTGCCGATAACCTTTACCGTGATGCTGAGGAAGATCTTTACATGGTTCCGACAGCAGAAGTCCCGCTGACAGGCATGCACCGGGATGAGATTCTTGAGAAGGAAAACCTACCGATACACTATTGTGCCTACACTGCCTGTTTCCGCCGTGAAAAAATGTCGGCCGGCCGCGATGTGCGGGGAATCAAGCGCGGGCATCAGTTCGACAAGGTGGAAATGTATACCTATTGCGAACCATCGGAATCTGATAATGAGATGGAGCGCATGCTTGGCCATGCCGAGGAAACCTGTGCGCAGCTGGGTTTGACGTACCGGATCCTGGAGCTTTGTACGGGGGATTTGAGTTTCTCAGCCAGGAAAGGGTATGACATCGAGGTATGGGCACCTGGCTGTGAGGAGTGGCTGGAAGTGTCCTCGATCTCGAACTGCGGCGATTTCCAGGCTCGACGGGCCAATGTCCGCTTTAAACCGGATTCCAAAGCGAAGACCCGATTCCCGCACACGCTGAACGGTTCAGGGCTTGGATTGCCCCGCGCGTTGATCGCTGTGCTTGAAACCTTTCAGCAGGAAGATGGTTCTGTAATCGTGCCTGAGGTGTTGAAACCGTGGATGGGCGGCCTGGAACACATAGAAGCAGTGGAAGGATAGCCATGGAGTCTGCGTGGGTAGTCACACTGGTCACAATTGGTGCCGGCCTGTTGATGCTGGTTGGAATGCTGGGTGTGGTCATTCCCGTCCTGCCTGATATTGTGCTGATCTGGCTGTCTGCGCTCGGGTATGGTTTGATTGTTGGATGGGGGGCCTGGGGCGGCTGGCTTTTCGCAGGCATTACGCTGATGGCAGTTATCGCCATTGCTTCAGATATCTGGGCAAGCGGCGTAGGAGCAAAAGTTGGCGGCGCATCGATGCGCTCAATTCTGATAGGTATTGTACTGGGCCTGATCGGGCTGATCTTTACACCGATTGGAGCTGTTATCGGCTTCCTTGTGGGTGTATTCATATCCGAGTATGTCCGACTGCAGGACACGGAGAAGGCGCTGCGCGGCGTGTTTGGCGTCAGCATCGGATACGGTGCTTCTTTCGGGGTGAAGCTCATTCTCTCGATTCTGATGATTGCCGCCTGGCTGGTGTGGGTGTTCAGTTAACCACTGATTACACAGATTGCGGAATCCGCAAAGCGGATTCCGTCCTGATTACCCTGAGGGATTCTACGCGGGTGGTTTAATAGCTCAATGCTATAACCTGGGACTTTCAAGGATGATGGGTTGTAATTTCGTGTTTCCTCAGGCTGGCGAGACTCCCTGCAGAACCAGCCGCGCCCAAGAACTCCTTCGCTGCATCGGGGGTGACAGGAAAACGAGGGTTACTTTCTTAACACGTTGAGTAAAATCTCAGGCGTAACAGGTGATTGAATATCATCTGCATTGATTGAAAACAAGGCCAGTCCCTGCACCAGTGATAGAAAAGCAGCGGTTAATGCTACAGGATCCCCATCTACAACCTTGCCCTCGTCCTGCCCGGCGACAACAACAGGAACAATCATGTCATACAACCGCTTGGTGTATGATGCAATTGAAGGTTGAAGCTCGGTCATTTCATCTCCCTGCGTCAATGCCTGGAGCATGATGTAAAAATAGTGTCTGGCATTGCCTGAAAGCGATTCGCGCAGTATTGTCTCTGCCAGCAGACGTAACTTGTCCCAGGGAGGCATGTCTTCCTGGAGGGCCTGTTTAAAAACATTTTCGGACAGTTTTAATGCTTCTTCAACAAGGAAGACAAACACGTTCTCTTTAGAGGGAAAATAATAATAAACCAGCCCATAACTCAACCCGCTGGCTTCCGAGATTTTTTTGATAGTTGTTCCGTAAAAGCCGTATTTTGAAAACACACTTAACGCGGCGTTTGTTATCTTTTCAAACGCTTCTTTGCGCATCTGTTCATTCTGCTGTTTTCCTCGCGGTGACATATGAATCCTTTATTTCCTGTTTCTGTAAGAGTATATGATTCCTGGCAACTTCAGTTTACGGTTCAATTTCGATCCGCTTTTTCCTCCCATGATTGCCAAATACAAGTATACACAAGGGCCACAAACCTGCGGCAATAACCGGATAAACAGCCCAGTTGATATGCGGTGTCGTTATCAAATTTGTTCCGATCAGCAAAGCCGAGAGCAGAAGAAATGAAACTGTACTGAACCGAAGGAAATTCCTGTGCCTGTTGAAACTCATACTGATTGGCCACCACGCAAATGCGAATGCTATGTAAAGGATGAAGGGATGCCGGTTTTCAAAGAAGAGATTAACGTATCCATAATATGCTATCAGGCTGAAATAGGCGATAAGCGAGAACGAATACGTCTTCCATTTGTTACCCATGAACAGCATAATCGAGAAAAGGATTGCGGGTCCAAAAAGGAACACTGACCAGTTGTACTCCGGTCTGATTCTCTGATTGACAAACACGATAAAAGCAAGGTTGCAGATTATTGCAATAACACTCCCGATTCTTTTATCAACTTTTTCGCGGAAAAACATAGATAGCAGCCACCATGCCAGAACATACGTCGTATAAATCCAAAAGGGATGCCTGGGTTCAACGAAGTAATTGATCAATGCGTAGTACAAAGCAATAACGATCGCGCTAATGATTGAAAATGGAAGTGTTCCCGCCTTTTTTCCACAAAAGATGCTGATTGGCCACCATAATATTGGAAATATGATAAACATGGCCCAGGGATAGCCGGGAGAGTAGATCGCGTTTATCCCAACAATCAAAACAATGATGTGCAAACTTCCGACAAGAGAAAGTATCTTCCTTTTCCTGCCCCAGAAAACAGCGACAGGCCACCACAGAA
>Ga0272442_10003968_pt1 | contig 20417 bp, 14 predicted proteins | sample SSMForm2O_FD_200262 | JGI IMG/M metagenome (GOLD analysis project Ga0272442, IMG submission 200262) | Marine sediment archaeal communities from Little Sippewissett salt marsh, Falmouth, MA, United States - SSM-Form-2O | ecosystem: Environmental > Aquatic > Marine > Wetlands > Sediment ... | reverse complement strand
GTCCGCTTGGTGCGGATACTAGGATCGAGTATGTCCGGGCCGACTGCATCGTTGGGCCGCCCGAAGGACGAAGACCCTAGATACTCAAGGAACGTTTCGAGGACGACCGCGGCTCTGCGGCAGCGCTTGGCCCACAACCGGGGCAGGGCTTGCTTCAGCTCGCTGCGGATCGCATCAAGAACATTGTCGATGAGCCAACCAAGCCGGTGCCCCAGTCCCGCCTCGGTAAGCCATGCGTGGATCCTCTTCAGCTGGATACGGTCGACATGATTCACGAGTACCGGGCCGAGAGCAGTCAACAGTCGTGGTGAGCCCGCCACCAGCGTCTCTCTGACCACAATGTTAGGATCGTTGTAGAGCTCGTTGGGGACGATCTCCTCACTCTCGCGGAGATGACTTGCTCCGAGCCGGGCCAGTGCCTTCTGAAGAAGCGCATCGGTGTCGGACGCGAGCCCTGGAACGAAGTCGGTGACAGAGACGTTGAACAAGCTCAGGATCGTGAGAAACTGCTCGGCCGAAAACGAACCGGCGCCGCGTTCGATTTCGCTGAGGCGGTTCTGCGAGAGCCCGAGACGCCTGGCGAGCTCGGCCTGGGTCCAGCGGCGCTGCTTTCGCAGCTCGCGGACTTTCGCAGCAATTCTCTCTTTAGTTTTATTTCTTTTTATTGACATGTTACAATCATTCCTATCGATATATCGATATCTTTATCGTTATATCGATATCATAGGTTCTATACTGCGTATTGTCAACTTTGGGAAGCGAGAGGGGGGCAGAGGTCGTGTAATTGCCCGGATTGATTATGGATCGCAGTCGTCTACAGTGGAAGTCTCTTATGTCCTTCCCACTTTGTTCCACAGTCTGGGCACTTGAAATATGCTCGTCGGATACCGATAGGTGGGCCAAAGATTCCCCAGGTACGCATTCCGCATTTAGGACATCCCTCTGGACCGAAACGAAGCCAGAAGTAAATGGCTATCGCCAAAGATTTGCGAGGCCGTGGGTGTGCCCAAGGTCACGCCCCACGGCCTGAGAGGCACCTGGGCCACCCTGACGACCGACGCGGGTGTATCGAGCCACGTGGTTGCCAAGGAGCTGGGCCACGCAAACGACACGGTCACCAAGCAACACTACACGCAGCGGGGAGCGACCGAGCGGGCCAGGACGAAAAAGATGCTCCAGGTGATCGAAGGCGGGAAAGACAAGGGGGCCGGGCTGTGAGTCGCGGGCAAAAAAAATTGGTAGAGAAACCCTCGAGTTTCTCTACCAACGCGTTCAGGGAGATCGGGCAAGATGAAAAGTCCAACAAAATCATGCCGAGGACAGGACTCGAACCTGCACAAGCCGGAGCTCACTAGACCCTGAATCTAGCGCGTCTGCCAGTTCCGCCACCTCGGCATGACCAGCAGCAGACGGGACTGTAGATGGAAACGCCTTGCAAGTCAAGGGATAGTGACCAATTATGAATGGTCATGGTGGGGCGGCTTTTGGTTTTGTTGATTCCGGTTTTTGTGGCGGGGCAGTCCCAGGAGAGGATCCAGGAGGCGCTGGTTCGGGGGATGCAGTATATGATCCGGTCTGCGTCGGTGCCGGAGAATTTCGAGGAGTATGCTTCCGATTATATTTTCTTTTTTGCGGATGTTTCTCGGTTCGAGGATCCGTGGATACGGGCGCGGGCGCGGGAGTTGGGGTTGAGGTTGGGGGAGGTTTATCTGGAGGAGATGTTTTGGCTTCAGACCGCCGACGATGTGGTGGATGCGGCTTCGGTTTTGTGGGCGCTGGAGTTTCTGGGGAAGGACACCGACGCGGCCATGGCGGTGTTGCGGCGGGCGGCGGAGGGGTTTGTGCTGGAGGATTATCTGGGGTTTAGGCCCTGGACCGGAAAGCCGGATCTGGATTTGCTGATCGATTTGCTGATCGGGTTTCATTTTACCGACCGGGCGGGGGTGCCGGTGGGGGTCAGCTTCGCCGAGGCGCTGGTTTTCGTGCCCTCGGTGGTTTACGTGCCGGACGCGGAGGTGGGCGGGGACCGGTATATTGATCAGAACAACCTGGTTACACATCTGGTGTACACCTTGTCGGGGTATGCCAGCTGGACGGTGCCGGCGGATCTGCTGCCGCGGGAGTTCGCCTATATCAAGGAGCAGCTTCCGGTGGCGGTGATGTGGGCCGACCCGGAGACGCTGGCGGAGTTCATCGACTCGTTGAAGCTGATGGGGGAGGGGGACGAGTTGATCGGGCCGGCCGTCGAGGTGCTGCTCGATATTCAGAAACCCGACGGGCGCTGGGAGCCGGTGGAGCCGGAGGACGAGTACGATCGCTACCACGCCACCTGGTGCGTCATGGACGCCCTGCGCTCCTACCGGCTGGGGCGGGAGGGGCCCGACGAGAGTATTGTCCTGGAATTACTTAAGAAATGGTCCAGGCAGCATGTCGAGGGGGCGCCGTTCGAACCCAGGATGGACATAGGGACGAAAGCGGAAGTACCATGAACGTCCGGTGGGAAAAGGAGGCTGCTCATGCGTTGGTTGGGAATCTGTCTGTTGGTGCTCGTGGTTTTCGGGTGTAGTGAAAAGGTCGACCTGGATTTGCGGACCAGCGGCCGGCCGATCGTAAACGGCGAGGTGGACGACATACCGGCGCACATGGCCACGGTGGCTTTGACCAACGGGCCGGGCAGCGACTTCTTCTGCTCGGGGACTCTGATCACCTCGACGGTGGTGCTCACCGCGGGGCATTGCTTGTGGGGCGGCTCCAGCGGCATCGAAGTGTACTTCGGGCCGGACGTTTCGGCCGGGGGGGACTACCGGGCGGTTATCGAGGGTGAGGTCCACCCGGACTTCGACATGCAGAGCATCGAGGGGGACATCGCCCTGGTGCGGCTGGCCTCTCCCGCACCGGCGGGCGTCACGCCGATTCCCTTCCTGCCTAACGCCCAGGGTTTGACCAGCGCCGACGAGGGTGTCACCACCGTGGACTTCTCCGGCTTCGGGGTCGACGAGCACAACAGCTCGGGGGTCAAGCTGCACGTCGAGGACATAATCGACGTGGTCTGCGACAACATCAACGGCTGCGACTGGGTCAACAACCGGGCCTTCGGCTACGACCAGCAGCCCGGCGGGCCCTGCTCGGGCGACAGCGGCGGGCCGGCTTACGTCTTCCGCAACAGCGTCGAGTACGTGGCGGGGATCACTTCCTACGGCGATCAGCAGTGCGACCGCTACGGGGTGAGCACCACCGTGGACCGCTACGAGGACTTCATCAACAGCTTCATCACCCCGGAGATCTGCGACAACCAGGTCGACGACGACAGCGACGGCGACACCGACTGCGAGGACCGCGAGTGCGCGCTGGATCCCTCCTGCCCGGACGCCTGCGAGTCGGCCCAGACCATCGCCTGCGGGGGACAGGCCTCCGGCGACACCGGGGACGGCGCCTGGGCCTTCGTTCAGTACGGCTGCATGGACCCGGGCGACGGGGAGACCGGGCCCGAGGTGGCCTTTTTGGTGGACGCGCCCGAAGGCACCCGGGTGACCGCCGACCTGTATCCGGGGGCGGGCGGCGACCTGGACCTCTTCCTGGTGCAGGCATCCGGCGGCGGCTGCGACCCCGCCGGCGACTGCCTGGACAGCTCCACCGCCTACAACCAGCCCGAGCAGATCGTGTTCAACCTGCCCGCCGGCGGGGCTTACCTGGTGGTGGACACCTGGGACACTCCCACCACCTTCGACCTGCAGATCCAGTGCGGGGCGGCGGTCGAGGACTGCGAAAACAACGTGGACGACGACCAGGACGGCGATACCGACTGCGACGATTCCGATTGCAGCCTGCACCCGTCCTGCCAGCCGGACGCCTGCACCGCCGCGGTGCAGATCTCCTGCGGAGACCAGGTGAGCGGCGACACGCGCAACGGGGTGACGCGCTTCGAGGAGTACAGCTGCCTGCGGCAGAGCACCGAGGACGGGCCCGAGGTGGCCTACGAGCTGAATATCCCCGCGGGCACCCACGTCACCGCCAACATGTCGCACGGCGGCAATGCGGACCTGGACCTGTTCCTGCTCCCGGCCTCGGGCGGCTCCTGCGATCCCGACGCCTGCATCGACGCCTCGCTGAACTACAGCGATCCGGAGACGCTGGAGTTCGACGTTCCCGCCGGCGGGGCCTACCTGGTGGTGGACACCTACCAGAACGCCACCAGCTTCGAGCTCTCGGTGGCCTGCGCCGCCCCGGACGAGGTCTGCGACAATACGGTCGACGACGACCTGGACGGGGACACCGATTGCGACGACGCGGATTGCGCCGATGATCCCGCTTGCCAGGTGCCGGACGAGGATTGCACCAACGGGGTGGACGACGATCTGGACGGGGATACCGATTGCGACGACGCCGACTGCGTAAACGATCCCGCCTGCCAGGTGCCGGACGAGGATTGCGGCAACGGGGTGGACGATGATCTGGACGGGGATACCGATTGCGCCGACTCCGACTGTGCTGACGATCCCGCCTGCCAGGCGGCGGTGGAGGATTGCAGCAACCAGAGGGACGATGACGGGGACGGGAAGGCGGATTGCGGGGATCCGGATTGCGCCGACGATCCGGCTTGTTTGGGGCGTACGGAGAACTGCTCCAATGGAAGGGATGATGACGGGGATGGGATTGTTGATTGTTACGATCCGGATTGCGAGGGGGATGCGGCTTGTGAGGGGGATGAGGGGTGCGGGTGTGGGACGAGGGGGGAGGGGAGTTTCAGTGGGTTGATTCTTCTTGGGGCTTTTGTTGTTTTATTCCGGGCACGCGCGCGGGCACGGGCACGGGCACGGGTTGAGGACTGATGGAGATCGTTCAGAAGAAGATCAAGATCGGGACGCCGACGGAGATGCGGTTGGAAGGGGTGCTGCATCAGCCGGGGTGGCCGGGCAACACCGGGGTGGTGGTGTGCCACGGGATGATGTCGTCCAAGGACAGCCCCAAGCACATTGGTATCGCCGCGGCCCTGGCGGAGCGCGGGCACATGGCGCTGCGCTTCGACTTCTCCGGGCGGGGGGAGAGCCCCGGGACGCTTTTGGGCCTGACCTTTGCCCGCCAGGTGACCGAGTGCCGGGCGGCCATCGCCGAGCTGCGCCGCACCGGGGTGACCCGGGTGGCCCTGACCGGCTCCTCGATGGGCGGCGCGGTGGCGGCGCTCACCGCGGTTTTGGAGCCGCTGGCGGCGCTGGCCACCATGGCCACGGTGGGCCGCACCGACCTGTTGCCCGAGCGCGCGGTGGGAAAAGAGGGCCTCTTGCAGTGGGAGCGCGACGGCTTCATCGAGGTCGATGGCGAAAAAGTGGGATTCGCCCTGGTGGAGGACGCCCGCCGAATCGACCTGCCCAAGGAGGCTGGGAAGATCAAGTGCCCCTGGCTGATTTTGCACGGGGAGAAGGACGAGGTCATCCCGGTGGAGGATTCCGAGATCCTTCATGAAGCCTCCGGAGGCTCGGTGCTGGAGATCGTCGCCGGGGCCGATCACCGGTTCTCAGACGAAAAGCACCGCGAGTTCATCACCAACCGTATAGTCGATTTTCTGGACCAGAAGCTCCGGCGCTAGATATACTCCCGATAGACCGAGGGGAGTACAGTTTGCTGCGGCCCGAGCATGCCAAGGTTCTGAAAGTTTTCCAGGAGGCCACTTCCTGGGGCAAGGGCGGGGAAGTGGTCCTGCGCTGCGGCCCGGATACCGGGCGGGTGTTCTTCTCCGAGGGTAAAATAGCCTGGGCCACCGTCTCGACCATCAAGAAGACCTTCACCCAATACCTGGTGGAACAGACCGCGGTGGGCGAGGAGGAGGCCCGGGAAGCCTTCGAGGACTGCAAGCGCACCGGCAAGAACTTCGGCGAAACCATCGTCGAGTGGGGCTTGATCGACGAGGCCACCCTGCGCCAGCTTCTGCTCCAGCACATGTCCGCCTGCCTGCTGGAGATCTTCTGCTGGCCCGACGTCGAATCCATGTTCATGCCCGACGAGAAGCCCTACAAGGGCAGCCTGACTTACGACTTCATGGAAATCCTCCAGACGGTCTTGATCCTCGACTCCGAGGGCCGCCTGCCCTTCAAGGGCCTGTCGGCCGCGCAGGTCCTCGACGAGCTGGAAAAGGACGAAGTAACCCACACCGCCGCGGAACCCCTGGGCGAGTCGACCGCCGTGGAGCCGGCCCCCGCGGGAATGCGCCCGCCCACCATACCGGCGGTCACTCCGCTCTCCGGTGAGTTGGAAGTCGTCGACCAGCCCGTCGATGAGCCCATCATGCTCGAAACCCCCATCAGCCGCGAGGAACCCGTCCTGCTTACCGACGTGAAAGAGAAAAAGGGCCGGGGCGGACTGATAGTATTCTTTATACTGGTAATCCTGGCCGCCGGCGTGGTGGCGGCGTATTTCTTCCGCGAGCAACTCTTCGGCACCAAACCCCCGCCCCCGCCGCCCCCACCCGAACCGGTAGTCGCCCAACCGGCCGAAGAACCCCAGCCGGCAGTTGATGCAGGAACAAAACCCGACGTGACCGCGACCGATGCGGGAACCGATGCAGCAACGGAACCCGAACCGGAACCTGAGCCCGTACCGGAAAAAGAACTCCGCCCCGGCATAGTAGCCTTCGCCGAAGGCAAGGGCGTCGGATCCATCAAGGTGGTTTCCAAGCCCAGAAAAGCCCGCATCTACCTCGACGGCGTCAACACCGGCAAGTTCACCCCGCACACGTTGAAGAACGTCCCCGCCGGCCGCCGGCACGTGATCCTTTTGGAGAAGAGGGGCCGCCGCCCGGCCTTCGGGGCGGTCGACCTGGAGGCCGACCAGCAGGCCCTGGCCAATTTGAACCTGCGCCGCCGGGGCAAAAAATACAAGGGCCGCATCCCGGTCAAGATCGAGTCCGAGCCGCCGGGAGCCACCATCTTCGTCGAGGGCGGCAAGATCAAGAACAAGACCCCCACCGAGATCCGCCTGAAGGCCGATCGCTCCGCCCGATTGGAAGTGGTCAAGAAGGGCTACGACAAGTTCGTGCGCACCGTCCGCCCGGTGCCGGGGATGGACATCACCATTCTGGTCAAGCTCGCCAAGTAGCTAAAAACTGCCCTGGAGGTAGGCCGAGACGATCCGGCCCAGCAGCTGTGCGCCGTAGAATCGTCCGTCAGGGGTAATTCCCCCGCCCTCGTCCCGGGCCTGGAGGTGGGGGGAGCCGCCGAGCGCGACCGGCTGGAAGATCTTCACCCCGCCTTCCAGTTGCATTCCCGGCTTCGTAGACCAGCTCCAGCCCAGCTTGCCCAGAAGCAGCATGCCCTCGTCTACGTGCATCTGCAAAGGCGGCTCCAGCAGGCCGTTGGGGCTGGCGACGCTTATGTCGTTGAACTCCGAGCGGGTGAACACGAACAGGCTGCCCAAAAGACCCATCTCGGTGCGGAAGCGCCCGCCCAGGGTCAGGTAGTTGCGGGGGTCCTGCACGCCCCAGCTTCCGGTGCGGTGATAGTAGAACTCCTTGTGGGTCCAGATGAACAACAGGGCCAGCGACTTGTCCGGCTGGAAACGCACGGTCAGCTCGCTGCCGATGACGTCCAGGTCGTTCTCGGTCTCCTCGTAGCGGTAGGTGCTGTTTCGCAGGTCCGGAAGGCCCTGCTCCCCGGGTATGATATTGGCCACCACGTCGTTCCGCGAGCGGTAGAGATTGCAGTAAAGGTCAAGGGCCACGCTCAACTGATCATCCAGAAACCTGCCCAGATAGCCGGCCTCGAAGGAGGACAGCTCCTCGTTTCCCACCCCTTCGTTGCCGATCACCCGGCTCATGAACTCCCGGAAGAGCTCCCGGTCGCCACCGCTGACCGCGCTGTCGTCGGGGAAGGAGACGTCCAGGTGGACGCCGGCCTCCAGGTAGGAGGGCTTGCGGAAAGAGCGGGCGGCGCTGAGGCGCACGAATTGTCCGGCGGCCGGCCGCAGCACCACCGCCAGCCGCGGGCTGAGGAACCAGTCGGTCTCGGTGTTGTAGTCCAGCCGGGCGCCGGCGGTCAGCGTGGCCCAGTCGGCGGCCTTCAGCTCAGCGTGCGCGAAGGCGCTGGCGCGCATCTCCAAGTGGCTCAAGCCCCTTTCGTGGTAGCCGGAGCTGGTGATGTCCGCAAAGGTGTTGCCGTCCAGCAGGTCGTCCGAGCCGACCCAGGAAACCCGGCCGGCGCCGCCGACGATCAGCAACAGGGGATCCCAGAACTGCGGCAGGGTCCATTGCAACTCGCCGTCGACGGTGTGTCCATTGATCAGAGCCGGCATGATGTCGGCCAGGTGCAGGCCCCCGAACTCCAGGGCCGCCTCCATATCCACGATGACCGATATATAGAACCAGTACAGCCGCCCCCGCAGGCTATCGGACTCGTGGGCCAGGCGCAGGGCCACCTGGTTGAACTCGGTGTCGAGGTTGCCCATGTTGGTATTGCGGGGCCCGCTGCCGAACGAGGCGGCGCCGTCGATCAGCAGGCGCGCCGTGTCCGACCAGCGGCGCTCGGCCAGGGCCCGCAGCTTCCACATCCGGGTGCTGGCGGCGTGAGGATTGTCGAAGGTGCCCAGCAAGTCCAGGCCCCCGCCGGCAGAGAATCCCCAGTCGCCTATCCGGGTGGAGCCCCGCAGCCCCAGCCGGGTGAGCCCCAGCTCCCCCGAGGTGACCATGGCCCACCCGGAGGTTTTCTCGGATATAGCCCGGGTGGTGATGCTGATGACCCCGGAGAGGGCGTTGGCCCCGTAAAGCGCCGAGGCCGGGCCGCGGATGATCTCGATGCGTTCGACGTCCTCCAGGGAGATGGGCAGGGCCTCCCAGAGGGTCTGGCCCAGAAGCTCGATGTTGACTTCGCGGCCGTCGATAAGCACCAGGAAGTGGAAGTTGCCCTCGGTGTAGTGCAGCCGGCAGGCCGGGGTTCCGGCGTTGATGCCCAGCAGGATCACCTCCATGCCCGGGACGATCCGCAGGAGATCGGTCAGGCTGTTGGCGCCGGTGGTCTCGATCTCCTCGCGGGTGATGACGGTGATGGCCGAGGGGCTCATCCCGATCTCCTGCTTGTGCCGCGCGGCCGACTCGACCACCGCGGCGTCCTCCAGCAGGGCGAACTCGTCGAGGAACTCGTCCTCCTGGGCATGGGCGAAGAGCGGCGCCCCCAACACCAGAATAACCAACAGCTTGCGCATGATCAGATGGTAGCAGCCGGTGAACGCCGGGGCAAATTCATGGACGACTTGACCCGGCCCGCCCGGATGGGCTATGCGTGCTGCAAGTCAATTACGGGAGGAAGAGATGGATCTGCAGAAGATACAGCAGGAGCTCCAGGCGGCGAAGATCGACGGGTGGCTGCTTTACGACTTTCACAACCGCGATCCGATCGCCTACAAGATCCTGGGGATGGACTACGGCAAGTTCACCTCGCGGCGCTGGTTCTACTTCATTCCCGCCGAGGGCGAGCCGGTGCGCCTGGCCCACAAGGTCGAGCCCACCAAGCTGGATTCCCTGCCGGGGAAGAAGGTCACCTACCTGGGCTGGAAGGAGCTGCACCAGGTGCTGCCCGGGGCCCTGGGCGGGGCGAAAAAAGTCGCCATGCAGTTCTCGCCCATGGCGGCCATTCCCTACGTCTCCACCGTCGACGCCGGCACGGTGGATTTGGTGCGCAGCTTCGGGGTGGAAGTGGTCACCTCGGCCGACCTGGTGCAGACCTTCGAGGCGGTGATCGACGATGCCGGCTACCAGTCGCACCTGCGGGCCGGCGAGAAGATCCAGAAGATCAAGGACCGGGCCTTTTCCATGATCGAAGAGTTCGTGCGCGGGGGAAAGAAGCTAACCGAGTACGAGTTGCAGCAGTGGATCGTCCACCGCTTCGAAGAGGAGGGACTCGACTGCCTGGACGAGTTTCCCATCGTGGGCATCAACGATCACCCGGCCAACCCCCACTTCGAGCCCCAGCAGGAAGGCAGCTACACCTTCAAGAAGGGCGACTGCGTGCTGATCGACCTGTGGGCCAAGCTGAAGGAGAAGGGGGCCATCTTCTACGACATCACCTGGTGCGGTTTCGTGGGCCAAAAGCCCCCGGCCAAGTATGTGGAGATCTTCAACACGGTCCGCGACGCCCGCAAGGCGGCGTTGGAATTCGTCCGCGAGCACTTCAAGAGCGGCGAACCCTGCTACGGTTACCAGGTGGACGACGCCTGCCGGAAGGTGGTGCAGGACAAAGGCTACGGCGACTACTTCATCCACCGCACCGGCCACTCCATCGGCGAGGTGGTCCACGGCAACGGGGTGAATATCGACAACCTGGAGACCAAGGACGAGCGCCTGCTGGTTCCGGGCATCTGCTTCTCGATCGAGCCGGGGATCTACCTGGAGGGCGAGATGGCCGTCCGCTCGGAGATCGACGTGTTCATCACCGGATCGGGCGAGGTGGTGGTGGCCGGCCGGGAGCAGGAAAACCTGATCCTGATGAACGTGTGAGGGAGAGCCAACCGTGCTTACAGGACATCCCAAGGGGCTGCTGGTCGCTTTCTTCGCCAACATGGGCGAGCGTTTCGGTTATTACACAATGCTGGCCATTTTCACCCTCTACCTGCAGGCCAAGTTCGGTTACACCGCCACCGAGGCCGGCTTCATCTACGGCGGATTCCTGTTCGGGGTCTACTTCCTGCCGCTCTTGGGCGGGTTTCTGGCCGACTTCGTTTTCGGTTACGGCAAGACCATCCTGATAGGCACCGTGATCATGTTCGTGGGGTACTCGCTCCTGGCCTGGCCCGGCATGGGCCTGTGGCTGGTGGTGGTGGCCCTGGCGGTGATCTCGCTGGGCACCGGCCTGTTCAAGGGCAACCTGCAGGCGCTGGTGGGCAACCTGTACGACGACCCCAAGTACAGCGACAATCGCGACAACGCCTTCACGGTCTTCTACATGGGCATAAACATCGGGGCGTTCTTCGCCCCCTCGGCCGCCGAGGGAATGAACACCTACATCCTGGGCCGCTCGGGCCTGACCTACGACCAGAAGATTCCCGACCTGGCCCACAAGTTCCTCGACGGAACCCTCAAGGATACCACCGAGCTGCTGGCGCTGGCCAAGGAGCAGATGGGCGACGCTTTCACCGACCTGACCGCGTTTTGCAACCACTACATCGACTCGCTGGCCGAGTCCTACAACTACGCCTTCGGCATCGCCGCGGTGGCGGTCATCGTTTCCCTGCTCATCTTCGTGATCTTCCGCAAGTACTACAAGCACGCCGACGTCACCGAGCGGCAGAAGGCCAAGAGCGAGGAGTTCAAGGGCCAGATGGTCGAGCTCTCGCCGGAGCAGACCCGCGACCGGTTGATGGCCCTGGGGCTCGTATTTCTGGTGGTGATCTTCTTCTGGATGGCCTTCCACCAGAACGGCTTCACCATGACCATCTTCGCCCGGGACTACACCGTGGCCAGCGTGGGCCAGTTCCACTACACCTGGTTCGACTTGAGGTCCTTCCTGCCCCTTTTAGGGGCCATCGGCGGGCTGATCCTGCTGATTCGCAAGGGCGGAGCTTTGCAGAAGGGCATCGGCGCACTGCTGCTGCTGGGCGGCGGCGGGCTGACCTGGTGGGTGGTGAGCGGCTTCGAGGAGACCATGCCGATCACTCCGCAGATCTTCCAGCACTTCAACCCGATATTCATCGTGTTTCTGGCCCCGCTGATAATCGGCGTGTTCACCTGGCTGCGCAGCAAGAACAAGGAGCCCTCGGCTCCCAGGAAGATCGGGGTGGGGATGATAATCGCCGGCGCGGCGTTCATCATCCTGATGCTGGGCTCGATGGGCCTCAAGTCGCCGGCCGAGCTGCAGGGCGGGGTTTCCGACACGCTGATCTCGCCCTACTGGCTGATCGGCACTTACTTCACCCTGACCATCGCCGAGCTGTTTTTAAGCCCCATGGGGATCTCGTTCGTCTCCAAGGTGGCCCCCCCCAAGTACAAGGGCCTGATGCAGGGCGGCTGGCTGGCGGCCACCGCCCTGGGCAACATGGCCGCCGGGCTGGTGGGCCTGCTGTGGGACCGCCTGGAAATGTGGCAGTTCTTCCTGGTGCTGGTGGTGATGTGCTGGCTGGCGGCCACCTTCATATTCGCGGTCTTGAAGAAGCTCGAACGGGCCGCCGCGTCCTGATTGCCTCTTTTTCCGGCATCGTGCTAGACTCTGCCAAACACCGACTGGGAGGAGCCCATGCGCTGGTTGCGTGCCTCGAGTAAAGCCGTCCTGGTGGCAATAACCGTGATCCTGTGTTCAGGACCGCTGTACAACTGCGAGTGCGACGACGAGCACTTCCTGCCTCCGCAGCTGGAAGTGGAGCCCACCGTTCTCCAGTTCGACGACGTGGCGGTGGGCTACCCGCAAGAGCGCACCTTGAAGATAACCAACCTGGGCAAGTCCGGCCTGTTGCTGGAGAAAGTGGACGTGCGCGGAGGCGCCGACAGCCCGTTTTCGGTGATGGGCATCATCGATCCCTACACCAAGGAAGTAACCCAGGTCCCCGGTTCGGTGGGTCCCGGGGCGCAGATCGAGCTGGTGGTCCAGTACGATCCCCAGAGCGAAACCGCCGACGACTTCGACACCCTTCAGATCATGACCAACGATCCAGACGACTGCCCCTCCCAGCAGAACCAGTGCGAGGTCCAGCTCAACGGCACCGGGGCCCCGCCCAACGCCGAGCTGGAGGTGGTCTGCCAGTCCGAGGAGACCTGCCCGCCGCCGGACGGCTCGGCGGTGTGTCGGGTGATCCTGGACGGGATGAACGAGCACCCCATCCGGGTGGCCTTCAACTTCTGCGAGGTGGCCGAGGGCTCGCGGCGCGAGCTCAAGGCGCTCTTGAAGAACATCGGCAACATCCCCATGAGCATGGCCGGCTTCGAGTTCGATTCCGGGGTGGGCGACCCGGCCGACTTCCGCCTGCTGGAGCCCGAGGACACCGACATCGAGATCCAGCCGGGCCGCGACCAGATGCTGACGGTTATCTACCTGCCCTCCGGCGAAGGGGTGGACAACACCGGAATGAACATCACCACCAACGACGACGATATCCCCTCGGGGATCTTTTCCATCCGCCTGCTGGCCTTCTCGGCCGAGCCGGACATCCAGGTGACCCCGGAGAACATCCCATTCCAGGGCGTCACCCAGGGCGAGTCCGACACCAAGCCGATCACCGTCCACAACACCGGCACCGGCACCCTGGTGGTCGACACCATCGAGGTCTCCGGCGGCACCATGCAGGACGAGTTCACCGTGGACAAGACCGAGCTGACCGTCCAGGCCGGAGGCCAGGACACGGTCAACGTGACCTACCATCCCCAGGACGTCGGCCAGGACGACGGCTCGGTGATCTTTTACTCCAACGACCCCGACGAGGGCATGGTGACCGTCACCCTGGGCGCCGAGGTGCGCCCCGACCTGGAGGTGGTCCCCGACGCGTTGGTGGAGTTCATCGACGTGCTCCCCGGCGAGACCGCCCCGCCCCAGGACGTGACCGTGCGCAACGTCGGCCACGCCGACCTGACCATCGACAACATCGAGTTCAACCCCAACAACAACCCCGGGGACCCGCCGGTGTTCGGCCTGCAGGGCCTGCCGGCATTCCCGGCCGTACTCGAACCCGGCACCGGCACCTTCACCTTCCAGGTGACCTTCACCGACAACACCATGATCGAGGACGAGCTGGGCCAGCTGGAGATCTACCACGACAGCCCCAACGACTCGCAGCCCTACATCCTGTTCGCCGCCAGCACCGGCACCCCGGCCAACCTGCCCCCGGTGGCGGTTATCGATCCCCCGGCCAAGACCCAGCACGGGCTCGACCCGGTCACCCTGGACGGCACCGACAGCTTCGATCCCGACGCCGGTGACAGCGTGGACCGCTACCAGTGGTCGTTTTTGTTCACGCCCACCGACCTGCAGGGCAACCCCAGCCAAGCGACGCTGGACACGACCGACCAGCCCACCACCAGCTTCACGCCGGATATGGTCGGGATTTACATCGTCAGGCTGGTGGTGTTCGACACGTTCGGGACGGCCAGCACGCCGACGGATGCGGAGATTTCGGTAAATCCGTAAAAGCCGGGCACGGGCACGATTAGGTAGGCTCCACGAACTCCATACGCGCCTTCTTCTTGCGGCGGCGGCGTTTGCGGGCTTGTTTTTCTTCCAGGGCCTTCCTGCGGTCGGCTTCGACTTCTTCCAGCTCGGGATCATAGGGGACGGTGCGGTCGCGGCCGGTGCGTTTGGCGACGTACAGGGCCAGGTCGCTCTTGTCCAGGAGAATTTTGGGGTCGTCGGCGTCGCCGGGGTAGGTGGCAACGCCCACCGAGATGGTCAGGTGGCCGCCGGGCTGGCTCTGGGTGCGGGGGAAGTGATTGCCGTAGACCGCCCGGCGGAGCTTGTCGGCCACAGCGGTCGCGGTGGGCTTGTCCTGGCCGGGAAGGATTACCACGAACTCCTCGCCGCCGAAGCGGGCCACGGTGTCGACCTTGCGGGTGATGCTCTCCAGGATGCGGGCCACTCCCTGGAGGACCTTGTCGCCCAGCAGATGGCCGTTGCGGTCGTTGTAGCGCTTGAAGTGATCGATGTCGATCATCAACAGCGACAAATCGCTGTTGAAGCGCCGGGCGCGGTTCCACTCCAGCTCCAGACGGGTCTGCATCTTGCGCCGGTTGGCCAGCCGGGTCAGCTCGTCGGTGACCGAGAGGTCCAGCTTCTCCCGGTAGAGCTGGGCGTTGAGGGTGGCCAGGGCCGCCTGGCGGGTCACCGAGGTGAGCAGCTTGATCTGGTCCTCGGAGAAGGCTTCCTTGTCCTTGCGCACGAAGTTGAGCAGACCCAGCAGGACCTTCTTGTAGCTCATGGGGATGGAAAGGAAAGATCCGGTTTCGGGCAGGTAGTCCCAGTCCTTGCCTTTCAAAGGCACCCGGGAGAGGTCGGGGATCAGGAAGTGCTTGCCCTTGCGCAGCGATTCGGAGAACAGGCCGGTCATGGGATCGACCAACTGGCCCACCGCCCAGCTGGCCTGCGGTTTGCCCAGGATGGCTGCGATGCGCAGCTTCTTTTTCTTTTCGTCCATGAGCAGGACGGTCAGCTCGTCCACCCGCACCGCCGAACCGACCTTCTCGGTGATCAGCTTGGGGATCTCGTTGATGTCCAGGGTGGAGGTGAGCATCTGGTTGATGTCGTACAACAGCGCCAGCTCGCTCAGGCGGCGGGTGAGCTTGCGGTTGGTCTCCTCGATGATGCGGGTCTGCTTTTCAAGCTGCTCCTTGTACTTGAGCTCGCGCTGGGCCATGTCCAGCTCGAGGTCCGCGTCGATTTTGGAGGCCTGGAAGTCGGTCAGCTTGGCCAACAGCTTGTTAAAGTCGGCGCCGAGCTGGTCCAGCTCGTCCCGGGTGCCCAGCTCAACCCGGGAGAGAAAATCACCTTGCTCGGCCGACTCGATGGCCCGGGTCAGCTTCCTCAAGGGAGCGCCCAGGTAGAACTTGACCACCACGAAGGTCACCGCGCCGATCAGCACCGACAGCAGTATGCCGCCCACCGCCTGCAGGTAGCGCTCGCCCCCCTCGGCCAGGCGGCCGGTGAGCATCATCCAGGCCAGCATCACCACGGTCAGCGCCAGGCAGCAAAGACCCACCGCCGCGGCGATCTTGAATGCGACACTCCGGCGAAACATGCTCTTTCCAATAAAATCCGGCTGCCTGGAAGGACAGCCGGTTTTTCTACATTTTCGTGCACATTGGTCCGGTAGTCAATTTTGTAGGGGCGGGCCTCTGTGCCCGCCCTTAGCGAGTCAGGGCAGACACAGAGGTCTGCCCCTACCCTTGACACCGTAACGGGGGTGTGGTGCATTGGGCCCATGAAAACAAGAACGATTTTGGCGGGTTGTTTATTTCTGGCGGTTTCGCTGTTTTTATCCGGTTGCCCCAAGGATGCGCCGGAGCCGGCGGTTTCAAAGCAGCCGGCGGACCAGCCGCCCCCGGAGGGGGACACGCCCGGTTCCGGTCTGGTCGACCTGGCCAAGGCCCGGGATCTGCTGAAGAACAACAAGTTCGAGGACCTGCTGGGGGTATTCGAGCCCGGCCAGGTTGACCGGATGACTCCGGAGGAACGCAGCGTCCTGGCGGATCTGTTTTTCGACGCCGCCGTCCGGCTGAAGCAGCAGTTCAAGAACGTCTCGTTTTCTTCGATGTACTGCGAGCGGGGCATGATGCTGGTGCCGCAGCACCAGCCGCTGCTCAGGCTGCAGGTGCGCAACTACCTGCACCCGGAGATGAAGCTGTTCGGCGGCGCCGAGGAGCTGGCCGACAAGCTCTTGATCATCGACGGGGAATCGGCCGAAAACCAGCTGCTGCGCGGCAAGGCGGCCTTCGAGCAGGGGGAGTACGACATCGCGGTGGTGTGGCTGAAGAAGGCCGCCCGGGTGGGGCGTCGCAAGCGCGGGCCGGTGATTGAAGAGGCCTGGAAGCTTCTGGACCTGGCCAAGGGCAAGCAGCAGGAGATCAAGTCGGCCCTGTCGATGACCCGCGAGTTGGAAGCCATAATGGCCCGGGCCAAGAAGCGCGGAATCAAGATCGACCCGAAGAAGCCCCCGACCGAGGAAACCGCCGAACCCTCGGGGGGCAGCGTAACCCTGTACATGACCCGCTGGTGCGGATACTGCCGCAAGGCCCGCAGCCTGCTGAAGGGAATGAACGTCAAGTTCGAGGAGAAGGACATCGAGAACGACCAGAGCGCGCTGATGGAGATGATGCGCCATGCCGAGGAGGCGGGCATCGAGGTGACCGGCGTCCCGGTCCTGCGCATCGGCAACCAGATAGTGGTGGGCTACAATCCCCAGCGTATCGAAAGCCTGGTAGACAAGATCCGATGACCGCATAAGTCATGCAGCTCTCCGATTTCGAGTACGAGCTGCCGGAGGGCTTCATCGCCCAGACGCCGGCGGAATCCCGGGAAGCCTCCCGCCTCATGGTGGTGCCGCGGCGTGACGGGGAATTTGCGCACCGGGCCTTTTTGGATTTCCCCAATATGCTCTCGGCCGGCGACGTGCTGGTGCTCAACGACACCTTGGTGATTCCCGCCCGGCTGCACGGGCGCAAGCGGACCGGCGGCAAGACCGAGATCCTGCTGGACCGCCCGCTGGAATCGCCCTGGAGGGAAGACAGTATGCACTGTCAGCGCTGGGCCTGCCTGGTCAACGCCTCCCGCCCGTTGCGGGAAGGCGTAAGGGTGGATTTCCCCGGCGACGGCCAGGCGGTTTGCGAGGGCGAAAAAAGGGTGCTCTTGCGCCTGCCCCTGCCGGTGGAAGAATACCTGCACGAGCACGGCCAGGTGCCCCTGCCGGCCTACATCAAGCGCGAGCCGCGCGCGGCCGACCGGGAGCGCTACCAGACGGTTTATGCCCAGAATCCCGGCGCGATAGCCGCCCCCACCGCCGGCTTCCATTTCACCAAGAAGGTGCTGGACGAGATCGCCGCACTCGGCGTCGAAGTGGTCAAGGTGACCTTGCACGTCGGGCCGGGCACCTTCCTGCCGGTGCGCACCCAGAACGTCGACCGGCACGTTATGCACCAGGAGCGCTACCGGGTGGACTCCGCGGCGGCCCGGGCGGTTACCCAAGCGCGCGAGCAGGGCGGCAGGATAATCGCCGTGGGCACCACCGTGGTGCGGACTCTCGAATCCGCCTGGGACGGTCGGCGGCTCCTGGCAGGGGAGGGCGACACCGGGCTGTTCATCCGTCCGGGCTTCGAATTTTCGGTGGTGGATGCGCTGCTGACCAATTTCCATCTCCCGCGCTCGACTTTGCTGATGCTGGTGTGCGCTTTTTCAAGCACCGACCGCATTCTCGCGGCATACCGGGAGGCGGTGGACAAAAAGTACCGGTTCTATTCATATGGGGACGCTATGTTCCTGTACTAGGAGACGTTGGTGGCCGACCGGCTCAAATTCGAGGTAACTGCCCAGGACGGCGATGCCCGCCGGGGACGCCTGACCACCCGCCGGGGGGTTGTCGAGACCCCGGTTTTCATGCCGGTGGGCACCGCCGGGACGGTCAAGGCGGTGGATCCCCTGGAGCTGGTCGAGGACGGCTACGGCATAATCCTGGGTAACACCTATCACCTGATGCTGCGTCCGGGGGTCGAGGTGGTGGCCGCCCACGGGGGGCTGCACGACTTCATGGGCTGGGGGGGGTCGATCCTCACCGACAGCGGGGGCTACCAGGTTTTTTCCCTGGCGGCGCTGAGGAAGCTCACCGATGACGGGGTGACCTTTCAGAGCCACATCGACGGCAGCCGGCACGAGTTGACCCCCAAGAAGGCGATCGAGATCCAGGAGGCCCTGGGGGCCGACATAATGATGGTCCTAGACGAGTGCCCGGCCCACGACGCCGGGGAGGAATACCACCGGGAGGCCTGCCGGCGAACCACCCGCTGGGCCGAGCGCTGCCAAAAAGCCCGTACCGGCGCGGGGGGCGCGCTTTTCGGAATCGTCCAGGGGGGAATTTCGGTCGATCTCCGGCTGGAGCACCTGGAAACCATGGCCAAAATGTCCTTCGAGGGCCTGGCCCTGGGCGGGCTTTCGGTGGGCGAGGGGCCCCGGCGCATGGCGGAGATCGTCTCGGCGGTGGGCCCGCGTATGCCCGCCGGGCGCCCGCGCTACCTGATGGGGGTGGGCCTGCCCCAGGACATAATCCGAGCGGTTTTGGGGGGCATGGACATGTTCGACTGCGTGGTGCCCACCCGGAACGCCAGAAACGGCCAGCTTTTCACCAGAGACGGCCCTATTCAGATCCGCCACGCGGCGCACGCCCAGGACACCCGCCCGGTGGACCCCGAGTGCGACTGCCCGGCCTGTAAACGCTTCTCCCGCGCCTACTTGCGTCATCTGTACCTGCAGAACGAGATCCTGGGGGCCCGGCTGAATACCCTCCACAACCTGCATTTCTACGCCAAACTGCTTCAAGATATACGCCGGGCGATAGAATCGGGGAGCTTTACCGCCTGGGCCTTTGAGACCCTCAGCCGGCTGGAAGGGCAAGTAATATCAAAAAAAGTTTGATTTGGCCGATCAGTTCTGCTAGGAGAATTGGACTGTTTCGAAAGGAGTAGCTAGTGAACCAGGTTCTTCATGCTTTAGTAGCGCAGCCCGAAGGGGGTGGCGGCGGCGGAGGTGGCGGCCAGGGGCAGCAGCAGCCGCAGGGCTGCCAGCAGATGAGCGGGATGCTCATCCCCATTTTGATAATGTTCGCCATCATCTACTTCTTGATGATTCGCCCCCAGCAGAAGCAGCAGAAGAAACACAAGGCGATGATTTCCGCCCTGAAGAAGGGGGACAAGGTTATCACCAACTCCGGAATTTTCGGAACGGTAACCGGCATGACCGAGGCGGTGCTCACCCTGGAAGTGGCCAAGAACGTCCACATCCGGGTGCTGCGCGGCCAGGTGGCCGGGCTGCAGCCCGATTCCATCGGCGCCAAGGAGTCCGAGTCCCAGCCGGTGGTTCCGGACGAGAAGAAGTAGTCACGGTCAGTTCAAGGAAGGGACACCATGGAAAAGGCGTGGTACTGGAAAGTGATTTTCGTGCTGGTGCTGATTGTCGTGTCGGTTTTGTATCTGCTGCCCACGTTCCTGCCCGACGCCATGCCGAAATGGTACACCGACTTCTTCAAGAAGAAGATCAACCTGGGCCTGGACCTGCAGGGCGGCATCCACCTGGTGCTGGGCGTGGAGGTGGACAAGGCCCTGGAGGACAAGGCCGATCAGTACGTGGGCGACTTCAAGGAGACGCTGAAGGAAAAGCGCATCTCCTACAAGAAGGTCTTCCGCGTTCCGGGCACCTGGGACGTCCAGTTCGAGCTCGATGACCCCGGCGACGAGAAGAAGCTCCGCAAGCGGATCCTGGCCGGCTACCACAATCTCAAGGTGGTCGAGCAGGAAGAAACGGTCCCCGGCGTGGTGCGGGTGACCTTCCACGAGGAGTACGTCAAGGAGCTGCGCAAAAACGCGCGCGACCAGTCCCGGGTGACGGTGCGCAACCGGGTCGACGAGTTGGGCGTGGCCATGCCCACCATCGCTCCCCACGGCGAGGAAGGCATCCTGGTCCAGCTGCCCGGAATGTTCGATCCCGAGCGGGCCAAGAAGCTTCTGGGCCGGACGGCGCAGCTCGAGTTCAAGATGGTCGACGACAAGAGCGACTTCATCAGGAACCTCAAGTCCAAGCTGCCCGAGGGCATCAAGATCGACTACTACACTTACAGCGGGCCCAACGACGAGCCGGTTACCGAATCCTTCCTGATCGCCAGGGGCAAGGGCAACGAGGGCAAGAACCAGCTGCTGGATTTCTTCAACAACGTAAACGAGATCGAGGCGTTCTTGAAGGAGAAGAACGTCGACAAGAAGGTCA
>Ga0272442_10003967_pt1 | contig 20424 bp, 28 predicted proteins | sample SSMForm2O_FD_200262 | JGI IMG/M metagenome (GOLD analysis project Ga0272442, IMG submission 200262) | Marine sediment archaeal communities from Little Sippewissett salt marsh, Falmouth, MA, United States - SSM-Form-2O | ecosystem: Environmental > Aquatic > Marine > Wetlands > Sediment ... | reverse complement strand
AGGCAGGACAATTCGCTCAAGAACAAGCCTTGGCCTCACAAGCTATCGAACAATCCGGCCTTACGGGTGGTGCGGCACGCACAGAAATGAGTGACATCGCTACAAGACAGGAGCTTGCCAAGGCAGGACTGTTGAGTGATATGGGCATGAAGAAAATGGAGCTTGCGGATCGTGCAGCCGGCGCTCTCGCACAGTACGGCATGGCAGGGATGCAGCATGAGCTTAATAAGGATAAATGGGATACGTCAAAGAAAATTGACGCTGCTGACGCTAAACTTGCCGCTGGAGACGTTGAAGGATACGCGGCTACGTGGGCAGAAATGGGCGTTCCTATCAACACGACAGCTCTCAAAGATGCACAGAACTCCAAGAACTTCAAAGCTGGTATTGGTGATTTCTCCGTGGCTTTTGAGCGTGGTGCCAAATTTGAAGACATGGATGTTCAGAACGCACTCGGTAAAGCGTGGATGGCACAGAATCCCGGTAAAACCATGGATGACTTCAAGACCGAAGGCCAGGCATGGGCAAGGGGAGTGTATGACGACTACGCCGTGTACTCCGATCCTATTGCAGGTGACATTATGGGTCTAAAAGATGAATCCGTGTTCTCTCTTTTCAATGACGGCTCTCCTGACTTTGATGCGGCCACATTCACCTACGGAGGAAAGACGGGCAGAGACGCTATGAATACTGCTTTGATTCGCCTGAAGGCCACAAACGGATTGAGCATTTCCAGTGATGGAACGCTGACTGCTGAGCCTGACAATCCTATTTGGGCAAAAATTTTTCCTGAGTTTGGAGAAGGGGGAAATAACGAGATTATCAATAGCAACGTGGCCCCTGGAGACCTGTCAATAGGAGCAACAGTAAGCCCGTCTTATCTGCGCACATCTATCGGTTTTACAAAGCCGACGTACCAGATAAAAATCGGTGAGACCTTTACAGATAAAGATGGCCGAACATGGTCAAAGAAAACAGACAACAGCTATGAATTAATTGAGCTACCATAAGGAGAATAATAATGGGGTTCTTTACGAAATTAGTGGATTGGGGGGCAAATCAGGTTCATGCTTCCGATAATGTCAAAAAAAGAATTCGGGAAGTTGCGGGAATTACAAGCATTGGTATGCCGGGAGGAATAACTTCTGCGCTATCACAGGCAGGGGGAGAGGCGGCACGCGGAAATCTGTATGATCCCGGCAAAAACGTCGCACAACAGGGTGCAGACTTTTTAGGTCGCAGAGGAGAACAGGCGTTTGAGCATTACGGAACGGGCGCGGCTATGGCGGGGTCTTTTGCAGCTAAAGACGCTCTGTTTGGTGGACCGCAAACCGCAACTCCTTCCGGGGGTGGGGCAGACCTGAGTCCGGCGGCACAATCTCCAAACGCTTCTATAACTGACACCGCGGCAGGGCTTGACCTTCCGGCCTATGCGTATGCCCCTGCCGGAGCAGAGGCGGCTGCGGGTGGTTCTGGCTACAGTTTTTTCAGCGATCCCAACGTGATCAAGGGTGCCTTTGGTATTGCAGGTCCGCTCATTAACGGCGGACTCACATATTACGGGATGAAACAATCCCAACGTGAGGGTCAGGAAATGAACGAACTCGCCAAACAATGGAGAGCAGAAGATCGGGCTGATTGGCAGAAGCAATTTGACGCGCAGCAGAAGCGCTGGGCAGAAGAAATGGGATTGAAGCGCGAAGAAATGGAGATGTACAAGAATAAATTCGATTGGGAAAAGAGCGAGGCAGAGCAAGACCGGAAGGATGCTTACGAGAAGCGAAGGTACAACAGGGTGATGGACTTTTCATCCAAGCTTGCCTCACAGCTTAACAAAAATCGCCAACTAAAGCGCAACCTCTCGCAGATGTGGGGTAGATAATGAACTTGCAAAGGACAATTAATCCAAACGACTATGCCCGTCTTGGGCAGATTGCAGAACGAGGCATAAACACGGTAGGGGATACCGTTGGCAGCGTTATGGAGACTCGCAACCTCATGCGTGACCGGAGAAATTTCAGAGACAAAATGATGGCTGAGTTTAGCCAAGCATATTCTCCAGAAAAAACTAAGAAGCTGATGTCTTACATCGACGCACGCCCAAATATGGATACAGACAAAATGAACGACATCATTCAGGAGTACAGAATTAAGCTCTCTATCCACGACGCTGCAAAGAAGAAGGGCGTTGTTGTTCCAGAGCCGTTTGTCTCCAGCCAACAGTCTCCACAAGCCTACGCAGCACAGGCAGATCGGCTTTACAAGGAGAAGGTTGAGGCAGACAAGAAGGCTTCCTCTGAACGTCAGGCAGCAGGGGCACTTGACATTGCTGGTACTGTGACAAACGCGATGAAGGCACAGAAGCAACCTACAAGACTCTCTTATCAGCAAGAGGCTATTGGGCAGGCAGGTGGACTACAAACACCAGAAGGCCAGCCGTTCAGCGCTATGGAAAAAATGGGCGCACTCACCCAAGCCGGGAAATTTGCGGCTGATTATCCTACTGAATATCAACAGCAAGGGTTGGATATCAGGCTCAAAAATGCACGTACACGGTGGGAACAGCTCACAGAATCAGACAAGAATCCGTACTACGACGTAAAAGAGGTTACGGATGACATGAAGGCCTTTCAGTCAGAGGTGGTGCGGCTTGAAGCTCTGAATAAAGACCCGAAACGCATAGTAATGGACAAAGAAGGGGTAAAGCAAACCAAGGAAGAGATTAAAAGGCTAAAAGAGATCGTGAAAAACCTTGATACTATCAGGACAAACTTGCTAAATAAGCGGTTTTCCAAAAAAACAAGGACAGACCAAGATGCCCCACCTGCTCCAGCACCTCCTCCTGGCCCAAGCAAGGCCGGTTTTGATGCGTGGAAAGCAAGACAAGGACAATAAATGGACTCCTATAAAACTCTTGCAGCCTACATTAAGTCAACATCTCCAGACCTTGCTAACGAAGATGATCGTGAGGTCGCGAGATACGCCGTTGAGAGCTTCCCTGATCAATTTAAAGAATCTGAATTTGATTGGGAAAAAGAACCGGGTTTTTTTGACAAGGTTAAGGGGTTCCTGACAAAAGAATCACCACCTGACGCTACAGAGCAAGAGCGCTATGCCCAAGCACCAGCAATTAGCGAGGAGCCGTATCAGGGCTACAAGGAACCCGTAGAACCAGAAGTTCCGGCAATGACAAGAAGCGTCCAGTACGGAAAGCCACAGGAAACACAGTCTTCAATTCCAGAGGCACCAATTACACAACTTGGAGAAGTTCAGCAGCGAGCCATGTCTCCAGAAGAAATAAGCGCAACCCTTGGCAAGATACGCACAACAGCAGAGCCAGACGTTACTCAGGTACGGGCACCTGTTGGTGGGGAGCCGTCTGTTGCTCCAGAAAAAGAGAGATACGCAGAAGCGCCAGTGCTTGGTGCCGAGCCATACGAGGGTTATCAACCAGATGTGGGTGCCCCAGGCAAAGAAGTTCCGTCTACAACGACACCAGAAATCCCGATCTCACAAGCAATGGAGCGCCAGCAAGAGCTGCGTTCCCCTGGTGAACCAGCACCTACAGCACTGGAAAGAGAGACGTTCAGACCTCTTACAGAGGAAGAAAACAAGGAGCTACAGGAAGAATTCTTCAAGCGCCAAAAGGTTGGCGGCCAAAAACCTTGGCAGGAGTTTGTAGAGAAACAGGCAATTTCTGCACCTCTGTACTTTATGTTTGGCCCAAAAGTAACGTCGCAAGTTCTCATGAAGTTGCACCTTCCTATTGCTAAACACTACATGAAAGTGACTGGCAAAAAAGCTGTAGAAGTAGCACCGGGGATTATATCACAGGCCATAGCAAATGCCGCAGGGATTACTGCCGCCACTGCCCTTCCGACCGCAGCGGAGGTTGGAGCAGAAATTGCCCCCGACATTTCAAAAGCCAAAACAGATGCAGAAAAAGGTAGGCTTATTGCCAAAGCCATGAAAAGATATGGCGAGAGCTTGGTTATAAACGCTCTGGTCGCTGCCGGTATTGGCTATGCCGCACAAAAGATGAAACCAAAAACTATTGTGTACGCAAAACCAGAACCGGAAATGCTTGGAAAACCTGGGGCACCGGCACAAAAGGCAATTGGAGGGCCAGCCAAATCAGCAGGCGCTCTCCCAACCCCCCGCGGCATGAAGCAAGGGCCGGGATTCACAATGGCAGAGGAAGCAGCCGTAGCCCCAACCCCAATGAAGCGCGTCTTTGATCCTGCTACTGGAAGGGAGATCGCTGTTGAGGCTCCTCCTCCTGTTGAAGCACCCGTAGAAGCACCAACTGTTGAGACTCCTCCCGTTGAGCGCAGAAGGTCGCCCGTGGTTTTTGAGAACATGACCGAGGAACAATCCAATGCCATACTCGACAAGCTGCCAGAGCCTGAAAGGAACCAACTAATTGAATCACAGCGTGCGCTGGAAACCAAGACTTACACCGACCAACTGACCGGCACACTCAACCGGCAGGGCGCACAGAAGCGCGGGTATATTATTGTAGAAAACGGGGAAGAAGGCTTTGCTCCTGGCCCCGTAATGATGTTTGATATCGACAAATTTAAACCCATAAACGACACGTTTGGACACTCCGTAGGTGATGAAGTACTACGAGCTTACGGAGCTTTGCTCAAGAAGCACCTTGATCCGTTCGGGGATGTGGTGCGGTTTGGTGGAGAGGAATTTGCCCTTGTAGGGTTTGACAAATCCCAGGTAGAACCTATATTAAAAGCAGTAGATGCTGCGCGTGCGGAACTGGGCAAACAAACCTTCGCAGGAGGCAAGCTTGAAAACGTTAATTTTAGTGCGGGGGTCTCAGATGAATCAGCAACAGCAGCAGACAAAGAACTCTACGCCGCCAAAGAAGGCGGACGCGGCCAAACCTTCTACAAAGGACAGCGGTTTTCTCCCGTTCAGCAAGATGTTGAACAAACCCAGCCCGTTCCTGTATCCCAACCCACCAAAGAAGTAGATCCTACCACCAAGGAGCCTTGGCAGGTTCCCAAGTCTGAGCTTGTTCCATACAGTAAGACTGTTCCAAAATCGAAAGCCAAGCTTGAGACACAGGGCGGATGGTCTGAACAGGAGATCAACGCTCGCGCTTTAGCAAACCGACTCGCAGAAACAGAACCTTCCGAGTATGAGCCGTACCCTATTGGCGCATGGGGCGAGGATGCTACCGGCGAACTCATGCAGCTACGGGTATATGATATTGACGATCCCAACCTTGTCTATCCAGAAAGCTTGCCCAAGAACGTAACAGTAGACAAGTATGTCGAGTGGATAAAGGAAGGCAGCACGCCTCCTCCGGCCAGAGCCATCGAAACGGCAGAAGGCAAGATTAAAATCCTGGACGGCCACCACAGGATTGCGGCGCTCAAGCAAAGCGGCCACAAGAAATTTGCCACATGGGTATCCATAACAGAGGGCACCAGAGGGGTGACGCACGAACAGGCCGTAGAGAAGGCAATTAAGGAAGGAAAAATCTCCGCAGAACCCACCAAAGAAGTAGCTCCCAAGGCTCCACAGAAAAAGCCTCCGGTAAAAAAACCGGAAACCCCGAAAAAACCCGCGATAGAACAAAAAGCGGTTGAAACCCTACCCACCATACCTGAAGGTGTAAAAACCTACGGTAGAGACAAAGCTGCTGGACCTACTGTTAAGCGGATTGTACCAAAAGGCTTCAAGCAGTCCGTCAAGCCTGTCTGGAGCAAGGAATACCAAGCATGGGTAGCACCTAATAAGCGGACAGGCGTATCACAGACGGACCAAGCCAAGCACGATCTGCTCAAAAGAGGTGAGATAAAGCATGATGGCGATGTTGTGGCCGGCCCTGATGAAGCTGGCGTTAAGATGGTGCCCGTGGAGGATTTACCCAAAACGTGGACTGTGAATGGCGAGAAGTTTGAGAAAATCCCCCGAAAAGTCAACGAGGGCAAGGAAAACGAGAGAACCGTTTACACCATAAAAGACGGCATCACGGTTAAAGACGTTGAGGAAGGCGAGAAGCTTGCCATAGACAACGAGCTATCTGATACCCCACTCGCAGGTGAAGCGCGTACCACAAAGCAAGACGTAGTAGATCATGCGCAACGGGAAAAGGCGATCAAAGAGAAAAAGCAGGCAGAAGCGGATAAAGGATTGTCCGGTACAGCCCTTGACCCCGAAATGCGGGCTGCCGAAGAAGCCAAAATAGACCTCTTTGACAAAAAGACTGTAGAAGCAGTCAAAAATGCCGCACCAGAGGACAAAAAGGAAGCGGTTCAAGGTGTTCTTGCCTCCAAACTTCCAAAAGCACCCACAATCGCGCAGAACAAGGTAGACAGAGACGCTGTGTACGGCTCTCCTGCACCAGACCCTATTGCGGACACGGAAGGCGAACTTGAAATCACCCAATATCCTAAATCGCTTACCGACAATCTTTCTGGAAAGAACAAGCCCAAGGGTGCCCAGGAGGTAATGGACAAGATAGCCAAGATTGCAGAGGTGCCTATACGTGTTGGCAGAATCAAGCAGAAAGCCTTGGGTATATACAAAACACGCCCAGAAGTGATCAGAATTCGCACGGCTCTGGATATTTACACCTCTGCCCATGAAGCCGGACACGCTATTTCAAAAGAATTCTTTGCAGATGGTAAAATGACCCCCAAGGAGAGAAAAGAGCTAATCCGCCTCGGAAAGAATCTTTACGGAAACAGACAACCCAAGGGCGGCTACGCTTCTGAGGGGTTTGCGGAGTTTTTTGCCCAATATATCTCTGGTGGTAGTGGCCCAAGCGTTTCCCCGGTATTCAACAAGCGCTTTACCGCGTTTTTAGAAGCCAACCAAGACTTTGCAGCAAGGTTAAACGCGGCAAGAGATGCTGCACTCAAATACGGAGATCAGGGCGCTCTTAAAAGGGTTTCTTCACACATCGAATTTGGTAGAGCAAACAACAAGTTCAAGCAGATTGTCAAGCAGGTGTTTTCCAAAAAAGCTTGGCTTGATGAATTTGATCCGCTCTACAATATACAGAAGGCAGCAGAAACTAAGAAGGGTGTACGCCTAAAGCCCTCCGAAGCGCCTTTTACTACAGCATCAGCCCTAAAATACACCCATGAGGCCAGGGTTCGGTATATGGCAGAGGAAGCAATGATTGACCTCGCCGGCAACCCAATTGGGCCGCCACTTGCAGAGGCTACAGCGATAGTCAAAGGCAGGCGCAAGGAGTTCACCACCTATTTGTACGCAAGACGCGCCCTGGAGAGATGGGGGAAAGGGAAAAATCCCGGCATCAGCAAGGAAGACGCTAAGTATGTGTTTGAGCAGCTTGATAGTAGGGAGTTCCGCCTTGCAGCCAAGAAGGTTTATGAGTGGAACAAGGGCATTCTGAACTATTTAGTTCAGGCAGACCCGTCCATGGCCGAGCCTGTTATGAAAATCCTTGATGGATCGACAAATTACGTTCCTCTGGCAAGGGTGTTTGATGAAGTAGACACACAGGCTTTCCAAATGTATGCCCAATCAAAAGGCGCGTCAAACCCACTAAGCAGAATGGTAGGCTCTGGCCGGCGCATCAGAGACCCGTTTCAGGTGATGATTGAGAACGCAGGGAGACTACTAAAAGGGGCACACCAGAGGGTGGTTTTGAGGCAGGTTGTTAAGCTTCAAAACGTTCCCGGTATGGGCAAATACATTGAAAGAATACCTCCTGACATGGTTCCGACCAAGATAAATGTTGAGGAATTGAACAAAAAACTGAAAAAGATGGGAGTTGAGCTTGATGAGGATGAAGTTGGAGACCTGATCACCCTTTTCCATCCAGCCACCCAATACAAGGGTAAAGACCCTATTATGCCGTTTTTTGAGAAGATTCCAGTTTTTGACGAAGGCGGAACCCCTGTTCTTGATTCAAAGGGTAGACCGACATTTGAGAATAAAATGGTGTGGTTTCAGCTTGATCAAGAGCTATACGACGCTTTGAACGGTATGGACGTATACCGTTTACCGAAGGTGTTTGACCTTATGTTTGGGATGCCTTCGCGGGCATTCAAGCTTGGCACTACCGGATTAAGGGCTACGTTTTCCCTTGTCAGAAACCCTCTGAGAGACTTGCCAACGTTTCTCCTACAGACACACTCAAATACCCACACCCTGGGGGCGATTAGTGCGTGGATCAAACAAATGGCTGCCGCGGGGAAAAGCGCTGTGCCTGGAGTTGGCAGAAACCCATACCATGAGCTATTTGTCAGGCTTGGGGCAGAAATGTCGCAACCGCTTGGACAAGATACTATGCAGTCTCGCAGGGCGGTAAAAGACCTGTTTAAAGGCAAAGTGGTACGCATAGTTACCAGCCCTGTTGCTCACCTGAGAGATGTTCTACAGGTTCCAGAAACAGCCACCAGAACCGCGGAAACGCGCCTTTTGTGCGAGCAGCTTGGTATAAACCCCAACGAGCCGATTACCCTGGATCAGTCGCTCCAGCTACTTTTAGCCTCAAAGCGGGTTACAACCGACTTTGGGGCCGCTGGTTGGCTGGCGAAGATTATTAATCAGATTGTACCGTTTTTTAATCCAAACATTCAAGGCGTAAGAACAATGGGCCGCACCATAAAAAGAAAACCGCTGAAAGCCTCTCTTAGTGCCATTGGCCTTCTTACACTACCAACTCTGGCGCTTTGGTGGAAAAACAAGGACAAAAAATGGTACAAAGACATGCCTTGGAGGGAGAAATTCGGGTATTGGAACATTGAGGGCGGTGATGAGGTTGTTAGAATCCCTCGCCCGTTTGATTGGGGCAACGTGTATTCTGTAATTCCAGAAGCAATATTGGACGCAGAGTACCAGAAAAACCCAGAAGAAATCAAAAAACTGCTTGAGCATTTATTCGAGACATCAGTTCCAGACCTTATGCCAAGGACATTTTTACCAATCAAGGAGCAGTTACAGAACAAGGTTGACTTCACGGGGATACCAATTGTGAAGCACTCCGAGCTTTACAAGCCCTACGAGGAGCAATATGGCCGATACACCTCAGAATTAGCCAAATTTGTAGGAAAAACCTTCAAATGGTCGCCAGAGCGTATAGACCACCTGATTTCTGGGTATTTCGGTGGCCTTGGCAGGGATGTTGTAGGATATGTAGGATTAGGCCCGAAGCTGGCCAAGAAACGCTTCACAATGTCCGACACGCCCCTAATTGGCACTTTGTTCCGCAGGGGTGGCGTTCATGGCCGCAGCCAAGCTCTAAACGACGTGTACGACAAGTATAGCGAGTATCGCAGAGAGTTTTTCTCATCCGATCTGGAAAGAGCCAACGATCCTAAGACGCTTGAAATCTATTACACCCTGGACGCATCCATCCAATGCCTGAAAATCTACAATGATTTGATGAAAACAGAAGAAGGCAAGGAAGCAAAAGACAAGATTGCATACCAAATTAGAGAATTAGCTACGGGAACAATTGATACGGTCAAGAAAATGGAGAAGAAAAGAGGCAGCAAATGAACGAACACGACTGCAAATTTGAGGATGTGATATACGAACTCCGTGATGGTGTGAGGGAAATCAAGACCGACATTAAAGGTTTAACCAGCACAGTAAACAGCTTTGACGAAGGGTTGAGGGGAAATAAAGACAGCTCCAAGCGCGGTCTTTACACCAGGGTTGAGATATTAGAGGGGTTTAAGGCTAATTTTCTCAAAATCTGCCTTGGCATCCTCTCCGCCGCCGGCGTAGCTGCTGTTTCTGTGATAATTTACAAGATTGCCGGAGTGCAGCCATGAAGGTCATAAACACCGTCAGGCCCATCGTGAAGCATGAGGAAATGGTAGCCGAATTCGACCATCTAACCCCAAGAATGCGGATGATTGTTCTTTTTGTGGATGATTTTATTTACCGTAGATTCAACGCCAGAGGCATCTGGACGAGCTTTTTTAGGCTTGATGATAAGAAGTCCTGCCACTACTATGGAAGGGGTTGCGACCTTTCTGACCGCATCATTTCACTTAACGGATCGGTTGGAATACGTAACATGACCAAGCAAGAGATTAACACATTGGTGTCAACAGTAAATAAACATTTCCCCTATGGAAAAGGGAAGTACAAGACCGCCCTCCACCACAAAGTTGCACAAAGTGCCTATCATACACATCTTCAGGTCAAGGCAATCTGAATATTTATCCGGTGATTGAAACCAACAGATATGTTGGTGTTGACGTAATTCTATTTCAGAATCAAAGAGTTTAGATCGCAGTCAACAGTTTCCGTCTTCTTTTCTTCCCCACCATTGATTGCCAGCAGCGCCTCAACGACAGTTTCAAACAAGCGCAGTATCTCCGGTGACTCAAGTAGTTGCTTCGTGTCCATAGGTATCCTCACATTTAACAATTTAAGTTCAGGAGTTGAACAATGCAAGAAAAAAGTGCTTGACAATTAGGATTGGATAGGTTAGTTTAGCTTTGAAAGGAGAAACATAAATGGCCATTGAAGGTTACACCACAATCAACGAGATGCTTTCTGATGACATTGTAAATCGCAAGAGAGCTATCATGCCTCCTGTTACCTGGAGACAGATCATAGAGGCAGGAATAAAGACGCTTGAGGACAAGCTAAAGTCTCCGGAGGCTGATGATGGGCAAAAGGTTCACGGGAACTGAAAAGTGGGCTGATCCATGGTTTCGTAAGCTGCCGCCTAAATACAAATGCTTCTGGACATACCTTTGCGACAATTGTGATGGCGGCGGCGTGTGGAACGAGGACATGGAATCTGCCAGTTTTCATATTGGCGAAAAGATAACACACGAAGAGGCCATAATGGCCCTTGAAGGCCGAGTCCAATTGTTCGATTACAGGAACGAAACACATTGGTTATTGCCCAATTTTGTGGGCTATCAGGTCAAAGAGCCGAAGGTAAATCACAACCCCCACAACCACATCTGGCACTCGTTTGCTAAGTACAACCTTGTTTTTGAGAACGGAGAGGTTAAACCCAACCCCAACCCTTCACGAACCCTTCACGAACCCTTACAGGGAACCCTACAAGATAAAGACAAAGATACAGCTACGGGTAAGGATATGGGCAAAGACAAGGTTAAAGCAATAGGCAAAGCAATTGAAAATCTTGAGAAGGTTATGCATGATGACGATCTCCCATTCTAATCCTAAACATTTGGAGGAAGTATGAAAGTCAAACTCACGTTCACCGAACCGATCCTTGGGACTGCAAGCGCAAACCCAGACATTCATGAGGAGTTCATTGCTTCAAACGCACCGGACGCTAAATCACGCAAAGATGAGGTCGAGGCGTTGGGGGTTGATGAGGTTGTTGATAAGTCAACGACCATCTTCCCAAAGCTGGACGGCAAGCCTTTTCTCTATGACTACCAGATAAAGGGTTTTTTTAAGGATGCTTGTTCGATGCTTGCTCGCGTGACGGATACGGAATCAAAAAAGATCAAAGCCTACAAGAAAGTAATTGACGGTACAATCTTTGTTGGGCCTCGCAAGATCACAATCACGCTTCCAGACGGGGCTAAGATCGGCAGATGCCAACGACCACTTAGAGGACAAACCGCCCAAGGTGAAAGAATCGCCCTGGCAAACTCTGAGGAGTGCCCCGCAGGCTCAACAATCGAATTTGAGATTACCACTCTGAACAAAGCCAACGAAAAGCTTGTGGTTGAGTGGCTCAATTATGGCAAGTTGCGCGGTATAGGACAATGGCGTAATTCTGGTAAGGGCCGTTTTGAATGGGAAAACGCTTAGCAATGGAGTTGCTTAGCAGCGCTGGACAAGGCAAAGCCGCGGCAGAGAGCAGAATAGCACCGCTTGGCACTGCAAAGGCAAGGCAGAGATAGGCAAAGCGCAGCTAAGGCATGGCATGGCCAGGATCAGCGGAGCGGAGCAACGGCAAGGCATAGAACAGCAAGGCACAGCTATGCAATGGCCCAGAATAGCTTTTCCTCGCAATGGCAAGGCATAGCTACGACTCGCTGCGCGAAGGCTATGATCAGCCGCGATTGGCTGCGCAACAGAAGTGCGCGGCCGGGCATTGCAATGGCGTAGCGAAGCATGGTCCCGCGAGGCATGGCTTAGCGATCCAAGGCGTTGCAGAGGATGGGCGTTGCGGGGAAGGGCAAAGAAACGGCGAGGCCCCGCCCTGCGGCGCACCGCACCGCACAGCAAAGGCAAAGCAAAGCAGGGACTGGCACAGCGAAGGAATTAAAATGACTTGGTTCCCTAAACCTCTGGAGGAATAGCATGTTGGTATTAGATGACCGGATTGTGACAGAAGAAGAGGAGTTGTTGATAGATAAGTTCGCGGGACAGGCAATGCAGGCGATGCTGGCTTCCGGACAGGATGTTGAAGTAGCCTATGAGGTAGCCTATGAGGCTTACAGTTGGGCGGCAGCCATGATTCTTGAGCGCAGGGATTTCCATAAAAAACACAGAGACAAAGAAGATGTGAGGGTTTGGTAAATGTTGTGCATTCTTGATTGCTTCGAGCATGGGAAGACAGAGATTCAAAACAAGACTCATTTGGCAAATGAGATTTTGGAAAACCACAAAGACTGTACAATCAGGATACGTGACTACAAAGATGTTTATCGTTTCGGTTGGGTGCTGAAAGTTCTCAGGGAGACAGACTTGGTAAAAGCCTTCAGGGAAAAAGACTACTACAAAAAATACAGGTTTTTCAAAGCAATGAAGATGATTGACCCATCATTCGATCCTGTTGAAATGGGCTTTCTGAGAAAATACACAAGAAGGAAAAAATGAAAGGCCTTTGCAGAATAACAAGAGATGAGCCAATTCCTGAAATTTCTCACCCAAACGGGAAATCTTATTACCGGATGCTCTGGAAGATAGAAAGGGGGGTTGAAAAAGCACTCGACGAGTTGGACGATGAGCGCAAGCTAAATGGTCTTGAGATGTGGCCAATAGCATTGCCGTCGCAAAAAGCCAAAGAAGGAGAAATTAAAATGGCACAAGCAAACAACATCATCACATACGAAATCAAAAGACAGGTTCCAATCCCGAAAAGCTCGTTTGCCGCAAAGGTACGCGCAATCAAGTTTGACCCGATATTTAACCAGATGAACATCGGTGACTGCGTTGAGCTTCCGCAAAAAGTTGCATACCAATTCTGCGATTATGTCCGTGACAGCAAAAAAGGCAGGGCAGTTCGCAGAAAAATCAGTAACGACATGTACGGCGTTTGGATAAAAGAGAAATATTGATACACGGTGTCATTTCAGTCTGGAGTACCTTTTGGTGCTCCAGGCCGAGATGATTCAAAGGAGGAATGATGCTGATTAGGGGTGTGCTGGAAAAGGAGCTTGCTTCCTGGAAAAGATTGATAGAGTACGCGTGCTGGCCCGAACCTGAAGGCGATGCGTTTACAGATATCTTGGCAAACATCATGTACCTCCAAGAAGCCATAGAGCAATTCAAAAGACTGTCAAGGAAGGCAAACCAGAAGGCTTTTGGCTTCGCGGGGTGGACAGTCAATGCTTGCGAGTTTCTAAATCAATGGGAGAAAGAAGGTGTCCGCAAATGATCTGGCTCCGCATCAACAAAAAGCCAGTCTCTTTTGCCTACAGGCAGAAGGTGGCTAACTTGGTTGGTGATCCATATCAGGCAGCCCTTATCTTCTACCGCTGCATACAAGCCAATCCGAATGACTACGCTGCATGGATGCACGATGGCATGTTTGGGGAGGAAAAATTTGCCTACAAGGCTTGTAAGGATGAATACGACAACAAGCCTGCTGTGAATGCGTGGATAAAGGAGTATTGGAAGAACGTCAACGTGCGCCGGCCAGATAAGTTGGGAAAGAGATTCACAAAAATTGCCGAACAATTCAAAGACGATCAATTAACCCTTGACCTGGAGGTATGATGCAGTACGATCTGACCCCATTCCAAGACTACGAAATGCTGGAAAAACCCGAGGAGCTTCTGGAGTTCCGCTTTCACATTGAGGATGCCCGCGCCAAACTCAAGGAAATCATGGACTCGCTGGACGAATTTATGATCCTGCGCATGAAGGAGCTTGGTATTGCGTCCTTCGAGTACGGGCCGGATGAGAGGCGCAAGCTGGTGAAGTACGGCAAGACCGCCAGCAAAAAGGTTGACACCGCCAAGATGCTACACTACCTAAGATCAGGTACAGACGATGAAAGGGAGATGGCCAGCCGCGCACTCTCAAGTGGTCAATCAGCATGGAAAGCCACCGCGGTACAGGAAATGGCTGATACTCTTGGCATCCAGCTTGTGGAAACAACATTCAAAGACAAAATCATTCTCAAAGTCATTCCGAAGGAGAACGTACAATGAACCTCGAAAAACTCAAAGAACCCTTCCCCGCAGATGAGGTTGAGTGGCGCGTCAGCCGATCAGGCGTGAAAAACGGCAATCCGTGGGCCATGGTACTGGCATACATCACCAGCAGGGGAGTGCAGGACAGGCTCGACGCTGTATGCGGCCCTCAGAATTGGAGAAACGAATTCCGGCAGGTAGACGGTGGAACGCTATGCGGTATCTCAATCAAATGCGGTGATGAATGGGTAACGAAGTGGGACGGTGCGCAGAATACCGACATTGAATCCTTCAAGGGTGGCCTGAGTGGTGCGGAGAAACGCGCAGCCTCACAATGGGGAATCGGGAGATACCTGTACGGCCTTACTGAAAACTGGGCACAACCAGACCCTAACGGCTCACACACTGATAAGGTAACAGACAAGCAGAGCGGTCAAGTTACATGGTTCCGATGGAATCCACCTGCTTTGCCTGGGTGGGCGCTGCCAAAGGGCGTATTAACTGGAAAAACAATGGAGGTCACAGTACAACCACCTACAGGAACAGGGAGGCCTCCGGCATCCGGCAGTCAACCATCAACATCAATAACGAGCGTGCCACAATCTCAGGCTGTCAGTAGCGGGCCAATGCCGTCAGCTATAAAACAAGCTGAACAGAAGATCGCGCAGGAAGCGCAGCGGGCCGGCCTGAACTTTGATCAAGAGTCTCCTCATCCCGGTAACGAGCCGCCCCCTCCATCAGATGATGACTTCCCATTTGCCACACCGCAGGACAAGCAGCAGATCGCACAGCAGCCTCCGGCTCCTCCAAGGGGTCGCAAATCAAAGGCAGACCTCATAATCACCGGCCCGATGATGAAGCGCATGTACGCCATTGCCAAGTCAAACGGCTGGAGCAACGATGCCATGCAGCTAATCCTAAAGCAAAAAGGGTACGCCAGCATGAAGGATGTGAAAAACGGAGAATATGACGAAATCTGCGCAGTATTCAGCACCCCCATGCCGCCACACTTCCAGGCAGGTGGATGATGCTTGACCAATTATCACTTTTCGACATCCCCGCATCAAGAGCGTCCGACCCCGACTCCTCTCACATAGCGGAGAGGCAGTTAAAGGACAGCGGAGACATGGGGAAAAAGCGGAAGATGGTCTATGAGGCTCTTAAAGGTAACGGTTGGCTGACAGCAAGAGAACTCTCCGCAAGATCAGGGCTTGACCATCCCACGACTCACAAGCGTTTACCTGAACTGGAAGCTCTCGGTTATGTTGAGAGAAAGAGAAACCCGATTGGAGAGATACACCTTAGAAAGTGCAGGATTTCCGGCAGGAAGTGCTGCGTGTGGAGGGCAAATGGTTGAAAGAGTGTGCGAGAACTGCAAGAAGTATCCCAAATGTGCTGATTACGATATTGTCGAGAAGGTTCTGCGGGCAATCAGGAGGCCGGAGGGGTTCTGGTTTGAGAAGAAAGAAACCCCAATGATAAAGGCCGGCATCGCGCAGTTGTGCAGGAATTGGGAGGAGTAATGCTCAAGAAACCCAAAAGCACCTTAAAAACCCGTAAAACACTTGAGAAAGCCTGCGACAAACTCTGGTCTGAGATCATCAAAGAGCGTGCAGACTACAAATGTGAGGTGTGTGGTAAGAGTAAAAACCTGAACAGCCACCACGTTTTCACCCGATCCGTAAAAGTTCTGAGGTGGAGAGCTGAGAATGGTGTGTGTCTGTGCCCCGGCTGCCACACCCTTTCAAGTACACTATCTGCCCACAAAGCGCCATTCGAGTTCGTTGAGTGGTTCAAATCCAAGCACCCTAGCAGGTACGAGAAGCTGAAACTCATGAAAACCGGCAGATTTAAGACCAGCCTCGAAAACCTCCGGTTACTCAAGCTGGCGTTAGAACAAGAATTGAGGATGCCATGACAGTCTACGGCGAGAAAGAGGATGCGATAGCGGATGCGGTCTTTGACTCAATAGGACTAAATCTGCTTGAATCTGAGGCCAGAGATATTCTCAAACACCTTGAAGGGCAGTGGTGGGTATTGAGTAGGCAATCTAAGCCATGTACCGAGTGCAACCACGACATGGAGCGTCAATGGGTCTGTGAGCGGTGCGGGAAAAGGGAGGGGTAGGAGATGGATATTGTAAAATGGTTTGACCCAAAGAACAAGGAACATCTTTCTGCTTACTGTCATTTAAAGGAAAATGGATTCTGGCCAAATGAGTTTATTCCTGAAAAGATAGAATTTCCAGAACTCTGGCAAGTGTCAATCATGTGGAAAATGGCAATGGCATGGATAGACCATGTAAACTCTTCCAGCAAGGCAAGCGAGGGGGATGCTGTGGAAAGCAAAATAAAAAAACTACAGGGAATGATTGACCTCCAATGTTCGGACGGGAATTGGAATTACGATCCCTACATGCACGGCATGGCAAACGGGATGATCTTTGCAATGTCTGTACTGAACGGCAAAGACCCGAAATACATGACTGCACCAGATAAGTGGTTGATCGAAAAGGAGCAACCCAAAGGTGCACGGGCCACCCGCCCCACACCAGAGGCAGAGCGTAAGGATTTTGGAGGATTTCCATTTGGCAAAAGAGGCACGGCACCAAAGTAGGGGGAGTCAGACCAAACCCATCTCACGATCAAGTTCGGGAAAAGGGTTAAGGTCAGCTATTGACTTGCGCTTCATGTAATTTTTGATAGTGTTCTCTAAGTTTGGCCGGTGCTGTTTTTGGGTATCTAATGCGTCGCTCTTCTGTAGTTTTTGGTTTGTTTTTGAAGTGTTCTATCCTTCCACACATCATGCCGCAATACTTGATTTTGTAGGGATGCCAAAAACGCCTACCGCAGTGTTGGCATTTTACCATAACAAGCTTTTTCTTTTTGCTGGTTCTAACTGACACCTCGCCAGTGTCATGCTCGCGTACAATTTTAACCGGGATTCCCGCCCCTACAAGAATCTGGTGGATTATGCGCTGATTATCTCGTACTCTGTCTTTGTCGCTTTTCACTTCCGCGGCCATCACCTTATTGTCTTTTACGCAAAGAAAGTCCGGCCACCCACTTCTATAGACCGCCCAACCCCTCGCCTCAAGTGCCGCTTTAGCTTTCTTTTCCAGCTCGTTCATTTTCTGCCTCCCTGTATAGCTTCATGGCTTTTGCTTTAATGCTGTTAAACCACAAATTTTTACATTCCTGGCTGCAAAAGACTTGGTTGTAGTAAAGCTTGCGAAATTGGATGTCGCACTTTTTACAGCGAACAAAGACGACATCATCACGGCTAAACATAATGACCCCCGTGTATGGTTGGGTTAGGTAGCGGCGTACACTAAAGATACGCTAATCTTTGGTGGGAAATCAAGTATTTTGTGTGTTATTTGAAGTGGCGTTTTGGCCTACTTCTTCCTCCAAACCTCGAAATCTTCTTTCGTCATGCCTTTTTCCATAATCCATTTCCTGGCCTGGTCGAGCATTTCCAGCCCGATCTTTTTCGGATCAAGCTCCACGCCTTTGGTCTTGTAAACCCAATATGCTATGGCCCTGCGTTGGGTAAATCGGTTTTTATCCACCCACTTACCTATGGAATCGGCCCGTTTGTGTTGACGCGGTTCAACGAGATACCAGTCATCTGGTATGATCCAGCGGCGTAATTGTTTGTTCCACTCTGCCCCGTCTATCCGTTTTTCGTGTAGGAGGGCGTGTACTCGTTGTCGGCTGACGCCTAATTTTTCCTGAACATCCGCGGTAGTTTTCAATTCCGTTCTCCCTTTTTGAAGTCAGTATTGTGCATTTGCACGCTCTTTGCCATGGCCCAATTGGCCCCTGCTACGAATGCCACATTGCAGAGTGCCTCCATCATTTTCCCGCCGAAGCCTTCAAAAAAGTGTCCATTATGGCATTTTTCGGCTATTTCTCTGTGTTTTTGATAAAACTTCTTGCATTCAACTTCGATTTCTGTTGACATGGTAAACCCCTTTAGTCGCTGGAATCGCACCGGAAAATGTATTTGCAGATCGGGCACCAGTATTTGGAGACACAGCGGAAACCGTCATGCTCGGATGTTTTTTGGTGCCCTTGTTCCTCGCATAGTTGGACAATTTTTGGTATTATGTGGCCGTTTTCATTCATGGGCCAGCCGTTCATGTAACCAAGGTTAAGGTATTGGGGCGTAGAATTTTTCGAGTTCTCCGGTTTTTGCACTGTATTCTCCAATTTTCCAAGTAGTTTGTGTGTAGGTGCAGTTTTCAAGCCATAAGGCTATGAGTCCGAACACTGCAAAGAGAATTACCCACTTCATACCGCCTCCTTTGGGTTAGGGTTTTTAGCCTTCTCTGCCTGAATATATCGCGCCACCCACCCATATAGCTACAAAGCCACCCACAATACCCGTGAGATGGCGGCTCTGTGCCCTCGCGGTAGGTGATGCCGCATTGTAGGCAAATGCCTTTTATTGGGTTTTTCATTCAAATAACGTGGTTTGATCTGATGGTTGTTTGCTTGGGGCATCGCGATCCAGCCACCAAAGCCAAAATTCCTCTGGAGTTTTGCACCAATGTTTTTTACCGCCCGCCTCCATTTTGTGATAGAGCCTGATCATTGCGCGGTGCCATGCCTCGTAAATCTTGGGAAAATTCTTTTTGTCCTGTTGTACTGTTCTCACCATTGGGCACAGAATACACCCTACCCGCTTGTATCCTTTGTCATAAAGCGACAAATACGGAAGATTTTGGCCTTTTATGTACTCCCATACATCCGATTCGCTCCAGTCAATTATTGGGTTTACGTATTGCTTGCTTTTGCTTTTAAAGCATTGCTCTATCAGTTTGCGGTTTGACCTTTTGGCCGATTCCTGCGCACGGACTCCGGTAACTATGCGGCCTTCTCCGTTGCTCTCCTTGTATTCCGCACAGCACCAACGCCTGTTGCGCATCGGGGGAATGCCTTTTTCTACCATTCTGATCAATAGCGGCTTCTTGGGACTATGGATTGTTACGTCTGGCTGGTATTTCCTGATGTGCCAAACCACTTCGGGAGGGTCAATCGTGGTCAGGTTGTGGTGGAATGTGGCCGGCACGCCGGAACGCTTAACCAGGTCGTATATGACTGTGGAGTCCTTGCCACCTGAGACGGCCACCCAATATGGTGAACCGTCTTTAGGGGCAAATGTGCGTAGCCGCTCAAGGGCAACGGCTACTTTATCCACTTCCCCGAATAATGTGTTTTCTATGAGTGCCATAATTCCTGTTGACTCTCTTCCTCCAGTCTTTTTTTGTGCTCTCTGCGTAGCTTGGCCCAGTCGGCCTCGTTATGCTCAATATGTGAGAAGTGAAAGCGCCAGTCGTAATCTGACGGTAGCTGATCCATGTTGAGAACTGCTATGACTTCGCTATATGTGCCCATAAAAAAACCGCAGCCGCCAGACGGTTGGGGCGACAGGCGCGGCGCGTAGCACCAAGCCCTCCACTAAGGACATCTGACGGTGCGGAAATTTAAAGATAGCTAGACTAGCTAGTTTATTTGTCAAGAGTCTAGTTTTCAGGAAAGAAAAGAATTGTTCAGGAAAGAACAACCACCCTAGATTCTGAGAGAGCCAACCCAAAAGCCGCCCCCCTACCCCCCGCGCCTTTTTGGCTGGTGATAGAGGTGCTTTTGAGAAGGCTCGGAGAAGAAACCACCCTGAGTTCTTCGCTTCACCCGGCGTGCAGAGTCGCCCCAGGAACTGCGTGCCCACATTATGCGGAGTGCCCAAACGCTGGCCTTTCGGCCCTTTTGTGAGAACAATATCTTTTCGTGTTTTGTTCATGTCAAGCAATTTCCTCAATAAACCCTATTCGATGCCCGAAGGCACCGAATGCGGTTTACACTGTCAACGCTAAAACCGGGTTCCCTTCCTCGTTTACCGGAGATTGTCCGACAAAATGACTGATTGACTTGGCAAGCTCGCGCCGGTTCACGTTTGCAATGCCGGAGATCACGCGGAAAGAGTTCCGTGGCTTGCTTACAAGGCGGATTGTTGCACTTTTGGGCGTGACTTTCAGCACTTCATAGGTTGCTCCGCCCTCACCTTTGGCCACAAACTGCCTTTTGGGCTTAATTTCCCAGTA
>Ga0272442_10003966_pt1 | contig 20430 bp, 18 predicted proteins | sample SSMForm2O_FD_200262 | JGI IMG/M metagenome (GOLD analysis project Ga0272442, IMG submission 200262) | Marine sediment archaeal communities from Little Sippewissett salt marsh, Falmouth, MA, United States - SSM-Form-2O | ecosystem: Environmental > Aquatic > Marine > Wetlands > Sediment ... | reverse complement strand
CATAGGCGACAGCGTGATTGATGCCTATGTGCTTGATCTTTTTGCGGGAAGCGGGATCCTCGGTATTGAGGCCATGAGCAGGGGAGCTTCCAGCGCGACATTCGTCGATTCAGGATCAGCTGCGGCCTGGAATGTACTCATGAACCTGAAAAAAACGGGACTGGAAAATAAATGTCGCGTTATGAACATGGATTTCAGGAAGGCTCTCAGGGTCATGAAAAAGCAGAAGAGCACTTTCAACCTTGTTTTCCTCGATCCTCCCTATTCAAAAAAGGTTATCGAAGAGGCTGTACGCGGTCTTGTTGACTCTGGTTTGCTGGAAGACCGCTCCATGCTGATTGCGGAGTATTCCATCTCCTCCGGTCCGGAATTTTCCGAACAGTTGCATTTATTGATCAACCGGCGTTATGGTTCAACAGGCATTGGCGTTTATTTGCATTGCTGACCTGTAAAGAGGTGATGATTTCAGCGGGGGTGACGGAGACAAAGGATGAGTACGGCAGTTTACCCGGGTTCGTTTGATCCAATCACGAATGGCCATCTTGGCCTTATTAAAAGGGGACTGGAAGTCTTTGACAGGCTCATTATCGCAGTAGCCCTTAACGTAAGGAAGGAACCATGCTTTTCCATTGATGAGCGTCTGGATATGATCCGAGAGGCAGTAAACAATCATCCAAGATGCGAAATTGATACTTTTGAAGGGCTGACTATCAATTACGCTGCAGACAAGGGAGCCAACGTGATTCTGAGGGGCTTAAGGGCCGTGGCTGATTTCGAGTACGAGCTTCAGATGGCCAATATGAACAAGAAACTGAATAATTCGGTTGAAACCATGTTCATGATGACAGAGGAAGAATATTTCTTTGTAAGCTCCAAGACAGTCAAAGAGGTAGCGTCTCTCAAGGGAAGCGTAAAAGGCCTTGTCCCCACGGTAGTGACCAGGAAACTGGCCGAAAAGTTCGGCAGTCCGGTAGATTAGAGTGTAGGGTTTTCCTTTCAACAGGGGGGCTTTACGTCTCTGTTCGTTCCCGTGACAGATATGATATGATACTGAGATGTCCCGCTGGACCATAATAGCCATTATAACAGCGCTGCTCCTGATCGGGGGAGTCTGTTTTGCCGTATGGCATCTGTACAGGCCTCAGCCTGCGCCTCCGATCGAAGTCACCGTAATCTCAGTGCGTGGTGACGCATCATGGAGCAGAATGGGCAGGGAAGAAGGACTCAGGGCAGGACAGAGGCTGCTGGCAAAGGACATGGTTAAAACATCCCACGGAGGCAGAGTTGTCCTGAGGTTTGAAGACGGGACCAGGGTAACAGTCGAACCCCAGACTTCGCTTACCGTAGGACAGCTGGATGAATCTCTTTCGAAGTTGCGATTCGATTACGGACTTCTGGCGGCGGATGTCGTTGTAAACAACCAGAGGAAGTTCATGGTCGAGGCAATGGGCCAGGAGGCCACTGCTGTAACTTCAGGTGCCGGGTTTGAGATAGCGGGTGGCCGCAACGTAATAGTTGTCGCGGTCACATCCGGTGAAGTCGATCTTGCCGGAGCCGGAAGCACGGTGAATATCGGCCCGTCACAGAGGGCAACGGTCAGACGGGGTCAGGCCCCTTCCCGGCCTGTGAGAATACCCGACTCCGTTTTTCTCGAGGTCAGATGGCCTCCCACTCTGCTCAGAGAAAGAAGAGCGACTGTAAAAGGAAAGACGGAACCTGGTGCAAGAGTCAGGATCGACGGAAAATACACCAGGGTGGATTCTGAAGGGAAGTTCATGATGAATATGGATTTCTCTCCAGGGATCAACAAGGTGCAGGTTGAAGCAAGGGCTCCGGGTGGAATAAAGAGCCATGAAATATCTCCCGAAATAGAAGTCGACAACAAGCCGCCCAGAGTAGAAGTCGACACTGAAGGTCTGTGGGAAACGCAGTAGAAGGCAGGTATGAAAGTTCTCCACAAATTGCTGATAGTTCTCGTAATAACGGCCGTAATACCAACGGCGATTTCCACTGTATTTGCCGTGGCCATAACGCAGAGATCTCTTGAAAGCACTTCGGACAGGCTTATGCGCCAGTCGGTTTTCGGGGCGGTTGAGTTTATTGATCAGTCCCTGCGCGAGGTAATCCGTACCATTCAGCAGGGCATGCGATATGCCGATCTTTATACGCTTGCTCCTGAACAGAGGGAAGGTGCATTGACTATAATGTATCTTCAGCTCGATCGCATTAATATCGTATCCCTTGTTGATGAAAACAAAAACGGAATTACTCCAAGCATTTACAGAACATTTCACCGCAGCGACGACCCCAGGTTCGCCAGACATGAGCCTGTCACGGTTCAGGATCACGAGATCTACCAGAAGAATATTCCACTGGAACAGGCCAAGAAAGGCGAAACAGGCGTCAGCGGAGTCTATTCGAGCAGCACCGGCTCTCCAAGGATGATTTTCTGCCTGCCCATGCCTCCGGGGCCGTCGGGAGAAAGGTGGTTTCTTGTTGCCGAGATATCGCTTCAGAGTATTCACGATTACGTTCAGGTTACAGCGCCGGAGCCGTTTGCGGCTTTTATTTATGATCCGGAAGGACGCATTATTCTGGGTACGAAAGCGTTGAAAAAAGTCCACAGGGTTCCTCCCCTTGAAAGAAAGCATGGGGGGATAGTGCGCTTTTTAGTAAACGGAATTGAACAGCGTGGTGCCGAAGCCAGGATAGCGCTTGCAGGATGGGGCGTCATCCTGCATCAGCCGGAATCCATTGCCCTTGCCCCGGCAGTCGAAATCAGGAATCAGGCTCTGTTGTGGATACTCGCAGGGCTCCTTGTCGCCATTGCACTCGGATGGGCTATAGCGAGGGATCTTACGGCACCTCTCAACGCACTGCAGAAGGGGGCGGGAGCAATAGCGGATGGGGATCTGACATACAGAGTGGATGTGAAATCCAGTGATGAGCTGGGAGAGGTTTCACGGATGTTCAATCACATGGCTACCGAACTCGAGAAGCGGCGTGAGGAGATCGAAAAGTGGAATCTCGAGCTGCAGAAAAGGGTGGATGAAAGGACAAGGGAACTGCACGCCATGGAAAAGGTCGCTGACAGGGCACAGAGGCTTGCTTCTCTTACAGCGCTGGGTGCGGGCATGGCTCACGAGATAAATAATCCGCTGTGCACGGTGCTGGGCACGATACAGCTTGCCCAGAAGAAATACCCTGAACATCCCATAAACGAACTTCTGAAAGGCGCCGAAGATGATGCAAACCGAATAGGCGAAATTGTAAGCAAGTTTCTTACGATGACAAAGGCTGATTCCGGATCCGGAACCAAGGTATCCATGGATATATGCTGGGTTCTGGACGAAGTTATCAACGCCGTCGAGAAAAGCCTGAAAGAGCAGGGGATAAGCATCGAACGTAAATATGACAGGGCGCATACGATACGCGGTGACGAAATGGAGATGCGGCAGGTTTTAAGCCATATACTCGACAATGCAGCTGAAGCATGCGAAGGGGAGTGTGTGATAGAGGTGGAAGTGGATGACTCAAAGGAAGGCGCGGTCAGGATCCGCGTAGCAGACCATGGAAAAGGGATTCAGCCTGAAGACCTGCAGAGGGTATTCGATCCGTTCTTCACGACAAAAGGCCCGGCTCATCAGGGTCTTGGGCTTGCAGTAACCTACAGGATCGTAGAAGACCTCGGCGGCAACATTTCGGTGGACAGTGCACCCGGGGAGGGCACTGTTGTCGAGGTTATTCTGCCCTGGTCAATGCAGGAGACACATCTCGAAAGATAATGGAATGGGAATGATGTCACGATCTTATGGGAAGTATTATCGTGAAAGTTGCGCCCTTGCCCTCTTCGGAGCTTACGCTTATTTTCCCCCCGTGTGCTTCCACAATATTTTTTGCCAGGGTAAGGCCAATCCCGCTTCCGCGCTGTCTTCTTACGTTTGGGGCGGTAGACCGGTAAAACTGTTCGAAAATCCTGCGTGAATCAGCAGGATTAATGCCCGGGCCGCTGTCCTTCACTGATATCAGAACCCTGTCGTCACGTGTGTAGACCGATACGTAAACCGGGTATTCTTTTGATCCGTATTTTACAGCGTTGTCCAGCAGGTTGATGAATGCCAGGCTGAGAGCCTGTTCATCCAGCTTTATCAGGGGAAGAGATGGTTGAATATCCATGATTACTTCGATTTTTTCCTGTTCGATCCTGTAGCGGAACACGTCCAGGCTTCGTTCAACCAGCGAGCCTGGATCAGCCTCCTGGAATTCATAAGCCATGCGGCCGCTTTCAAGTCTGTTGAAATCCAGGACGTTATCGATGAGTGCGCCTAGTCTTTCGCTTTCACGACGGATTATTTCCAGGTATTTATCGCCCTTTCCGTCGCGCGCCCCCATGGGCATGAGCAGTAGTTCGGAAAACATGCGTATCAGACTCAATGGAGTTTTCAGTTCGTGTGAAACGTTGGATATGAATGCACTCCTCATCCTGCTCAATCTTCTTTCCCTTACGGCAGCGATAAGGAGTATCACCATCCCCAGAACAATTACTCCGAATGACATGCTTATGAGCACGGCATTGCTCAGCCATCGCTGACGTGAACGGGCCTCGAACATTGCGGCGTTGCGCGGGGCAAGCTGAAGCCTCCATGAATAAAGAGTTGTAGGGAACCTCAGTGAGACGATGAATTCACCGGCTTCGTTGATTCTCTTTCCAAATATCAGCCTGCCGGCTGTATCCACTACGTTAAGAACCCTGTTTTCTCCTGTACCGGAAAATACGCTTCTGAACATGGGACCGTTAATATAGTCCATGTCATTAACCAGCAAAATCGTAAAACGGTCATCCATCCACAGCTTGCTGATGTAGGACAGCAGAAGATACCTGCCTTCATAGGCTTTATGCAGATGCTTGTGTGAATTCAGGGAATCTTCGATTTCCAGATCGTCCATCACATTTTCAAGCACTGTCCGTGCCTCGGACAGGATTTCGTCTTCATCACCATCTCCGGACACGGCTACTATGTCGCCGATCTCATCGATTATCATGATCATAGACAGAGTACCGGGCATGGTGGAGGCTTTTTCCACCCGATCTTCAAGACTCTGAGGGTTACTGAAGTCAACGAGCTTGAAAAAAGATATGTCGCTTTCGATGATTCTGCGTTCGATCCTGTCCACTTTTTCACGGGCTATAAGGAGTGTGCTCTGTGCAATGCTCTCCTCTCCCCACTTGGCGAAGCGCATGGCAGTGCCGATGCTGAAGTATCCCAGTGAGAAAATGGCCAGAAGCACGGCCGGCAGAAGCACATAGTAAAACAGCTTTGTACGCATTTTACCGGATTGTATTACCGATTATGCCTGATTGCCAGAAGGATATTCATTACAGGGCGGGAATTGCTTACACGAAATCCCTGCTGTCGAGAGCCATTGATGAAGAAACGCTGAGCAGTCTGTTATCATCAAGCCGGGCCCATGCCGGATTGTCTATTTCGATACCGGAAACAACGAGGACAGCCTTGATGTTGGGATGATCAATCTGCCGCATGTCTTTTCCCGGTTGCGCTGTCTGTCTTCTGCAGACTTCGCAGTCCTGAATACCTTCGAGAAGGGTGTAAAAGGTTGGAGTTCCCTTTGAAAGGATAAAGAGGCTCCTGCCGTTGCACAGCATGTAGCTGGATTCGGTCTGTTCATGTCCATGTTCCGATGCGAGTATGGATATGGTGGACAGGGTCTGAAAAAGCGCTTTCTGAACCTTTTCGCTGCTGCATTCATCCCTTTCTAGCTGTCCCTCATCATGCAGAAATGCCAGGAACAGGTGGAAAATATGCTCACTGTCCGTGTTTCCCTTTATTCCCCGCCTTATGAACGGAGGCATGTTTTTCAGCATCTGTTCTCTGATCTCCGGAAATGCCTGTACTGTTCCGTTGTGGGCAAAGGACCACTGCTTGAACTGGAATGGATGGATATTTTCCCGGCCGCTGTCCCCTGTGGTTGCTTCCCGGAGATGCCCTATTAAAAACTGGCATTCCACTTCTCCGATAAGATCGGCGATAGAAGTCGATTTTTTCTCAGCGAAGGGTAATATACGTTTCAGGAGTTCCCCTCTCTGGTAAAAAGAAAGCCCCCATCCATCCGCTGGTGGTAATTTCCGTTCGATGACTTCGCTGTGTTCCATCAGGATACACCGAATACGATCCTCCTGGTTGGATACACAGGACACTGATACTGACATCTGAACTTCCTTTCCAGGCTGGTTATTACCCTTATGCTGCCGTCAAGTTGTTTTGTCCGGTCCGCCGTTTTCTTTGTTTTCCGGTTCTCCTGCCTCTTCAATGGCCGCCTGCGTACGTCTTGCAGCAGAAATATCACCCGCTTTCATTACAGCGTATGTAATTATTATGCTTGCAACACCAACGATTATTACGAGAATCCATATGGCATAGCCGGTCATTTTCGTTTCCTCCTGCGAGACGGCAATTCGACCATGGAAATCATAACCCAGGGATTTGTTGCGGGCAACATGTGCTTAAGGGAGGGTATGAAATCGCTATTGAATTATTCAGTAATGTCGTGATAGTTTTTTCTTTTGTTGTGAAATTTTCCACGAATGACCGGTAAAAAATGAGCACTGTTAACAACTCATCCTCGAATCCGCCCCCCAAGGGGGATGACCGAACCATGATAACTGATCTCAGGGAAGTGATCTCCGCCCGATCGACAGGTGAAAGCAAGGCTTACCTCACGGTGATTGCCGGCCCGCAGTCCGGAGAAATGATACCTGTAGAGAAGGAGACACTCGTTATGGGACGGGATGATGAGTGCGATCTCAAAATTCTGGATTCCGGTATCTCACGCACACATGCCCGGGTATCCCGCGTGGACGACAATACGTTTACAATAGAGGATCTTAACAGTACAAACGGTGTTTTTATCGATGGTGTACGTATAAAGATATATCAGCTTCGCGAAGGAGACCGGATACAGGTTGGGGCTTCCACCATCATCAAGTTTTCGATGCATGATGAGGTAGAAGTTTCTTTCCAGGAGCAGCTTTACCAGTCTGCCGTAAAGGACGGTCTGACTGGTGTATACAACAGGCAGTATTTCGATGAGAGGCTCAAGGAGGAATTCAGCTTTTCCTTCAGGCATCTCCGGCCGCTCGCGCTGATAATGATTGACATAGATTTTTTCAAGAAGGTTAACGACACGTACGGTCATCCTGCTGGAGACCTGGTGCTCAAGGTCCTGTCCAACACATTGCTACGCATTATTCGGAACGAGGACATCCTCTGCAGATACGGTGGAGAGGAATTCGCGATTATCGTTCGAGGGACAGACAAGATGAATGTGGACATACTTGCAGAGCGCATAAGGGTGGCTATTGAAGAGCTTGTTGTTCCTGTCGACCAGGGAGAACTCAAGATCACAATAAGCGTGGGGCTTGCAGGCATGATGAACCGTGAATTCGATACTGCGCAGGATATGATAAATGCGGCCGACAAGGCTCTTTACGAAGCCAAAGAGGGCGGAAGAAACAAAGTCGTGTCTGCCTGATTATTTCTGCTTTTTTACATCCACACAGCGTTTTTCTTCTTCAAGGTGCTCGATGAGATCCTCGAGGGTCCATTTAATATTTTCTTCCGTAAGCACCGCAAAAATGGGGCGTGGCAGATCTTTGTGAACCGGAAAACCGGCAAGAGTCTTTTTTATTTCCTCATCGCTGAATCCAAGAAAAACAAGCACCTTGCTTTCCCTGTCTTCGAATTCTTCCCCCGTATCTCCGTCAAGTATTTCTAATATTTTGGATTTCTCTTTTTCGTTGGCATTAAGAAGAAGCACTTCGCGCTTCATGATTTCCTGAACAGAGAGCCTGACTATTTCTGAAAATTGCTCATCATAACCGTACAAAAGAATTCCCAGGGGGTCCATTTCTCCTCGCTTTCCAGGACAAAAAAATCATTATCTGCCCGTTTTAATTATTATTACACAGGCTGGATTTAAATGCGATCTAAAATAAAAAGCCCGTTTGTCGACGGGCTTTTTAAAATGCTGGAAATACTTGCCAGCTCTTATTTCGATTCCTGTATGCCGGGCGGTTTCTCTGCAAAACGATCACGTCGCGGCACGGGTCTTTCTACTCTTGAATCCATTCTTCTTAATATAAACGGCAGTGCTTTTTCCTTCTGCACGGCAGTGAGCACATCCCATATGTTCAGAATGAGCCTGGTCTTAAGTTCCATTGCCTTTGACATGAGGTCGGAGATCTCTTTCTGTTTGGACATGATCTTGCCGCGTTCCGGACTTCCGTCCGACCAGAGATAGACGATTTCGGCTTTTTTCAGTTTTGCCCTGGCCATTATTCTGGCACCTTCTGATCCGGCCTTGCTGGTGAGTTTTCTGATCTTCTCCCGCTGATTTTCCGTAAGACCGAGAGCCTTGACAAGCATTGGAGGAAGTCCCGGCGGAATTTCGTTTGGTTCACCGGCCAGCCATTGTGATCCACCGGGACCCGACGGATGGGGTGGTGGAAACGGTCTCTGTGCAGAAGATTCGAGAGCAAAAAGCAGAACAAGTCCGCTGATACCTGTCATGATTGTTTTTTTGTTTATTTTACGCATCTGGTCACCTCCTGGGGAATGAATAACTCAAGGATCATGCCATGCATGTGTTAATTTTTATTAAAAGAAGGTGCAGGACAAAATAATTAATATTTTTCGGTATGTTCCGGCAGAATGGAGGATTATGTGCGTATTATTCCATGACTGGAAAACAGACATTCTCTGCAGTGCAGTGTGCACATGGATTCAGCAATGATTGCATGAAAGCAGTGCAATAATTGCATTTATTCGTGCATCGCCTCGTCCCAGACATCCTGTCCCTGTATCATTCGAAGCCTGCTGTGGGCATGATATGGCAGATGGGAATCCTTTTGCGGTATTTTTCCCTGGAATCCGGGGCTGTCCAGAGCAAGGTCTGGATTTGTTCCGGCAACGACAATCTGCGTGGTTGGAGGGTATTTATCCTGGCTTCTTTCCCTGAATGAAACCGAGTTCCTGTTGATGATCCTGAACCTCTGAACGACAAAACCGCTGATGCCCAGCTGTGTAATTACTCTCAGTCCGGCAGGAAGGTCTTTCTTTTCAATAACTTTCTCATTAAACGGGATTCTCCGTTCAATTTTGCGGATAAAGATTACCTTGTGGTGGCTGTTTTTACCCAGAATCTCGGCCTTCAGGATTCCACCGCCGGCCGTATATTTTATTACGACGGGGAAAGGATGCGGGTTTTTTATTTTAAGATCTATGTTGGGGTATGCGACGGTGGCGTCCAGCCCGAGCTTGATATATGAAGAAGGCCTCGAATGCGGCTGTCTTTCGACTATTTCCATGGCTGCAAAGAAAACGGCCGCATAAAGCGTTGATGCCACCTGGCATGTGCCTCCACCCATGCCTTCGACAAGCTCACCTCCGGCTATGACCGGAGCGTAGTGGAAACCGCGTGCAGCCGTTCTCTCTCCGAGTGCTCCGTTAAATGACCATGTGGAGTTCGGCATTATTATTTGCCCGCTGAGCATTTCAGCTCCGAGCAGTACGTTGTGAGTCCTGTCTCTTGCTTCAGATGTACGGGCGTAGTGTGTATCAAAATGGCCAAGTGTTGCGGACATGTCTGTCTTCTCAAGTTTATCAGCAGTAACAAGCGGTTTGATTTTTCCGGCGGCAAGTTCGATTAAGTCTGAACCTTTTCTCAGTGCACTGTGAAGCAATGCAAGAGATTCGATAAGATCAATAAAGATGCCTTTCCGGTGGGGAACAATTGAACCATCATAAATATTCAGTCTTGCATCCGTTTCAGGCTGATCCCATGAAACCTTCAGGGCAACCAGGTTTTCGCGGGCTCTGGCCGGGTCCAGTCTCAATGGCAGGGGGATTTCGGCCGGTGGAAGATCCGGAGAACAGACATATTCAGGATTCGAGATTCCTTTTACGGCACTCTTGAAAAAGTCGTAGTCGGCATATGCGCCGAATGACTTCCATGTTGTGGTCATTTTTCTCTTTCCGGCAGAAACAGTGAATTTTTTTTCAATGCGTCTGTTCAGTATACTTTCATAATTTATGGTCCTGAGTTTTTCTGTGCTGTATACTTTTCCGTCGATGATTACTGAACACGGAATTCCGGGAGAACGAATATCATCAAGGAAAAACAGGATTCCTGACGCAGCTCCTGCTGCAAAGAAAAGCAGGGTCACTGCGAGTGCACGATAAACGGGATTGAATGCGGGCACTGTCGGCGGACAAAACAGCTTTTTAAATAAGCGCTTGAAATTATTCATATTCTTAGATTCATCATTCTGCGGGATGGTGGGTGGGAGAGATTATTTCTTTCTCCATTTCCGGAAGAGATCTCCGATGTCCATGGAGAGTGCGGAACCCTCCTTTTTCTTGTCGTCGGATTTCTGGAGGTTTTTACAGTGACGATGCTGTCTGGCCGCTTCTATGTAGTTGGGATCGATATCAATGGCCTTCTCGAAACACATCAGCGCAACGTCATGTTTTTTGTCGTGCATGCTTATCATGCCCCTTATGTACTGGCATACCGCATCACCGCTGGATTCCTGCTGAATGTCATCCAGTATTTGAATTGCTTCTGCTCTGTTTTTTTCCGGGTCCTGGAGAAATCTGGTCCAGGCCACATAGGCAATGTACTTGGGGTCAGATTTTTTTTCGTGTGCTTTTCTGAACACCGTCTCGGCCTCGGTGTAATTTTCCGACTGCATGAGGCCCTTGCCCCGGGAAAACAGCTGCCAGTCCGGGAGGCGGCTGATGTCCTCGGCCCTGGATGCAGAATCGGCGCCTTTTCCTTTTTTACGGCCGGATGGTCTTTTTCGCGTTTTTTTTCTCTTCCTGATTCCAGTGGCAATGCCGGAAGGATAGGCCATCTTTTTTGATATTTTCTGGTCGTATTTCTGCCTGGATTTATCGTTTGTCAGGATTTTTGCAGCTTCTTCTATTCTCAGATACAGCTCCTTGAGTTTTCCCTGTACCAGCGGGGAGCCCAGACCGATGATGTTATCAGGATGATAGCGTTGAGATTTCTCAGCGTATGATTTACGTATTTCTTCGCGGGTGGCATCCCTGTTCACTCCAAGCAGCTTATAATAATCGACATCGCGCAGTTTCAGGTACTCGGAAAGCATCATCTGCGCCCGTTCGCTCATTGCGCCGGATTCAGCAGAACGCGTCTGCCGGGCATCCGAACGCCTGCCGGGTGGGGCTTTTACGCTTTTTGGGGCAGTTATTTTTTCGGCTCCATTGAGTTCAATGCCCATTATCTGCATCAGAAAGAGTGCATAAATGATTCTGGCGTCATCACGACGCTGAGCAGGGTTTGTTGAAATCAAATCACGAAACGGGAGCTTGTGATCAATGCCTCTTTTAAGCCTCAGTTCTTCAGGCGCCAGACGCAGCTGATCGGCTGTATATATCTGATCCGGAAGCATGAATGGCAGGTCGGTGTCATTGAGACCCAGCTCTGCTCTTACCTGATCCGCGGGGATGGATCGCTTTACGCCGTCGAGAATAAGCCTGCCTATGGGAATCCGGGCAGGCATTATGGAGCCCATCCATTCATCACCCGGCACAAGCTTGAAATAAGCATTTAGCAGGTCGAATGCAGAATTGATCTTATCCATTATGTGCGCTTCGAGATGCACATAGAGATCGTGAGGCGTCATCAGGCCGCTCTGTACCATTATTTCTCCATGCCGCATGCCCGTGGATTTCATTGCTCCAAGCAAATCTTCATTCTGCTCCCTGGTGATAATACTGTTTCTGACGAGAAATGCGCCCAGGGTTTCGCTTACTATCTCGGACTCCGCATATACGGGAAGTCCGTTGCTGAAATATATACGCTTGTCTCCTTCGTCGGTCTCAAGATGCATAATGCCCGAGAATTGCTCTACAAAAACGCTGTGAAGAAGAGCCCCCAGGAATTCATCGATAAGGTATCCTTCTTCCGGAAGTGCCTGCCTCTGGAATAGCAGAACTCCGCCGTCTTTTTCCCCGTCGGGCGGCTCCGGGGGAATGGTTATCTGAGGAGGAAGCCCCATGTTTTCCAGAAGCCTGTTTCTGAGAATTCTCAGCTGAAACGGTTTTGTTATTACGGATACATTGCTGAATCTGGACAGTTTCTTTTTCGAAAGAGAGTGAATGGGGGAAGGAGCTGTAATAATGGCACAGAAATTTCCACCTTCTCTTGTATTGCCGAGTTCTTCGAGCAGATCCAGTCCGCTCATTCCCGAAACGGTGTATTCGATGATAACGGCATCAATGCTCTCGGTCTGCCAGAGCATCAGAGCTTCGTACCTGTCGGATGCTTCGAAAACGACGAATTTCTGCGATTTCAGGTAGTTTACGAGAGATTCTCTGAATTCCGGATTATCCTCTATTACAAGGACTGAAAGTGGAGTTCGTGCTGTAATGTTTCCTGAAGTCATTACAATATCTTAACGGGTTTTCCCCCGGTCTTTCAAGTTTCTTTGAGGTTTGACGCATCATCGAACGGGCGTTAAGCTCCTTAATAACTGATGAGGAGATTGTAATGAACGACCGGCTGTTCATGTCGCAGGAAGTGCTCGATGAATGGAGCGCTGACAATAAAATAGAACTCGAAGAAAATGCTTTAACCATAATAGATCTGGATCGCAGATTCGATTTATTGCCTGCTGTCCATTTCGTTGCTGACGTAGGCGATGGAAATGATGCATATGAACTCGTAGGCCGGGTCAAGAATGAAGAGCAGCTTGCCGAGATGGGTGCTGAACATTATATGGATTCAGTTCTGCTGGGTGATTCCGCTTACCAGGTGATCCAGGGCTTTGTAGGGATTCATTCGGAACTTCCGGAAAAAACAGGAGAAAAAGCAGAAGCCGCTGACAGGACGGATTCCGTGTCGCATCCGGACTCAATTGAAAAAGCAGTGGCCGATTCTCCTGCTTCAGCCGACAAGTCAGGTTCAGAAGACGAAGACCTGCTTACAAAATTTCTCCTGGAAAACATGTAATGAAAACAGCTGCTTCTGAAATAAAAAGACATTCGGTAATTATCTGGGTCCTGATTGGTATATGCATATCCTGCGTCGGTACTGGCTGTACAAAACCAGAGAAGCCGGCAGAAGTTCAGCCTGAGAAAAAGAAAAAACTTAAACTCAAGTTTCGCCCCGATCTCAAGGAAAAATGGCGAAAAATGGAGGCTGAAGAAAAAGCCAGGCGAAAGAAAGATCTTGTCGACGTGCGAAAACTCCACCCGGTGCTTCCAAGTTCGCCCGATCCTGCAAAAGGCATTTTTACACTTAAAAATGCGTTAAGTAATATTGAGGGCAAAGGAAACCTGACGGCTGTCATAGATACTGACAAAGGAAGCCTGTTCTGTGAGCTTTTTGAAGATGAAGAGCCTGTTCTGGTGGCAAACTTCGCGGGGCTGGCACAGGGAACCCGTCCCTCGTGGGATAATATTGAAAGGAAATGGGTGAAAAAGCCATTCTATGACGGCGTGCCGATCTTTGCTGTTTATAAGGATTCCATTATCAGAAGCGGTTGTCCTTTAGGCGACGGAACAGGGGGGCCTGGTTACGTGATTACGCAGGGAATGAACGAGAGCATGAAGCATGACGTGCCGGGCAGGCTTTCAATGGTTTTCAGAAGCACATTGAGGCCCGGGGTGGGAAGCCAGTTTAATATTACTGCAGCCCCAATGGAAAAACTTGATAAAAAGGACGTAGTTATCGGGCAGTGTGAACCGAATTCTCTAATTCAGGAGATTGCAGCCGTAAAAGTCGATCCGAAGAATCACAGGCCTGTTGAGTCTCTTGATGTCATAAGTATCAGGATAAAACGAAAGAAAGAGTGAAGACTATTTTTTGAGTATCTTCTGGATTCTCTTCTTGATGCCGGCGTAGCGTTTCAGGAAATCCGAGTTCTCGGAGCTGAAGTATTCTATTATACGTCTCTGGGCCTCAATGTCCTTGCTTCTGTAAAGCAGGGCCTCGAGGTGTTTAATTAGATCATCAGCCGAATCAAGAGGGCGCAGTACTTCGTCAGGAGACCCGTTGCTGTAGGTTTCCGCAAAACGGCCGGGGCCCGGGTGTGTGTACACGACAACCATTGTAGAAGGGCTGTTAGCCTGAATGCTCTTGGCCGTCATGGAACCGGACAGGTCCTGCAGCTGATCCCTCAGCAGCGCTATGGAGACAGGCGTCTGCATGGAGACATCGAGGGCCGCGCCTCCGGCTGGAACATGCTCGAAAGAGAGCCCCCTGGCTTCTCCTGTCTTGATAATCAGTTCCGCCACGCCCTGATCGCTCTCTGCAAGCAGAATGGGGTCGCAGCTGGTGAGAGACTTGATTTTCCTTTGTATTTCCGGCTGGTTGCCGTACAGATCCATCATCAGCTGAACCGCATGCTCCATGATTGCGAGCACTTCAGTCATGACAACGGATTCCTCGGAGTCGCTGAATGTAACCTGTGAGGCCTGTACCACCTGCTCCCGCATCCTTTCCAGTTCGGATGTATCCTTGGGTATCACGTCGAATGCACCAAGCCGGAATGCTTCCACCGCGTGATTGAAGGATTTCTTAGCGCTAAGCATTACAACGGCGGTGGAAGGCGACCGTTCCCGGCAGAATTTGAGCAGCTTGATTCCGCCTTCGGGTTTAGCGTCAAAGTCGGCGAGCATAACGGGGAAAAACTTTTCCACCAGTCTTTCGCGGGCTGACCTCGTGTTGGGCAGAGCTGTTACTATGAACCCGTCCTTTGTGAAGATGTCGGAAAGGCCGCTTCTGGTGCGCTCACTGCTTTCTACGATGAGCAGTTCTTCGCCTTCTACCATTCAGTGTTTTCCCCGTACTGCTGACACTCACATCGGAGTGTGTCTGCCGACACCCGGAGCGGTGTATCAGTTCTCGTATGTAAAATGCAGCTCATAATCGCAAAGATAGAAAACATCTCCTTCGTTTATTCGTTTACTGTCTATCCTGCGTCCTTCGAATTCTATTCCATTAGTGCTTCCGAGATCCTTTATGTAAAAAAGACCATTGTGAAATATTACGCCGGCATGTTTTCGGGAAATATTCGTATCCCTTATAGTGAGATCGCTTGTTTTTGTTCCTCGTCCTATTATGAACTGTTCCCTGTTAATGGGCACTTTACGGCCCTGGAATATGCACGTAAGCCTGGGAAGGCGGCTGCCTGAAGCGCTGCTCGATCCCGAAACCTGTCTGGAACCGGTTGTTCCAGGTGTCTGTGCAGCAGATGAAGGCTTCGGCAGCATGTCGCTGGAGGGTCTGGCAGGCCTGATTTCTCCGGTTCCCGGTTTCGGCACAACAGGTCTGGTAAGAGCCTCTCTGCCCGGAGCGGAAACGGCCGGGAGGGGAGGGGGACGGCTCCCTCTCGAAAGATCGGCTGTTCCTGTAACCGGTTCCGCGGGATCAGGGGCTTCGCCTTCTATGTATCCCGAAGCCTGGGCATAATTGCGCAAAGCTTCGTTGATAAGGTAATCCATGGAGCAGTCGAGTTCTCTGCTCATACGTTCGTACGATTCCCACAATGCATCCCTGCAGTGAAAATTGTGAATACTCTTGCTTGTGTCTGGTGCTGCCATGTCGACCTCTTGTCAGGTATTTTTTGAGAGAGCGGCAGCCGCCTTTTTCGCCGCAGCGCCGACCGTAGATTCACTGAAACCCTTGATTTTGCCTTTGTCCTTCAGCATTTTATTCAGCCGTTCGAGATCATTCTTGTTTCCTTTTCGTCCCAGAACATGGACCGCAGCCGCCCGGACGAAGGCTGACTGATGATCCAGAGCTTTGCGAAGTTCATCCAGCATTGGTGCGAGAAAGTCAGGCTTGTGCCGGCAGATTCTGTCAATCACGAATTCATCAAGATCTTTCCAGTTCCATTTCGTCCCGGAGCTGCCGATGTAGCTCAGTATTTTTACGAGATTCTCCGGCCCTCCCACTTTCAGCGAGACTTTGAATCCAACGCCGCGATAGAACGGATCCCGGGATTTCAGAAGCTGCATCAGCCTGGGCAGGTCTTTCTTCCTGCCGAGTTCTGCAATTGCATAATAGGATTCTTCGCGGTGAAAACGATCGTTTTTACTGTTACCCGCGATGGCGAACAGCTTGTCAACGTCATCGGCATTCGGATTTTTCGAATAAGCCCTGAGTGCGAATCTCTTTGTTGATTCGGGAAGATCCTCACTGGAGGCCATGCTCAGAAGCTGTTCCTGCAGTGGTTTTTCTCCGATTATGCTGGCTGCCTTGAAATGAAGGTCGGTACTGTCCTTGCCTTTTTCCTTGAGGATTTCTGCCAGCTTCTGAGATGCAAGGACTTTTGATTCCGCGTCTCCCTCCTCTTTGATGAGCTGGCATACCTGTTCAAGTACGATGAGATCCGCTTTGATCATCAGGGCAAGGGCCTTCGTAGAGCTTTTGCCGATCTTGTGAACTATTTTCTTGATGCTGTGGTTTCCTGCCAGAAACCTTGTGTTGAAGTCGCCCGTAATCCACTGGTTAAGCAGAGTCTCGGCAACCGTCTTCTTTTCCGGGCTTAACCAGTCGTAAATAAACATTATGGCGTCCTTTGAATCCACCTGGCTCTTTTTGGGGGCGCCCGGTCTTGATACGTCCCCCAGGTTTTTCTTGAGCATTTCAATCATGGCGTCGGATATCTTCTGCCTGTCCTGATCGGAAAGAGCCTTGAATGACTTGTCCAGCATCTGCCAGCGGCCAATCTGGACCAGAGCCACGGCCGACTGTGCCCTGATGTCAACTGCCGCATTAGCGTCCGCAAGAGCGGCTGCGATTTTTACAGGACCGTTCTGTGTTCCCTTCCAGAGCTCGATTTTCTCCGGTGTCACTTCGCAGGAAAGCAGAGATGCACAGATAAGCAGAACCAAGGCTGTAAGTAAGCTTTTCCTGAACTTCATTTCCTTCACTCCTTTGAAAGACAGTTAGTTACGTTTATATACGAAGTATTGAACATATATCAATCCGGCTGAATTGGATACAATATTATCAGAAGCAGGCTATGGATGAAACACGTATGTCAACACTGTTCCGGTTCCGGGGGAAGCGTTGTATTTTCAATATTATGTGATGCCGGGCTTGGCCTTGAGGCCCTGACATTGTAGACTTCTGCGCATGAGATACCTGATTGTATCCGTGTTTTTTCTTATTACTGTTTCCTGCACAATGCATTCGGACAGGGTGCGCGAGCTTGCCCTTAGAGCAGAATGGACGGATGCAGCAAGGATAGCCGGGGAGGATCCATCCCTTCTAGCAGCTATTTCTCTTGTCGTTCTCGAACATGCGACCGTGAGCGACCCGGAAAATGCTTACAGGCATATCCGGCTCTTAAAAAACAGAAGGTCTTCTAATATTCTTGAAAGACTCAGGCGGAATCCGGATACGAGGATCAATGGTCCTGCCGCTGCAGCATTGTATTGTATGGGTGATGTTGATGAAAAAACAGTCAGACAACTGCTTAAGAACGAAGTTCCCCGGGCCAGGGCAGCGGCACTGGAAGCGCTTCAGTCCGAATACGAGGACTTTGAATTTATCGAGCCTTTTCTGACTGATGTTTCAGCTCCGGTGCGCAGAGTTGCAGCTGGAGCACTGTTACGAATCGAGACGACGGGTGAAGTTTCGAAGGCTTTGTCGGAGATTCTTCAGCGGGACCCGGACCCGCTCGTACGAGCCACAGCAGCCAGAGCCGGTCAGAAGCTAGGTCCGGAAGCGGAAAATCTTCTGTTTCCAGCGGTAAGAAACGATGAAAACGAAGGCGTAAGGCTTGCAGCCGTTGCAGGACTTGCCGGGCTAGAAACAGACTCCGCTTTTTCAAGGCTCAAAGCACTGATCGGAGAAGGATTGACGCAGGTTTCTCTTGCTGCCTCCTGGAGGCTCGCCCTCAGGGGAGATAAAGATGCAGAGCGTGTAGTCATCGAGGCGCTCAAACATGGAAATGACAGCGTAAGGTCCGCCGCAGCACTTGCAGCCGGCCAGCTTGAGGGATCTCTTACGCCTGATCTGATTAATGCGCTGGAAGATGATGCCGCTTCCGTTGTGCTACAGGCGGCCATGGCACTTGTGAGAACGGGGGCTCTTGATAATGAGAAACACAGAAAACGCATAAGCAGTGCACTTAACGAACTAGCTTCAGCCAGAGACAGCGTTGAGAGCGCACAGGCGGCTGAAATTCTGGTTAAAACCGACACGAAAACTGCAGAAAAAATCCTTCATGAGCTTGTACTGCATCAGGAGCCCGTGATCAGGGCGGCTGCGGGAGGCGGTGCCGCCAGGGCTGGATTATGGAATTTAGCCGCGGTCGGACTCAGTGATCCGGATCCCTCCGTACGCACGGCCACGGCGTCCGCAGTATTGAATGCGGGACACAGGAAAAATCCGTAGCTCTATTGAGAAAATTCTTTAACTGTATGTTAAATTCAGGCAAGTCAGGACCGGGGAGGTATATCAGTCGATAACCACGGTTGGACATCCGAAAGACGCAGATACCTTTTCCACTTCACCGCTCTGGAGCATTTCGCAGTAATCGCCGAAGAACTCCACGGTCGTTCTTTCGTCGTCAACCCAGTTCCATCCGTTCTGGTTGTTCGGATCCATGGGAACAACGTCGCCGTCAAAGTAAAAATTAACCTTGTCCAGATCGACTTCCTGATCGTGTTCTGCTATCGAAAACCGGCATGAAACCACTTCCGACGCTATCTGTGCAAAGGCATCCTGAAGCTGGGTCTGGTCATCTGCCTTAAGGTAGCCTGTAATGGATGTTCCCCCGTTTTCGGCTATTGCATTCAGTTCGTCAGGGCTTACGCCGTCCCCGAAGCCGATGGAAAACGATTTGATATTAAACTGGCTCAGGAGCTGCTGTGTCGCTGTTGCCAGATTTGTCACGGAGTTGTCCATTTTGCACTGTTCTCCCCCGTCGGATACGACAACGAGGTACCCGTTTGCGTTCTCGTCGTAGAGACCGCTGGATGTAGCATTAGTCTGGTTGGTGTACCACTGCACCGCAGCCACCAGGGGAGTGCTGCCGTTTGCAACATAGGTGTTTGTAAGATAATCGACGATTTTCTGGGCGTTGTCTTCGTCGACCGGAACAGGGGCGGGCTTGTTTGTTGAGCATACGTCCGCGAAAACACCCTGACCGTCGGGAAAAACATCAAGGCCAAAGTTCTTGTTGTCGTTCTCAGGATTATTAACCAGCATCTTTATAGCCTCTTTAGCCTGTTTTGCCTTTGTTCCGCCGCTTCCGCCTCCCGGATCGCGCATGCTTCCTGACTTGTCCAGAAGGATCATCACTCTCGCCTTGTTGAACTCGATATGAAAATCCTGTTCGTCGCAGATGTCGTCGCTGTCGGAATCTGAATCTGAATCTGAGTCAGCGTCTGTATCCGTATCAGTGTCGGAATCTGCGTCCGTATCTGTATTTCCGGGATCATTCCCGTCTTTTCCATTTTCGTTATCATCGTCGATTCCCCCGGCAATTGCAGGACCGTCCTCCTCGCATGCAGAAAACATCCACATGGCAGATACGAATGCACACGCAACAACCCACAAATTAAGGATCTTCATCATATTCCTCCTTTCTTTAGGATAATATTGTATAACATATTTAGTGGAAACAATCTAAAATATCTTCAATAAATGAAATATATAGCATTGCCGCCTGATTAAGACATGTACCTTATCCTGTTTAGGGGATAAGGCTGCATGATTTCAGAAGGGATGAAGCTTTCTCATCTTCCTGCAGTTTTCTATCCATCTGTTCTGATTGTGCATTTCGGGATCGTCCGGTTCCAGGAAGCGGCGCATGATGTTTCTGGCTTCCAGAAAATACTCGAGAGCCCTGTCGTATTTCTGCAGTTCATACCAGGACGATGCAATGTTGTTCAGGATGTCGGCTGTCTCCAAGGTGTCTTCGGACACCAGATTTCTCTCCATGCTCAGCACTTTTTCAAGGTCATCTATGGCCCTTTTATGATACCCGAGAACTTTCCAGATCGCGGCGATCTGCATGAGGGTATTGGAAACGTACTGATGTTCTTCGCCGAAGTTTTTCCTGTAGATGGATAGCGCTTCCTCATAAGCCTGTATGGCTTTTTCATAGTGTCCCATGGCCTCCTGTACGGTTCCCAGATTTGTAAGGCTGCGCGCAAGGGCTGGATCATCCTTCTTGAAAATCTTCCTGTCCATGGCAACGGCCTTTTCGATATATTCCAGAGCATCTTTGTAAAGATCGCGGTTTACGTTCACCATGCCCAGACCCGCCAGGGCCTTTGATATCAGCGGATGTCCCGGTTCCAGTGCTTCTTCGTAGATTTTCAGGGCTGCAGAGTACAGGACAGCGGCATCTTCAGGATGCCC
>Ga0272442_10003965_pt1 | contig 20440 bp, 19 predicted proteins | sample SSMForm2O_FD_200262 | JGI IMG/M metagenome (GOLD analysis project Ga0272442, IMG submission 200262) | Marine sediment archaeal communities from Little Sippewissett salt marsh, Falmouth, MA, United States - SSM-Form-2O | ecosystem: Environmental > Aquatic > Marine > Wetlands > Sediment ... | reverse complement strand
CCGCTCCAAACAGCAGCAGGAGGAAGGCAAAAAGGGCCGGGTGGAGGCCTCGGCCGCCGAGCTGGAAAAGGAGGCCCTGGAGGACCTGGCCCTGACGTTTTCGGAGTCGGGCGGGGCCAAGGAGGCCTACCGGTTCATGAAGCAGGTGGGCGGCCAGGAATACTCCATCCGGGTGCTGCGCCAGCTGGGCGAGGTGTTCTTCCGCCAGGCCCGCTACGACGAGGCCATCGACAGCTTCCGCATGCTGGTTGACCAGTTCCCCCTGGCGCGGCGCAATCCCGAGCACCACGCGCGCATCGCCGACGCCTACCAGCGCGAGGGCAAGCTGGAGGACGCCTTGCGCGAGCACCGCCAGCTGGCCGCGCGCTACGGCCCGGGATCCTCCTGGGCCGGCGAAAACAAAGAAGACCAGGAGGCCATAAACGAAGCCAACCGGCTTGCGGAAGTCTCGCTGCGCTTCGCGGCCACCTACCGACACAAGCAGGCCCAGGAGAAGAAGTCCAAACAGGCCTACCTGGAGTCTTCGCGGGCCTACCAGGACTACCTCAAGCTGTTCTCCAAAAGCCCCGAGGCTCCCAAGATCCATTTCTATCTCGGGGAAGTTTACTACAAGCTCGAGCGCTACGAGCGGGCTGCCTACCAGTACGGCCAGGCCGCCGGCAAGGCCAAGGACGCCGGAACCAAGAAAGAAGCCTCCTACGCGGCCATCCTGTCGTTCGACCACCTGCGCAAGCAGAAGGGCGAACCGCCCGAACCGCCCAAAAAAAAGCAGCCCTTGCAGAAGTCCGAGCAAGGCTTCGTCCAGGCGGTGGACGAGTACGGCCGCATCGCCCCCGAGGACCAGCGGCTGCCCCAGCTGCGCTTCGAGGTGGGCAAGGTCTTTTACTACCGGGGCAACTTCACCCGCGCGGCCCAGCAATTCCTCTCAGTGGTGCAGAACTATCCCCGGGACAAGTTCGCCGAGCCGGCCGCCGACCTGGCCCTGGACTGCTACTCGCGGCAGAAGGACTGGCCCTCGCTGGAGAAGAAGGCCAAGAGCTTCCTGCGCCAGGGCACTTTCAAGGGCAAGGATCTGGGCGGCAAGCTGATGGGCTTCGCCACCGCGGCCATCTTCCAGAACGCGGCCAAGCTCTACAAGCAAAAGGAATACGCCGACGCCGCCGAGGAGTACCAGCGGCTGGTGAGCGAGTTTCCCCGCGATCCCAAGGCTCCCCGGGCGCTGTTCAACGCGGCGGTCTCGCTGGAGAAGGCCGGCGAGAAGCAGAAGGCGGTGGCCGCCTACGAGACCATCATGAAGAAGTACCCGGACCGGGCGGCCGACGCCACCTTCGTCATCGCGGGAATCTACGAGCGCCAGTACGACTACGACCGGGCCGCGAAGCACTACACCGGTTTCTCCGAAAAGTTCAAGGGCGACGAGCGGGCCCCCGCGGCCCTGCTGCAGGCCGCCCTGCTGCACCGCGCCCAGCGCTATCACGACAAGGAAGCCGCGGTTCTGCAAACCTTCACCAAACGCTACCCGCGGCACAAGCAGGCCGGCTCGGCCATGTTCCAGGCCGGTCTGGCCCTGGAGCAAGCGGGCAAGACCCGGCAGGCGGAGCAGATCTTCGCCAAGTTCCTCAAGAAGCAGGCCGCGCGCCAGAATCAGGTGCGCGAAGCGACACTGCATCTGGCCCAGGCCCAGCTGAAGCTGGCCCGGCGTTCCAAGGCCCGGGCGAACTTCGAGCGCTGCGGGACCTTTTCCGCCCGCAGGCCGCCGGACGGGAACGAGCTGGCCTCGGCGGCCCACTGCCGGTTCATGCTGGGCGAGATGGTCTTCGACGAGTACAAGAAGATCAAGCTGCGCCCGCCCAAAAACCGCCTGGTGCGGCTGCTCAAGGAGAAAGCCAAGCTCTTGAAGAAGGCCGAGGGCCTGTTCACCAACGTGGTGGCCGCCGGGCACATGGAATGGGCTTCGGCGGCCCTTTTCCGTATCGGCGACATGTACGCCAAGTTCGCCCAGGCCATCTACCAGGCTCCCATGCCCAAGCGCCTGTCGGAAAAGGAGCTGGAGGTCTACCGCCAGGAATTGCAGTCACTGGCCTACCCCATCGAGGACAAGGCGCTCTCGGCCTTCACCATCTCCCACCAGATGGCCAAAAAGCACGGGTACTACTCCCGCTGGAGCGAAAAAACCATTCAGGAATTACGCAAGCTGGACCCGGGCAAGTACCCCAAGGAGGAGGAGCTGCGCCCCAAAACCCGCTGGGCCGACTCCTTCACCACCTACCCGCTGATACTCAAGCCCCTCCCGCTGCCCAAGCCCAAGGCTTTGGGAGGCAAGCAATGAGAGCCCTGGCGCTTCTGCTGCTGGCGGTTCTGCTCTCCGGCTGCCCGGCCAAGCGGGTGGAGCCCACCCTGCCGCTCGAGCAGCGCCGCATGGCGATAAAGTCATTCAACCAGGGCGTGCGACTGCTGCAGGGCCGCGGGGCCAACTACTACGAGGCGGTGGGCCACTTCGAGGCGGCGGTGGGCCTGGATCCCGACTTCTACCAGGCCCATTTCAACCTGGGCCTGCTGTTCGCCCGCGGCGGCGACTTCGCCCGCTCACAGGCCGCCTACCTCGCGGCCCTGAAGGTCAAGCCCAAAGATCGGGCGGCCAGCTTCAATCTGGCCCAGCTGTACCTGGAGCACAAGCGCTACGAAGCGGCCGTGGCCATTCTGGCCAGGTTCGTGGAGCAAGATCCCGCGGACCACGACGCCCGCAACAACCTGGCGGTCCTGTTCCGCATGAAGGGCAAGTACCAGGACGCCATCGACCAGGCCCGCTACGTCCTCGACCGCAAGCCCGAGGAGGTGCTGGCCTACAACAACCTGGCCACCATTTTCTCCGAGCAACGCCGCCACGAAATGGCCCAGGACCTCTTCCGCCGGGCGCTCAAGCTGGAACCCGACAACCCGAGGGTGCTCAACAACCTGGGCCTGGCCCACCTCAATGCTGACCGGGTTCAAGAAGCGCTTGAGCACTTCCTGAAAGCTTACGGAAAAAACAAGAGATTAGAAGAGCCAGGCCTCAACGCCGCCTCCGTCTACATGGATTCGGCCGACTACGGCCGGGCGGCTGCCATGTACAAGCGAATCGTCGCGTACATCCCCGGATTCCTCCCCGCCCTGGTGGGCCACGCGGTGGCGGTCCGCGGGCTGGGCAAGTACCAGGACGCCGAGCAGAGCTACCAGCAGATCCTGGGCCTGGACCGCACCAACCCCGAGACCCTGTTCAACCTGGGCCTTCTGTACATGAACTTCCGCGAGAAGCCCAAGTGGGCCTGCGAGGCCTTCAAACGCTACCTCAAATCCGGCCGCACCACCCCGGAACTGGAGAAAAAGGCCAAGGGTTTCATGGAGGACATCAAGCTTTCCAATCCCAAGGCCTGCGGAGGCAGCTGATGAAACGCCTGCTCTTGCTGATATTCGCCCTCTTTCTGACCTTGCCCCAGGCCGGCCTGGCGAAAGACAGGAAGAAAGCCGGCTCGGTCCGTGTCTACCGCTTCGACAACCTGGACATCGAAGGCCGCCTCAAGACCCCCCACTTGATGTACTTCCTCAAGCGCATCAAGAACAAGTTCCGCTCCTTCCGCCTGCCCAAGCAGAACTTCAAGAAGAAGGTGATCGACTCCAAGAAAGCCGACTTCCTGAAGTAATTCATGGACCATGACAAACCCATGACATTTGGCTGCTAGCCTGCGTTTATCATAGATAACGAGTACGCAACCGGGAGGGGTGCTCATAACCACAGAAAGCAGGCTACGTGTCCGATTCCAACGGCAGGAAGCTTCTCCTATCCAGCGTCTGCAGGCCATTCGGTGAAAAATACGGCGACGGTTTCGGGGTCTCCTACGAGGGCTCGCACCAGCTGATGTGGGCCCAGGGGATCTTCCGCTCCCGGGGGACCACCACCCAGTGGGGCATCGATTTCATCGCCGCAAACCTGCAGATCCCCACCGCCACGCTGCACTACCCCACCATGCGGCAGTTCATCCGGGAGATCAAGAAGGGTTACGACTACATCGGCATCGCCTTCGTGGCCCCTACCCTGCACAAGATGATCCCCATGGTGCAGGCCATCCGCAAGCACGCGCCCGCCTCCAAGATCATCCTGGGCGGGTACGGAACCGCCCTGGGCGACATGCTGGCCCCCTACGCCGATTACATCTGTCAGGGCGAAGGCGTGGCCTTCATGCGCAAGCTGCTCGACGAGAAGGTCGACGCGCCCATCGTCCAGCCGGTCATCACCCAGCAGCAGTCGCTGTTCTCCATGCCGCTGCTCGGCAAGGTCGGCTACGTCTTCGCCGGGCTGGGCTGCCCCAACGGGTGCGATTTCTGCGCCACCTCGCACTATTTCAAGCGCAAACACATAAAGTTCCTGCCCGACGGTCCCTCGATCCTGGGCGCCATAAAGCGCCTGCGGGAAATCTACCCGGACATGGTCGACATCTGGATCAACGACGAGGACTTCCTGCTCAACCGATCCCGCGGCCGGGGGTTTTTAGAGGCCATCCGCAAGTCCGACCTGCCCCCGCTGGCGGTGAGCATCTTCTCGAGCGTCAAGGCCCTGTCCCAGTTCAAAGTCAGCGAACTGGTCGAGATGGGCATCGACTGGATCTGGGTGGGCTACGAGGGCAAGCGGGCAGGATATGCAAAGATGCAGGGCCGGCCCTATCCCGAGCTCTTCGCCGATCTGCACGAGCACGGCATCAGCGTGCTGGCCTCGATGATCATCGGCTTCGACTACCAGACGCCCGAGATCATCCAGGAGGAGTTCGAGGAACTTATGAGCCTGCGGCCGTCCATGTGCCAGTTCCTCATCTACGGCCCGGCGCACGGCACGCCGGCTCACGCACGCATGAAGGCCGAGGGACGGTTTCGTCCCGAGGTGATGGATGACCACAGCAAGCAAGACGGATTCTATCTGGGATTCAAGCACCCGCATATCGGCCCGGATGAGATGCTGTCGATCCAGCGCAACCTCTGCCGGAAGGAGTTCGAGCAGATGGGCCCGTCGGTGTTCAGGGTGGTCGACGACTGGTTGACCGGCTATGTCAACCTGCGCGATCACTCCGCCGAGCGCGTCCGGGCCAAGGCCCGCAGGTACAAGGACATGTCCCACAAGGCCATGATGCTGCTCCAGGCCAGCCAGCGCTACGTGAACCGGCGCTCCGCCGATTGGATCGAACGGCTCTATCAGAGAATCGCCGCGGAGACCGGCCCGATGACCCGACGGGAGCGCCTGGCGGCCAAGCTGGTCCCGGCCATGCTGCGCTACACCGCCTTCAAGCTCCGCCACAACATCGGCGAGCAGCCCGAGTTCACCCGCCGGACCTTCCGCACGGGCAAGCACTTCCGGCTCCCGGAAGTCTCCCGGCCACTGCTTGACACCTCCGACATCCGCGGATGAAAATCACTGTATGAGAATTACCGCGGCTTTGTTGCTGGCCCTGGCGCTGCCGCTTTCCGCCGAGGCATCGCCCAACGACTGGCCCTTCGACTTCGACTCGAACATCAGTCCCCACCGGGACTACATAGACCAGCGCATCGCCGAGGAATTCTCCAATTTGCCGGGAGTTCCGGATTCGGAGCTGACCGAGGTGGACCTGGGCGACATCCGGCTGTACTTCTACCCGGAGATGGTCGACGCCTTCTTCAGGGCGCGCGACTCCGGCCCGGGCTACGCCGCCGAGCTGCCCCGCCCCGCGGTGATGTGCCAGCACCACGCCGCCTTCACCCTGCCCGCCCTTCAGCTCCAGTCCGGCGACGCCGTCTGCAGCTCAACCAAGTCCCGGATCCAGGCGGTGTTCGCCGACCACCAGACCGCCTGCCGGTACGTGGAATACCCCGAGCTGTACGTCAACGAATACGAATCCGGCCCCATCCCGTCGCCTCTTGATCCGGACACCCCGCTGACCTCCTTCGATGGCCTGATCAGCCTGTGCGGCGAGGCCCTGATGCACGTCGAATTCCAGGAGAACCTCTTCGATCCCGGCCTGATAATCACGGTCCGCGAAGTGATCGCCAAGCTGCGCTACGACTCCCTGCTCGACGCCATCGCCGCCCAGCAACAGGACTACCAGGGAGTTTTAAACGACCTGCAGGCGAATGCTTACTGCTTCACCGCGGGGGATGTCGCCGCCCTGACCGCCGACATCGACGCCATGAACCTGGAGCTCAACGACGCCCTGATGTGGCTGGCCAACCTGTACGCCGAGGGCCTGGCCCAGGCGGCCCACGACAAGGCTGCGGTCGAATGCCAGTGCCGCACCCGCGACGAACCGATACATCCGGCGCTTTCCGACTACGAGCGCCTGATGCTCTCGTTCTACATCGGCGGAACCTACTGGCGCATGCGCGGAGCCGGCCTGGTGGCCGAGCCCCCCGATCCCGACCAGGGCCTGACGCGCCGCTATTATTTCGTCGAGTTCCCTTACCAGCTGATCGCCGAGCTCAACGCCGGCCTGGCCGACGCCGACAACGTCGGCCGCGACATCTTCATCCAGGAGAACTGGGGCTACGCCGACTGGATGGACATGGGCAACAGCCCCGGCCGCGACAAGTACGCCGACCTGGTCGACATGACCGACCGCGGCCGGGTAGCCACCACCCTGGCCGCCCCTCGCCTCAACGCCCGCAACTACGACACCCGCGACCTGGTCTTCGGCGGCCTGATGATGGGCCCCTGCTACTACTACGCCTGGGAGGAGCTGCGCTACTACCAGCTGGGCGAAGATCTACAATACCCCTACATGTGGTTTTTGGAAGGCCCCACCGCCATCGGCGAATTCTGCACCGGTGGCACCCTGGCCCTGGGCCTGGCCCGCACGCTTTTATGGGGCAAACCCGTCGACCCCTGCGACGGCGACTGCTCCCACCTCGACGGCGGCACCGACGCCAGCGACGGCGGCATAGACGCCGGCGGCGGCGATGACGCCGGGCCAGACGGTGACGATGCCGGCGGCGGTGATGACGCCGGTGGTGGTACTGACGCTCCCGGAGGAGACGATGCCGGCGGTGTCGATGGCGCTGGCGGCGATGTCCCACAAGACGGGACCGCACAAGACGCGGATGCCGGCGTTGGCGGCGACGACGCCGGAACCGCCGATGCCGACAAGACCGACGGCGGCGCGACCGGAGACGGCGGCAACAGCAGCGGCGGCTGCGGCTGCGGAAGCACGGCCCCCGGTCAGCTGTTCCTGGCCCTGTTCACCTTGCTGGCCTTCCGCCAAACATGGCGGCCCCACGATCGCCACTAGGAATTCCTTCGGAGAAATTCAGCTACTTCCGCCTTGCCGGCCTTCCCCCTGGCCACACGCATCACGACCTTGCCAAATGACGTCCCCGAGGCCTTGAGGGTCACTCCGTTCATGCTCAGGAAGATATATGCGGCAACCGCTCCCGTTCGCTTGTTCCCGTCGACGAACGGGTGATTGCTGACGATGTGGAAAAGATAGGCCGCAGCCATCTCGAACAGGTCCTGATGAAGATACTGCCCTCCGAAGCTGGCCGCGGGCATTGCCAATGCCGACTGGAGTGTCCCCAAATCACGAATCCCGGGTGATCCCCCGTATCTCTGTATCTGGTCCCGGTGGATCGCGAGAATCTCCTCGAGACCCAGGAAAACCGGCTCCACCACCTTACTCCGCCAGCTTCTTCAGCATCCGGCCGTACTTCCGGTTGGCCTTCTCCAGCGCCTTCTCAAACTCCTTCCGCCGCTTCGCGTCCCTGACCGGCGAAATGACCAGCACGCTCCCGTCAGTAGTAATATCCAGCGGAGTATCGGAATCGATCTTCAACAACTCAAGCACCGGCCTCTCGATCACCAGCGCCAGACTGTTGCCGTGCTTAGTAAGCTTCTTGATCACTTTGCCACCCTCCTATGTATCAACATCGTTGTAACATTGTATCACCAAGCATATCCGACGTCAACCCACTCCTCAATACCAACAAGCACAAACGAAACCAAGGGCTTATATCTATCCTGTCCCCCTATCTCTGCCCCTATCTCCCTGGCCTTCCGCAATCGAAGGTGGAACCTTAGCTCTCCTTGACACGTCAGACATCTGTGGAAGACAATTCGGGTGAGTATGGGCGATAAGGGTACATATTTGCGCTGCACGCTGGTTTGGGAGCGGGCGGTTATGGATGAGCGGGTGTTTGCGCCCAGCTCCAAGGTGTTCGTGGGGGAAAGTCCCAAGAATACTTTTACCTTGCAGGCCCCGGGGTTGAACAACAAGCATTGCCTGTTTCATCACACTTCTGCGGGGACGGTGCTGTATTTGCTGCCGGGGATGTTGGGGAAGGTGCGGATGGCCGGGCGGGTGCGCGAGGCCGGGGAGATGGCCAACGACTCGGTGGCCGAGCGGGAGGGGGATGCTTACCGCTACGTCTTGTCGGAGGGCGACGAGGGGGTGCTGGTGTTCGGGCGGGTGGGGCTGGCTTTTACGCTGATAAAGGACCTGGGAAAGACGCCGACGGCGGGGGTGGGGCAGGTCATGGGGGCGGATCCGTTCACCGGGAAGCTGTTCGGGATCGTGGGGGGGGTGATCCTGTTGACCGTGTTCGTCTCGCGGCTGCTGGCGGGTACTCCGCCGGATTATACCGTGGAGCAGCTTCCCGAGCGGATGGTCTCTTTCGTGGTCGAGGATCCCGAGGCGCAGCGGGAGTTTCAGGAAGAAATGAAGCGCATCCGGGAGGAGAAGAAGAAAGAGGCCAAGAAGAAGAAGGAGGCCCCCCGCAAGGTGGCCAAGAGGACCACCACGGAAAGAGACAAGATCCGCAAGAAGGTCGCCGACAAGGGCATGGTGGGGGCGATTACCAAGGCGCGCAAGAAGAAGGGCGCGCTGCAGGACGTGCTGGGCAAGGGTGGGCTGGGTATGAACCTCAACAGCGCGGTGGCCAAGCTGGACCGGGGGATGGCTCACGCCCGGGTGCTGACCTCCACCGGTGTGGGGGGGATCGAGTTGACCACCCTGGTCGGGCGGCGCGGGACCGCCGAGGCCGACGGGGAGGGGCTGGACGAGGAGCTGCCCGGAACCGGGCGCACCGGCCGGCGGGCGGCGCGCGAAAGCCGGCTGGCCGAGCGGCGCGAGGCCGAGGTGCGGGTGTCGATGCCCGCCAGCGCCGCCACGGTCACCGGGGGGACGCTCTCCAAGAAGCAGATCTCCGACGTGATCATGCGCAACAAGGGGGCTATCCGCTACTGCTACGAGTCGCAGCTGATGCGCTTCCCCACCCTGCGGGGCAAGGTCACCGTCGACTTCATCATCGACTCCAGCGGCCGCGTATCCAAGGTCAAGGTCCCCACCAACACCCTCAACCAGAAGGCCGCCAAGGACAAGGTGGCCCGCTGCCTGATCAAGTTCATCTCGCGCTGGCGCTTCCCCAAGCCCAAGGGCGGAAAGGTCCGGGTGGTCTACCCCTTCACATTCGGGCGTTCACGATGATCCGGGCCGCCGGTCTCATCCTGATCGGCCTGTTCCTGGTCGGCTGCCGCGGCGAGCGCTACTTCGGCCCTTACGACCTCCAGGTCCCCACCGAGCTGGAGGAAGTCGCCGCGGGGCGCACCTTCGTTTTTCCGCTGGACGAGGACGACAACACCGAGATCGACGAGCTGCTGACCTGCCTTGCCGACGAGCCCGAACGCCAGCCGCCCTGCATCTGCGACTACCCGGTCCTGACCATCGGCGAGCAGGTGGCCCGCACCGACTACCGGCTGGTCCATCACTCGGGGACGCCGGTCAACGTCATGGTGTTTATCGGCCGCGAGGTGCAGCCGCGGGAATCCGACCCGGAGACAATCCCCGACCTGCCGCGGATAGAGGTCCTGGGCGAGCACCATCACCAGATGAGCATCGGCTCCAGCGTCGAGAGCAGCTTCCTGGAAGACGAGATGACCGAGATCGACGTGGCCTACAACGCCGCGGTCTATCCCGCCTGCCCCGGAACCCCGAACGAGCTGCCGGCACCACTGGACTTGACCTTCGGCCTGGCTCTGGACACGGCCGACGCCACCAGCCAGGTATCGCTGGAATTTTCCCTGCGCTTGAAGAGGAATGACTGACCATGATGCGTAAGATCGCCCTGCTGGCGCTGCTGCTGGCGGCGTCCTTGCCGGCCAAGGGCGAGGAGACCGAATGCCCGCCGATCAGGCCCGCGGTGCTGCGCGGGCCGGTGGTGCGGGCCGCGCTGGGATCGGCGGTATGGGTCGGCGATGTGGGCGATCAAAGCCGGCCGGGGTTCGGGATCACCATCGGGGCGGGTTACGAGTTTTTCTCCTGGCTGGCCCTGGAACTATCCTGGTCTTCGGGGTCCCACGACACCGACCAGCCGGCGCCCCCCGCCCCGGGCAGCTTCTCCACCCACGCAATCCACGGCGGCCTGCGCCTGGGGGTGCCGGTCGGCTCCTTCGATATCTTCCTGCGCGGCGGGGCGGGATGGATGTGGTCAAGGCCCAACATCCTGGTACGGATCGAGAAGTTCGACGGCCAAGTGCGCACCGCCTGGATGGGCGGGGCCGGTTTCACCTGGCACACCCCCCGGCGACACGTGTGGGTGGGTCTGGAGGGCAGCGTGCTGGGAGCTTTGGACTTCCCCGGGATGATGATCATGGCCGGGGTGGTGATCGGGGTTACGCTATGAGGGCAGACACAGAGGTCTGCCCCTACAGCTGCTTGAAGGCCTTCCGGCCGGCGTAGACCGAGGTCTCGCCCAACCATTCCTCGATTCGCATCAGCTGGTTGTACTTGGCCACCCGCTCGGAGCGCGAGGCCGAGCCGGTCTTGATCTGGCCGGCCCCGGTGGCCACCGCCAGGTCGGCGATGGTGGTGTCCTCGGTCTCGCCGGAGCGGTGGGAGATCACCGCGGTCATGCCGTTGCGGTGGGCCATCTCGATGCACTCGAGTGTCTCGGTCAGGGTGCCGATCTGGTTGACCTTGATTAATATCGAATTGGCCGCCTTCTCCCGGATGCCGCGGGCCAGGCGCTCGGTGTTGGTGACGAAGAGGTCGTCGCCCACTAACTGAATCTTGTCGCCCAGCTTCTTGTTCATCATCACAAAACCGTCCCAGTCGTCCTCGGCCATGCCGTCCTCGATGGAAACTATGGGATAGCGCTCGACCATGGCCGCGTAGTAGTCGACCATCTCGGCGGGCTTCAGTTCCTTGTCGTCACCCTTGAGCATATACACCTTGCGCTTCTCGTCGAAGAACTCCGAAGCGGCCGGGTCCAGGGCCAGCATGACGTCGGTGCCTTCCTTGAAACCCGAGGCCCTGATGGCCTCCATGATGACCTTGAGGGCCTCCTCGTTGGAGTTGAGCATGGGGGCGAAGCCGCCCTCGTCCCCCACTCCGGCCGCCAGACCCTTCTTGACCAGCACATTCTTGAGATGATGGAAAATCGTCGCGCCGTAGCGCAGGCCCTCGGCGAAAGTGGGCGCGCCCAACGGCACCACCATGAACTCCTGCAGATCGACGTTGTTGGCTGCGTGTCTGCCGCCGTTGAGGATGTTCATCAGCGGAACCGGCAGGATGTTGGCATTGGCGCCCCCGATGTAGCGGTAGAGCGGCACTTCCTGGGCCATGGCCGCGGCGCGCGCCGCGGCGATGGACACTCCCAGGATGGCATTGGCGCCCAGGGTCTCCTTGTTGGGCGTACCGTCGATATCACACAGCAGCCGGTCGAGGGCCACCTGCTCGGTCGCGTCCATCCCCACGATCTCCGGTGCGATGCGCTTGTTGACGTTCTCCACCGCCTTCAACACGCCCTTGCCCAGGTAACGCGCCTGGTCCCCGTCGCGCAACTCCAGGGCCTCATGCGCTCCGGTGCTGGCTCCCGAGGGAACGCAGAAACGCCCGTAGGCCCCGCCGGCCAGCCCGATCTCCACCTCTACGGTGGGGTTGCCGCGGGAATCCAGAATCTCCCTTGCGGATACGTCGACAATCTCGGTCATGCCTCACCTCCCGGAATTGATAGCGATACGCGTACCACAATTCCGCAGCCGTAAACAAAGGGAAAATTCAGGGAGGGGGTTATGAATTGTAGTCGATGATGATGACCGAGCCGTCTTCTTCTTCGTCTTCCGGATCTTCGTTTTCGTCCGTCTCGGGGGGATGTTCCTCGTCGAGGGGGATGCGCAGCGTGGGGCGCTCGTCGCGCCTGCGCTCCTGCTCACGCCGTTTCAACTCCTCGATTATGAAGGCATCCAGCATATTTCAGTCCCTGCCTGATTTAACGCAAGAAATGTACCAAAGTTCTGCTTTCACGGCAATTTTCCAACTCATCGTATCCTAAAGTATTTTAATCACCATCCCGGGAAACGAAAGGCCCTGGGCCCACAAATCTGACGGATCGGCTGAAATATTTGTCACCCGATACGAAAGTTTTTCACAACTTTTCAGGTCTTGTTAGGCAAGTGGATCACCGCCAGCACCCGGGCAGGACCCTCCCCGCGGTGCAGCACCCGGTGGGGAACCGAAGCGTCGTAGTAGATCGAGTCGCCCGGCTGCAGCAGGAAGCTCTCGTCCTGGAGTTGGATCTCCAGTTCCCCCTCCAGGACGTAAACGAACTCCTCCCCGTCGTGGGTGGAGGGCTTTTCCATCTCGCTTTTGTCCGAGGGCGGATTGATGGTGATGATGAAGGGCTCCATCACCCGCTGACGTTTCTCGAACCCCAGCGAGGTGTACTCGTAGCCGTAGTCGGCACCGTTCTTGGACGCGACCCGGGTGGCCACCTTCTCGTCGGAGGAGCGTACCAGGGCGTAGAACTTGCGCGGCCCCATGTCGAAGAAACGCCCCAGCCTCACCCCCAGCCCGTCGCAGACCTTGGTCAGCACCCCCAGGGCGGGCGAGATCATTTCCCGCTCGATGCGTTCGAGATCCCGGGGGTTCATCCCCGCCCGCTCGGCCAGCTCCTCGACGCTCAGCCCGGCGCCTTCCCGCAGTCGCTTGATCTTCTCACCGACGTGCAGGGATTTGTCATCGCTGCTGCTCATCAACCCCTCCCCTCGGCCTCCTGTTTGAAGGCCGCCAGCATATCCGGCAGCTCCCGGGAGATCATGACCTTGACCAGGGACTTGGGAACCAGCATGCCGAATTTGGCCTCGACGGTGTAGGTGGCCCGCGTGCGCCCCTCCCCGGCCCCCTCCAGTACCCAGGAACCCGTGTTCTCCGACATCATCTGCCCCTTGACCAGCGTCCAGGACAGCTTCTTGGGCTTGTCCAACTGGTAGCGCAGGGTGTAGCTGACGGTCTTCCCCAGCTTCTTGACCGCATGGGTGACGATCTTGACGTCTCCCTGGTCCTGGTCGATGTTCACGCTGACCATGCCCAACTTGGCCAGGAACCGGGGATAGGCGCTGACATCCGCGATCACGTCGAAGAACTTGTCCACAGAAACGCCAATTTCAATTGTCCGGGTTGCCTGAGAAGCCATGTAAGCTCACCTCGCTGACGGGAAGATAGTAGACCGGTACCCAATATACAAAGCTTTTTTCATACCAGGCTCGAATAGACTTCACGGGCCCGGTAGGAGCTGCGCACCAGCGGTCCGCAGAGCATCACCAGGCCCATTTCTTCACCGGCCCGGTTGTATTCCTCGAACTGACCGGTCGTCACCCGGCGGCTTACCGGCAGGCTGTCCCGGGTGGGCTGCAGGTATTGCCCGATGACCACCGCCCGGCAGCCGGCGGCCTGTAACCGGGAAAGGACCTCGACCACCTCCGCATCGGTCTCCCCCAGGCCGACCATGAGGCCGGACTTGGCTACTACCCCCCGGCTGTCCGCCGCCCGCCTGAGCACGGTGAGCGAGCGGCCGAAATCCGCCTGGGGCCGGACCTGCGGGTACAGGCGCGGCACACATTCAACATTGTGATTGAGCACTTCCGGCCCGGCATCCAGAACCAGCTTCAAGGATCGGCGGTCGCCCTGGAAGTCGGGGACCAGCAGCTCCACGGTGGTTTCGGGGCAAACCTGCCGGATTTGGCGGACGCATTCGGCGAAGATCGCAGCCCCGCCGTCGGGCAGGTCGTCGCGGGTGACCGAGGTCACCACCGCGTGCGACAGACCCAGTTGGCCGACGCATTCCGCCAGCCGGCGCGGTTCATCCGGATCGGGCGGCGCCGGCTTTTGGCCCTTGGCTATGGCGCAGAAACGGCAGCCGCGGGTGCACACGTCGCCGAGGATCAGGAAGGTGGCGGTGTCCGCCGCGAAGCACTCGGCCATGTTCGGGCAGCGGGCCTCCTCGCAGACGGTATGCAAGCCGGCCTTGCGCAGACGCACCTTGACGTTGTGGCGGTCCGACAGGCGCCCGGGCATCCGCACGCCGATCACGTCTCTTCTCCGGTGGGAAATCCCGGGATGGGAATGCCGCAGTTGGGACAGATGCGCGAGGTGGAAAAACGGGCGCACTGGGGGCAGCGGGCGCCGGGAAGCTCTTCCTCATCTTCTACCCGGAAGGCGTCGAACATCTGGCCGCACTTGTCGCAGAAACGCCCCTTGGCCTGGGTGTGGCCGCAGTAGCGACAGTTGACCTGCCGGGGCCCGGAATCGGCCGGCCGGTTGACATCCTGGTTGTCGTCCAGCAGCACCCGGGTCAACTTGCGCCCGCAGGCGTCGCAGAAGGCTCCGGTTTCCTGCTCGTGACCGCAGTGCTCACATTTCATCGGATTGCTCCTCAGCCGACCTCGGCGAACTGCAGCCGCCGGCCCCAACGCGACCAGAGCGCTTTTTTTAGCAGAGCGTGACCGGGGTTGGCAAGCTTGGGATCTTCTTCAACCAGGCCGAAGGCGTCCCGGCGGGCCTGGGAAAGCAGGTCGCCGTCGCGGGCCAGGTTGCCGAAAAAGAAGGACGGCAGGCCCGACTGGCGGGTGCCCAGGAATTCTCCCGGTCCGCGGATGGCCAGATCCTCCTCGGCGATTATGAAACCGTCGTTGGTCCTCTCCATCACCTCCAGCCGGCTGCGCGCATCGCCGGAGGCCAGGCTGTGCGCCACCAGGTAGCAGGTGCTGGGTCGCTCCCCGCGGCCTACCCGGCCGCGCAACTGGTGAAGCTGGCTGAGTCCGAAGCGCTCGGCGTGCTCCACCAGCATGATGGTGGCCCGGGGGACATCCACGCCCACCTCGATTACCGTGGTGGCCACCAGCACGTCGAGATCGCCCGCGGAGAAGCGTTGCATTACCATGTCCTTCTCGTCGGCGGGCATGCGCCCGTGCAGCAGGCCCAGGCGCAGGCCGGCGAAGGCGCCCTGGCTCAACCGCTCGAACATCCGGGTGGCGTCGCGCAGATCCATCTTCTCGGACTCTTCCACCAGCGGATAGACCAGGTAGGCCTGTCCGCCGGACTCCACCTCGGAGCGCACGTGCCGGTAGGCCTGCTTGACCTGGCTGCCCCGCAGCACCACGGTCTTGACCGGGAGCCGGCCGGGGGGCATCTCGTCGAGAATGGATACGTCCAGGTCGCCGTAGACCGTCATGGAAAGCGTGCGGGGGATGGGGGTGGCGGTCATGACCAGAACGTCGGGGCGTTTGCCCTTGGCCTGCAAGCCGGCCCGCTGGGCCACGCCGAAACGGTGCTGCTCGTCGATGATGCACAGCCCCAGGTCGGAAAATTGCACCCGTTCCTCGATCAGGGCATGGGTGCCCACCACCAGATCCACGCTGCCGGAGGCGATTCCCTCCAGGACCTCCCGCCGGGCCTGGCCCTTCACTGCCGAGGACAGGAAGGTCACCGTCAAGGCTGCGGAGCGGTCCCGGACAAGCTTGAGTATGTTCCGGCAGTGCTGCTCGGCCAGGATCTCGGTGGGAGCCATGAAGGCGGTCTGGGTCCCGGCGCCGGCGGCCACGGTAGCCGCCAATACGGCCACCGCCGTCTTGCCGCTGCCCACGTCCCCCTGGAGCAGGCGGTGCATAGGCTCCAAGCGGGCCATGTCCCCGGTGATCTCCGAGAGCACCCGCTTCTGGGCGCCGGTCAGATCGAAGCCGAACAGTTCCCGGGCCAAGGCGAACAGGTCTTCGCGAACCGGGTGGGCGCGGCCGGCCTGGGCCTTGATGCGTCCGCGGCGCAAGGCCAATCCCAACTGGAGCAGGAAAAATTCTTCGAAGACCACCCGCCGGTGGGCGGCCGAACGCCCCCGGTTGAGCTCGTCCACATCGGAGTTGTCCGGAGGAAAATGGACCTGGCGCAGGGCCTCGGCAATCGGCGGGAAGTCATGATGGCCCAGGATGGCCTCGGGCAGTATTTCCGCACTGTGGCTGGCGTACTGCTCGACAACCCGGCGCATTATCTTGCGCAGCGTCTTGGGATAGATCCCCTCGATCTCGGGATAGACCGGGATGATCGAAGCGAAGTCGTTGCCATCGTCCGGATCGTCCTGGATCTTCTCGATGTCGGGGTGAACCATCTGGCGAACCTTGCGGTAGATCTCCACCCGTCCGGCCACCCGCACCCGATCGCCGCGGGCGAAACGGTTTTGAAAAGCCTTGGGGTGGAAGCGGAACCAACGGGCCGTGATCTTGCCGGTTTCGTCTCCCAGCATAACCTCGTATATCTGCTTGCGCGGGCCGGCGCGCCGGGCGCCGAAATCCAGCACCTCGGCTACGAAGGAAGCCTGCTGCCTGGGCACCAGGTTGCTGATGGTGGTGACCTTGCGGCGATCCTCGTACCGGCGGGGGATCAGGTACAGGGCGTCGTTGACGGTGTGGATCCCGCGGGAGGCGAAACGCTCGGCCAGCCGCGGCCCCACCCCTTTCACGTATCGGATCTCGGTTTTCAGAACATCGCGTTGCCGCGGGGAAGAGTCCATATGCGTCAGCGGCGCCGGCTTTTCTTGTCGTTGATCAACTGCAGCAGTGCGTTGGCGCGATCCTCGTCGTTGGCCAGGGCCAGGGCGTTGTATTCGGCGGTGGCCTTGGCAATCATGCCCAGGCCCAGATAGGCCTGTCCCAGGTAAAAGTGGGCCTCGTTGTTCTGGTAGTCCTTCTGGATAACCAACTCGAGGACGTTCAGCGCCGCCTTGTACTTGCGGCGCTCGAGATGCAACCGGCCCAGCAGCACGCGGCAGGGCAGGCACTCGGCGCCCACGTTGAGGGCCTTCTGCAGGGTCCGGCTGGCATCGCGCTTCTGCCCGCGGTCGAGTTGCACCCGGGCCAGGTTCAGGTAGCCCTCCAGGCAGTTGGGATCGACCTTGACCGACCGCTGGAAGGCATCGTAGGCCCGGTCGCGCATCAGGTTGCTCTCGTAGATCTGGCCCAGGCGCACGTAAGCCATGCCCAGCTTGCGGTCCAGCCGCAGAGCGGACTGGTAGGACATGACCGCCTTGTCGGTCATCTTGTTGTAATACTGGGCCTCGCCCAGGTAGAACTGCGCCCAGGCGTTGCGCCGGTTGACCGACACGGCCTTCTGCAGGGTGCGCAGGGCGCGCTTGTACTGCTTGGCCAGCAGGTAGGTGCGGCCCACCTGCACCAGCGCCTCGGAGTTGTTGGGCTCGGAGGCCACCGCCAGGGTGTAGGCCTTGATGGCCTTCTTCAGTTCACCCTCGGAGAAGAATATGTCGCCGCGCTTGATGTGCGCCTGGGTGTGTATGGTGTTGCGGCGGATGGCGTTCTCGAAGGCAACCACCGCCTCGGCATTCTTTCCCTGGTCCTTGAGGATCATGCCCTTGGTGAACCAGGGCTCGGCGTCCTCCGGCGCCAGCTTGGCGGCCTTGTCCAGCGCCTGGATGGCCATGGAGTACACTTTTTTAACCAGGTAGGTCCGGGCGATGCCCACGTAGGCCGCCGAGGACTCGGGAACCTTCTCCAGAGCCTGCTCGAAGGCCTTCAGGGCGATCCCCGGCCGGCCCAGCTTCAGCTGCAGATCGCCGGCGCGCAGCAGCCCCTGGCAGGTGTCGGTCTCGTGGGAGTCGGCCTCGGCGTAGGCAATCAGGGCATCCTTGTACTTCTTCTCCGCGGCCAGGCCGTCGCCCTGGCGGATCAGCTCGGGCACCGGCGAGCAGCCCAGGCAGAAGAGCAGCAATACTGGAAGGCACCACTTACTCAAAGCGTATCTCCTCCACCTCGTACTCGCGCTCGCCCGCGGGGGTTTCCACGTAGAACATCTCGCCCACCGACTTGCCGATCATCGCCTTGCCGATGGGCGACTTGATCGAGATCTTGCCCTTGGTGCTGTCCGACTCGGTCTCGCCGACGATCTGGTAAGTGACCTTGCGGTCGCGGTCCAGGTCGTTCAGCACCACCGTGGCTCCGAATACCACCCGGTCTCCCTTGACGTCTTCGGGACGGATCACCTGGGCGCGGGAGAGCCGGTCCTCGGTCTCCTTGATCTTGAGATCCAACTGCTGCTGCCGTTCCTTGGCCGCGTCGTACTCGGCGTTCTCGGTAAGATCCCCGTGCCCGCGGGCTTCCTCGATGGCCGCAATGACCTTGGGCCGCTCCTCGGCCTTGAGCCTCTTGAGCTCTTCCTGCAGCTTCTGATAACCGCCCGGGGTAATGGGCACTTTTTCAGGCATACTACCTATCTCCCGCCAAATTTATGAACCGGGCGCCGCGGAAACCCGCGGCGCCCGTAAACCTATGGTAGATCAATACATATTTCAGAATCAAGTGCAAGCCCGGAAGGGTTTGACCCCGGTTCACCCGCATCGCTATAATTACAAATGCATGAAACCTGCGCTGGTAACGCTTTTTATCGGCCTGTTCCTCTCCGCTTGCGGCGGCGGCAACGGCGACAACGGAAACGGCGGCGGCGGGCTGCAGGACGACGGCCCGCTGTTGTGCCCCGACACCTACGTAACCGGCCGGGGCAAGGTCTGGCGGGGGCACGATCCCTACGAGCTGACCGAGCGCGACCTGCCCGGACTGGACGGGGACGGCACCTTGAGCGGTTACTACATAAGCTCGGTCCACCCCTCTATCGGGGAAATCGCGCAGTCGGATGAAGAAAAGTACTTCTACGACATCGACGACGCCCGGGTAAACCAGGTGCAGGCCTACTATGTTATCACCCACATGGCCAACTGGATCATCGGGTACTTCTCCCCCTCGCAGGACTACCTGGCTACGGTGGACGTCATCCGCTCCGACCAGGTCATCCTGCAGTACCACCAGACGGAGGTGGAGAGCCGGCAGCTTTGCTACGAGCTCAACATGGGCATGCAGGGGATCGACAACGAGCTGCTCAACGTGGACGTCTTCTCCCACGAGTTCGGCCATCACCTGGTCTTCTCGATCAACCGCAGTATATCCAACGCCATGATCCACGAGGCCATGGCCGACTACCTGGCGGCCTCCTTCACCCGCGACAGCGCCATCGAACCCAGCGATTGGCCGGGATTCGACCGCGATCTGGAAAACGACCATGTGGCCCCCGACGATATAATTACCAAGGGGGAGTACTGCGCCCTGCTGCTGGGCCGCATGGAGGCCGACGGCATCGACGCCGAGTACCCTGCCCTGGCCACCACCTTCCGCCAGTGCCGCGACCAGAACCCCCAGGAGCCCGAGGGCCACTGGGCCAGCATGATTTTAAGCGGCGCCCTGTGGGAGCTGCGCAAACAGATCGGCGAGCCCGACTTCCACCCCGCATTGTTCAAGACCCTGCACGACTACGACATAAACGACACCGGCGACTTCATGCAGCGCCTGATCGAATCCGACGGAGTCTTCAACGCCGGCGAAAACGAACAGATGATCCGCGACACCTTCGCCGCCCGGGGAATAGATCAGAACCTCAACCTGAACTTCCCCGACATTCCTTACCCGGATTGTCCCTAGATTAGTCTGCTGACTTGGCGCAACGGAATCCGAGCGGGAAACGATAAACCGCCTGCTCGTTCGCTCCCCGGTTCGACGACCGCAGATAAACCGGCTCATATCCCCAGGCTCCCCCGCGCATGATGCGGTGAGTCCCCGAATCCGGCCCCTGGGGATCATTTTCCGGGCTGCTCTCGTAGTAGGTCTCCCCGTACCAGTCGTTGACCCACTCGTAGACGTTCCCGGACATGTCCTGGGCACCGTAGGGGCTCTTGCCGTTGGGCACCGAGCCCACCGGCAGGGTGTCGTCGTGGCAGTCGCCGAAGTTGGACTGGTCGCAGGTGGGCAGCAGGTTGCCCCAGGGGTACAGCTGACCGGCAGCCCCGCGGGCGGCCTTCTCCCACTCGGCCTCGCTCGGCAGCCTCTTTCCGGCCCACAGACAGTATCCCCGCGCCTGGTCCCAGGTCACGCATACAACCGGGTGATCTTCACGGCCCACCGGATCCCATTTGCAGCTGGCGTCCGTCCCGGGAAGGAAGCAACCCCCCGCGTCGATGCATTCCTGGTAGCGACCCTGGGTGACCTCGAACTCGTCGATCTGGTAGGCGGGGAGGTTAACCGTGTGGTAGGGGCTCTCGTCGGGATCGCAGTTGGAATCCACGACATCGT
>Ga0272442_10003964_pt1 | contig 20443 bp, 16 predicted proteins | sample SSMForm2O_FD_200262 | JGI IMG/M metagenome (GOLD analysis project Ga0272442, IMG submission 200262) | Marine sediment archaeal communities from Little Sippewissett salt marsh, Falmouth, MA, United States - SSM-Form-2O | ecosystem: Environmental > Aquatic > Marine > Wetlands > Sediment ... | reverse complement strand
TCAAGGACACGGATTGCTTCGGGAAGGACAACTTTGCCGATGCCGTCTCCGGGCATCGAGACAATGGTTCGCTTGGCCATGGTACCTCCTGTCGAGTTCCCATCCGGCCGGGGACGGGACTATTTGGCGATCTTTGATTTAATAAACGGAATCAGGCCGTTGTGCTCCAGGATTTCCATTACCGTGGGCGGATAAGCCGGGAAGCCGAACTCACCATTGGGGGTGGAGATCGTGCCCGACTCCATGTCGACGGTTACGGTATCCCCGGCGCCAATGGCGTCAACGGCCTCGGGGCAGCGAATCGCCGGCATGCCGGCGTTGATGGCGTTGCGGAAGTAGATGCGGGCGAAGGAGCGGGCGATGATTACCGAAATGCCCGCGGCCTTGATGGCTACCGCCGCCTGTTCGCGGGAGGAGCCCATCCCGAAATTCTTGCCCGCCACCAGGATGTCTCCGGATGACACTTTGGAAGTAAATTCGGGATCCAGGTCTTCCAGGGCGTGCTTCGCCATTTCCTCGGGCGTCATTTTCTGGTAAGTGTACTTGCCGGGAAAGATGACGTCGGTGTTGATGTTGTCTCCATATTTCCAGACTTTACCGGTGAATCTCTGTTTCACAGGAACCTCCCGGGATGGGTTATTTCTCCGGTCACCGCCGAGGCCGCCACGGCCAGGGGTGAACCCAGGTAGATTTCGGCTTCTCGGCAGCCCATGCGGCCCTTGAAGTTCCGGTTGGCCGTGGAGAAAGTGACCTCACCGGGGGCCATTACGCCCTGGTGGGCTCCCAGGCAGGGGCCGCACCCGGGGTTGAGGATCAATGCGCCGGCATCTACGAAGACCTCGATGAGCCGTTCATCGAGTGCCTGACGGTAAACCTGCCAGGAGGCGGGGATGACCAGGGTGCGTACCTTGACCTTGCGGCCCTTGAGTACGCGCGCCGCGGCGCGCAGGTCTTCCAGACGCCCGTTGGTGCAGGTTCCGATCAGGGCCTGATCGATGCGGGTTCCCGCAACTTCGTCAATGGAAGCGTGGTTGTCGACCGTGTGGGGGCGGGCTACCGCCGGAGTCATGGCGGAGATGTCCAGTTCCACCACCTCGACGAAGGCGGCTCCGGGATCTGACGTCAGGGGTTTGTAATCCGCGCGGGCTCGATTCTTTAAATAGGCCAGGGTGGTTTCGTCCGGGGGGACATAACCGTTTTTGGCGCCCATTTCCGCGGCCATGTTGCACAGGACCATGCGCTCCGCCACGCTCATGGCTTTCACGGCCTCTCCGGTGAATTCCACGGCACGGTAGTCCGCCCCATCGGCCCGGATGTGTCCGATGATATTCAGGGCGACATCCTTGGGAGTCAGGAAATCGGGCATCCGTCCATGCAAAACGATCTGCATGGTGTCCGGGACCTGGAACCATAACTCTCCGGTGGCCCAGATGGCGGCCACTTCCGAACGTCCGATGCCGGCCGAGAACGCGCCCAGGGCTCCGTAGGTGGTGGTATGGGAATCGCTGCCGACAATCAGTTTTCCCGGCATGGCGAAGCCCTGCTCGACAAACACCTGATGACATATGCCGTAGTTTACATCGAAAAAATTCTCGATGCCCTGTTCCGCGACGAAAGAGCGGATCTCCCGGTGATTCGTGGCGGAAGATTCCTTTGGCGCCGGAATTTCGTGATCCAGGATGATCACCACCCGGTCGGGGTAGCGTACTCTGTCCGCGCCGGTCTTGCGAAAGGTACCCGATATGGCAGCGGCATTGTCGTGGCTCATTACCCAGTCCGGTTCCACGGATACGATGGCACCCGCTGACACATCCCGTCCGGCCTTGAGGCCGAACAACTTTTCTGAGAAGGTTTTGGCCATTGGGACTCCTTAATGAAAGGCACCTATTGTAGTATATCCACCTGAATATGTAAAGCGGGATTCCCCTTGAGCCGGCGGTGTCCGGTAGTGTAGAATGGCTGGATGAAACGCAGTGATTTTTTCTTCGACCTCCCCCGGGACAGGATCGCCCGTTTTCCCGCCGAACGCCGTGAGGATTCCCGCCTGATGGTGGTTGATCGGGCTACCGGAGTTGTCCGTCATTCCAGCTTTTCCCGGCTTGAAGAGTGGCTGGATCCAGAGGATTTCCTCGTTATCAACAATACCCGGGTGGTGCCGGCGCGATTGTTCGGTACCGTGGGTGAGCGCCGGGTGGAGATGCTCTGGATACGCTCATTGGACGACCGGGAGATTGAAGTGTTCGCCCGCCCGGCCCGGGCCCTGCGGCGGGGCCGCAGGTTTGAACTGGATGGAGGAATCTCCGCCGAGGTGTCCGGAGCAGGGGAGCGGGGACGGCGCCGGCTGCGTTTCGACGTGACTCTGGAAAAGGTGAAAGCCGCGGGTTTCGCGCCCCTGCCACCGTATATCAAACGGGAGCGGAGTGAAGCGGTCGAGTGGCGGGATTATGACCTGCGGCGTTACCAGACCGTGTACTCCCGCCACGAAGGTTCCATCGCCGCCCCCACCGCCGGGCTGCATTTCACTCCCGAAATGGTGACGAAAATCCGGAACAGTCATGGGATCGAGGAGATTACCCTGACCGTGGGGCCGGCGACGTTTCAGCCCATTGAGGTGGAAGATCTGGAAGATCATCGCATGGGACGGGAAGATATCCATATTCCCCGGGAAACCGGGGAACGGATCCTGTCGTTGCGTAAGGAGGGGCGTCGCCTGGTCGCGGTCGGAACCACCTCGGTGCGATCCCTGGAGACCTGGGCCGGCCTGGAATCGCCGGAAGAGTCATTTTCCTCGGAGTTGTTTGTCCGGCCGGGATACACTTTCCGGCTGGTGGACAGGTTGATTACCAATTTCCACTTGCCCGAATCGTCTCTCTTCGTGCTGGTGTGCGCCTTCGCGGGCCGGGAGTTGATGCAACGGGCGTACGGCGAGGCCATCGAGGCGGGATACCGCTTCTTTTCTTACGGCGACGCCATGCTGATCCGTTGACCGGAACCGCGGTCCATCGGAATCCAAATAAGCGCCGCTTTGGCCCGATACGCTCCGTTCCCATCTGCCGGGCGGGAGGTCAACGATTCCGGCAATAGCGAGGATTCGTCGAGCCGATACGCCTTCGATGCCGTGTCCCCGTTGCCGTTGCGTTCCGCGGTTGCCGGATCGTTCCCGACCGCACGGCACTTACTTGCATAACATAAGCAGGATCCGGAGGTTCGGTCCAGTCCCGGCGTTGGCTGTCTGAATCCGAGCTGGCCGCTTTGGCCCGATACGCTCCGTCCCCTGTTTTCCGTATTCGTCCATGACCGTCCGTGATTGTCCGTGAGACCTCGAGCGCAGACATCTATGGTATATATAGGAGAAGATCCCAAACCATGGTCCGGGAAAACCCGGATGAACCGTGGTTCACTCCGACTGAGCGGGTGAAATAAAAAACGCTGAATTCCCCTTTATCCCCTTGAAATTCATGTCCATGAAGCGTATAATTCAGGCCTGCCGGAGCCGTATCGCGGTCTTGAATTGTCATTGACATCAGGCATATGGCTGTGGTATACTCGTTTGTCGTGCTGGCGTAGCTCAGTTGGTAGAGCAGTTGATTTGTAATCAGCCGGTCGGGGGTTCAAGTCCCTTCGCCAGCTTTTCGCGATATTTCGTGGGCAGGTTCCAGAGTGGTCAAATGGGACGGGCTGTAAACCCGTTGGCTCTCGCCTTCGGTGGTTCGAATCCGCCCCTGCCCACTTTTCCGATTGTTCGGGGACCCGTTGTTGATGCGGGAGTAGCTCAGATGGAAGAGCGTTAGCCTTCCAAGCTAATGGTCGCGGGTTCGAATCCCGTCTCCCGCTCCATTAACAACAGGCTCGGAAAATAAAGACGCGGGCCCTCGTAGCTCAGCCGGTAGAGCGCATCCTTGGTAAGGATGAGGTCATCAGTTCAAGTCTGATCGAGGGCTCCAGCATTACTTTTTAATCTTAACCAGTTCAGGAGGTCGACCATGGCGAAAGAGAAATTTGATCGCAGTAAGCCGCATTTGAATATCGGTACGATCGGTCACGTGGATCACGGCAAGACCACGTTAACGGCGGCGATCACGAAAGTATTGGCGAATGTAGAGGGGACGTCGTCGGAATACCGTGATTTTTGGAGCATTGACAACGCGCCGGAAGAGAAGGAGCGCGGGATCACGATCCAGATTGCGCACGTTGAGTACGACACGCCGAAACGTCATTACGCTCACATTGACTGTCCCGGTCACGCGGACTACGTAAAGAACATGATCACCGGAGCGGCCCAGATGGATGGTGCGATTCTGGTGGTGAGTGCCGCTGACGGACCGATGCCGCAGACTCGTGAGCACATACTTCTCGCCCGCCAGGTGAACGTGCCTCGGATCGTGGTATTCATGAACAAGGTTGACATGGTGGATGATGAAGAGATTCTTGACCTTGTCGAGCTTGAGATTCGTGAGCTTCTTTCGGAGTATGAATTTCCTGGAGACGATATTCCGGTTGTGCGCGGGAGTGCTTTGCGGAGCATGGAGGGCGACGGCAATCCGGAAGATGAGTGGAACAAGAAGATTGTCGAGTTGATGGATGCGGTGGATGAATACATTCAGCTGCCGGAGCGTCCGGTGGACAAGGACTTTTTGATGCCCATCGAGGACGTATTCACCATCAGCGGACGCGGCACGGTTGTGACCGGCCGTGTTGAGCGTGGGATCGTACGCGTCAGCGACGACATTGAGATCGTCGGCATTCGCGACACCCAGAAGAAAGTGGTAACCGGAGTTGAGATGTTCAAGAAGCTTCTCGACGAGGGTCGTGCCGGCGACAACATCGGCGTACTTCTTCGGGGCACGGACCGCAAGGACGTGGAGCGCGGCATGGTGCTGGCGAAGGCGGGCACGATTACGCCGCACACCAAGTTCAAGGCCGAGGTGTACGTGTTGAGCAAGGATGAAGGCGGGCGTCACACGCCGTTCGTGACGGGCTATCGTCCGCAGTTCTTTTTCCGTACCACCGATGTGACGGGTTCGGTGAACCTGGGCGAAGGTGTTGAGATGGTCATGCCCGGAGACAACGCCAACCTGATGATCGAGCTGATCACTCCCATCGCCATGGAGAAGGGCCTCAAGTTCGCCATCCGTGAAGGCGGCCGCACCATCGGTGCCGGCTCCGTGACCGACATTATCGAGTAATCATGGCTAAGAGCGACAAGCGGATAAAAGTGCACCTCAAGTGCTCTGAGTGCAATCGGAAAAACTATTCCACCGTCAAGAACAAGCAGAACAGCACGGAAAAACTGAAGCTGAATAAATACTGCCCTTTTGACCGCAAGCATACTGAGCATCGCGAGGTGAAGTAAAAGGACTTGTAGGTCAGTAGCTCAATTGGTAGAGCATCGGTCTCCAAAACCGAGGGCTGGGGGTTCGAGTCCCTCCTGACCTGCTTTTTTATGTACCATGGCAAAGAAAGAGAATATATTCAAGCGCATCGGCCTTTACCTCAATGAGGTGAAGGGAGAGTTGAAAAAGGTTACCTGGCCCAGCCGCAACGACCTCTACAAGACCACGATTGCGGTGGTGATTTCCTCCATTGCTTTCGGGGTTTATCTTTTTCTCGTGGATTGGGCCTTTTCCGAGATTATTCAGAAGGTCATCGGAGCTTTTAAGTAACCAGGCGGATCATAATGGAAAAAGAGTGGTACATCATTCATGTGTTTTCCGGATCAGAGGATTTCGTGGTCAAGGCTTTGAACGAAAAGATCCGGAAATACGACATGGATGACCAGATCGAAGAGATTGTGATCCCCACGGAAAACGTCATCGAGATCAAGGACGGCCAGAAGGTGGTCAGTGAAAAGCGTTCCTTTCCCGGCTACATACTGGTTAAGATGGTTATGAATGACAAGAACTGGTACTTTATCCGCAACACTCCGAAGGTTACAGGATTCGTGGGAGCGGGAAAGAAGCCCAAGCCACTGTCGGAGAAAGAGGTGGCGACAATTCTCAAGCACATCGAAACCACGCAGGCCACTCCCAAACCCAAGTACCATTTTGAGACTGGTGATGCGGTTAAGATTATCGATGGTCCTTTTCTGAACTTCAACGGAGTGGTGGATGCCGTGCAGGAAGACAAAAACCTGCTGAAAGTTACGGTAACCATTTTCGGGCGCCCCACCCCGGTGGATCTCGATTTTTTGCAAGTGGAAAAGATATAGGAGTAATTCCATGGCGAGTCCAAAGAAAAAGAAGATCGTCACCAGCTTCAAGTTGCAGCTGCCCGCCGGCAAAGCCACGCCGGCCCCTCCGGTAGGACCTGCGCTCAGCCAGCACGGCCTGAACATCATGGAGTTCGTGAACCAGTTCAACAAGGCCACGGCAAAGATGGAGGACGGCATGATCGTCCCCGCTGAAGTCCTGGTGCACCCGGATAAGACCTTTACCATGAACCTCAAAACCCCGCCGGTTTCTTATCTGTTGAAAAAGGCGGCGGGCGTACTCAAGGGTTCCGGTGAACCCAACAAGAACAAGGTCGGCTCGGTAACCTCCAAGCAGGTTGAAGAGATCGCGCGTACCAAGATGGATGATCTGAATACAGATGATGTGGATCAGGCCATGAGGATCGTCAAGGGTTCGGCCCGGAGCATGGGATTGGAGATCAAGAATGGCTAAGCACGGGAAATACTATCAGAATGCTCGCAGCCGGATCGAAGAGCGCGAATACGGTCTGGAAGAGGCCGTGGCCCTGCTGCGGGAATTGAAACGACCCAAGTTTGTTGAATCGGCTGACATTTCCATACGCCTGGGTGTTGACCCCAAGTATCCGGAACAAAACGTCCGCGGCACTGTTGTGTTGCCTCACGGCACCGGGCGCCAGGTTCGCGTGCTGGTAATCGCCGCGGGTGAAAAGATAAAAGAAGCTGAGGAAGCCGGTGCCGACCACGTGGGCGGCGAAGAGATCGTTGAGAAAATCCGGACCGAGAGCTGGTTTGATTTCGATACCGTCGTGACCACGCCGGACATGATGCGTCATGTCGGCAAACTGGGCAAAATGCTTGGTCCCAAGGGTTTGATGCCCAGCCCCAAGGCGGGAACCGTCACGTTCAACCTGAAGGAAACCGTTGAAGAGATCAAGAAAGGCCGGGTTGAATTCAAGGTCGACAAAACCGGAATCATCAACTCCAGCATCGGCAAGATGACCTTTGAAGACGGTCCGTTGGCCGATAACGTGCGCAGCTTTGTTCAGGCGGTACTCAAGGCCCGCCCGGCATCCCTCAAAGGGCGTTACGTGCGGTCGATGTACCTGAGTACAACCATGAGCCCGGGAGTGAAGCTTTCACTCCAGGAGTTTGAGCGCTGAGCCCCCAGGGGCGGAAAAACAGGAGGATGTCGTGACGAGTCCGAAGACGATAGAACGCAATCAGAAACGAATTGAAGAACTGGCCGCAATTTTCGCCCGCAAGGGTGTATACCTGTTTGACTATCGCGGTCTGAGTGTGCCTGAAATGCAGGATCTGCGCGCCAAGGTGAAGAGCCTGAACGCCGGTATCAAGGTTTTCAAGAACCGCATGGCCATCAGGTACTTTCAGGGAGTCGACCGCTCGGAGCATGGACGGGACCTGTTCCAGGGCCCTCTGGCGGTTGCCTATGCCGACGATAATTTCGTGGAAGTGGCCAAAGTAATGGTGGATTTCGAGAAGGAAAGCAAAAAGATCCAACTCAAATCCGCCTTTGTCGAATCCCAGCTCATGGATCGTGACAAGGTTCTGGCCTTGTCCAAACTGCCCGGCCGGGATCAGTTGCTGGCTCAATTGGCCATGGCGGTTGTCCATCCTCTTAAGAAAATGGGCATGTCCCTGGCCGCACCCCTGACCAACATGTTGATTCTGCTGAAGAATCTGCAAGATAAAAAAGCTAAGGAAGGAGAAGAATAATGGCTGACATCAAGAAAGAAGATTTCTTCAAGCATCTGGATAACCTCACGGTTCTCGAGTTGGCGGACTACATTAAAGAGTTCGAAGATCGCTACGGCATCAAGGCTGAAATGGCTGCCATGCCCGTTGCCGGGATGGCCGCTCCGGTCGCCGGTGCCGAGGGTGGTGAGGCCGAAGAGAAAACGGAGTTCGACGTAATTCTCAAGAGTGTCGGTGCCAAGAAGATCAATGTCATCAAGGTTGTCCGTGAAGTGACCGACCTGGGTCTGAAAGAGGCCAAGGAAGTCGTGGATAAGGCTCCCGGTGACGTGAAGAAGGGCGTTTCCAAGGAAGAAGCCGAAGAGATCAAGAAGAAGTTTGAAGAAGTGGGAGCGGAAATCGAGATCAAGTAAATGACGCTTCTCACCGGATACGCGCCCCAGAAATGAAAGGGTTGGTATGCAAAAAAGAAATCACTATATTCACAGGGTAAACCTGTCGAAACTGGTTGCCCCTATCGGGATTCCCGACCTGCTGGAGATCCAGAAGAAATCCTTCCGGATCTTCCTGCAGATCGATGAGATTCCCGAAAAGCGCAAAAACATCGGTATCCAGGCGGCTTTCAAGTCGATTTTTCCGATTTATGATTTCAAGGAGACCGCCATTCTGGACTTTGTTTCCTACTCTCTGGGAGACTGGTCCTGCAAATGCGGGGAACTCCAGGGAATCGAGCAGTCGAAGCCGGTATGCACCCGTTGCGGAGCACTGGTCAGTGCGGGAATCACTCCCGGGCGTGACTCGGTATGCCCCGAGTGCGGCAGCCGCGGAACGGTCGAGAACCGTGTCTGCGAGAAATGCGGCGATCGGGTGCGGCTGAAGATCAAGTACTCGCCGGAAGACTGCCTGGATAAAGGATTTGATTATTCGATTCCCCTGAAGGTAAAGTTGCGTCTCGCCCTTTACGATGAAGACAAAAAGGGTGAGAAGGTAATCAAGGACGTAAAGGAGCAGGAAATCTTTTTCGGTGAACTGCCCTTTATTACGGATCGCGGCACCTTTATCATCAATGGTACGGAACGGATTGTGGTTTCCCAGCTGCAACGTTCTCCCGGAGTATATTTTCTGCCGGGGAAGGCCAGGGGCGAATATACCGCCAAGATCATTCCGGCCCGCGGCGCCTGGATCGAATTCGAGGAAAAGCAGAACCTCCTCCAGGTACGTCTCGACAAAAAAACCAAGCGTATCAACGTGACGACTTTCCTCAAGGCCATGGGGCTCTCCGATGACCTCGAGATTATCAAGTCATTCTACTCGGTACTTCCCGCCAGGGTGGAAAACGGCATTTTCTACGTAAAACTTTCCCGACTGCTCAAGGACACCAAGTTGACGGCGGCCGTGAAAGACGCCAAGGGCAAGGAGATCCTGCCCCAGGGCGCCAAGCTCATGATCAAGAACATCAAGGAGCTTGAAAAGAACGAAGTGGAATATGTTCCGATCGACCCGGAGCTGCTTGCCGATCCCTACTCCGCCAGTGAAATCGAGGGCGTACTCAGGCTGAACGAACCCGTTGGAGAAACGCAGATCAAGAAACTCCGCGGTATGAATACCGAGTTCAACCTGTTTTTCCCCAACAGCGAAGAAGAGCCTTTGGGACCCATGGTCGCTCTTACCCTGCGCAAGGACAAAAAGAAAAAGGATGTGGAAATCACCGAAAAGGTGGTTATCCAGAGCGATGTGGAGAGTGAAGACAAGGTAGCCAAAAACCAGGGCGATGCTTTTATTGAAATTTTCAAGAAACTGCGCCCCGGTGAACCGGTAACCCTTGAAGGATCCAAGAAATTCTTCGAGAACATGATGCGGGATCCCCGCCGTTACGACCTCAGTTCCGTCGGCCGCCTGAAGCTCAACATCAAGCTGGGCATGAAGCCGGATCACAACGAGGACGTGTACGTGCTGACCGTGGAAGACATGGTCGAGATTATCCGTTACTTCCTGCGCCTGAAGTATGACCGTTCCGGACGCATGAAAGTAGACGATATCGATCACCTTTCCAACCGCCGCATCCGCGCCGTCGGCGAGCTGGTTGAAAACGCATTCCGAATCGGGCTCATGCGCCTGGAGAAAATAATCCGCGAGCGGATCACCAACGCCCAGGACATCTCCATCATGCTGCCCCGGGAACTGCTCAATACGAAACCCGTGTTCGCGGCCATCAAGGAGTTCTTCGGAACGTCCCAGCTTTCCCAGTTCATGGATCAGACCAACGCCCTGGCCGAAACCACGCACAAGCGGCGGATTTCCGCTCTGGGCCCTGGAGGCCTGAACCGTGAGCGGGCCGGTTTTGAAGTCCGGGACGTCCATCCTTCCCACTACGGTCGAATCTGTCCCATTGAAACTCCGGAAGGTCCCAACATTGGACTGATTTCATCGTTGACCACCTATGCCCGGGTGAATGATTACGGCTTTATCGAGACGCCTTACCGGAAGGTGGAAAACGGTTCCGTGGTCAATTACTTCCATATCGATTACGCCGGAAGCTCCGGTTGGGAACTGGGTGAACTGATCAAGGAAGATGATCTGGAAAGCAAAATAAAATCTCTGCAGAAAGCGGGGAAAGAGCTTCCCCTCTTCCACTACCATCCTTTTTTCCTTACAGCCTGGGAGGAAGAAGGCTATACCATTGCCCAGGCCAATGCGGTAATCAATGAAAAAGGCAAGTTCACCGCCAAGAGAGTAGCCTCCCGCCACGGGAGTGAGCCTATTTTCGTCCCGCCTGAAGAGATCGATTACATGGATATCTCACCGAATCAGGTGGTATCGGTTTCCGCCGCTCTGATTCCATTCCTGGAGCATGATGACGCGAACCGCGCACTCATGGGTTCCAATATGCAGCGCCAGGCGGTTCCTCTGGTCAATCCCGAGGCGCCGATCGTGGGCACGGGAATGGAACATAAGCTGATCAAGGATTCCGGCGTGGACGTGGTCTGCAACCGTTCCGGCGTGGTCATGAACGCCGACGCGGAACGCATCATCATCAAGACCGATGACAGCCGGGAGGATCAACTGGATTTCTCTGAAATCGGTGCCGACCTATACGAGCTGAAAAAGTACCGACGCTCCAACCAGAACACTCTCATAAACCAGCGGCCCCTGGTCAAGGTGGGCGATCGCGTGGAAGCCGGGCAGATCCTGGCTGACGGACCCGCCTCCGAAAGCGGTGAAATGGCCCTGGGACGCAATATCCTGGCGGCATTCCTGCCCTGGCGCGGGTATAACTACGAAGACGCCATCATCCTGAGCGAACGACTGGTAAAGGAATCGGTCTTCAACTCCATTTATATCGTGGAAGAAACCGTTGAAGCCCGGGAAACCAAGCTGGGGAAAGAGGAAATCACTCGGGATATCCCGGGGGTTGCCGAGAACGTCCTGCGCCATCTGGATGAGGCGGGAATCGTTCGTATCGGCGCCAAGGTGAGGCCTGGAGAAATCCTGGTCGGCAAGGTGTCTCCCAAGGGAGAAACACAGCTGTCCCCCGAGGAGAAACTGCTGCGCGCTATCTTCGGTGAGCAGGCTTCGGAGATCAAGGACACTTCCCTTTACTGTCCCCCCGGCGTGGAAGGAACCGTCATCGACGTCAAGATCTTCACCCGCCGCGGACTGGAAAAGGACCCCCGGGCCTCGGATATCGATGATCAACAGACCGCCAAGTTGAGACGAAACTTCAACGATGAACGCCAGATCCTGCTGCAGGAACGCAACGACAAGCTCCGGAACATGTTGTCCGGAGCCAAAGTGGCCCGTGCCTTCACTCTGAATGGAAACAAGCTGAAAAAAAACAGCCAACTGACCGCCGAAGATCTGGAGACCATAAACAGCGAAATCGTTCGCCTGCTGCTGGAGCATCTGGAAGCGGACAAGGTTAAACTCCTGGAAGAGATCGAATCCAAGTCTCAGCTGCATATCAACGCTCTTGAAAAGGAACTGACCGATAAAGTCGAGCAGATGCGTAAGGGAGACGAATTCTCCCCGGGCATCATCAAGATTGTCAAGGTCCTGATCGCCGTAAACCGCCGCATCTCCACAGGAGACAAAATGGCGGGGCGTCACGGCAATAAAGGCGTGGTATCCCGGATTCTGCCTGAGGAAGACATGCCTTTCCTGGAAGACGGAACCCCTCTGGACATCATCCTCAACCCCCTGGGAGTGCCATCGCGAATGAACGTGGGGCAGATCTACGAACTTCTGCTGGGTTGGGCCGGAAAATTGCTGAACCTGCACTTTGAAACCCCGGTGTTTACCGCGGGCACGGAAAATGACGTCAAGGGATACCTCAGGGAGGCCGGCCTGCCGGAAGACGGCAAGGTCGTTCTGTACGACGGTCTTTCGGGAGAACCCTTTACCAACAAGGTTACCGTCGGCTTCATGTACATCATGAAACTGGAACACATGGTTGATGACAAGATTCACGCCCGCTCAACCGGTCCCTATTCACTCATTACCCAGCAGCCCCTGGGCGGAAAAGCACAGTTCGGCGGTCAGCGGGTGGGTGAAATGGAAGTCTGGGCGTTTGAAGCCTATGGTGCCGCTCACATCCTCCAGGAAATCCTCACCATCAAATCCGACAATATAAGCGGCCGTAACGAGATCTACTCGGCCATCGTGAAGGGAAACATGGAGTTCAAGCCCGGGCTTCCGGAGTCCTTCAATGTGCTGATTAAGGAACTCAAGAGCCTGGCATTGAACGTTGAACTGATCAAGAAGGAAGGTCGCAGCGAGGAAGCCAAGCTGCGCCAGAATATTGATAATATTCCCTGATGAGTAAAGGGTTTTGCGGAACAGCGATCACGCGGCGGGTCAAGTTGAACGGCCCGTCTGCGACCCGGCGGCCAGGGCCGCCGCTATAGGGGAGTACCTATGCATCGAATGAGAAACGAACGTAGCGAAGTCAACATAATGGATTATTCCAAGATCCGGATCAGCCTGGCGTCACCGGAAACGATACGCGGCTGGTCCTCCGGCGAGGTCACCAAGCCGGAAACCATTAATTACCGTACTTTCAAGCCGGAACGGGATGGCCTGTTCTGTGCCAAAATTTTCGGTCCCACTCAGGATTTCCGTTGTCTCTGCGGAAAGTACAAGGGCCTGAAATACAAAGGCATCGTGTGTGAAAAATGCGGTGTTGAAGTTACCTTCTCTTCGGTGCGCCGGGAACGCATGGGACATATCGAGCTTAATTCCCGGGTAGCTCATATCTGGTTCTTCAAGGGCATTCCTTCGCGAATCGGCGTGATTCTCGAGATCAGCGCCAAGGAATTGGAACACATCATCTACTTCGAGAACTACATCGTCATCGATCCGGGGGACATCCCGGACCTGAAATTCAAGCAGATTCTCAGCGAAGATGAATACCACGACCTGGTTGACAAGTACGGTGAATCCGCTTTCAAGGCGGATATGGGAGCAGATGCCGTTCATGAACTGCTGCGACTCATCGATCTGGATCTGGAAGTCCGGGAATTGAAGTCCCGCCTCAAGGTGGAGCGTTCCATTCAGAAAAAGAAGAACCTGGCCCGCCGCCTGAAGATCATGGAGGACTTTTTCATTTCCGGCAATCGTCCCGAATGGATGGTCATGAACGTAATTCCCGTTCTGCCGCCGGACCTGAGACCCCTGGTGCGCCTGGACGGAGGCCGCTTCGCAAGCTCCGACCTGAATGACCTCTACCGCAGGGTGATCAACCGCAACAACCGGCTGAAACGTTTGCTCGACCTCAAGGCTCCCGAATTGATCATCAAGAACGAGAAGCGCATGCTCCAGGAAGCGGTGGATGCTCTCTTTGACAATCAGAAACGCAATAAAAGCTACATGAGTTCTCAGAAACGGCCCTTGAAATCCCTTTCCGACAGCCTGAAGGGGAAGCAGGGACGTTTCCGTCAGAATCTTCTGGGCAAGCGGGTCGACTATTCGGGCCGCTCGGTAATCGTTGTGGATCCCAAACTGCATCTCGATGAGTGTGGAATTCCCAAGAAGATGGCCCTGGAATTGTTTAAACCCTTTATCTACAATAAACTTGAAAAAAAGGGCATGGTGACCACCCTGCGGGTGGCCCGCTCCTGGGTGGAGGAAAACCGGGAAGAGATCTGGGACGCTCTGGCCGAGGTGATCAAGGAACATACGGTCATGCTGAACCGGGCACCGACTCTCCATCGCCTGGGTGTGCAGGCATTCAAACCCCGGCTGGTGGAGGGTAACGCCATCAATCTGCATCCATTGGTCTGCCCGGCATTCAACGCCGACTTCGACGGTGACCAGATGGCGGTCCACGTACCCCTCTCCCTGGAAGCCCAGGCGGAAGCGAAGCTGTTGATGCTGGCCACGAACAACATTCTTTCGCCGGCCAATGGGAAACCCCTGGCGGTGCCGACCCAGGATATGATTCTGGGTTTCTACTATCTTACCTTCAGTAAGCAGAACCTGAAGGGGGAGAGCATGATTTTCTCTTCCCGCAAGGACGTTCTGCATGCTCTGGAACACAAGCTGGTCGATATCAACGCCATGGTGCGACTGCGCTATTTCGGGGATTTGAAGAATCTGGATTCCTATATGCTGGATCCCCAGGACATCGCCAATTGTCCCCTGACCACCATTGAACGCAAGGATAACCAATTGCTGGTCACCACGCCGGGACGGGTTATTTTCAACGATCTCCTGCCCGAGGGTATTCCCTATATCAACGGCCTGTTGAAAAAGAAGGGCATCCGGAACCTGGTTCATTACATTTACCAGAATATGGGCTTTGAACCCACGGTAAAAACCCTCGACAGCCTTAAGGAGGCGGGTTTCGAATACGCCACCCGGGCCGGCTTCACCATCAGTATTTCCGACCTGGTGGTTCCTGAAGAAAAAACCAGTATCATTCAGCGTACGGAAAAGCAGCTGGACAAGATTGAAAAGATGTACTCTTCCGGTCTGATGACCGCTGGAGAACGTCACAACAATATTATCGACAAGTGGAGTAAAGCCACCGACGAGATCCGGGAGATCATGTTCGCCACCATGAAGCGTATGAGTTATGAAGGCGACAGTATCAACCCGATCTTCATGATGTCCGATTCCGGAGCCCGGGGCAGCAAGGACCAGCTCAAGCAATTGGCCGGAATGCGCGGCCTGATGGCAAAGCCGTCCGGTGAAATCCTGGAAACTCCCATTACCGCCAACTTCAAGGAAGGACTGCCGGTGCTGCAGTACTTCATTTCTACCCATGGCGCGCGCAAGGGACTGGCGGACACGGCGTTGAAAACCGCTGAAGCCGGATACCTCACCCGTAAGCTCGTGGACGCCGCCATCGAGGTAATCGTCAAGGAAGAGGATTGCGGTACCCTGGCCGGGCTCGAGGTTGCCGCCATTATTGAGAACGGCAAGGTGATCGAGCCCCTGCATGAACGTATTCTCGGGCGTATTTCCCAGCAGGATTTGGTGGATCCCGATGACCCCGAACGGATTATCGTATCCGCCGGTGAGGAAATCGATGAAAAGAAGGCCCGCCAGATTATCGAAGCCGGTATTCTGCGGGTGAAGATCCGCTCCGCACTTACCTGTGAAACCGAGGCCGGTGTCTGCCGCCAGTGTTACGGTCGCAACCTGTCCACCGGACGCCTGATCGAGTTGGGAGAGGCCGTCGGTATCGTGGCCGCCCAGTCGATCGGTGAACCCGGCACCCAGTTGACCATGCGTACCTTCCATATCGGTGGTGTCGCGTCGGGTGCCGAGGGTCAAACCAAGTTGCATTCCGGACACGAAGGCCTGGTCCGCTACAAGGATCTCTCGGTGGTCAAGGACAAAGATGGCGACATGATCGCCATGAACCGGATCGGCTCTCTGCAGATTGTTGATTCCAAGGGCCGGGAGCGGGCCATGTACCCGGTGATTTACGGTTCGAAGGTCCTGGTCAAAGACAACCAGAAAGTAGCCAAAGGCGACCTGCTCATGCAGTGGGATCCTTTCGCCAACGCCATCCTGACCAATGAGGAAGGCCTGGTTGAGTTCAAGGACCTGGAGGACAACATCTCCTTTGTCAACGACCGGGATGAAACCACGGGTAAGATTACGACCATTGTTATCGATATCAAGAACGAACGCCTGCGGGATGAACTGCAGCCCCAGATCGTTGTCCGCGACAAGAAAACCCACCGCATCAAGCGCCGTTTTTACCTGCCGGTCAACGCCCACCTGTCGGTGCGGGACGGTGACGAAGTAACCGCCGGAGATATCCTGGCCCGGATTCCTTCGGAATTCGCCAAGACCAAGGACATTACCGGTGGTCTGCCGCGGGTCACCGAATTGTTCGAAGCCCGCAAACCCAAGAATCCCGCCAAGATGGCCCAGATCGATGGTATCGTGGAATTCGGCAAGGTGCTCAAAGGCGCACGCAAAATCATCATTCGTCCCTTTGACGCCAACGTCAAGCCCGATGAACATACCATTCCCCGGGGCGCCTACATCACCGTGGGTGACGGCGACAAGATCAACGCCGGAACGCCCCTTATGGACGGTCCTCTCAACCCGGCGGACATTCTCGAGGTATTGGGTGAACAGAAACTGGCCGAATACCTGCTCAAGGAGATCCAGGACGTTTACCGGCTCCAGGGTGTGGAAATCAACGACAAGCACATTGAAATCATTATCCGCCAGATGATCAAGTGGCGCCGCATCGAAACCGTCGGCGACACCACCTTCATCCCCGACCAGATCGTGGAAAAATGGACCTTCGACCGGGAGAACAGCAAGGTTGAGGAAGAGGGCGGCATTCCCGCCAAGGCCAAGCCCGCGTTGCTGCCCATATCCCGGGCCGCCCTGGCGTACGACAGTTTCCTCTCCGCCGCGGCCTTCCAGGAAACCACCCGGGTGCTTACCGAAGCCGCCATCGCCGGCAAGGAAGACCACCTGCGGGGCATCAAGGAAAACGTCACCATGGGCCGCCTGATTCCCGCCGGTACCGGTTACCACCACTATCGCAACGTGGAGCTCGACGAAGTCGAGGACATTTTCCAGCACGCCAGGTAAGCCGACGGCCTGTCCCGTTCAGCGGGTCATTGTGTATGCCGGATCCGTCCGCGGAAAAATCCGTTCATCCAGAGGTGCCACTATCGGGGGTCAGTTCCGCCTGAATTTTCTGGAATCCCGATTGCTACCCTGTTGCAGGAGGGAAGCATGAAACCCACAGCAAAGCGGAGAATGTATCGGGGTGCCGCCGGTGCGGTTAAAATTATTCTGGCCGGCCTGGTGGTGATCGCTCTCGCCGGATGTACCGTGGTGCATACCGTGCCCGATACCGTGCCGGGACCCGGTGAATCGCTCTGGAACACCTATTTCATGCAGCAGCGCTTCTGGTCCCTGGCGGACAGTTTCGTAATTCGGGACGATACGGGGCGGGCGGTATTCCGGGTGGAGGGCAAACCCTTTTCCCTGGGGGATCGTCTGCGTTTCTACGACATGCAAGGGGTGGAACATCTGTATATCAAGCAGAGACTCTTCAGCCTCAGGCATCTTTTCCGAATCTACAAGGGGCGGCGACTGTATGCAAAAATGACCAAACGGTTGCGGGTATTCAATGACAAGTTCGTACTCGATGTTCCCGGTCCCCATGACTACGTGATCCGGGGCAATCTCACCAATTACCGGTACCGGATTTATCGGGACGGCCACAGGGTGGCGGAGATCGCCAAACGTATGCCCGCCTGGGGGGACCAATACCGGGTGCGTATCCTCGCTGGGGAAGATGACATTGTATTGCTGGCGGCCGCGGTGATCGTGGATATGGTCAGCCACCGCGGAGATCGACACCACCCCCTGGTTCACGTGCATTGAGTTTTGGAGTGGTTTTCGGATACTGCCGGGGTTACTTTGAGAAAATAATTTCCTCTTGATTCCCCGTATGGTCCGCGCGGAAGAAACGCCCCCGGTGGATCAGCAATCCCTCCGCCGGTTGGTCGTCCTCGGTGTTGACGGCGGTTCCGATTACCCGGCCGTCCATGTGGGTTGAAATATTGTCGAAGCGGGTGTGCCCGACCACAACACGCGACGCCCCGTAGAAAGACAGGACCCGGGAGAGTCCCCTGGTATCGACCGGGTCGTAGCCTTCGATCCCGAAATAGCCCCGGCTCCAGAAAACCCCGTTGCGATCGAATACAGCTTTGACCCGGGGATGGAAGGCGTGCACGACGCCGCTGGAATCCAGATGGCGGTGAACCGTCCGGTTGATCCGCTTGATGGAAAATGCAAGCTTCACCAGCTCCGGATGAATCCCGGCGTGCACGAACAGAATGTCATTGATGCGAATCACCGCGGGCCGGACACGCAGCCAGCGCCCGAGATAGGTGTCCGGACCGAACAGATCCGGGTAGGGAATCCGATAGAGCTTGCGGGCGATTTTTTGATACCGCTTGTTCACGTATCGTAAGTCCCCCCGCAGGGCCATCATTTCATGGTTCCCCAGCAGGACATGCACCCGGCCTCCGGCCCGGTGTGCCAGAGTCTGCAGGTGAATCATCAGCCACAGACATTCGGTCACCATGGGGCCCCGGTCAAAGATATCTCCCACCACAACCAAATGCCCTTTGCCGAAAGTCCATTGGTACCGGTTGTTCACGATGCGGTTGCCCACCAGAATCTCCCGTAATCTGAGGAATTGGCCGTGTACATCGCTGAGGGCGAAGATTTTTTCCTCTGTCTGGAAGACTTGTCCGCGCCGGAATCCGGGTGTGGAAGGGGGCAGAGAAACCGTTAGCCCGGAAACACCGGGAACATGGAGCCGGATCCGGGCCTTGGCCGCATACCGACGGGTTTCGACTTCTCCATTGATCAGGGAAGATACGATCCTCTGATTGTTGATGACAAACACGTAGGGTCCGTCGGTTTCCTCCGCCTTACCGGTGTCAGGATTGTGATCCGCGGCAATAGCGGATGAAAGAAAAGCAGAGAGAAGTATCAGGATCGCCAGGGTCGGTTTGCGGGTGATTTTTTTCATGGTTGCTTCCCAATGAATTTGTGAATCCATATACAGACTACCATGATTCCTCAGCAAATCCAATCGGTTGCCGGGCGGCTTGCACTAGGTCATGATCAGGGACATGGCCTCCTGGCGGGTGGCGGCGTTCTTGAACACCCCGCGCACCGCCGAGGTGATGGTCTTGGAACCCGGCTTCTTGGCGCCCCGCATGGTCATGCACAGATGCTCCGCTTCGATCACCACCATGACTCCCATGGGTTCCAGGGCGTCCACCAGGCAATCGGCGATCTGCTTGGTCAGGCGCTCCTGGATCTGCAGGCGGCGGGCCAGGGTGTCGACCAGGCAGGCGATTGTGTTGAGGCCCATGATCCGGCCTTTATCGGGGATATAAACAACGCTGGCGGTTCCGGCGAAGGGCAGCAGGTGGTGTTCGCACATGGAGTGAATGGGAATGCTTTTGAGCATGACCATTTCATTGTGTTTTTCTTCGCTGAGGAGCTTGGAATAGCCGGCCGGATCCTGGTGAGTCCCGGCGAGGACTTCGGCGAACATCTCCGCCACCCGGCGGGGAGTCTGTTTCAGGCGCAGGGAATCGGGATCTTCGCCTATGCCTTGCAGGATCAGTCGCACCCCCTTGCTGATCAGGCCGGGGTCCATGGCGGTAGGTTTCATGACAACTCCTGAATACGGAAGGGCCGCATGCCAGTTTTATACTCCAGTACCGGGGCCGGCGTCAAGCGTTGTGTCCCCGGGCTCGTTGACAGTTTCCGGGGATTTAACGTAAGATGAAGCCGTTGGAAATACTTGAGTCTGTTCCCCGGACGATTTCCGGGGACCTGGAGGCGCGGAAGTGAGAATCCTTCGTTTTGTGGTTGTGGCGTTATGCATATTTTCCCTGGGATTGGGCGCTGTTGAAGTAAAGAAGCTTACTTTTCAGCAGGCCATGGTCGCATACGGTCGGGGTTTGCTCAAACCCCTGCCCCGGGTGACTTCCTGGCTGGATAATGAAACCTGGCTGGAAATGCGGGGCATGAAAGTCCTGGCGGTGAATGCTCGAAATGGTTCGTCCCGGGTGTTTTTCGACGCAAAGGATCACCCGGAGTTGACCAAGCAAGGCCTGTCCCTGATGGCCGCCGTGGACTTCTCGAAAGATCACGACAGCGCCTGTTTCCTGGATGAGGATAAGCTGGTTGTCTACCGGTTCTCCAGCGGTAAAATGCTCTTTCCAGAAGTTGGAAAAGGAGTCCTGACTCCCCGGTTGTCGCCGGATGGCCGCAAGGTTGCCTATACCCGGGAAAACGATCTCTACGTACATGACCTGGAGTCCGGCGAAACCCGCCGCCTCACCAAGGACGGCAGTGATGTCATCCTGAACGGGTACGCTTCATGGGTGTATTACGAAGAGATCCTTGGCCGCCGCAGTCAATATTGCGCGTTCTGGTGGGGCCCCCGGTCACGGCGGGTGGCTTTTCTGCGGTTTGATCAGTCCAAGGTCCCGGTATTCAACATGACCCGCTCGGAAGGGGTATACC
>Ga0272442_10003963_pt1 | contig 20445 bp, 7 predicted proteins | sample SSMForm2O_FD_200262 | JGI IMG/M metagenome (GOLD analysis project Ga0272442, IMG submission 200262) | Marine sediment archaeal communities from Little Sippewissett salt marsh, Falmouth, MA, United States - SSM-Form-2O | ecosystem: Environmental > Aquatic > Marine > Wetlands > Sediment ... | reverse complement strand
CACGCGGCCATTTCTCACTCCCGCCGGCCCTTCGACAGGCTCAGGGCCATTCGACGCGGCTCCTGGCCGGAGGCCATGAGCAAGCCGTGGTGCGACCGAGGTCGCGCCACGGCGCGTCGAATGGCTCCCCGGTGAGGACTCGAACCTCAAACCTAGTGGTTAACAGCCACTCGCTCTACCGATTGAGCTACCGGGGATCGGCACTCAGATGCTATATAGATAGCATGAAGGCCGTTCCATGTCAAGCGGGGGAACCGCACGCCGGGTACTCCCCTGGGAGCTTCGCCGAACCCGCCGCGTCCTCCCCCCTGCCGGGACGACTGGATACGTGCACGAGCGCTCTGGCGGACATGTCTGGAGCCCCGCCAAACGGGGCTCCTGCGCGTCGAATGGCTCCCCGGTGAGGACTCGAATCCGCCGTACGGCGGATTAACACCCACTCGCTCTACCGATTGAGCTACCGGGGATCCCTGCTCAGATGCTATACAGATAGCATGAGGGCCGCCCTTGTCAAGCGGGGGAGCCGCTCGCCCTCCGCCCCGTCTCCGGCCCCCCCGGCCCTTGGACTCTTCACGTCTGCGAGGGCGACCGGTCACTTGACGTGGTCGGCGAGTACATGGATAATACTGGCTTGGACTTCCGGCACGGCCCGGCAGAACTTGCGCTGATATGCTCGCAGGGAAGGAGGATCGCATTCTGTGTCAGGCCAGGAGGAGCGGCAGAAGCCGGGTAGTGGTACTATGACGGGAACTCAAGCGGGCCAACATCCCTGAGCGAGCACATGCGCATGAAACTGTGTCTGGTCAACCCCTCCAACCCGCTCGTCAGCATCACGAGAATCAAGGAGAGCCGCTGGAACCGCTACCGCGTGTGGAAGCCGCTCGGCCTCATGGTCCTGGCGGGCATGACCCCGCCGGAGTGGGACGTGCGGATCGTGGACGAGAACCTCGGCGCGCCAGACTATGCGGCCATGCCGCGGCCGGACCTGGTGGGCATCACGGCGTTCACTTCGCAGGCGAACCGAGCCTATGAGGTGGCCGCGCACTTCCGGCAGCAGGGCGTGCCCGTGGTCATGGGCGGCATCCATGCGACCATGTGCCTCGACGAGGCCATGGAGCACGCGGACGCGGTGGTCACAGGAGAGGCCGAGGGCGTCTGGGCGGAGGTGCTCGAGGACGCCCGCCATGGCCGCCTCAAGCGCCGGTATGACGGAGGGCTGGCCGACATAAACAACGTTCCATCCGCCCGTCATAGTCTGCTGCCTTCGGGATATGCGTTCGGAGCCATCCAGACCACGCGCGGCTGCCCACTGAACTGTAGCTTCTGTAGCGTGACCGCGTTCAACGGGGCACGCTACCGCCAGCGCCCCATTCCAGATGTCATTCGGGAATTCCAGGCGATCCACGAGAAGCATGTCCTGGTGGTCGATGACAACCTCATCGGCATAAGTCCCAGCCACATCGCCCGGGCCAAGGATCTGTTCCGCGCCATGGCGCAGGCGGACCTTGGGAAGGAATGGATCGCCCAGGCCACGATCAACTTCGCCGATGACGAGGAGCTTCTGACGCTGGCTGCGAAGGCCGGGTGCCGAGGGGTCTTCATCGGCTTCGAGTCGCCCACGCCGGAAGGGCTGGCGGAAATCGGCAAGAAGTTCAACATCCTGAAGGGCCGGGACTTTCGCGCTTCCGTGCGGCGCATACAGCGGCACGGGATTCTGGTCGTGGGCTCGTTCATCATCGGTCTGGACGTAGACAAGCCAGGCATCGGCAGGGGCATCGCGGCGGTAGCGAGCCAATACGGCCTGGACAACCTCAACGTACTGTTTCTGACTCCCTTGCCCGGCACGCGCCTGTGGGACGAGATGAAATCGGCAGATCGTGTTGCGCTCACTAGTTTCCCGGACGACTGGAGATACTACACGCTGACCTTCCCCGTGGCCCGTTACAAGCACCTGTCGCTGGAGGACATCATAGAGGAGATGCTCTCCTGCGATCGATCCTTCTATTCCGTGCCGCGCATCATCAAACGGGTGTTGAGCAGCGTGTGGGGACGCCGCCAGCCGCTGATCAGTCTGGTGGGGAACTTCTCCTACCGCAACAACCTCAGGATGAGCAGTGCCGCCTACTCGGACTTCACACGTTACTGCAACAACGCGGCAGGCCGTCCATCATAGGATGTGAGGCGCCCTGCCCCACGCGGTCTCCCGCCAGTCTGTAGACGCCGGCTCGGCTCTGCGCCAACCGTCACTCCTTCTCAATCAGGCGGAGCCAGCGGAACTCGCCGTAGCCGTCGTGAGAGACCGACAGGGTCGCAGGGGCGGCGACCACGACATCGGTCTCGACGGATTCGGCTTTCTTCACCAGGACCAGCGGCAACGGCTTCGCCAGTCCCTCGACCCGCAGCACGGCGTCCTGCTTGTGGGCGCGGAAGCCGATGGCCAGGCGGTAGGCTCCCGGCGCCACGCGAACCCGGAACTGGATGCCGCCGCGCGTGCGGCAGCCGTCGCCGTCGAGCTTCGAGCGGACCCAGCGACGGTCCTCGTCGCCCATGGCGGGCGTGTTGAAGCCGTAGCCCCGTGCCTCGTCCCACACGTCGGCCGCCTTCACCGGGAGGTAGGGGAACTTGATGCCCTCGAGCAACTGGTCGCCCACGCGGCCGGCGCCGCCGAAGTCGTAGAGGTGCTTGCGGCGCTCGACGGCGCGTGCGCGGCGCTTCTTGAGCTCGAGCTGGGCCGCGTCGTAGGCCTTGAGCAGCGACTTCCAGGCGGGGCTGGCGTCCATCTTGCGGATGTAGAGCGGGAAGGGCGTGAGGGCCAGGTCGGCCGTGTGCTTGACGACGGACCGGGCGCCGAACGCGTCGGTGACTTCGCAAGGCCCGAGGTCGATGCCCAGCCGTGCAGTGTCCTCCACCGCCCAGGCGGTGAGCAGCGGCTTGCCGCCGTCGTCCCATTTGAGGAGCCACACGCTTTCGTTCGCGTGGGGCAGGCGGGCCGCCCCGCCCTGGACGTTGCGGAACTGCCGCACCAGGGTGCCGAACGTGAACCACGAGGGCTTCTCGGTGAAGTCGTTGTTGAGCACGCCCGAGCAGGCGTGCATCGAGGGGGTGGAGCCCGATTCGCGGTAGACGAGCACCTTGTCGACTCCGAAGCCGAGGCAGAGCATCACCACGCGGGGGAGCCGGGCCGCCTGGAGGGTGGGGTTCGTGCCGAACGGGCCGGCCGAGTCGTAGCCTGTCTCGGTGATCCAGATCGGCATTTTCGGCGCGTGGCGGTCGCGCCAGGCGGTAAGCTCCTCGAGGTCCTGCACGAACGTGGTGTTCCCTGCCAGCCGGGCGTTGCCGTCGGCGGTGGACGTCTCCGGTGCATTGCGGCCGGAGTAGTAGTGCACGTTGATCAGCTCGACGAGATCGAGCGCGCGCTTGCCGTCGGGGTAGGTGTAGGTGCGCAGGCGGTCGACGATCTCGGCCTGCATGCCGGCATAGCCGGCGCTGGTGACGATGGCGGTGGGGTCTGCCTTCTTGATCGCCTCGGCGCCGTAGCGCATCATCTTGTAGTACTCGTCGAGCGGCGCCGACCACCCGCCCCAGGCGGCCGTGGGCTTGGGGTTGAGGTTCGGCTCGTTCCACATCTCGTAGGTGTGCACGAGGCCGAGGGCGGACTTCTTGTCGTTGCTCAGCAGCGCCTCGGCGGGATGGCGGGTGTTGCCGTAGCGGGCCGCCACCTGGAAGCAGAACTCGCCGAACAGTGCGAGGTCCTTCGGCGGGAACGTGAGCACGCGCCCCTCTTTCGTGCCCGGCGGCGCGCTGGACGCCCACTTGGGCGTGAGGAACATGTAGCTCAGGATATTCAGGCCATTCTCCCGGTAGCCCCGGAAGATCTCGTCGGGCTTGAGATGCCAGGGCGCCACGGACCCGTCGAAGCCGTACTTGTGGGGCTCGGGCGACACGAAGGGCCACTTCATGTTCTCGAAGCGCACCCAGCCGATGCCCAATTCGCGGAGCTTTGGCGCCAAGGGGCCGTGTGCGGTGTTCAGCCCGAAGCGGGAATCGGGCGTCACGAGCGTGGGGTCCGGGGCGAGGGCCGTGAAGGCGTGGCGGCAGGACATGGCCCGGCGGCCCGCCCAGGTGGCCTCGACGCCCAGGAAGCACGCCCCGCCATCGAGCTTCGCACGCAGGGGGAGGCTCACCAGGCGGAACGAGCGGGCAGGAACGGTTGCCTTCAGGGTGCCCTCGTCCAGGGGCGGCCCCACGCGGGGCAGTGCGACCGTCTCGTCGGCCACGCCATCGTAGAGCCCCAGTTCGCAGGGGAACCGGATCGCGTGGACCTTCTTGTCCGGGCCGCCCGTGTGGTAGCGGAAGCGGATGGCCCGAGCCTCGAAGGGCGCCTGGAGCGGGTAGTCCTTCCAGCCCCATTTCTTGTGGTGGTCGACGCTCTGGAGGCCATTGACCGGTGCGAATGTCGTGCCGTCGCGCGAGGCCGCCACGTCCACGAACCACGTGTGATTCGCGTCGCCCGACAGCCAGGTCATCTTTGTGATCCGCCGCGGCTTGTCCAGCTCCACATACTGGAACGCCTCGGTGAAATGGTTCGTCTTGTAGGCCGTGCCGGTGTCGGTCCATCGCCGGCCGTCGGTCAGCGATCCCTGCTCGATCGTCTCCCCGTCGGCCACCGTCCAGCTCTTGAGGCCCGGCGCGTGGTTCGAGCCATACACGGGATCGGGCAGCGGCGCCGAGTAGAGCGACGAGTCGCGCTGGAGCGAGTAGGCCAGGCCCACCGCGATCGCCTTGTCCGTGGTGTTGGCCATCAGGACGCTGGCCGGGAGCGGCCCGCCCGGCTCCACGATGTTCGGGGCGAGCGTTGCGACCGTCAGGTCGGCTGTGGCGCCGAGGCCCTCCCGATCCACCAGGGCCACCATCCCGTCCACGATCATCCGCGTTGGGCCGGCGGCCTTGGCAAACCACACCACGTGCTGGCTCTTGAGCGGCTGATCGATCGAGCCGTTCTTGTCCTTCTGAGGATACGCCTGCTGCACGTGGTCCCCCGCCGTCGCGAACTCAATCCACTTCCAGCCGCGCCAGTCGGCCGGGACGAGCATCCACAGCGCCTCGCCCTGGGCATCGTAGACCTGGATGCCGAGCTTCTCGATGTTCGCCTTCCCGTCCAGGCAGACCCAGAGGCCGAGCGCGTCGGTCTGGCCGGGCAGTTGGCCGTGGACGGAGAAATCGCCCTTGGCGCCGGCGATCTCCGCGTCCCCCCCAAAGACGAGGGCACCCTGACCGACCTTGGGCTGCACCCCTGCGGCGGTCGTGACCAGCGGACTCTTGATCCGCCACCCGTCGCGACCGATGGCGTCGCCCGACTCCATCGGGCCGATGAGGACCCGCTGAAGGTCCTTCTCGTTCTTGCCCACGAGGCTTCCGGCCGGCCCGACCGAATCCTGTGCCCCAACGAGCGAACCGACCGTCAGCGCCCACAGCGCTGCAACCCAAACCGAGCTCAACCGCGTCCCTGTTGCCACGGCCTGTGGTGCTCCGCAAACTGCGACTCTGGCAGGTATCCGACACCGCTGGGCGAGGTGTGCCGACACGTTTTCGGCTTCCGGTCCCTCGCCGGCGTGGAGTCCATTGTATCAGACGGCGCAGGAGAATCTATCGAGTCAAGGTGCAGAACCCAGACGAGTATTCGGACACTACGGGGACGGGGTTCCTTTGTCGCCGTTGGGGCTCTTCGGCGTGTTCCCATCGTCCTTTGGCTTGCCGTCGGGGGCCTGGGGCTTGTCCTTATCCTTGTCGTCCTTGCCCTTGATGAGGCTGCCGACGCCTTTGGTGACCGACCCGACCCCCTTGGTGACGCCCTCGGTGCCGACCGTGAGGGCCTTCTTGGCGGCAGCTTTGACGAGGTCGGCGATGGCATCCTTCATGTAGCCAGCGATGGCGACAGGGTTGAGCGCGCGACCCACAACGGGGATGCGGAGCCGCTCGTTCTTGAGCAGGCCGAAGAGCTCGGTCTTGCCGCCGAGCATGCCGGGGGTGATGGGCAGCTCGACGTACATGTCGAGGGTCTTGTCGAGCCCGATGGAGCCGCCGACGGCGAGCCGCAGTTCGCCGACACCGATGCTGATGGGGCTGTGGTGGATGCGGCCTTCCTTGAGGGCGAAGCCGATCTTCTGGTCGGGCAGGGCGAACTTCTCCGGCGTGAGCTTCGCCACGTCGAGGATGGGCTGAAGGAAGGGGATCTTGCGCAGGCCCACGGCGTGGAGCTTGAGGTCGAGCTCGATGGTCGCGGTCTCGAGCGGCTTGTCGCCGAGCTCGAGGCGGAACTTGCGCGCGATGACGCCGATCTCGCCCGCTGCCACCGGCGCGCCCTTGAAGAGCGGCGAGACGGGGCCGAGGAGCCGCTGAGCGACCGCATCGCTGAGCGCAACGTCGGCCAGCACCACTGTGTCGTCGGGCAGGGTGAGCACCGGGATCTCGCCCGAGACGTCGAGGGTGGCGGGAACGGCGAGCTTCCCGCCCTCGAACCCGGACGTGACGTTGACGACCGCCTTGCCCTTCCCTGCGTCGAGGGGGACCTTGAGGGCAGTGAGGTTGAGCCCGGCGATCTTCACCTTCTCGACCTCCACGCCGGCGCTCGCCAGGGTCTCACGCACGATGTCGCGCCAGTCCTTGCCGGCAAGGGAGGTGTCGAGCTTGAAGCCCTTGCTCTGACTGCCGGCCATCTCGATCTCCTGGTCGCTGAAGGCAGCCACGAGGGGACCGATGCGGTCGAAGTGCAGGTCGAGCGTGCCCTCGGCCTGGAGCTTCCTGCTGCTCGTCAGATCGCGGGCGGACGCCGTGGCGTCGAGGCCGGCGAAGGGCGAGGCCAGCTTGAGGGTCGAGAGGGTAACCGCGTCGTACTTGGCCGCGAGGGCCGCAACCGTCTCGAGCACCACCTTCTCGCCGTCCGCCACGGGCTTGCCGTCGGCGACCACCTTCAGGGCGTTCAGCTCGACGTTCAGGCTGGCTTTGTGCTCGTCCTTGCCGCCCTGGATTTGTGCGGCGAGGGATGCTTGGGTGGCGATCGAGGTGTCCTTGGGCAGTTCCACGAAGTCCTTGAGCGCCGCGAGGGCCTTGGCCACGTCCACCTGCGCCCGCAGTTCGCCGACGACGCCTTCGGGCGCGGTCGTCCAGTTCGCTGCATCGAGGGTGGGCACTTCGAGCTTGCCGAAGGGGAGCTGGCAGACAAGGTCGCGGAGCTTCGCGGCGGAGCTTTCGGGCTCGGCCTCGGCGCGAGCGGTGATGCGGATCTCGTCCTGCCGCAGGTGCTTGTCGCCCTGCTGGAAGTCGAGCCCCTTAACCGATATGTCGAGGGTGTCGGCGCGGACGATGCCGTCGGCGAGCGAGAGCGCGCAGTCGAAGCTGGCGCGTCCCTTCACGCCCAGGGCGGGGTCGAGCTCGGCGAGGCTGCGGCCGACGGCGAGGCCCTCGGCGAGGTCAGTGCTGACGCTGAGCTTGCCGCCCTCGAGCGTGACGGGGAGCGGCTTGCCCGTCTCGGGTTTGAGGCTGGCCGCCGTGAGGTGCGCGTTGGCTACGGGCGAGGCCACCTCGACGCTGAGGTCGCGGAGCTGGTCGAGTGCATTTTCGGCTGTGAGTTGCGCCAGGCCCCCGAGATCGAGCGTCAGCTCCTTGACGGCTACCGGCTTCGGACCGATGCCGCCGACCTCGAGGTCGTCCAGGCGGATCGCGACGGTCGCTTTCTTCTGTTGCGCCTGGGGCGTGGTCACCTTGAGCGCAAGGGTGGCCTTGCCGCGGAGAGTCTTGCCGCCGAGGTCCACGAGCTGGGCGACTTCGGCAACGGCGGAGGCGAGGTCGCTGGCCAGCTCCACGTCCAGTTGGTCCACGCTGGCGCTGCCCTTGGCCGTGAGGAGCGAGGAGGTCAGCTCGAAGGTGTCGATGCGCGGCCCCGTGTCGGGCAGGAGTGCAACGGCCGTCAGCACGACGGGCTGGGCGAGGCGGATGCGCTTGTCCTGTCTCTTCGCGGCGAGGTTCTCCAGGCGCACGGTGGTCTGCACGCCCGGGGCGCCGGCCTTCGCAACGAGTTCGGTCGTGAGGTCGAGCGTGCCGCTATCGATGGTGAGGCCCTGCGGCAACTGGATCGTGTGCGGGAGTTGCGCATGGACGGCCGCCAGGTCCACCTTCGTGCGGGTCGTGAGGGTGCCGGCGGGGAACGTGCCGGGCTCCGGCATGGCGAGCTCGCCCTGTGCGGCAATGGATGCAAGCGGCGAGCCGAGATCGAGCTTGCCGACGGTGATCTTCCCGCCGGCCAGGCCGACGTCGAAGCCCAGGCTGAGCCGTGCGAGCGACGGCGTGTCGTCGCCGAGCGGGCCGCCCGAGACGCTCACCTCCGTCGCCGCAACGTCGCCCGATGCCTTCACCGAGCGCGTCCCTTCAAGCTGGGCCTTCAGCGTCGCGCCCACCTTTCCTGCGAAGTGGACGGGCACGTTGAACTGCCTGGCGAGGCGGGCCACGGGGGCGAGATCCACGGGGTCCATCTCCACCGTCAGGTCGGCTCGAAGGGCCTCGGGGTCGGGAAGGCCCTCCTTCATCACCGTGGCGCTGCCCTTGGCGCACAGCCTGGCGCGCTCCTCCCCGATCAGGGCGCCGAGGGTCAGACCGATAGGCTTGTTAATGCCCTCGATGTTCGCCTCGACGTCGAGCTCGCGGATGGCGAGCGGCTTGGGGTCCTCGGCCATCGTGACGACGATCTCACCCCCCTTGACCCGCAGCGTGCCGAAGACGTCGAAGCCGAGGGGCTCCGGCTCCTCGGCCTCGGGCGGCGCCTCCTCGCTGGGCCTGGCGATCTTCGCCAGGTTCAGGCTGCCATCGGGGTAGAAGACAACGTGCACCTTCGGCCCGTTGATCTCGATCGTGCCCAACTCCTTGCGGGAGCCGGCCAGGGCAGGCACGCTGGCGGGGACGACGATGCTGTCGGCCTCGATGGCCGGCTGGCCGTCCGCATCGAGCACCCGCAGCCCGTCCAGCCGCACCCCCGAGAACCAGCCCAGCGACCACGACTCGACCTCGACCTTCCCGTCGAGCTGCTCGTTGACCTTCCCGAGCGCGAACCGCCGGGCCGGCCCGAGCGACGCCAGGGTGGGTGCCAGGGCGACGAGCACCGCCAGGACGACCAGGGCGCCCAGGAGCACCCACGGCCAGCGGCGGCGTTTCTTCGCGCGGGGCTTCTCGCTCTGTCCTTCGGCGCTCGCAGGGGCGTCGCTGGTTGGCGTGGACGCATCCATGTCCGAACTCCTCAGTGTGGACGGACGCCGCCCGCGGCGGAGCCACGGCATGGAGCGCCCGCCTCGTCAGACGGAGTGCCAGGGAGAATGCATACTCGCAGGGGGATCGCGGTGGCGATGCTGATCTTCGGTGCCGAGTCCACGCCAGGAGCCGCGATTCGCGTCGTGGTTGTGCTTCGCGCTGCCCGGTCGGAGCCCCACGCCAGTGCACTACTCCCTGTATTATACCAGCCCGATGGTTTCAGATAGAGTCCAATCATCTCGAGGAGTTCCGCCTCTGGGGCTCGCGTCACGTCACCTCAGCGGAGGGGCGTGGCGGCCACCTTCGGGTTGACTCCGCGCCCACCCGGGGCTATGGTGTGGGGCGAAGCAAGAGGGCAGTGTGCGCAACGGGCAGGCTACGCTGACGCATCCACGAATCGAGGCTCAAGATGCTCAAAGTCCTGGTGTGGGTGGTGTGCGTGGGGGCGGCCGGGCACGCAGCGGCCGCGAGCGCCGCGGGAGCCAGGTCGAAGACGCCGCGCCCCCTGTTTGAGGAATCGTTCGACGACGCGAATCTCGGCCAACGGAACTGGTACGACGGGCGACGGTTCCGCATCGTGGGAGACGCGCGGGCGGGCAAGGGGTGCATCGAGTACGAGTGGGTCGACGGCCAGGCCAAGGTGCAGGGCTCGTCGGGCGTCCGCCGGCTCTTCGAGCCGACCGACGAGGTCGCCATCCGCTTCTACCTCAAGCTCTCCAAGGGCTGGGGCTGGAGCGGACGGAACTACCACCCGCATCTCACCCACTTCCTGACGACCGAGAACTCGAAGTGGCACGGCCCCGCGGCAAGCCACCTCACGCTCTACATCGAGCCGGTGAACGGCAAGCTGCGTCTCGCCGCCCAGGACATCCAGAACGCGAAGACGCCCCACGGCCTGACGCAGGGGCCGCTGCGGGGCGGCTACAACGGGAAGTTCTACGACAGCGCCGGCGTGCTCTTCAACGACGGCCGCTGGCACTGCGTGGAGGCCTACTTCAAGCTCAACACCCTCGACCTCGCGAACGGCCGAGCGAACCGCGACGGCATCGTCCGCGGCTGGTTCGACGGCAAGCTCGTCATCGACCACGCGGACGTGATCCTGCGCTCGCCCGATTTCCCGAAGATGAGGTTCAACCACTTCCTGATGGCGCCCTACTTCGGGCCTGGGCTCCTGCCCCACGCGCAGAAGCTGTGGATCGACGAACTGGCCGTGGGCACCCGGCGCATCGGCCCTTTGCCCGAGGGGCAGTGAGCAGGCTCGAGTCCTCACCGGGGAGCTATGCGATTCCGGCCCCAAGCCGGCCCGCGCCTGGTGAGACATGCGGGCTGGGCTTCACGCCTCTCGTGCCTGGCGCCACACTTCATGGCCTACTCGAAGAGCAGCAGGCCAAAGTATGTGGGGTTGTTGAACCCCGCAAAGCTGGGGCTCCAACTGCTCCACTCTCCCCTGCCGTGTGCCGCAGCGGGCTCCGGGTTGTCGCGGCAGAAGTTGCCCCGCCGCAGCTCCCCGGCCGCGGGCCTGCCGCCCAGGTCCTTCCACGGGATGGCCATCTCCAGCGTCCAGGTGTTGCGGTCCTTGTCCTGCGAAGCGGCGACTTGCGGCGCCCCGTTCCAGGTGGCGTCGGCGGCGAAGGCGTCGTAGAACGTCCCGAGGCTGTTGGTGATGAAATGGTAGAACTCGCCAGGCTCGCCGCCGCCTCGCTGGATCAGGAACTCCACGGCATCGTCCTGCCACACCGATGAGTCTCGTCTCCGATAGCGCTGGAGCACATGCTGCATCGACGCCTCGACGCACACGCATGCGAGGTAGAGGCACTCATCGCCGTATCCGAGGCGCACCGTCGTGGCATACTGCGCTGGCCCTTTTCCGCTGAGGAGCTGGAAGGGGGCCAGCTTTGCGGCCTTCTTCCATTCAGCCGCTCCCACGGTGCCGTCGATCCTGGGCGCTGCGTCCATCCGCGGCACGACGGTCGTGCTTTGGACGTAGCGGAGCACTCGCCCCTTGAGCTCTGGCCACGCGGGCGCCATCGCGTCGGGCTTCCCGGCGCCGCGTGCCTGCTGCTCCAGGGCCTCGAGGCGCGTGTTCACCGCGGCCCGCAGTTCCGCGCCGGAGCAGCCGGCGAGGCTCTTCCTCCCCGCCTTCTCCGCCTCGGCCAGCACGGTCGCGACCCGCGCGCCCAGCTCAGCGTAGTAGGGTTCCATGCTGCGGAACCGCCACGCCGGCGTGCCGCGGTGAAGGCCGTAGTCGTTGCCGCTCAGATGGGCCGCGCCGTGTCGGCTGAGGGCGAGCGTGAGGTGGTGCATCGCGTTGACGTTGTGGACGATCTCGGCGAGCGCCAGGCCGTCGAGGTCGCGGCCCACCTCCAGGCGGTCGTGGAGGGTCTCGCGTTCCACGTAGTACCGCACGACGTCGAAGCAGTTCCGGAAGAGCTCGACCCGCCTCTTCTCGGTGTCGTCCTTCGCCAGGCGCGCGGCCTGCTGGAGGTGCTTGCCGCAGGCCACGAGATCCGCCAGGGGATAGACCTTGAGTTGCGCCCGGTCCTTGCGCAGATAGGTGTGGATGAACGGCTCGCGCTTGCGGAGAGGCTGGCTCACCCAGCAGTCCTCGAGCTTGCTGAAGTACTGCCGCATGGGCTCGGCGGCCTGGCCGAAGAACCGGTCGCAGAAGTCGTCGAGCAGGGCGTCCGGGTCGGCCTCCACGTCCCACAGGAGCCTGCACGTGATGTAGAGTTTCGGCCCTTCGAGCCCCCAGTTGGGATAGGCCTCCGCGTAGAAGCCCCTGACGCCGAGGTCGTAGCCGTCCTTGAGGACCGCCTTCATCGTGTGCGGGTAGTACCGGGGGACCTCGTACCCGGATCCGAAGTACCATTCGTAGAGGCCAAGGCACTTGCACTTGCGTGCCCACGACGCCAGATACTCCTTCTCCTTGCGGCGAAAGTCGGGGTCGAACAGATACCGGGAGCGGTCGCTGGGGATGTAGCCCACGAAGTTCCTGTGGAGGTCGAACGGCGGCGGCGTCATGGTGCCTGCGGTGTAGATGAGCCCGCCCAGCTTGCGGTCGGGGTGGGTCTTCGCGACCTCCTCGCACACCTTGTTGGCGAAGGCGAAGTAGAGGGGCGAGTAGTCGCGCTTGCCGTGGGCGGCGTAGCGGACGCCGCCGTTGAGCTTCAGGCACGCCTCGCATTCGCAGTAGCCGTAGTTGTCGTTCACGCCGATGCTGAAGGAGCGGTTGCCTGGGAACTTATCGAAGAAGGCTCGTGCCGCCTGCGCGCAGAGCCGCACCACGCCGGGGTTGCTCATGCACGGCTGCCAGTCGGCCCGCCCGCCGGGCCTGGGGATGAGGCGCTTGCCGCCCACCCAAGGGAAGTAGTCCGGGTGCTCCTTGGCATAGGCGGCCGGCTTCACGATCGCGTTGAGGTTGTGGTGGAACTCGTAGCGCTCCCGCAGTCGGTTCCGTCGCATCCACGTGTACGCCTCGCGGAACCACTGGCCATCGGTCTTGCTCCGGTAGAAGATGCCGCTCATCATGCGGGACAGATAGGAGGGCTCCTCCACCACGTCGAGGGCCCCGACCACGACGTCCTGGGCCTTCGGCACGACCTCTCCCAGCGGCCCGGGCATGAACCACCGGACCCCACACACGCGCTCGAGGAAGGCATACACCGCCATCTCCGTGCCCCAGTCGTCCACGCCCACCAGGACGACCTGGCTGCCGACGCGCCGGAGGACGAAGGCATCCGGGTCGTACTTCTCGAACGGGATCTTGAGGCCCGCGGCGAACGCGGTCAGGCCGACGTGGATGGCGGGGGCCTCGCCGTCCGATGGCGTCGTCTGAATCGGCAGCTCCGCGCCGGACACTCGCGCAATGTAGGATTGCAGGGTCTGAGCCACCTGTGCGATCGGGAGCGGGCGCTTACCAGGAAAGGTCATCTCATCGCGCAGCTCGCAGCGCTCCGCGATCGTGCCCTGGATCACGATCACAGCTTGCGGCTTGCCACCCTTGACGAGCGACAGGGGCTGTGCGGCAGCGGCCCAGCCGCTCCGCCCGAGCGCCACCGCCACGACCAGCGCGCCCAGCACATAGAGACCTCTGCACAAGCGCCCCACACCCCTGCTGCCTCGAAGGCGTTGCGGGGCGCGAGCCTGAAGCTCGGGAGCCGGACCTCGAGACTCGAAACAACCGCCCAATCCGGATCCCCGAAGCTGCGAACGAAGAGGCCCGCGGGCTCCATCCTGCCTGCTCGGGGCCTGGGCTCCTCTTGGGCTCGTCTCGGATTCCTGAAGGGACTTCATCATTCGGCCCTCCCTGGCAACACAGCTCGCGGCCGCCCCCTCGAGCGGCGGGCGCCTGCTCGGCCTCCGGAGTGTGTGCCAGCTCTCTGGGGCATCTCAACCTCCAGGGGCGCCGCCCCTTGCATCATGCCCACTTCCTCCAGGAGTCTGACGGACGGGACAGCATGCAGCAGGACCGGCTGCGCCCACTGCACGCGACACGCAGACCTGCACTCGGTCGCTCCACAGCTCAGCACGCGGACTGTACACCCGAGCATCGGGGCGGGTCAAGTCCGCCTCGGCGTGGTGCTGGGGTCCGCCTGGCATAGGACGTAGCGTGTTGAGTTCCTGGGCCTCGGGACGCACGGAACCTGGAGCCACGCCCACCTCTTGGGAATACATTGCGTTTATCCCCGAACGTGTGGTCCCCGACAGATGTCGATGATGGCGTCGATGTCGTGTCTCGCCGCGTCCCGCCAGGAATGGAGACGCGGCTGCTCGCCCCGATGCATGAAGCTCGTGTAGAGCTCCGAGACCACAAAGCGCCCGAACACGGCCTTGACCAGCGTCGTCTTGCCGGACCGCCGCGGTCCGGTGACAGGGGTGCCAGGGTACCGCGCTGCGCCCTCCTTCAGTCTACGGGCCAGCGTTCGCTCGATCATGCATCGCCCTTCTTGGACAATTGAACATCTGATGTTCAATCTGCATGGCAGACGGAGCTTCTTCAGAGCCGGGGCGGATATTGGTTGGTGTTCTCGTCAGGTGAGCCTTCCGCTCAGCTTCTGCAATCCTCAGTGCTATCGACGATCCAGAGCGTTCCGCTCACAGGCCAGGACACGACCGCAGCGCCGGCGCGCGCGCGCCGCGCCCGCACCGTGGTAGTGTGCCCACGGCGAGCGCTGCCCGACAGGAACCGCAGGGCGCTCCGCGGCGTCACGCTGCCATGGAGGCGGCGGGCGCCGGCAGCCCGCGCAGGCGGCGCAGGTCGAGGCGCGAGAACCTCTTGCGCAGGGTCTTCGGCAGATGCTGGGCGCGCTCGATGAAGATCTGGAGGGTCTCGGCCACCTGGCGCTCGTCGGGCTCCCAGGCGCCCGTGGCGGGGTTGCGCTTCCCGATGACCGATCGCAAGTGGTCCCGCAGCGCCTTGCGGTTCCCGCACAGCTTCCGGATGGCTTCCACGGTGGGCGCCATGTCGTCGTAGTGGACCATGTCGTCGATGCGGTCGATCCAGTGGTAGAGGGCATACTCCCTGGCTTCGTCGGTGCCGCGCTTGACCTTCGAGTAGAGGGCGGGGAGCGAGACGGCGAAGTCGACGAGCTGCTCCTCGGTGCGCACGGCGTTCTGGCTCAGGATGTGCATGGGCGTGCCCGTCTTGCGCCAGCAGGCGTAGCCGGCGTCGATCATGTAGAGACGCCCGTCCGTGCCGAGCATGAGGTTGCGCAGGTGGACGTCGTAGTCGCCCAGCCAGGCGCGGAGGACGCGGATGCGGGCGTAGTCGGCCTTGGTGGCGACGATGATGTCCTCACCGATCTGGTGGAGCTCCTTGCCGGGGAGGTAGCGCATGAGGAGTCCCTGCTGCACGCCCTGGTAGATCTCGCCGCCGTGCTCGATGCGCCCGATGGTCATGGTGGCCTGGCGGGTGCCGGGTGCGCGGATGCCGAGCTGCTGAGCAAGGACGGCGCCGAGCTCCTCGGCGACCAGTTCGTCGGGGTTCCCGCCCAGGAGCTCGCCGGCCTGCTTGCGCTTGTTGATCTTGAAGACGAACCTGGGGGCCGCGTCCGCTCCCAGGGCCGGGTCGCGGACGAAGAACACGGGGTTGGCGCTGCCCGCGTGGTATTCGAGGCGGAGGGTTCCTGCGTTGACCTGTTCCACGACGCGTTGCAGCTCTTTCTCGCCGATGGCGTTCCCTGCGGCGAGGCGTTTCGTCTTCGCGCGCATGCCCTGGACGACCTTCCCAGCGGCCTGCGCGTTCCGGGCGAGGTTGATGCGGCGGTCGAGCGCCTTGAGCATCTTGCCGTCGCCGCTGCACAGGGCTCTGGCGTCGCGGTAGTGCTTGCGGGCGAGGGCGAAGTCGTTCCTGCGGAAGGCCAGGTCGCCGCGCTGGAGGTCGGGGCCGAAGATGAACTCGTTGTACCTGGGCACGGCCTCCTCGCGTCGCCCGCGCCGGACCAGCTTCTTCGGGATGAACTGCTCCGGGGTGGGGTCCCGCATGGGCGGATGCTCCTGCTCGAACTTCTTGAGCTTGGCGGGCGGCTCGCGGAGCATGGCCTCGGCGTTCTTGCGGGCCTGGGTAGCCTTCGCTGCGGCCTTGCGGATGCCGGCGGCCCGTGCCTGGGTGATGTCCTCAGCGGCCTTGATCGCCCGGGTGGCCGCTTCGGTGTCGCCATTGCGTAGTGCGGCGGATGCGGTCTCGATCGCCTTGCCCGTATCGGCGCGCGCGTTGGTCCCGTCGACGGGGCGTGTGGCCTTGGTCTGGCTCCGCTTGCCGATGGCGTTGACTCTCTCGACGTCGGCCGCGCTCAATGCCTTGGTGTCGGCGCCGGCTGGTGTGCCGCGGGAGCGGCTCTTGAGCTTCTGGTTGACGTTGCGAAGGGTGGCGAGGGCTTCCTGGTCGCGCGCGAGCATCTGGCGCTCGCGCTGAATGATGCTCTCGAACGTGCCGATCTTGCGCAGCGCGGCACGGGGGACGACGCCCGCCCTGTGCATGGCCTGCGTGGCCATCTCGCCGATGCCGAGGAGTGCGACGGCGTCGACGAAGGTCTTGAGGGCGGGGAGGTTGTTCTCGTCCGCGAAGTGGTGGACGCCGCCGTAGAGGACGAAGGCCGACGCGAAGCGTGTGACGCCTGTGCCGAAACGCGCCAGCGCGCCCAGTTCCCGACGGTACGCCATGTCCGCCTGCACGGCTCGTGCGAACCATCCGCCGAGCTTCGTGCTCGAGAAGGCAGCCGTGAGGCGCTCGATCTGGAGCGTGGCGGCGAGCAGGTCGTGCCCCGTCTCCACGGAGCCGCCCACGTTGAGTGCCCGGAGGCGGGTCGTGCGCCACGTGCCGAAGGGGTTGCCGGTCACCTGCCATCGCCCACCGACCCGTGTGACCGCGCTCGGCCCGAGGAGGAAGAGCATGTGGCGGGCGCTGAACAGGTCGCCGATGTACTCGGGCCACGTGCTCCCGACGTCCTCGGGGCGGTAATAGCTCCGCACCAGGTGGGTCGCGAGCTTCTGCGGGTCGCCGTCGGCCATGGCCTGTAGGTCGTAGAGGTCGTTGAACGTCTCCCGCACGTCGGTGGCCATGCGGCGGACCTTCAGGTCGTCGAGCATCCCGTTGCCGGTGGTGCGAGGGTTCATGCGCTCGACGATCTGTTCGGGCGTGACCTTCCTGATCTCCGCCATGGACATGCCGGCGCTGCGCAGGCGGGTGATGATCATCAGGGCCACCTGGCACGTGGCGGCCTGGACCTGAATGGTGCTGGCCCGCTCGGCCATATCCTGCGGCTTGCCGAGGAAGCCCGACACCGTGCCGACCGGGCCGGTGGCCCAGGCTGCATAGGCGCGTTCCTTGATGCCGTCCCACCAGCCGTCCTGCCCGTCGGGGTCGTAGCCGCGTTCGACGAGGTAGGTGCGGAAGCCCTCGTAGGCCAGGCGCCGCTCGCGGGCGAGCTTGCGCCCGATGGTGTTGAGGAACCTGAGTTCGCTCTCTTGGAGCATTGCCTGGGCTTCGAAGTTGAGCGGGTTGATCGCGAGGACATCGCGGAGAGCCTTCCAGGCGTTGACCTCGTGCTGTCGCGCCGTCGAGACGATGGGGGCGGTCGGTGCGACGGGGCCGGAGAGGCTCTGGAGCCAGAGCTTGCGCTCTGCGAGCTTGGCCAGGCCCTGCTCGCGCTGCGCGGTGCGCAGGCGGATGACCTCCTGAACCGCGTTGGACCCGTAGTCGTAGCGGCTGAGTGCGGTGTGCATCTCTTCCCAGAGGCCGGCGAGGAAGTAGAGGTCGGCGGCCAGGGTGCGGCTCTGGTCGCTCCAGCGCTGTGCGTCGGCGGCCACCTTCTTGCGTCGGCCCTTCGAACGCCGCACCTGCGCCTCCATGCTGGCGACGATGGCCTTCATGCAGGCCTCGGCTTCGGCGATGAGCTTGCGCTGCTGGGAGCGGGTGGCAGTGATGTCGGCCGTGACCTTCTCGCGCCCGTTCTTGAGCATGCGGAGCGTTTCGGGGGTGAGGGTCTCGTAGCGCAGGTTGGGGTTGCGCATTCCGGAGAAGACCTGCTCGATGAAGTCGTCGCCCGCCTGGGGGTCGCGCCACTGGAAGGACTGCTGTGTCATCCGCAGGAGATGGCGGAACCTCAGGTCGGCCTTCTCCGCCTTCACCTTGAGTGCCTGGAGCCGGGCTCGGATGCCGTTGATGCGGCTCAGGTTCTCGCGCACGACGACGCCGTGCTTGGGCAGCCAGGCCATGTAGCCGTCGTCGTACTCCTTGATCGTCGGAGTCTCCACCGTCTCGACGGTGCCGACACGGCTGTCCTGGATCTCGCTGAGGCGCATGCCGTAGAAGTCGACGGTCTTCTTGAGGCCGCCAAACAGGGTGAGCTCGATCCTGCCCATGTGGTGGGTGCCCACCTTGCCGCCCCGCCACTCCGAGGACACCAGGCCCACCCGCAGGCCGTCCCCCTCCCTCATCGCCTGCTTGTTCCGGAACTTCCGCGTCTCAGCGTAGCGTCCCTTCGGGTCGGTCGTCTTCAGGTCCTCGGCTGCCGACGCATACAGCGTCTGCGTCCAGTAGTCGCCTGTGTGCGGCTTGCCGTCCTTGCCCGGCGGGTAGCCGAACAGGTAGAACCGGCAGTCCGAGACGAAGAACGGATACTCCTCGTCGCCCTTCCCGCCGGCCGTCTGGGCGAAGGTGTAGGACGCGTTCGTCACCCCGATGTCCCAGAGGGTAGGTGTGAACTGCACGTCGAGGGTCACGGTGGAATCGAGGCGCTGGACCCCGGCGTGGCGTGGCGTGCCGATGGTGCGCCAGGCGGCGAGGACGCGCCCCGGCTGGCAGGTCGTGCCGGCGTCGTGCACGGTCCAGTCGTGGTCGCGGCGCCTGCGGACCGGTTTCCCCCAGGCTCCCGCCAGCGTGGCTTTGGCCTGTTGCACGAGCCAGCCGTTCTGACGGATGCGCAGCGGCACGTCGACCTTCGCCGCGATGCCCGTGTCGTCCTTCTCCTTCTTGCGCAGGGTCACGTGGAGCGTGCCTTGCACCTCGGCCCCGTACGTCTCCCACGCCGGGAAGGTGCCTTTGTTCTTGTCGTATCTGCCGGCATCGGTCCGGATCGCCAGCCACACGCCCGCGGGGCCTGGCCGCTGGAGGCTCCAGTTGTTGAGAAGCTGCCACCGCAGACCGCCCCTCCCCGGCCTGGCAGGAATCGCGTGGGACATCCGTCCCTTGAGATGCCTCTCGAAGGCGCTGTCGAACCGGTAGTAGCCCACGTTCACGATTTCGAGGGGCGGGGGCGCCTCCTCGCCCGTCCTGGGATCCCTGTAGGCGAAGCCCGAGGCGGTGGCCGTCACTTCGTAGGCCTTGCCGATGTCCTTGGCCACCTCGCCGCGGGTCCAGAGCGTCGTCTCGAGCTGGAAGGGCACGTGGACGGCGAAGACGAAGTTGGACCAGGCATAGGCGATTTTCTTCTTCTCAGCCACCCAGACCTCGACCTTGCCGTTCTCGACCTCCTTGGGGTTGATCAGCTTCGCCGTGGTGAGGAAGGGGGCATTCTCCGCGGACCGGGCCGAGGAGGCGACGGCGAGGACAACGAGCAGAAGACGGAACACGACAGGGGGCGTGGGACGGAGCATGGTACCCTCCGTGCGTCAGGGTGTGAGGCCGAGCTGCTTGTAGACCCAGTGGTTGCGGTGGCCGAGGGCGAGGGCTCCCTGCGCCACGCGCAGCGCGTCCGCGCGGCGCCCGAGCAGAAGCAGGGTTCCCGCGTAGTTGGCGTGGTAGAGGCCGTTGCGCGGCGCCACCTGCACCGCGTGGTAGTAGGCGACGGACGCCTCGGCCCAGCGGCGCTGGTGGTAGTAGATGTTACCCAGGTCGTTGTGGAGCGCCGCGTTCTTGGGCTCCAGCCGCACGGCCTCGGCGCACGGGGCCACGGCTTCCTTCCACTTGCCGAGTTGCACAAGGGCTCCCGCCTGGTTGCGGTGGTAGGCGGCCTGCTTCGGCGCCAGGCGGGCGGCCAGCGCGAACGACGCGGCGGCCTCAGCGAACTTCTTCTGCTGGAACTGCACGTTCCCCAAGTCGTTGGCGTATGCAGGGTTCCGCCCGTCGAGGCGGAGGGCCTCGGCGAGCAGCCGCTCCGCCTCCGCCCCCCGGCCCTGCGAGGCGAGCGCCACCCCCTGCTTGTGGAGTTCGGGCGCGGATCGCGCCGGCGCCACGACAGGCGGCGTGGGGCCTGGGGGCTCGGGGGTCGGCGGCTCGGGGCCCGGCGGTGGCGGAGGCTCGGGTTGCGGCACCACCCTCGGCGCAGGCGGAGCCGCGACCTCACGTATCTGGAAGTCCGAGCAGAAGCCCAGCGCCTTGGTGCCGTGATAGCCTGCCTTCCCGCGGATCAGCACCACGGGACGCGGCCCCTCGAGCGTCTTGGCCAGCACGTACGTCGTCTTGGCGTCGATCTCCCCCTCGGTCTCGATGTGGACACCCGACGCGGGACACGCCAACAGGCTGAGGTCCATGACGTAGCCTTCCGCGTACAGCACCCCCAGGCTCTTAGGCAGTTGGGCGTTGTGGTGGATAAGATAGGCGCGGAGGCCCGCGGCCAGAGAACGGAGATGTGCACGACAGGCCTCGGCGTGATCCGCCCCGCTGCCTGCGTGCGTGGCGCCGTGCGCGCTGTCGAGCAGCGTCGGCGA
>Ga0272442_10003962_pt1 | contig 20446 bp, 14 predicted proteins | sample SSMForm2O_FD_200262 | JGI IMG/M metagenome (GOLD analysis project Ga0272442, IMG submission 200262) | Marine sediment archaeal communities from Little Sippewissett salt marsh, Falmouth, MA, United States - SSM-Form-2O | ecosystem: Environmental > Aquatic > Marine > Wetlands > Sediment ... | reverse complement strand
CCGGGTCTGGAGGTCCTCGATGCGGCCGATGATTTCCTTTACTTTATATATGGCGTTGTCACCGAGTTCGGGAGAACTGCCGTGGGCGGAAATCCCTTCGGTATCGATGGTGAGCATAGCTCTGCCGCGGTGGCCTGTGGCCAGTTTAAGGGAGCTGGGCTCACAGATAACGACATAATCAGGATGTATATTATTCTTTTCACAGAGATAGAGCAGGGCTTCGCCTTCGATATCTTCTTCCATAATCGAGCAGGAAATATATACAGACTTTCCCTTATCGAGAGACAGCTGTTTTATGGCATAGCCCGCGTAAACAGTGGCGGCTATGGCGCCTTTCATATCAACGGTGCCTCTACCATAGATTTTCCCGTCAATAATTTCTCCGCCGAAAGGATCGGCCGTCCATTCCTCAGGGTCATTTACCTCGACGGTATCGCAATGTGAATCAAACAGTATAGTGGTATCTCCGTTTCCGATCCGTCCGGCGACATTGCCGAAATCATCACGTATGACTTCGGTATAACCGAGGGATTTCATTTTCTCGCTGATTAATTGAACCACCGCCCCTTCATCGTGAGTATAGCTTTTTGTCCGTATCAATTCCTGTGCAAATGCCGTTATATCGCCTTCAAGATTTTTGAAAAAATCATTCACATTCTCTCTATTCATAATACTCATTTCCTCCCTGATACCGACTATCAATACATCTTCTATTCCGCGCGTAGTAAACCCGTGCTGCTCCGCGCCGCTTCTGCTTCCCGCGGCATGGTGCGTCTCTCAGCAGCTGGGATACTTTCCGTCCCAGACAATGCTCCGGTAACTCTCCGGATCTGTATCGCCCTCTGTATTGAAGCACAGGACCTTCGAATTTTCATCCAGATGGAGCTGTTCCCTGATATGACTGAAGTCCGGATTTGACAGAATTTCCACTAGAGATCCGACACCTGGAGAGCCGGATTCGCCCGCGATTATCCTGGTATCATCTTTTATCGGATTGGCGAGAACGCGGATCCCCTTCGCGGAAATACAGTCATCACAGGCGGTAAACGCATCCGCCCAGCTCCTCAGTATTTCCCATCCGACCGCAGAAGGCTCTCCGACCGAAAGTCCGGCCATAATGGTACTGATGTCTCCGGTTATAAAATGGAGACCGTCGCCCGGATCTTCCGCCGTGCGTCTGATGCAATCCGCTTTCGATGCCTCCACTATGATGGAAAAGGGTTTTTCATTCCCGTATACCGAGGAAAAGAAACCCAGCAGTCCTCCGGATAATGAGCCGGCGCCGGCCTGGATTATGATATGGCTTGGTTTTTCATGTATCTCTTCAAGCTGTTTCCATGTTTCTAAGGCCATAGTGGTGTAGCCCTGCATACACCATTTCGGGAAATCCTGATAATCTTCAAAGGCAGTATCCTGAGTCATCAGCCAGCCGTTTTTTTTCGATTCCTCGAAGGCGATTCGAACAGTGTCATCAAAATGACAGTCAGTCTGATTGACCTCGGCCCCCATGGCGCTGATCTGGTCCAGTCGATACTGAACGGAATCCTTCGGCATATACACTACGGCCTTTTGTTTTAATTTCTGGGCTGTCCAGGCGATACCTTTCCCATGGTTTCCGTCCGTGGCGGTGATAAAAGTGATATCTCCCAATTGTTCTTTGATTTCATCAGAAATCATGGTGTTATACGGCAGATCGTCAATATCCATACCCAATCGTTTTGCCAGGAGAGAGCCTATCGCGAAAGACCCGCCAAGGACCTTGAACGCGTTCAGATTGAAGCGAAAAGATTCATCTTTCACGAAGATCTTTTTTATCCCCATTGCAGCAGCCAGATTATCGAGCTGTACCAAAGGTGTTTCATTGTACTGATCAAAGCTCTCATGAAAGCGTTTCGCTTTTTGCGCGATATGCAGATTGAAGTCGTCTACCTTTGTTTTCTTTTCAGGTTTCTTACAATTCATTGTCAATTTGATATATCTCTGCATCTTGGCTCCTTCTGTTTACATTGATCAGCGTTGTATCGACGCTTCATGTGTACGGGCTGTGATTACAGCTTTCATCCCGTAGATATAGTAGACGCAATATTCATGCCAATTTATTGTCCTGTAGAAATTCAACTTCAGGGGAAATTTCTGATATTCCACGGTTTGAGAAAAACTCTTCTATTTATATATGATTAAACAAGTTGTTATGTTTAAAAAGCACACAATACGCTTTTGTACGGTATATGTTTACATATTGGACGAATGCGGCCTATACTGCCATACATTCCCAATTTAAGAATTATACTTACTAATTCAGGAATTATTCCCATTATAGGAATTTCCAGTGAAGCGAATCGAGGAGGGATAGTATGAAGGATACAATTCTCACGAGCATTCAGGAAACTATAATTCAGTATGCGAAAATTATTTCCGAGATTACGCAGGCCCAGGTTGAAATCATGGATAGGAATTATATCCGGATTGCCGCTACTGGTTCGTACGCTTCGAATATCGGGAAAGAAATGGAAGCTTCTTCAAAAGTCTGTCAGCAGGTATTAAAAACCTCGAAAAGTCTGATAGTAAGCAATCCGGGTCAGCATCCGGTATGCATCAACTGTCCTGATCGCGAACACTGTATCGAAAAACTGATTATCGCTTCTCCAATAAACTTGAATGGAGAAATCATCGGTGCAATTTCCCTGTTTGCTGTCAATATGAAAGAGAGAAGTGTCCTGCTGCAAAAAATTGATATCTATCAGCATTTTGTTGAACAGATAGCTGATTTTATCAGTATAAAGGCCAAAGAGTGCAATGAAGAACAAATTAATCGTATGTATATCCAAACACTCGATAGTATAGTGGACAATATTGAGCAGTGCGTCATAGTGCTCCGGCCGGATAGGAGTGTTACTAGTATTAATTCAAGCACAAAAAAACATTTAAGACTCGATGATTCTTGTATAGGTGAATATCTCGATCTGAAATCAACCGGCGATGATATTCACGGTGAAAATGAATACCGTATGAAAATAATGGATAAAGAATATTTCATTATCGGTCAGCTTCATCAGCTGTATATTGGCACTCAAAGCTCTGTACAGATATTGATCTTCAAAGAGAAAAACCAATTAAAAACAAATACATATAATTTTACTGGTGATTTCGGTATCTGGGAAATTGATGATATTATCGGCGGATCGGCATCTACGGAGAGGCTGAAATATGATATTAAGCGAATCGCCAAATCCGATTCGACCGTGTTAATAAGCGGAGAAAGCGGAACAGGTAAGGAACTTGTCGCCACGGCGATTTGGAAAGCGAGCCGGCGGCGGAACGAAATATTTGTTCCGATCAACTGCGCCGCTATTCCGGATACTCTGTTGGAAAGCGAATTATTCGGTTATGTCAAAGGCGCCTTTACAGGAGCAAATCCAAAAGGGAGAATCGGCAAATTTGAACTTGCAGGCAATGGAATACTGTTTCTGGATGAAATAGGAGATATGCCGATCTATTTACAGGCCAAGCTGCTCCGTGTGCTGCAGGAGCAGCAGATTACACGCATTGGATCTAATAACAAAATAAAAATCAATGTCCGCATTATTTCCGCTACAAATCAGGATTTAATCGAGCTGATTCGGAAGAATAAATTCAGAGAAGATCTGTATTATCGGTTGAACGTGATTCCCATCAAGATAACACCATTGAGAGAACGGTCAGAAGATATTCTTGATTTGATCAATCTCTTTATTAAAAAATATGCTAATAAATTCAATAAATATTACAGCAGAATAAATGATGATACGCTGGAGATATTAACTAAGTACGAATGGCCTGGTAATGTCCGGGAATTGGAAAATGCCATAGAGTATATGATAAACATGATGGATGATGATGGCGTCCTTGATAATACAACTTTGCCTGACAGTCTTGGCAGTAACTTAATTATGACATCAGTTTCGCCTGACAGGACTTCGCCTGTCCGCAGACTTAAGGATATAGAGCGTCTGGAAATAGAAAAAGCACTGGATCTCTACGGAAAAACAACTTCAGGGAAAAAGAATGCGGCAAAATCACTGGGAATCGCGGTTTCAACACTGTATCGAAAACTGGAACAAGGGTGATGGAGTTATACGGAGGATTATCCGCCTTTCTGTTGGTTTTTTGTATCGCTGCTATAAACTTCGAAGAAAAAAGTGTTTCCTTTTTCTTATCCGAATTGTGAATGTTTCTGGACGTGATTTTTAAAAGAGCGCTGCTGAAACAGAACTATGCCAAGGAATGTCCCGTGCCGACAGGAACCGGTACTCTTGGACAAGCACCATGTATATTCCTCCGGCCAATGGAATATTATCCGGGTGACAATGTATGCATACACGCATAAGCGCGGCACATTCAAGAGGACAAGTACATGTGAAAATCAGGAGTAGGGGCAAAAATCATTCTGAGAAACAGATCGCTTTCAGGATTATCCCGGCCGGAAGTGATTCACCCAAGTAATATTTGAACCGGAAAAGACTCAAGTATGACATATTGTACCGGCTCAGTATTCTCCCACTGCATATACACCTCTCTTCGGAATATCAGATTCGATATCGAACTGCTCCTGATTTCTTCCTTCCAGGTAAAAATTCACCCTTAAAACCTTTATAAGGGTAGGATTATTCCGGGGACGGGGGGTTCCCGGAAGCCATATCTGATGAAAACCGCCGCAAGAGCAAAGATTTTCCTTAGATTTCAGAATTCTTTCCATCTTTTATGGAATTGGCATGCAGTTTGCTCTTATAATTCTGAAATGCACCATTCACCATGTAAAAAGGTAAAAAGAGGGGGATATATGGACTATTCACATACTGATCATAGATCAATACCACGTTTCAGGGATGTTAGTGATGAACAGTGGAATGACTGGCATTGGCAGCTCAGCAATTCCATAAGAGGCCTGGATGATCTCGAGGGAGTCATCAACCTCACTGATGAGAAACGGGATGATATCACGAAATGCCTGGAGCGCTTCAGGATGTCTATAACTCCCTACTATGCTTCATTGATGGATCCGAATTACCCCCGCTGCCCGATCAGACTCCAGGCGGTGCCAACAGGTTTCGAGCTAATAGACGAAGATTCGGACCTGGATGATCCTCTGCATGAAGATACGGATTCTCCCTCCCCGGGATTAACCCACCGGTATCCGGACCGGGTACTCCTCCTGGTAACGAACCGTTGTTCAATGTACTGCCGGCATTGCACCCGCCGGCGTATGGTTGGGGTCGAAGATGTGCACCTTGCCATGGATGATATAGACCGGGCAATCGATTATATCCGCGGCAATCCAATGGTTCGGGACGTTCTCATCTCCGGCGGGGATCCTCTGATCATGGCCACTGACCGCCTCGAAAAGATCCTGAAAAAGATCCGGAGCATCGAACACGTGGAGATTATTCGAATCGGAAGCAGGGTCCCGGTGGTCCTTCCCATGCGAATCGATGAAGAACTCGTCTCAATGCTGAAGAAGTATCACCCCCTGTACCTGAACACGCATTTCAACCATCCCCAGGAGGTGACCGAGGAATCCAAACGGGCCTGCGCGATGCTCGCGGACGCGGGGATTAATCTTGGAAACCAGTCCGTTCTCCTGAAAGATGTCAACGACTGCCCGTCCATCATGAAAAAACTGGTCCACTTGCTGCTTTCGATCCGGGTCAAACCCTATTACATTTACCAGTGCGACCTGTCCCGGGGTATTGGACATTTCAGGACCTCCATCGTGAAAGGCATCGAAATCATCGAAAACCTCAGGGGTCACACCTCGGGGCTGGCAGTTCCCACGTTTGTAGTGGACGCGCCGGGCGGCGGCGGGAAGATTCCCGTTATGCCGAATTACGTGCTCTCCCAGTCCGACCGGCGTATAGTCTTGAGGAACTACGAGGGTGTTATTACCACTTACACGCAGCCTGAGGATATCTTCTCTAACTGCGGACGGTGTGACATCTGCAGGGATCCGAAATACAAGCCCCTGGATGGTGTGGCAATGCTCCTGAGGGGCGATAAAATGGTACTTCAGCCGGAGGGTCTCATCAGGACCAGCAGAACCAATCGATAAGATGAAGAGAGTGCCTTCTCATTAAAAACTCTTTTGTAAAAAAAATACCGCCGGCCATCTGAAGATGACCGGCGGTTTTATATTCACCGCGTGTCCGGAAATGCCGCGCCGGAACTTATCTGTTTATGATATAGCCCTTCGGGTCCACCTGTTTTCGCAGAATATCCAGCTCTTCCCCGGTGGGGGGCGGAGTTTCGGACAGTTCATCCGACCACAGCAGCTCGAATCCGCAGTTCTCCTGTACATCTTCCCTGGTGCTTCCCGGGTTGAGGCTGAGCACCATCATACGCTTCGACTCTTCTTCGAAACCCATAATGGCCATGTTTGTAATGATGCGGTACGGTCCGGTCCCCAGGGGCAGTCCGGATTCTTCCCGTGAATTTCCGCCGGTGAGCCATCCTGGAGTCGTGATGAAATCCACCTTTTCAACGAAGCGGCGTTTATCCTGCGGTGTAATGACCATAGTGCGCCAGCAGAAGGAAGCGAAGTCGTTGGCGCCCCCGCTGCCCGGAAGACGTACCTTCGGAGCATTGTAGTCACCGATAACGGTGGAATTGAGATTGCCGTAGGCGTCTATCTGGGCGCCCCCCAGGAAAGTGTAGTCCACAAGCCCCCTGGCGCAGGATTCCATTATGTCGCACATACCCCCCGCCATGACGGCCCGGTAGAAGGTCCGGCTGTCGCCGACGCTGATGGGCATCTCGGGCAGCTGGGGGCTTATTCCTCCCGCTTCGAAGAATATCACCAGATCGGGTGCGTGGGTCTTCTGGGCCAGCATAGCCGCGGCGCACGGGGCACCCGTTCCTACTCCGACACTCGCGCCGTTTTCAAGCTCCCTTGCGGCGGAAACGATCATGAGTTCCATGGTATTGTATTCAGCCATTTTGTTCCTCCCCGTCGGTCAGCAGTTCCAACTCGCGCAGATATTTCAGCTTATGCAACCCTCCGTTTTTCTCGATATATTCCAGGTGGTCCGCGCAGCTGTAGATATTTTTCTCGAGAAAATCCTCGAAAGCCGCAGGGTCCTTTTCCACTGTCAGCCATTCCCTGAGATGTTCCTCATCGGAAAAATACTCATAAGGCATAGTTCCCGGATAGGCTCCCCAGGGGGATTCTACCACCGCGTCAACGAGGTAGTAGGGTATCTGCGTCCTGCCGGGATTTTCCAGAAAGCTGTCATTTTCGACAATATGCTCAGCGGTGATGATGAGCCGTTTCGCGCAGTTCGCGACATCGATATCGGATACCGATATTCCCCGGAAGCAGGCATTTCCGTACTTGTCCGCTTCATGGACATGGATAACAGCTACATCGGGATAAATTGCCGGTTTGGCGATCAGTTTTTTCCCCGTAAAGGGACATCTGATGATCTTGCCGCAGCCGTAGGTGAAGGTATCGGTCCCCATAACGTTTCTGATCGGAATGAAGGGGATACCCATGGCGGCGGCCTTGAAGCGGATCGCCAGGCCGTAGTTGGTATCCTCGCTGATTTTTACACGCTGCTCCTCAAAGAGCTTCCGGCTGCACCTGGAAAGACCCCTGGCTTCGAGGCCTATGACATAGGCTATATCCACCGTGTCGATTACTCCGCCCGCGGCGAGGACCTGCAAATCATGAGTTGAAGTGTGTCCGGCAAACTTGAGGTTCCTCCGTTTTTGACGGACTATCTCGTGTACCGCAGCGAAGGGTGTCCGGTTGGCTCCGAAACCGCCTATAACGAAATAGTCCCCGTCGTGGACATAGTCCCGGACCGCGTCCTTTATGGATGTCAGTTTGACCGTCATTTTCTTTGATTTTTTTCTGAAAAAATCACGGGCCTTGTCCGGGTCCGGGTCCATAAAAACCGGTCCCTTCCCGGAAGCAATGACACCATATGCGGCTTGTTCTTCTTTCATATGCCACTCTCCTTTTTTGATATGCACTACAGTGCTCAGTCGATCATCTCCACGATGACGCTGGTTCCCTGTCCACCGCCGATACAGAGGGTCGCCAGGCCGTACCGTCCCTTTTTCTTCATCAAAGCATACAGCAGAGTTACCAGGATACGGGCCCCCGAGGCGCCGATGGGATGGCCGAGGGCAATTGCCCCTCCATTGATATTGACCCGATCGGGATTCAATTCCAGCTCCTTTATGACCGCAAGTGACTGGGCTGCGAAGGCTTCATTTGCCTCGATGAGGTCCATGTCGTCTGTGGAAAGCACCGCTTTTTTCAGGGCTTTATTGGTGGCGGAGATGGGACCGAGTCCCATATAAGCCGGGTCAAGCGCTCCGCTGCCGTAGGAGACGATCCGTGCAAGAGGTTTCACACCCAGTTCACGGGCCCTGTCCGCCGATGCTATCAGAAGCATGGCGGCGCCGTCGTTAATGCCCGATGCATTGCCCGGGGTCACGGTGCCGTCTTTTTTAAATGCGGGTTTCAGCCTGGCCAGCCCTTCAACAGTGATCTCGGCCCGGGGGAATTCATCGGTATCCACACGCAGGGGATCGCCTTTCCGCTGGGGAATACTCACCGGAACGATCTCATCCGAAAACAGACCTTCCTTGATGGCCTTTTCGGCCTTCTGCTGACTGCCCGCGGCGAACGCGTCCTGCTCCTCCCGGCTGATACCGTACCGTTCGGCGATGTTTTCCGCCGTGATCCCCATATGATAGTTGTTAAAAATGTCCCACAGGCCGTCCTTTATCATTGAATCGACGATAAGCCCGTCACCCATACGCTCACCCCACCGGTGGTTTTCCATCAGGTATGGTGCCCTGCTCATGTTTTCCGTTCCCCCGGTCAGGATGAGATCCCCGTCACCGGCCTTTATAATCTGGGCCGCGAGAGAGACCGCTCGCAGGCCGGAACCGCAGACCTTATTCAGGGTAACGGCGGGAACGCTATCGGGAAGGCCGGCGGCCATGGCAACCTGGCGGGCCACATTCTGACCCAGTCCGGCGGACAGCACGTTTCCGATAAATACCTCGTCCGTCAGGGACGGGTCCACTCCGCAGCGGCTGTAGACGGCTTCAGCGGCGGTTTTGCCGAGTTCCACGGCCCCCACATCGGTATAGCTGCCGCCGAATTTTCCAATTGGTGTCCTGGCTGCCGCCAGGATAACTACTTCCTTCATTATTCCTCCTTCCTTGAACAGCACATTCTATTTATCCAGAGATTCAAGAGTTTCTCCTATGACCCGGGCCGTGTAGCGGAGCTCTTCCTCGGTGTGGCGGTAGCAGATATATCCATGATGATACGGCTGCTGAAAGATGCCTCTCCGGATGAGCTCGGTGTAAAAACGGGTGCGGCGGCCCTTATACTTCTTTTCAGGATCGGGGCTGAAAGTTATGAAAGACATGGGCGGGACTCCCGATATTTCCACTCCATACGGATTACCTTCCAGGACTTCGTTGACCAGGGAGAGGTACAGCCGTCCCTTTTCCCAGACTTTTTCCAGCACCTTGTCCCGTTCCATTATTTCGATGGTCTTGAGAGCGGCAACGTAGCTCAGGCTGTTGGGGAAAAAAGTGGAGGAAATAAACACTTCATGCTCCCCGGCTTTCATAATGTCCCGCCGTCCTGTAACCGCTCCGATGGCATAGCCGTTGGCCATCGCCTTGCCGAAGACTGCCAGATCGGGGCTTACACCGTAATACTTCTGTGCTCCACCCATATCCATGCGGAAACCCGTTCGGACCTCGTCGAAGATCAGCACATTCCCGTGGCGCAGGGTGAGTTCCCTGACACCCTCGAGAAAGCCCGGTTTCGGGTCCTGCATCTTCTTTGCCAGCGGGTGCCCGTACGGAGTCATGATGACTGCCGCCACTTCATCGCCGTGCTTCTTGAGCAGATCCTCCAGTCCGTCGAGGTCGTTGTAGGAAAACTCCAGAACGTCCTCGTAGAGTTTTTCGGGGACACCGCCCTTTACCTCCACACACCAGTCATGCCAGCCGTGGTACCCGCAGCGGATGATCTTCGTGCGTCCCGTATGGCTTCGCGCCAGCCGTACCGCACAGGTAGTGGCATCCGAACCCGTCTTTACGAAAACACTCATCTCGGCGCAGGGAATGAGGGAATTGAGCTTTTCCGCGAGTTCGTTTTGAAATACCTGGGTCAGAGAGAAACAGAATCCCTTTTCGCTTATCTGCCGGATGACCGCCTGATCGACTTCCTCCTCCCGGTACCCGAGAATAATCGGCCCGTAGGCGCACAAATAGTCGATATATTCATTCCCGTCGATGTCGACCACCTTGCCCCCCTTTCCGCGATCGAAAAAGGAGGGGTATTCTCCCTCGACGAAATTGTAGGGCCTCCGGATGCCGAGGACCCCGCCGGGTATAAGGTCCATGGCCCGTTCGAGTTCGCTTGTAGATCTGTTTAATTTCAGTGGCTCTGTTTGCATGTGAAGATACTCCTTTCTGGTAGTACACATGCAAGTTGTGTGCCATGGGAATTATTTCGATTTCTTTTTTCTTACTCTTTGTTGGATGTATAGTTACTTCCTGCCGTGTGAACGCGGCAGACCTGAAACCCGCTGAGCGGTCGATTCAGAAACGGTTCACTCGTCTTCCGGGTTTGCCCCGATACCGTACTTATTGAGCTTTCTGACCGCGGTGGACTGACTGATATTCAGCAGCTGCGCCAGCTGTCTGGTGGACCGCCCGGTTTCGTATGCCCGTTTGAGCATCTCCCTTTCCAGTCGTTCCACCGCGTCGGAGAGCGGTTCCAGTGCGATGGGGAAACGGCAGCCGTGTTCCTCCTGTTCCGCCATGATAGTCGCAGGGAGATCCGCGAGTCGAATCTCCGTTCCCTGGGTCAGCACCGTCATCCTTTCGATGGTGTTTTCCAATTCTCTGACATTTCCAGGCCAGGAGTAGTTTTCCAGGGCCCGCAGCACTTCAGGCCGCAGAACGAATTTCTTTCCGAGACGTTTGCTGAATTTATCCAGGAAATGAAAACAGAGAAGGGAAATGCAATCCTTACGTTCCCTCAAGGGAGGTATGTGAATCGGAATTACATTCAAACGGTAATACAAATCTTTGCGGAATGTCCTCTTCTCCACCATGGATTTAAGGTCACAATTCGTGGCTGCAATCAATCGAACATTGACCTTGATCGCATTCTTGCCGCCGATCCGCATGATCTCACGTTCCTGTACAGCCCGCAGCAGCTTGACCTGGATGTTGAGACTTATTTCCCCGATCTCATCCAGGAAAAGCGTGCCTCCGTCGGCGAGTTCGAAAAGACCAGGCTTGCCCTCCCTGCGTGCGCCGGTAAAGGCCCCGCCGCAGTATCCGAAGAGTTCACTCTCCAGGAGGTTCTCGGGGATCGCGGCGCAGTTGGCCGTAATCAGAGGTCCGTTTTCCCGCTGGCCCGCCCTGTGAATCATCCGGGTGACGATTTCCTTGCCTACGCCGGATTCACCGGTAATCAGCACTGTGGAATCGACTTTACTTACCTGTATCGCCAGCTGCATGATATGTTTCATCTCCGGACTGACGATAATTACGTCATCCATATTTATCTGCTGGAGGCGAAGCTGGATCAGTTCCTGGCGGTACTGTTCCTTCTCCTTTTCCTTGCGGGCCAGGATATCATGAATCCGGTTCAGATCGGCGATATCACGCATGGTCGTGACTACCCGGATTATTTCCCCTTCATTATTGTACACAGGAGTCCCGGTCAACAGAACGGTCTTGCCGTTCCTCAGGTTCTCGATGATACTGATGGCTTTATTCTTTTCCAGGACCTCGATCGTAGTGGACCGGTCGAAGACGCCTTCCTCCATCAGCTTCCGGACATCTCTATCGATCACGGTCTCCAGCGCGATCCCGGTAATATCGACAAAGGCATTATTGACCCAGAGAGTTTTACCTGTCCCGTCGGCGATATAGATCCCGTCGTTTACGGAATTTAAAACGTCCTTGAGATCATTGATGTTGAACTCATCCGAGATCAGTTTTTCAGAAATGAGGGATGAATCATTTTCTTGCACCGAGTTGACCATGTAAGGATTCTATCATTGAACCGTTCAGGAATCAAACGATTCTTTTATGAGTCACTAATCATTTTCAGGTAAAGCTGCGACACTGAACCATTATTGATTCAATCAAAAAAATGTGAATAATCACTCTCCTGATAAAACTATGCAATGAAACAATATACCCGGGATTCATTTGTGCATGCGCGGCGGCGGAACCTGATGCTGGAGACCTTTTTTTAAAAACAGGGCCTTATGGCATGATATCTGCACAATAGTATTCAATTCAACGCAAGGGAGTTCTCTTTGGCTGACAAACTTACAATAGACGCAAAGCTGGTCGATGAATGCCGGAACGCCGCCGAAAAAATCGCCGACGGAATCCAGGATCATATCGACCAGAACACGACGGTTTCGGTGGAAAGAACCATTCTCCGGCTGCTCGGAATCGACGGAGTCGATTCCCATGAAGTTCCTCTCCCCAATGTTATCGTCGACCAGATTCACAAGCAGGGAAGGCTTGGTGAAGGGGTCGCCTACTGGATGGGCTGCGGAATGGCGGCGACGGGCCGCAACCCTCAGGAGCTGGCCTTAATGGTTTCTTCAGGAGAGTACGAACTGACCTCCTCGCAGGCCATGAAACCGGAAGCCGCGATGCAGATCCTGGAACCCTGGATCACCAGGGGGCTGTCAATAATTGACGACCGCCGCGGCGAGCGGGAAAGGCTCATGCAGAAGATCCCCACCGGTCCGCAGCCATGGCTCTATGTAATTGTCGCAACAGGAAATATTTTTGAAGATGTAGTGCAGGCCCGGGCTGCGGCTGTTCAGGGGGCTGATATTATTGCCGTCATTCGAACAACCGCCCAGAGCCTGCTTGATTACGTACCCTACGGCCCCACGACCGAGGGATTCGGGGGTACATACGCCACCCAGGAAAATTTCCGGATAATGAGGAAGGCGCTGGACGAGGTCGGAGAACAAACTGGAAGATATATCCAGCTGGTGAACTATTGTTCCGGCCTCTGCATGCCCGAGATAGCCGCGATGGGGGCCCTTGAACGGCTGGATATGATGCTCAATGATGCCATCTACGGCATTCTGTTCCGGGACATCAACATGAAACGGACCTTTGTGGACCAGCTGTTCAGCCGGATGATCAATGCCTATGCCGGCATTATCATCAATACCGGTGAGGACAACTATCTCACAACCGCCGATGCCGCCGAAGAGGGGCACACAGTCCTCGCCAGTCAGTTCATAAATGAAGAACTGGCCCGCCGGAGCGGTATGCCCCCCTGCCTCATGGGGCTCGGTCACGCATTCGAGATGAACCCGGATCTGGAGGACGGCTTCCTGTTCGAAGTAGCCCAGGCCCAGCTGGTCCGTCAGCTCTTCCCCGACTCACCAATCAAATTCATGCCGCCGACCAAGTACATGACCGGCGATATTTTCCGGGGACACACTATGGACGGGATGTTTAATATGGCAGGCGTGCTCACCGGACAGAGCATCCAGCTGCTGGGAATGCTGACGGAAGCGGCACACACTCCCTTCCTGCAGGACCGTGCGCTGAGCATCGCCAATGCAAAATACATTTTCAATAATGCCCGCCACCTGGGAGAAGAGCTCATCTTTCGGCCTGATGGACGTATACAGCAGTGGGCGGACAGGGTCCTGAAGGAAGCAGCTGAAATGCTGGATGATATCGCGGAGAAGGGGCTGATGAGGTCCATAGAAGACGCGGTCTTCGCTTCCATTTCGAGACCGGCGGATGGCGGAAAAGGGGCGGATGGGGTAATTCCCAGGAAGAACATCTACAGGAATCCCTTTGCCGAGAGGATGATGGAGGTACTGAAAAATGAAGATTGACGAAACAGCCATCCGGCCCTACGGCGATACTATGAATGATGGAAAAGTCCAGCTGAGCTTTACGCTGCCGCTCCCCGCGTCTCCGCGGGCGGAAGGCGCGGCAAAGCAGCTGGCCCGTCAGATGGGGATCGAAGAGCCTTCGGTCGTGCATTACCGGGACATGGGTGAGGGATTCAGTTTCTATATCCTCTACGGCCGATGCACTCAGGCGGTTGACTTTTCTTCCATAGAAGTTGCCCAGGTGAATACCCGGGTGATGGATTTTTATGAAATAAACGATTTCATCCGTGAACACTTCGGCCGCAAGATAGTTGTAGTGGGGGCCTGTACGGGATCGGATGCCCATACCGTCGGACTGGACGCCATTATGAATATGAAGGGCTACGCCGGAGAATACGGCCTGGAACGCTACCCGGAGATTGAAGCACACAACCTGGGGAGTCAGGTCCGCAACGAGGAGCTGATCAGAAAGGCGGTTGAACTGAACGCCGATGCCCTCCTGGTATCCCAGGTCGTGACCCAGAAGAACGTGCATATTCAGAACCTGACCGAATTGGTGGAATTATTGGAGGCCGAAGGACTCAGGGACCGGTTCCTGCTGATCGTAGGAGGACCGCGGCTGAGCCATGAACTGGCCCTCGAGCTGGGATTCGATGCGGGCTTCGGCCCCGGGTCGCTTCCCCCGGATGTAGCCGGATATATCGTTCAGACTCTCGAAGAAAGGAGAAAAATATGAACCCCGTTATTATCACCGCCGCCATCTGCGGCGCCGAAGTGACCCGAGAAGACACACCGTATCTGCCGATTACCGCCGAAGAGCTGGCGGATGAAGCACTGAAGTCCCAGGAAGCGGGAGCCTCAATAATCCATCTGCATGTCAGGGATGCCGACGGACAGCCAACCCAGGATAAACAGACCTTTCAGAATGCCATCGAGGCGATGAAAAAAAAGGGTGTAACCGCGATTATCCAGCCGAGTACCGGCGGAGCGGCCGGAATGACCTGGCAGGAGAGAATTCAGCCTGCCTACCTGAGCCCCGAGATGGCGACCCTCGACTGCGGGACCCTCAATTTTGGGGACACCATTTTCGTGAACGATATGCCGCTCATGCGCCAGTTTCTCACCGTGATGAACGAACACGGGATCCGTCCGGAACTGGAATGTTTCGAGCCCGGCCACATCTCCAACGCCCTGCGGCTGCGGGATGAAGGCCTGCTTCAGGGGCACCTGCACTTCGACATAGTCCTCGGAGTGCCGGGGGCCATGAAGGCTACCGCAAAAAACCTGATGTTCATGACGGAAATGCTGCCGGAAGGTTCTACCTGGACCGGCGCCGGTGTCGGCAGGCATCAGCTGCTCATAAATCTCCTGAGCATAGCCATGGGAGGCCATGTTCGCGTGGGATTTGAAGACAATATTTACTACACCAGGGGCCAACTCGCCGAGGGGAACGCCCAGATGGTCAAACGAATCGTAAGGCTCGTTCAGGATTCCGGCCGGGAGGTCGCGACGCCAGAGCAGGCCAGGGAAATACTATCAATCAATGGAGGACAAAAATGAAAAAAGGCGATCGTTACGGACTGCATCGGGTCATCGAACCTGCCGGTGCTTTGCCGCAGCCGGCACAGAAAGTCGACAACACAATGGAAATCTATGATAACGAGATACTCATCGACGTACAGACATTGAATATCGATTCCGCCAGTTTTACCCAGCTGAAAAAAGCAGCCGGGGGGGACAAGGAAAAAATCGAGGCAATGATTCTCGAAATCGTGAATGAAAGAGGAAAGATGCAGAACCCGGTAACCGGATCGGGCGGCATGCTGATCGGTACTATCGCGCAGGTAGGACCGGCATCCAGTCATCATGACCTGAAACCCGGCGACAAGATCGCGACCCTGGTTTCCCTCTCCCTGACGCCCCTGAAGATCAATAAAATCAGGGAAATCAGGGAAAACATAGATCAGGTTGATGTTGACGCCCAGGCGATTCTCTTCGACAGCGGAATCTACGCCAAGCTTCCGGACGACATGGAAGAAACCCTGGCGCTGGCAATACTCGACGTGGCCGGGGCACCCGCTCAAACGGCACGGCTGGTAAAACCGGGCGACACGGTCGTGATCATCGGAGCCGGCGGAAAATCCGGGCTGCTCTGTCTCGCCGAGGCCAAAAAACATGCCGGCCCCACGGGCAAGGTAATCGCCCTTGTACACAGTCAGAAGGGACTGAGCCGAATCAAGGAAGTCGGCGGACTGGCGGACGTGGTATACCAGGCGGAAGCTACCAAGCCAGCGGAAGTTCTCAAGCTGGTAGAAGAAGCTACCGACGGCCAGTTAGCGGACGTTGTCATCAACAATGTCAATGTTCCCGACACCGAGATGGCTACCATCCTGGCGGCCAAGGACGACGGCATAATTTATTTCTTCAGCATGGCCACCAGCTTCACCAAGGCTGCCCTCGGAGCGGAGGGTATCGGAAAAGATGCCACTATGCTCATCGGGAACGGGTATGCCAGGGGCCATGCCGAGCTTTCTCTGCAGGTCATACGGGATAATCCCCGTCTGCGGGAACTCTTTACGAGATTGTATACCTGAGATTTGTGATATAATAATGCCTGAAGAGGGATTCACCTTGTCCGATCACCTGCTTGATATATTGTTAGACGCCGGGTTTAAGGCCGTCGCGGTTATAGGAATGGCGAAAAACGCCGGTAAGACCACAGTGTTGAACCACCTTCTCTCGGAGATCTGCAGACGGGAGATGAAAATTGCGGCGGCCTCGATCGGCCGGGACGGTGAAGATTACGATGCGGTGACGCTCAAGAAAAAACCACGCGTCATGCTTCCTCCGGGATCGGTCTTCATCACAACCGACCGCCTGGTCCGACGTCAGGTTTCAGCGGGGAAACTGGATGCCCGCGTCCTGGCGGACCTCAAACTCGAAACTGTGCTCGGACGGGTGTATATCTATCAGACGGAAAACGGCGGCGAAGCCGAATTGGCGGGACTGAACCGAATCTCCGGCATGCTGGATGTTAAAAACCGTCTCATCGAAAAGACAGATCTTTTCCTGATCGACGGCGCGCTGGACCGGCGCAGCTCGGCGGTGCCTGCGCTGGCGGACGGCATCATTCTCACTACGGGCGCCGTCGTTGGACGTGATATGGAATCGGTAGTCCGGGCGACGAAAGAGACGACAGCTATCCTGACCCTTCCCGCCATGGAACCCGGTGCAGATCGCGATATGGCGGCAGAGACCCTGAACAAGGGGCTCACCGTTCGGATCAACCGGGGGAACAGTATACCTCTTACATACGACGGCATCCCGCTCGCTCCGGTCCTGCTGAAAGAGACGCCCCTCGAATCCGGGGATGTACTTGTGTTCAACGGGGCGTTCACCGAGAACCTGGCGGAGGCCCTGATCTACCGCAGGGACCTTCCTGCCTGTACCCTGGTGGTTCGGGACGGTACCCGCGTTTTTACCACCTTCCGGTCTCTCAGACTGCTCTATTCCCGCGATATTCAGCTGCGGGTGATGAATCCGATGAGAATAGCGGCGGTCACCGCCAATCCGCACAACCCTCTGGGACACGATCTGGACAAACTGGAACTCGTTGACAGGCTTCAGAAGGAGCTCCATCCGCTGCCGGTTCGTGACGTGGAAAATTACCAGGACAGGGCTAGGAATGATGCGTAGTCCTTCAGAAGGATATTCAAGGATGTCTTACGATTTTCATGCTGCGATAAACAGTGAATTGCTGGCTTTGATATGGGGAGTTTTTTCAAGGTCGGAAGCTTTCTGTATTTCTAATAATAAAAGAGGTCGTGGGATGTGGAAGATATAAATTACCTGATAGATTATGTGGATTCGCTGGCGATAGTCGATAAAAACTTCAATATTATCCATGCGAATCGGTTCAACCCCCGGTTTGATGACGATAACCTGGGTAATCTCTATCTGGAATACATAAACAAAAATTTTTACGAAGTGTATCCTGAACTTCTCCCTGAGTACAGCACAATGTACAACTGCATGAAACATAACCGGATCATCTACAAGAGCCAGCAGATTTTCAGGGATTACAGGGGCAGGATTTTTAATACCAGGAACATCACCATACCTATCGTAAGAAAAGGGGAGGTGGTGGCTGCTATCGAACTTTCAAAGGACATCACTTCGATCAGCGATGAGAAGGAAGGACAGGAGTTCGCTCCGGAGCCCGTAATGCAGCAGCCGTTGGACATCACGGTGGAAAAGGTTACTTTCGATGACATCATGACCAGAAATACAGACATGCTGGAAAATATCCGCCGGGCGAAAATCTACGCCTGGTCGCCAAGTCCTCTGCTCGTTTTTGGAGAGACGGGTACCGGTAAAGAGCTGTTCGTCCAGGCAATTGTCAATCACGCGGGTATCGACCGGCGGCGTTTTGTGATTCTCAACTGCGCTGCTGTTCCGGAGAATCTGTTTGAATCCATCCTGTTCGGCGCCGTGAAAGGGGCTTACACCGGGGCAAGCAACCGGATAGGGCTTTTCGAGCAGGCCGACGGCGGCATTCTTTTTTTGGATGAACTCAATTCTATGCCGCTGCAGATCCAGGCGAAACTGCTCCGGGTGCTCCAGGATGGTAAATTCAGGCCCCTGGGCGCGGAGAAAGAGAAACGAGTCACCGTGAAAGTGATTGCCGCTATGAATCAGGACCCTCTGGAGGCCATGAATCAAAGAGAACTGCGGGAGGACCTGTTTTTCCGTTTGAGCAGCAACCTCATGCACCTCGTGCCTTTGAGGGACCGTCGGGAAGACATTCTGCTGTACGTCAATCATTACATCAGAATTTTCAATTCCAGGTACGGCAAAAATGTAAAAGGAATTTCTTCCACCATGATGGACCTTTTCATGTCCTATGATTTCAAAGGAAACGTACGGGAATTACGCCACATCCTGGAGTCGACTATCTCTACCAGCAGGAACGAGATATTAACAATTCCGGATATGCCCCTTTACATGAAAAAGCGTATCGATGAATCGGAAGCCCGGCTACTGAAGAATGATCTCAGTGAAATCACGGGAATTACTTTGCCGGAGGTTCTGGAGAAAATGGAGCGTGAGATTATCGCCAAAACTTTGAGACGTACAAACGGACACATGACAAAGGCGGCGGAATACCTCGGAATCCCCCGGCAAACATTGAAATACCGCATGACCAGGCTGAATATTTCGAGGGAGAACGTCAGATAAGGACAAAATGTTGTCGACAAAAGATGAGAATCGCCAAGAATTTGGCGATTCTTTTTTTATATATGTGAAGGAGCGACAGTTTTTTGTCTTTTTATAAAATAATGCTTTCAGGGTTCAGATTAGAATTTAATAAATCATTTACATGTAAAGAAATAAAAATATTAATATAATTGGCACAAATTTTGCACTATGTGGAGGTGATGCACTCGAACTGATACTGGAGGATATGTAAAAATGTATATTGGGGTCCCGAAAGAAATAAAGCCGAATGAATACCGGGTGGCCATGACCCCCGCTGGTGTCCTGGAAATGATCCGGCGCGGCCACCAGGTATATGTTCAGCACCAGGCCGGTACGGGAAGCGGTTATTCCGACGCAGCCTATGAAGAGGCAGGAGCGAAGCTCTGCGACGCCGCAACCGTCTACCGGAACGCGGATATGATTTATAAGATAAAGGAGATCCTGCCCGCGGAGTTTTCGTTTATGCGCGAAGACCTCGTGGTGTTTACCTACCTTCATTCAAATGCCTATCCGGATATGACCAGGGCTCTTCTCGAGCGGAAAATCATCGGCATCGCCTATGAGGACGTGGTGGATGAGGAGGGACAATTTCCCCTTCTGCGCCCCATGAGCGAATTGGCGGGGAAGGGCGGTTTTATCGCCGGGCTCAACCTGATGCAGAGCGTTAATGGCGGTCAGGGACTTCTTTTAGCCCGCACTGCCGGAGTGAAAATACCTCATATTTCAATAATCGGAGCCGGCGCCGCGGGGCTTGGAGCGGCGGAGCTGGCCCTGGGTTTCGGCAACGGTGTATCTATTCTGGATATAGACCTCTGCAAACTCGAATCATTGAAACGCCAGCTGCCTGCCCACGCTGAGCTGCTTTACTCCAATCGCGAAAACGTTCTGGCCTGTCTCGAGAGGACGGATCTGCTCATCAACTGTATTCTCTGGGATAAGACCCGTAAGGACCACCTGATTTACCGTGGAGATTTGAAGCGTATGAAACCAGGCGGTATCATCGTGGACGTTTCCTGCGACGAGGCTGGTGCTATCGAGACTTCCCATGCTACTTCCCATGACGATCCCACGTACATTGTCGACGGCATCGTACATTACGCCGTAGACAATATCCCCTCAGCTTTTTCAAAAACCGCTACGGAGATGCTGGCCAATGTCACGCTGCCTTACGCGCTGCTTATTGCTGACAGGGGGGTCCGGGAGGCTCTGACGGCCCACGCGGGGCTGCGCAGGGGCCTGTCCTTCTGCAAGGGGCTCATGACCCTGGA
>Ga0272442_10003961_pt1 | contig 20452 bp, 14 predicted proteins | sample SSMForm2O_FD_200262 | JGI IMG/M metagenome (GOLD analysis project Ga0272442, IMG submission 200262) | Marine sediment archaeal communities from Little Sippewissett salt marsh, Falmouth, MA, United States - SSM-Form-2O | ecosystem: Environmental > Aquatic > Marine > Wetlands > Sediment ... | reverse complement strand
TAACGCTTTTGGTGGAATATTGGCTGTTGGTCCGCTTATTTTATAGCCGGCAGCGCTGCTGAGCAGAAGTGTTCGCCTGAGGCTACTTCGGGCAACAGCCCGTTAAATATTAACTATTTGTTTCGGATTTTACGAAAATGGTGCGAACCATCGCACCCGACATGTCTGTTTCTGTTTGTGCACCTTCGACGGCGCTCAGGACGGCGTCTGTGCTCTCTGTGGCAATTATTCGTCGTTCGTATTTAGTATTTGGTTATTCACATCTTCGGGGTTCTTCCCATTCGACAAGCTCTATAAAATCATCCCTCACCTAAACGAGCGACAATCTTTTTAAAAACAGACACTTGATATTTTGTCTCCTAACTTGTAGACTTGGTTTCAGTTCTTTACTCCTGTTCTACAGGGTTTCTATGGCTTTATATGATAGGTGAGTTCTCATGACAAAAGAGTCCAGGTACAAAACACATTTTTCGTTCGATCGTCGCAGTCTTCTTGCTCTTGGGGCAGGTTTCGTTGGAGCTAACGTGAGCGGCCTCCGTACAGCGAGTGCCGCCGAGATGGGCACGACGCGCATCGTCACGCCCCCGGAGGGTAAACGGATTCTGCTTTCCTGCAAGCTGGGGATGATACCCAAGGAACTGGACGGCCGGAAGTTGTCGGTCGTGGAGCGCTTGCGGATGGCGCGTGAGGCCGGATTTGATGGTGTGGATTTTGACCAGGCCGGGGAGTACACGCCGGAAGAGGCAAGGCTGGCCGTGCAGGAATCGGGCGTGTTCGTTCACAATGCGATCAACCATGCGCACTGGTCGCAACGTCTCACGAGCGCCAAGGAGCCGGAGCGGGCGCAAGGTCGGGCGAACATCGAGCACTGCATCAGGGTCTCCCATGCGGCCGGAGGCAGCGCCGTGCTGATTGTTGTCGGCCGAGGAAACGATGGACCGGCTGACGTGGTAGAGGAGCGGGCCCGACAGGAAATCCGCAAGCTTCTGCCTCTGGCGGCGGCCATGGGGCAAATGATCCTGATAGAGAACGTCTGGAATCAGATGATGTACGACCACGATGGCCCCCCGGACCAGGGTCCCGAACGATTCATTGATTTCGTCGATAGCTTCCGGAGCCCGTGGGTCGGTATGTACTACGATATCGGCAATCACTGGAAGTATGCCCAGCCGGGCGAGTGGATCCGCGCGTTCGGCCACCGTTGTGTGAAGCTCGACGTCAAAGGCTTCAGCCGGGCGAAGAATAAATTTGTCGATATGACCAGCGCCGATGATGACGTCCCGTGGGAGCAAGTCCGCAGAGCTCTCGATGATATCCATTTCACCGGCTGGGCGACAGCCGAAGTTGGCGGCGGTAACGTTGAACGCCTGACACAGGTCCGCGAGCAGATGCAGAAAGCTTTCGGTATTTGATCGAAAGGAGATATAAGGTGTCATGTCGTAATCTTTAACATTTTTGTGTTCCTTTTGCTTTGAAAACACACTTCGATGGACTGTCTCGTTTATAGAAATCCACCTTCACCTTATTAATCCAGTCTAAAAAGAATTCACTTGACTTATAATTGTAAATATTGTATAATATATATCTAACATATGAATAGAATAATAAAGTACAGAATTCAGAATACAGAATACAGGAGACAGAATACAGAATACAGGAGACAGGAGACAGGAGACAGGAGACTCTTTTCATTTATGATTTACGATTTTCGATTTATGATTTATGACCGCTAAGGCATAAATTGACGATTGATCTGCGTCCTCTGCGGTCCCGGCGGTTGATGAAAAAACAAAGCCGATCGCCGGCCTGCGGCCGGAAATCCTAAATCCTAAACAAAGGATGTCAGTTGGTAGAGTATGGTTGCAAAAACAAACCCAATCTTGAACGCAATGAGGCTTATTGCTTATGCCGCAAGAGATTGCCGCGGCCCTTCGGGCTTGGGTTCCCGCAAGGCGGGGTCCCTCGCAATGACTTTTTCTCATTTGTCTCGGCGGTCTCTGCGATCTCGGCGGTAAATTTTGCAAAACAAAGCCAATCTCCCCCCAAAGGGGTAGAAGGTTGCCTGTTGACCGGCCCGGCTCTTCTTATATACTCATATGTCTGAAAGGAGCCTAAAAATGCCTCAAATAGCTATGAAACGAATGGGGAGTACTGTAATCATACTCAAAATCCGAATGCTGGTTTTGTGTCTGGCAATCAGCGCTGTGGCGTCGAATTTGGACGCCGGACAGAATTGGCCCTCATTTCGCGGGCCGTCGGCCTCGGGCATCGTCGAGGGGTATCGAACGGTGACTCAGTGGGATGTCGGGCAATCCAGGAATATCCTCTGGAAGACGCGGATTCCGGGTCTGGGGCACTCGTGCCCCATCGTCTGGGAGGACAGAATCTTCGTCACGACAGCCGCCACGGATCAGGGAGAATCGAGCCTGAAGGTGGGCATGTATGGAAACGTCGAGTCCGTACCGGAAAAGGACATCTTCAGTTGGCATCTTACCTGTATCGATAGAAAGACCGGCAGCGTTCTGTGGGATCGGCAAGCCTACAAAGGAAGGCCGAAAGTCAAGCGACATCCCAAGTCCAGCCATGCCAACGCCACGCCCAGCACGAATGGAGACTGCGTCGTGGCCTTCTTCGGCTCGGAGGGTTTGTACTGTTACGAGATGAACGGTAACCTTTTGTGGAAGAAAGATTTTGGCGTTCTCGATTGGGGTTTCTTTCGCAGTCCGGCGGCCCAGTGGGGAGGGGGTTGTTCGCCGGTCATCCATGAGCGGATGGTCGTTATCCAATGCGATGTTCAGAAGGACTCGTTTATCGCTGCGTTTGACTTGAAAGATGGCACGCCGCTATGGAAAACGCCTCGGGATGATGTCCCCACGTGGGGCACGCCGACGATCTATACGGCTCAAGAGAATTCGCAGATTATCGTCAACGGATACCGGCATATCGGCGGTTACGATATCGAAACGGGCGGGGAAATCTGGAAGTTGAAGGGCGGCGGCGATATCCCGGTCCCGACGCCGATTGTGGCGGATGATCTGATTTACATTACGAATGCGCATGGACGAATGTCGCCGATATACGCTGTGCGCATCTCGGCCAGGGGGGATATCTCGCTGGATGAGAATGAGAGCAGCAACGAGCATGTCGCGTGGAGCTATACACGGGGCGGTAACTACATGCCGACACCCATTGTGTATGATGGTCATTTCTATCTCGGTTCCGACCGCGGAACCCTGAGCTGTTACGAACCTCAGACGGGCAAATTGCTCTACAGTGAAAAACTCAATCCCAAGGGAGCCGCATTTTCCGCTTCCCCGGTGGCCAGTGACGGCAGGATCTATTTCACCTCCGAGCCGGGGGACGTGTACGTCATGCAGGCGGGGCCCGAATTCAAATTGTTAGGCGTCAATGCAATGGGTGAAATCTGCATGGCGACGCCGGCGATTTCTCAGGGCACCCTGTTCTTCCGGACCCGGCAACATCTTGTGGCGATCGGCGCCGAAGACGGATCATAGCAGGCTCTTGAATTTGCTGATGGGGACGGGCTGGCCCGTTTCGGCGGAGCGGTCGGCGGCGAAGCAAACGGCCTGGGTTATGGCCGCGTCGTCGAGATCGGGGTAGGGCCTCTGGTCATTGAGTATGCAGTCAAGGAAATGGGCGATTTCACCCTGGAAAGGGTGGTGGGCGACGTCGCCGCTGTCGGGCAGGATGCAGGGGATTTTGAGAAAGTCGTTCTGGCCGGGAAAGAGCTTCGGGGCGTAGAGCTCGTTGTTGCGGAGCGTGCCCTCGGTGCCGTAGATGCCGATGTTGAAGCGGTAGGGCATTTGCGCGTCGAAGGTGGTCGTGCTGCGCCCGATCTTGCCGTCCTGGAATTTGACGTTGATCGAGATCGTACCGGGGTAGTCGGCGGGATTGCCGCCCTTGACCTGATAGGCGGTGACTTCCTCGACCGGGCTTCGCGCGAACCATCGCAAAGCGTCCACGGCGTGACATCCGGCCGTCTGGAGGGCGGTGCCGCTCTTTTCGAGACTGCCGTACCATTTCAAGGCCCAGATGCGATGCAGATAATCGACCTCCACCATGAAGATGTCGCCGAACGCACCTTGCTCGATAAGGTGGTCGATAGTCATGAGCAAAGGATTCCAGTGCAGCACGAAACTGACGACGGTTTTGACCTTGTTCTTTTTGACCGCGTCGCGTTGTTTGACGACGTCTTCCGGCGTCAGGGCCGGGGGCTTTTCGATGATGACGTGTTTTCCGGCCTCCGCCGCGGCGACCACATATGGCGTGTGTACGTTGTGCGGCGTGCAGACCGCGACGATATCCACGTCCTTCTGCTCGAGCATCTTTGCGGCATCCGTTTCAATCGTGCATTTCAGATCGTGCCGGTCTCGATATCGTTCGGCGTTGGCGCGATTCCGGCTCACCAGGGTCCGCACCTCGGAGCGTTCGTCATTTTCGAAGGCCTTGACGTATTCTTCGGCCACCCAGCCGCATCCAATAATGGCTGCACCAAGCTTTTTCATAATCGGTCTCCTTTAAATCTATTCTGGAGTTATTTGGGTTCTGAAAAATTGGAGGTTAGGCATATATTATTTAAGAAAATCGTCCTTTTGATTTTCTTATATAATCACTTAATTATCTGTGAGAGCGTAACTTGTTGTTTAGAAAGAAAAAAACAAAGATTTTTTTCTTTCCAAGAGTATGCCTAACCTCCAATTTTTCAGAACTCTGTCTGCCGAGACTATCAATATCATTCAAATCAACAGGATCATAACTCAAAATGCTAAGAATAGAAAGCAGCATATTTCTCCATCGCGTCCATAAGCGCTTTGACGTTTTCGAGAGGGACGCCGGGATAGAGTCCGTAGATCATCATCAGGCCGCCTTCGGGGCTGCCGAGTTGTTGCACTTCCCGGCGAATCAGCTCGTCGATCTGCTCCGGCGTACCGAAGCGGGTGATCTGCTGGCGGTCGATGTCCACGTCGATGCAGAGGCGCCCTTTGAGGTTCGCTTCGATCCAATCGATGCCGTTGACGAGGTCCTGCAGATTCAGTGCATCCACGCCGCTCGTTACGAGGTCGTCGGCCAATACGCGAATGTCGCCGTCCGAGTGCATGTGAATCAGGCAGCCAGCTTCGCGGGCCGGGGCCATCACACGTTCGTACAAGGGTTTGATATATGCTTTGAAGTATTCGGGCGAGAGCATCGGTCCGAGTTGCATACCGAGGTCCTCGGGGTATCGCATCATCACCACGCCGGACTTAATATAGCGACGTACGATTCCGACGCTGAACGATTCGACCATCTCAATGAGTTTCCGGAGCCTTCTATCACCATCCGCCATATCGAACAGAAGGTTCTCGTAGCCTCGCAGATAACTGAGCCTCAAGAAGGCGTGGCCGTGCTCGAGGCTGCCGACGCCATGTTTGTTCTCTGCCTTGGCGTCGAGAATTTTAGATTTGATTGTGGACCAGTTAATAGCTGCCATGCCGTTTGTCTTTGCCGGGTCGGGGGGTGTAAAATTCTGAAAGGCGTCCCAATCTTCCAAAGGATGTTGTGTCACCGAGCCGGTGATGCCGTCGTCGGTTGTTTCCCAGACGCAAGCCCAGGCATCCGTATACGCCGTGCCGGCGCGCTCCCAGGGTGCCAGCTCCGGCGACGCTTTGAGTTCGGTGGTGACATCGGGAAACAAAAGAGGGTGTTCGGTCATCAGCTCGAACAAGACATCCTGTGGATAGTGATGCCAGCAAGCCGGATTGATCCAGAAGATCATCGGGATATGCTCCGGTCTTTCAAAACGAATGGCACGCAGGGTATTTTCAGTGATGGCGTCGGTGAAATCCATTGCTTCAGTCGATCTCGACGACTTTACCTGATCGGGCGGATTCGTAGCAAGCCGTCAGAATTTTTTGGCTTCGCAGGCCGAGTTCGCCGCTGATGGAAGGTTCGCGATCGTCGATGATCGCCCGGCTGAATTCTTCGATTTCCGCCTGGTACGTGTTGACAGGCTCAGGTTCAATCGATGTCCCCTGACCTTCCGCTCGTGCCTGTTGGGCATCATAGTCGCCGGCGCCTTGTTCAAGGAAGGCTGTCATCTCGCCTGCGGGCGCCTGGCCGATCGTTCCTCTGGCCAATATGGAGCCTTTCGCGCCGTACAGTTCGAGCACGTTTTTGCTGCTGTTGTCGGGGATGCAGAAAAAGGTATCGACGGTGCCCAGCGCGCCGTTGTCAAAGAAGAGCATCGCCGTTGCACTGTCTTCCGATTTGTAATTGTGAACGGTATTACTGATGAAACAACTGACTTTGCGGATTTGTCCGAAAAACATCTCCAGCAGATCGATACAATGTCCCCCCATATCGATCAGGGCACCGCCGGCCCCGGTCGTCGGATCCTGACGCCAGGCGCCTTCGATAGGGGGGTACCAGCACGAAAGTTGAGCCCTTGCATATGCAAGCCGGCCGAGCATGCCCTCCCGGATGAGTTCGAGGGCCTTGCGATGCTGGGCGACGAAGCGCATCATAAACGCACAGCCGAGCTTGACGTCTTTTCGCCGGCACAACGCGATCATTTCTTCGGCCTCGGCGACTGTCATGCCGAGAGGCTTTTCGCACAGAACGTGCTTTCCGGCTTCGGCGCAGGCGCGGACCTGTTCGGCGTGAGCGTGCGCGGGTGTGGCGACATAGACGGCTTGGCAGTCCGTGTCAAGCAGCGCGCTGATGCTTGCCGCCTGCTCGGCGTTGTATTGTTCGGCCACCTCGAAATTGGCCTGCTGATCGATATCGAAGACCGCGGACAGCTCGGTATTTTGGGCTTTCACAATTCCTTCGGGAATGGTTCTTCGCCGGGCGATTCCTCCGGATCCGATGACACCCCATTTGATCTTGGCGGACATGGCAACCATCCTTCCTTTCGTCTATTTGGAAAAGGCTTGGATGACCTTGGCGAGCGCTTCGCCGATTTGCCGGCAGTCGTCTTCGCTATAGGTCGGAAACGCAAAGCAGGTGAAGGTGTGGCTCTGATGCCAGAGGGCGTTAGGCACCTCGACCTTGCTGTAATCGACGCTCTCGGGATTCGTGTACTCTTTGGATGTGAAGGGGAAGCCGGACTTGCCGAACGCATTGTATTGCTGAAAAGCTTTCTCGGTGTGACACTGGGGCCAGAAGACCTTCCAGCATGGAGCCCCCTCAGCGCCGCACGCGGCGACAAATTCACCGATGTCACACGTCATGTTCTCGATATCCAGAGAGAACGCCATGACGTACCAGCCGTTCCGGCGCTGCTCGGTGTCGATCGGCGTATAGAGGATGCGGGGCAGGTCCTTGATCGCGTCGATAACGATCTGAGCGTTACGTCGGCGCCGGGGCAGGTTCCAGGTATCCATTCTTTCCAGCTCCGCCAGACCGATGACCGACTGCATCTCGGTCATGCGATAGTTCCAGCCGACCGTATTATGGATGTAGGGCAGTTTTTGCTCCAACTCAAGCAGGCTCAGCCGTTGTTTGACGTCGTAGCCGTGGTCGCGAAAGCTCCGGGCCTGCCAGGCGAGCTCTTCATCGTCGGTGGTGACCATACCCCCTTCACCGCCGGTAGTGAAGGTCTTGTTCTGGCAAAAGCTACAAGCGGCCATATGACCGAGAGTGCCGGTTTTTTTGCCCTTATAGACGCCGCCAAATGCCTCGGCATTGTCCTCGATGATAAAAAGATTGTGCTTTTGTGCGAAGTCGAGGATTGGGTCCATGTCGCAGACGTTGCCGTACAGATGGACCGGCATGAGGGCTTTGGTTCGTTTGTTGACGAGCTTCGCAGCGGATTCGACGCTAATACAATGGTCGTCGATATTGACGTCTGCAAACCGCGGTATGGCCCCGGCCTGAACGATGGAAAAGCTGCTCGCGATGAAGGTATAGCTCGGCACAATCACTTCGTCGCCGGGGCCGATCCCGAGAGCGCTGAGTGCTATGTGAAGAGCTGCGGTACCGCTCGAGGCGCTGATTGCATATTTGCTGCCTTGCCATTCGGCGAACTTCCGCTCGAATTCCATGCCGTGCGGCCCCGTCCAATAGTTGACCTTTCCCGACCGGAGGACCTTTTCCACGGCCTGGATGGCCTTGTCATCGAACTGCGGCCAGCCGGCTAATTGATTTGTCACGGCTTTGGGGCCGCCGTCGATGGCCAGTACTTTTGCCATTTCACAATCCTTTCAAATCGTATGCCCCCATGTACCGGTACTGATGATCGGGTATGAAATGATACCCAACTCATTTGATTTATCCCAATTCTGCAATGGAGTCAATAGTTTTTAAGCAATTCGATATGAGGATCACGGTTCAGTGAGGTATCCGTGCTTTTTGCGAACGTTGACGCTGTCACAGCAGAGTGTATAATTGAACTGTAACCAGGAACTTTTTAGTCACTATTGAAGGAGTAAAACAGGATTATGAAATCTTCACAAGACATGACTCGCCGGAATCTTATTCAAGGTGCAGCCGGATTGATGCTTTCTTCGGTGGCGCTGGCCGGACCAAAAAGTGGAATGGGCTCTACATCATCGAAGCGTTGGGTGATTGCCTGTCGGGATAATCTTTTGAAGTTGACCCAAAAGCCGGATAGCTTCTCGGCGATGAAAGAATTGGGTGTGACCGGCGTGGAAGTCGAAGTCGATCCGGCACTTGCCTGTCCGGCCCTTTACGGCTCGAACAAAACGTATAGCCTGGCAACAGCTACCGGCATTCAGGCCCTCAAAGATGAACTCGACGAGAACGGGCTTGTCGTGACGTCTTTTCTGATGCACAACCGTTTGGATGAGCGTCTTGACGAGGAGCTCGAATGGACCCGGAAACTGGTCAAGGCCGCTCGAACGCTGGGCGTAAAGGTTCTTCGGATCGACGTAGTCCCGCGCAAAACAAAGAAAGAGGACTTTTTGCCTTTTGCCGTGAAGGCCTGCAAGCAGCTTTGTGATATTGTGGAAGGCACCTCGGTTCGCTACGGAATTGAAAACCACGGCAGCATCACGAATGATCCGGCATTCTTGGAGCGGCTGTTCGACGGCGTCGGCTCATCGCATCTCGGCCTGATCCTCGATACGGCCAACTTCTATTGGTACGGGCATCCACTGAACGATCTTTATGCGATCTTCGAGCGATTTGCGTCGAAGGCATTTCACACGCATTGCAAGAGCATCCGATATCCCCAAGACAAGAAGAACGTCCGGCGCCCCAGGGGGTGGGAGTACGGTCGATACTGCTCTCCGATCTATGAAGGTGACATCGACTTCCAAAAGGTCGTAGCGATTTTGCGTCGTGCAGGCTACAACGGAGACCTTTGTGTCGAAGACGAATCCCTTGGAAAGTTTCCCGAAGACGAACGAGCCGATATCGTCAAGAAGGAAATCGCGCTGTTAAAGACTCTCTCTTAATCAAACAGGAGGTTTGTTATGCGTTTGAATCGTCGTCGTTTTATGGAACTGACAGCGACCACGGGAACGTTGTCGATGCTCCAGGGGTGTCAGCCGCTTTTGAAAGGAAAGCGAGCGAGCTCGCATCACTTAAATGTCACCGTGGAGCAACTGGAAAAAGCCGCGGAAACACCAGTTTTGCAATTGGGCGGTCTCGATTCGCCGCTGGTGGTCGAGTCTATCGAATTGTTGCAAAGAGGGCGGGAGTACTTTGTGCACGTCAGGTCCAAGGATGGCGCCGAAGGTGTAGCTGTGACGAATTCCAGAGCGGCGTATTTGTATCCGATACTGAAAAGACTGGTCATCCCCTACTTTATCGGCAAAGACGCCCGCGACCTCGAATCGCATCTGTTTGGAGTCTATCGGCATCAGAGCAATTATAAGCTCCAGGGTATCGCCTTATGGTGTCCACTGGCCTGGGTGGAATTTGCCCTTCTGGATATGATGGGTCGAGTGGCGGACAAGTCGATAGGCCAACTTCTTGGCGGCGTAGTCCGGCGAGAAGTGCCGTTTTATGTGGCCAGTGGGCGCCGGGATTCAACGCCGGAGGAAGAGGCGGCGTATCTGCTCAAGCTCGTTGAGGAAACGGGCGCCCCGGCCGTGAAGTTTCGCGTGGGTGGACGGATGAGTCGGAATGCCGATGCTATGCCTGGCAGGACGGAAAAATTGATTCCGCTGTCGCGCAAGGTGCTGGGCGACGATATCGCAATCCATGCTGATTCGAACAGCTCCTACGATCCGCCGAAAGCGATTGAAGTCGGAAGGATGCTGGAAGATGTCGGCGCCGTCTATTTCGAGGAGCCGTGCCCCTTCGATCATCTGGAGGACACAAAGAAAGTCACCGACGCTTTGACGATACCTGTCGCCGGCGGTGAGCAGGAATACAGCCGGCGCCGTTTCCGCTGGATGATTCATAATCGCGGCGTGGATATCGTCCAGCCGGACCTGCAATACTACGGCGGTTTGATTCGCTCCAGGCGCGTGGCGCGGATGGCCGATGTAGCCGGGATGCCGACGACGGTTCACATCTCGGGCGGCTTCGGATTCATCTACATGCTGCATTTCGCTTCCTGCACGCCCGACATCGGGCAATATCAGGAATATAAGAGGAACATCGAAAGATACGGCGACTGGTTTGATCCGCCCTTACAGATCAGAAATAAGGCCCTCATCGTTCCCCAGGGGCCCGGCGTCGGTATCAAAGACGTCACGGCTGTGCTCAAAGGCGCAAAGCCGGTCGTTTAATACGAAGGAGAATCACAGCGTCATGGAAAGAAAACATATCCGGCTATGGTTGGTATTGTCCCTTTTATTGATTGTATTGATGGGCTGTGGACGGACGGCGTTCCAAATTACTTTGGTGCCCACCGACCAGCGACTTGTGGAGACCCAAATCCAAGGTGATCGGTTGATGTTTATCACCGACAAGATTGCGATCATCGACGTGGACGGCCTGCTGGTGAACAGGCAGAGACGAGGTTTGATTCGCCGGGGCGAGAACCCAGTGAGTTTATTCATCGAGAAGCTCGACAGGGCCGCCCGGGATGAGTCGGTTAAGGCGGTAGTGCTTCGTCTTAATTCGCCCGGCGGGACCGTGGCGGCCAGCGATATCGTGTACCATCATCTGCGTCGGTTTAAAGAACGAACGGGAAAGCCGGTCATCGCCAGTGTGCTTGGTTTGGGTTGTAGCGGGGCATATTATGTAGCGTGCGGCTGCGACGGCATCGTAGCCCAGCCCAGCAGCGTGACCGGTAGTATCGGGACGATTTTGCAGACGTTTAGCGTCGCGGGCACGATGGAAAAGATCGGCGTTAAAGCCGTCACCATTAAGAGCGGTCAATTAAAGGATATGGCGTCACCACTGCACGATTTGAGCGATGAAGAGCGGGACGTGCTACAAGGGATCATCGATCATTTTTACCAGCAGTTTCTCAAAGTCGTAGAGGACACTCGCAAAACCATCGACAAGCAGAAGTTGCAAGAGCTGGCGGATGGAAGGGTCTTCACCGCCGAGCAGGCGCTCCGGGAGGGATTGATCGACAGGATCGGTTATCTGGACGATGGGATCGAATGGGCTAAGGAAAAGGCAGGCGTGCAAAGGGGACGGGTCGTGATTTATCACCGGCCGTCCGGCTATAAGCCGAACGCCTATGGTTTAGCGTCGGCGAGTGCGGAGGGTCTTAATCCATTGATCAATATCGAGCTGCCGGACTGGCTCAATACGGGCGGCGCTCAATTTCTGTACTTGTGGCAGCCGGCGGTAGAATAAATTTCTTCATGGAGATAAGACAATGGCGTCACGGTTTCCTTCGTTATTTTTTCTGGTTGTTTTCGTTTCGTTCATATCTTCCTGTCGCATGTTGCCACAAAAGACCCCTCCTTTGAAATCCGCTCGGGGTGATTTGAAAGTTGAATATCGTCAAAATACTGTCGTCCTTGCGAAATACGATGTTTTTGAAATCACGTTCCAGCACGACGTCAACTACGCGGAACCTTTCTTTGATGTTGCGATTGATATTGCCTTTACTTCCCCATCGAAGGAACGGATTTGTGTCGGTGGTTTCCACTATGGTTCTTCCTCAGGACCAACCATCCGGCGAGATGAGATACAGACGCAACGCGGACCGAGGCAGCAGGTGTCGTATCACTTTGACAAGCAAAATCTTTGGAAAGCCCGCATTGCCCCTTCAGAGCCCGGCCGGTGGACGTACGATTTTGTCTTTCGAAATGCGGAAGGGCATGAGGCTCGCGGCAGAGGGAGCTTTACGTGTGTGCCCGGGCATAAACCGAAATCCGGCTTTGTCCGGATTCACCCGACGAATCCCTTTCGATTTGTGTTCGATGATGGAAGCCCTTATTTTCCGATCGGCTTACAGGATTGCTGGGGCGACAATTCGGGCACCGGATCGGTGCTGGATCAATGCTCTATGGAAGGTCCGTTTCGCACGGATCGGAAGGACCCGCCGGCGCTGCCGCCCGGCCCGATGTTTATTCGCGGGCCCTCCAACAATCCCCAAAATGCGGACGTCTATTTTCGCTACTTTTCGCAATGCGGTTTCAATCTGTATCGTTTCTCTCAGCAGAACTGCTCGTACTCGCTGAACCGTGACCTGGACGACTTTCTGGTTCAGGAGGGCGTCATGGCGGATGAATTGTTGTGCTATGCGCGAAAGTATGGATTCCGCATCTTTTATGGGATTTTTGGTTTTCAAAAGGCATTCAACAAGGATGCCTTCAATGAAGCAAATATGACGAAGGTCAAGAGATTCATCAAGTACAATGTCGATCGCTGGGGGGCGTATGTGGATTTCTGGGAATTTCTCAATGAGCAGCACGCCGACGACCGCTGGTATGAAATTATGATTCCCTATTTAAAATCCATCGATCCATATGGACATCCGATGACCACAAGCTGGGAACGGCCCGACCTTGCCGGCATCGAGATCAATGCGCCGCACTGGTATCAGAGAGAGAACGAGCTGGAATCGGACGCCGTGACAGCGGCCAGAGCGAAGGGCTGGAAAAAGCATGACATGCCCGTCGTAGTGGGCGAGCAGGGCAACCGGATCGACCGCCGGAAACCTCCCGTTCCCGGCGTTGGCGGCGTGTGGGACGACCGCTCTGCGCTTCGAATGCGTATTCGTAACTGGACGGCGCTATTCAATGAGATCGCGTTCATCTTCTGGAACACCAGCTACGCGCGGGACGGTCACTATATGAATATCTGGCTGGGTCCGAAAGAACGCGAATATGTGCGGGCCATGCAGGATTTCGCCTACCGGCTGGATAAAGATGTTCGTGTGGTTCCCGTGGATGTCTCTGAACCGGCGAAGGTTCGCGCTTACGCCCTGGCTTCGCAAGAAAGGGCCGGTGTTTATCTGCACCATTTCGAGAATCACAATGAAGCGATGCAGGATATTCAAATCGGCCTCGATGTTCCGAAGGCGGCTAAAGGGTACTGGTACTCGCCAGAGGATGCAGCGATTCTCGCAATAATAGACCTGGCGAAAGGGACGAACACCCTTAAAGTCCCCGACTTCACAGTCGACATCGCTTTTTTGGTCACGACGGATGGCCCGCCTGACATTGACGGAGATGGAATCGCCAACCATCTCGATCCGGATGACGATCAGGATGGTGTGCCCGATATGGAGGATGCTTTTCCCTTGGATCCGGAGGAGTGGAAAGACGTGGATGGGGATTGGATCGGCGATAATCTGGATGCCGATGTCGATGGTGACGGCATCGGGGACGATCGCAACGGAAATGGAATTCCGGATTTCGAGGAGCTGGATTTCGACGGCGACGGAGCGGACAGATCGAAATCCGTTCCCTGGGATGCTTTTCCATTAGATCCGACAGAGTGGCGGGATACCGACGGCGACGGCGTAGGTGATAACGCAGATCCGGATGATGACAATGACGGCGTGAGCGACGCTCAAGAAGCAAGGCGAGGAACAAATCCTCTGGATGCTAACTCATTGATGCGATAGACCTTCATTTTCTCAAAACATTTGCTGCAACACACCGACTTCGATGTGGCTGGGGTGTTCTTTGGATCGATACACGCTATGGGTAGCTTTGATGAAATCGTCTTCGTTCGCGTCAAAAATATTCGGCACATATTTCTGCGGATTGCGATCGATAAATGGAAACCACGTGCTTTGAACGTGTATCATAATCCGATGTCCTCGCTTGAACGTATGAAGGACGTCCCACAATTCGAATGAAATTTTGGCCACCTCGTTGGGCGTGAAAGGTTTGGGCTTCGTGTAGCTTTTCCGGAAGCGGCCGCGAAAGACTTCGGCGCGAATCAGGGTTTGTTGAGCCGCTTTTTCTTCCAGATCGTCGGGATAGACATCGATCAGCTTCACCACCCAGTCCGAATCCGTCCCCGTCGTGGAGACAAAAAGATTCGCGTGGATGGTTCCCGCCAGCGTCAGGTCCTGTTCGAGAATCTCTGTCTGATAGACCAATACGTCCGGCCGCCGGGCGGCGAATCGCTGGTCTTCCGAATAAAACGTGTTATTGATCCACCGCGAATTATCTCTTGTATGAGGCACCGGTTTGTCCGGATCGCTGACATAGCTGTCACAGGTATCGGAATCTTCGGTGAGTTTTTTAAATGATAATGCACCGCCTTTATGGAAATAGAAACGTCTCTTTTTTGCGGAGGCCGGCGGCCATTGATCGAATCGCCGCCAGCGGTTGGCGCCGGTCTCGAAGATCAGGGCCTCCGGCAGATTCAGTTCCGTTCCTTCGTCTTTCAGGAAATGCTTGAAGAAATGAAAATCGATATGCTTTTGAAAATACTCCGAGGTAGCAAAGCCGAAATCGGTGTCTCCCAGCTCGCTGCCTTTACTACCAAGCCAGCCCCCATGAAGCCAAGGCCCCATGACCAGGATATTGAAGGTGTCGGGATTTTGCTTTTCAATCGTTCGATACGTATTCAACGGGCCGAACAAGTCTTCCCGGTCGTACCAGCCGCCGACGACCATAACCGCGGCGTTGATGTTCTTCAGATGGGGGAGGATATTACGTTTTTGCCAGAACTTGTCGTAATTGGGGTGACGCGTGACTTTGTTCCAGAATATGGATTTTCCCTTGAAATATTTTCTATTCACATTCTTCAACGGTCCCACGTCCATAAAGAACTTATATGCATCCGTTGCTTCGATCTCGCAGATCGGGTCCGGCCGTTCATCGATCAGTCCTTGGCGTCTTTGTGGTACGCGGTTAAGAAACCAAAACCAGTGCGCCAGCATAAAGGCGCCGTGATGGTAAACATCATCCCAATAGAAGTCGGACACCGGCGCCTGGGGAGAGACGGCTTTGAGGGCGGGGTGGGAATCGATGGCCCCGGCGGACGTGTAGAATCCGGGATACGAGATGCCCCATTGGCCGACCTTGCCGTTGTGGTTGGGGACGTGTTGTAAGAGCCAATCGATGGTGTCGTAGGTATCGGTGCTTTCATCTATGTCGTTATTGCTTTTTTTGTCTGCTACGTGCGGGGTCATATGAACGAATTGCCCTTCCGACATAAAGCGGCCGCGAACGTCCTGATAGACGAAGATGAATCCTTCTTTCTCGAATTCTTCGTGGGGGCCGATCTGGCCTCTGTATTGGTCGGGCCCGTAAGGACTAATGCTGTAGGGCGTGCGCAACAAAAGGATCGGATATTTTTTCGAGGTATCGTTCGGCGTATAGATCGCGGTAAAGAGGTTCGCTCCGTCACGCATGGGGATTCGCTTTTCATATTTGGTGTAGTTCTCGCGGATGTAGTCCGCTTGTCCGTCAGCTTGAACAAATCCCACCTGAAGAACGAACAGGTACAGCAAAAAGAGGGCCGTGCGTGTTTTCATCATACAATCCTTTATTTTCATTACTCGATTTGTCATTCCCGCGAAGGCGGGAATCCACTTAGAACGCGCGGGTGGCAGCCTCATCCCTTAGGGATGGGGCTGGTTCATACGCGAGATGCCATCCCCAAGCGCCAAAGGCGTCCCCAAGGGACTGCCGCTTGAGGCTGCCACTCTTCTATACGATTAAATCAAATTTGACATAGTACTACTTCTTTGATCTTAGAATTTGCTCTGCGAGTTTTTTGCGGGCGGCCAGGAAGTCTTCCGGCGTCTTCGAAAAATCCCACCAGTTCGGGGCGATTGTATCGACGATCTGTCTGGCCGCCTTTCGACCGGCCAGTTTCTCAAGGAGTGCAAAATACTCATAATCCTCCATGCCGTCTCGGAGATTCTTCAAACGCATACTGCAAACCGGCCCGTCGATGCCGCAGGGGAGGCCGGGATAGAAGAGGAACCCGCCCCCATTGTAGTGTCGGGGATGGGCAAAGGCCGGATTCCACCAGGGCTCAATCACGGTCGTGACGGTGCTCCAATAGAGCAGCCCGGTGATGCCGTACTGGTAGTTGATCCAGGTCGGGACGCGATAGACAGTCAAAGGCCGGTCGATGTGCCAGTAGGGTGGGTCGAGATCTTTGACGCGTTCGTACTGAGGATGGTAGCGAGGGGACCGCTGCACCAGGGCGGTGTACGACCAGACCTCGTCTCCTCCGGCGATTTTTTCGCTAATGGTTTTGCGGTCGATGAAAGACCACAGCGGGCACCATATATCCACCGCCGGGTCGATGTCCGGCCACGATGGGTTTTGCCGGTACGTCTGCTCGACGACCAGGCATTTGAGCTGGGGGACGGCTTCGTGAACGAGCCGGCCAAGTACAAGAACCTGCTCGTAATTCTCCCTCAGGTTGGGCTCGTCCAGCATATACACGTAGGCCCGCTTTTCCCAGCCATTGTCCGCTAAATACTGATAGAATTGCTTGTAGTATCGTTGTGCCTTTTCCCGGTTGGCCGGGGTGATCGTTTTGTAGTTCGGTCCAAGGGTCGATCTCGGCAGCCGGGCAAAGCGCGATCTGGGAATTTCAAAATCAGTGACGTGGAACTCGTTGATAAACTTCTTTAGAGCCTGGTGTCTTTCCGGAACAATCGTTAGAGAGCCGTCATCGTTAACCCCCGGCAGCAAGTCATGTGGAATCGGTGGATTGATGCGATGCTCGGCCATCGCCCGGCAATAACGCATTTCGATTTGCTTGAACTTGTCGGAACCTCGCTTAACGTTGAAATACCGCGCGACGTTGCTGAAACTTCCAAAATGGTTCTTGTGGGTGGGACCATCGGGGAGCGTGAAGTCCCATACCGTGACAGCCACGGGAATCCGCTCGGAAATCCCGCCGCTTGCCCAAACGCGGAGTTCTCCGTTGTACGCTCCGGCCGGGATATTTTCCGGGACCTGCACGTCGATCCACAGGGCCTGATTTTGGCCTTTGAAGACATCGAACGGAACGGCGTACATATCGTGGCCGCTGGTGGTGGCGGATTCACCCCATCTTTTGCTGGTCCGGGTCAGAGGTTCAATGGGCTTGCCGGTTACGGGATTGATGAACGGCACGAGGGGATCCGGATAAAGCCCCGGCGGCAGTTCGGCCCGCCGAGTGGACATTCTCACGCGGACGTATTCCTCTCTGAAGAGTCTGATGTTGTCTTTCGCAATTCTGGAGTTATTTGGCCCCGTCAGGTCGGAGACTTCCACTTTAACGACGGTAATGTTCTCCGTGGGCGCAGCGACGACGACCTGGAAGGACTCCACTTCATTTTTCGCCGCCCCAATCTCGACAAAGCGGGTGCCGAACGTTTCCTGGTGTTGGCTGATCCGCTCCATGCCATTCAGGGCCGTCAGGGTCATCCTATCTGCGGCTGAGCAATAACCGGATGCGCCGAGAATAAAGAAGACAAGGAGGATGATACTTCGATTTTTCATTGCATTTACCTCTCAGTTAAAGGATTTAGTGTAGCTTAATAATCTGACATCGCCCGGGTGTATCTTTGACTTTGATCTTTTGGTTGCCGACAGTAATTTCCACCGGCTCGCTTGTCTTTTTGAAATCTGTTCGGCGCACCAGGAAACGATTGTTTAGCTTTAAGGCCGAAATGATTGTTCCCGGCTGCTTGGGAACATCAAAAAGGACCGGCTTGCCTTCGGACAGGAATCGGCCGTATTGCTGAGCCTGGGCATAGACCTGATGCACAAGCCGAATCTCCTTCGACGCTTCCTGCTTGCGGCACCAGAGAAAGAAGGTGTCCGTTCCCCTCAATAACATATGCCAGAGCAATTCCTGGTATTTGGCTTCACTGAATTGCCTGGCGGCGCCGGGATGAGCATCGGATTCGATCGTATGCCAATGCACGAAGCTGATGATAGGCGTCTCGTCCGGAGTATGCTTACCGGCGTTGGAGGCGACCAGAAGCATGTTATAAAACCAACGGTAGTCCGTGTCGGTATAGTCGTACCAATCGAAGATTCTCCGCCAGGTATAGACGACCGGCATGGCGAATGTATAACCGGTTTCGGGAAATTCATCGTACCATTTTCGGTACCTGGCCTGCTGGTCGATCTGACACGGCTGGCCTTCGACGTAGTATTCGTAGTAGTCATACCAATAGCGGGTGCCGTTGTGCGGATAGACGCCGTAGTTACCCACAAGCGCTCCGGGGAAACTATCTATGATCGGTTCGGCATAAACTTCACGCTGCAATTCGCTCCTGAGCGTGCGAAGAACGTGCTGAAAGTGTCCGAAGTTGTCGATGTCTTTAATGTTCCGGCGGCAACGCCGGCATCGTTTGGAGGCGGCGTGGGCTTCGTTGAATTCAATAGGCCCGTCGATCTCCCAGTCTGCGAAGATGAAATCGACGCTCAAATCGTTTTTCTTAAACACCTTGATGAAATAGTCAAGCCGCTCTCGTATGTAGGATTTCCGAAAATCGAGTGTGAACGGACATCCCATTTTTGGCTTGCCGAATGACGGGTCCCAAAAAGACCGGCCTTCGTCATCAACGTGGGCGGTTCGCTCGTCACCGTTAAAGAATGAGTAGAGACAGGAAGTGGCATTGATATTCACCCGCAAACCCAGCTTCTTCTGGGCTTTTGCTATCGTGAGGGATTCCGCCAAGCTTTGCTCTCGCTTGCCTGGATTCCAGGATGTGATTAATCCGATGCCTCGTTCATTGAGTTGCTTGACCAGCGTTTCGGCGTCGCTCTCATCGAGCAAACCCGGATTTATGGCCTGCCAAAGGTAAAGGGGCAAGCGCTCGCCTCTCTCGAAATCGAGCGGCTGCGTCGCGTCCAAAACAGTTTGTATGTGTTCCGGCCATTTGGCCTTTGATTCAGCCGCAATGCCTGTTAAAGACATCATAACCGCCATGATGAATACGCTGTAAAAATTCATCCTGAATGTCCTTCCGACGTCTCAAAGCCCTCCTGTCTATAGATTGTATGCCGGAGGACACCTCCCGGCCAGCTTACTTTTGTAATACGGCGAAAATTTTCTTATTGGCTGCTGGAAAAGCGAAATTTTTTAACTGTTTTGGATAGACCCATTTGCAATCGACGCAGGTCCGGCATTTGGTGATTCCTGAAGCGTGAGTGCACTCAAAGGCGTGGAGTGTAACCGAGAAGTGAGAATAGGCATGTTGCACGGTGATAAGTGGACGTTTAACGCGGATGGTGATGCCCAGCTCCTCGCGGACCTCCCGTTTTAATGCGGTTTTGAGAGATTCCCCCTTCTCCATTTTTCCGCCGGGGAATTCCCACAGCCCTCCGAGCAGTCCGTCTGGTTTACGCTTATCAATCAGAATTCTGCCGTTTTTGTAAATGACGGCGACAACCACGTCCTGCCGGGGCAGAGGCTTTCTGTCAGGTCGGCGGGGGAGTATTGCCTGCTCGTTGTGTTTCTTGGCGCTGCAGATTTTTCGAAGGGGACAGGCGTCGCATTTCGGCCTTCGCGGCAGACATATCGTCGCTCCCAGTTCCATCAGCGCCTGATTGAACGTTCCCGCTTGACCGGGTGGCAATAATTCTTTGGCTATTTGCCAGAGACGTTTTTGGACCGGACCGGATTTTGGATTTTCCCGAATGCGAAAAAGCCGGCACAATACCCGAATCACGTTGCCATCGACAAGGGGCTCGTTCCGATTGAAAGCGATACTGGCAATGGCTCCGGCGGTGTAAGGACCTATGCCGGGAAGGGAAAGTAAGGCTTGTTTTGTTCGTGGGACATTGCCGTCATGATCGCGGAGGATGGTTTTAGCCGCCAGGTGCAGATTCCGGGCGCGGGAATAATAGCCCAATCCCTCCCACAGTTTCAGGACTGTGTCGAGCCTGGCTCGGGCCAATCGGCGAACCGTTGGGAAGCGCTTGAGAAACCTGTGGTAGTAGGGTGCTACGGTATCGACCTGCGTCTGCTGGAGCATGATTTCCGCGATCCATATAGCGTATGGATCTTTCGTCCTTCGCCAGGGCAAATCCCGGGCGTTTTTGTCGAACCACGTGAGCAGCAGGCGGGGCACTTCCTTGTATCGTGGATACAACTGCATACGTCCTTGTAAAGTATTCAAATCCTGGAAGAATCAATAAACAGTTTG
>Ga0272442_10003959_pt1 | contig 20453 bp, 23 predicted proteins | sample SSMForm2O_FD_200262 | JGI IMG/M metagenome (GOLD analysis project Ga0272442, IMG submission 200262) | Marine sediment archaeal communities from Little Sippewissett salt marsh, Falmouth, MA, United States - SSM-Form-2O | ecosystem: Environmental > Aquatic > Marine > Wetlands > Sediment ... | reverse complement strand
GTTTTTCCTGCCATATATCACAGTTTTTTCGTCCAGTTCTTGCAACTGGAGTGCGCCCCCTGATCTAATGATACTTTCTTTGGAAGGAGGATATCTGAATGGTAAAGGCCATCTGGAACAATGTGGTCATCGCAAAAAGTGATGATACTATCGAAGTTGAGGGGAACTTGTACTTTCCACCCGATTCTGTAAATATGGATTTTCTGGTGCTGTCGGGCACTAAGTCCACATGCCCATGGAAGGGCGTTGCCGAGTATTACGATGTCGCAGTTGACGGAAAGGTCATCAATGATGCTGCCTGGGAGTATCCTGACCCGAAAGAGAAGGCCTGGCACATCAAGAACTATGTAGCCTTTTGGAAAAGCGTTGAGATAAGAAAATGATATAATTAATATATTTATGACGGAGTGATTGATTTGGCTGATGAGCTAATCGAGTTTTATGGGAAGGAATGCCCCACTTGTATGGATCTCTCGAAAATATTGGACAGATTGGAACAGGCCGAAGGCATCGAGGTAAAGAGGATCGAGGTATGGCATAGTGCAAGCAATCTCGCCATTATGATGAAGTATGCAGAGGGTAAGTGCTCTGCTGTGCCATTCCTGTATAACAGGAAGACCGGCAATTATTTCTGTGGAGTGGTGCCTTCTGATGAGAAATTGATAAACTGGGCAAAGGGCCTTGAGTAGGGGGTATATAGATTTACATTGAAGATTATGACCCCCTTAAGGGGGACATGCTAAAGGTGATAGACCAGGATGGGCACTTAGTGCTGGAGGACCCTATGTTGGACGAGTCTCTGCTCAAGGACATGTACTGGTGGATGCTGTTCGCCAGGGTGGCTGACGAGAAGTCCCTCTCACTCCAACGGCAAGGAAGGATTGGGACGTTTGCGCCATCAAAGGGCCAGGAGGCCGCACAAGTTGGGCCCAGCTTGGCAATGATGGACAAGGACTGGTTCTTTCCCGCGTTCAGGGAGCTCGCCGCTTACCTTATCCGGGGCATACCACTCAAAAACGTGCTTTTGTACTTCATGGGGGACCCGAGAGGAAATATAGTGCCCAATGGCGTAAACAATCTTCCCATATATGTCCCCGTTGGAACCCAGGTGCCTCAGGCCGTGGGGGCGGCATATGGGATGAAGATGAGGGGCGAGTCCTCTGCAGTGATATGCTATTTTGGAGATGGTGCCACTTCGGAGGGGGATTTTCACGAGGGCCTCAATTTTTCAGGTGTCTTGAATGTGCCGGCCGTCTTCATCTGCCAGAACAATCAGTGGGCCATCAGTGTGCCCAGGACCAGGCAGTCGCTTTCCAAGACACTTGCACAAAAGGCCAATGCATATGGGATAAGGGGGATAATGGTCGATGGCAACGATGTGCTGTCAATGTATCTCGCAACCAAGGAGGCATTGGAAAGGGCCAGGGAAGGAAAGGGTCCAACATTGATAGAGGCCTTCACGTATAGGCTCTCGATGCACACTACTGCCGATGATCCCACACGTTACCGAAAGGACGATGAGTTGAACGAGTGGCTGGAGAGAGACCCCCTAAAAAGATTCAAGATCTACCTGAAAGAAAAGGGCATATGGACCGAAAAATGGCAAAGTGAACTTGAATTCAAGGCAAAGAAGCTTACTGATGAAGCAATAAATGCCGCAGAGAGCATGGGCCCCCTGAGACCAAGGGACCTTTTTGACTATATGTACAAAGAGACCCCCATTGCCCTCAAGGATCAGCTCGAATACCTGACAAGAAGCATTGAGGAAAAGGAGATCGAGGAGGATGCGCCAAAGATAGAGGGTGGTTTCCCATGACGAAAATGAACATGGCAGAGGCGTTGAACAACGCTCTTGAGATGGAGCTCATTAGGGATGAATCCACTTTGGTGTTCGGTGAGGATGTTGGATTAAACGGCGGTGTCTTCAGGATAACCAAGGACCTCCAAGAGAAGTTCGGTGCGGAAAGGGTTTTCGACACGCCCCTTGCAGAGTCTTGCATAGTTGGATTTGCAATAGGCCTGGCATTGTACGGATTCAGGCCCATAGCAGAGATACAGTTCATGGGATTTCTATGGCCAGCTATCGACCAGCTATCCTCGCATGCCTCTAGGCTCAGGAATAGGAGCATGGGCAGATACGGCGTCCCAATGGTGGTTAGATTCCCCTATGGCGGCGGCGTGAGGGCGCTTGAGCACCATGCTGAAAGCTTTGAGAGCATCTTGGCACACATCCCGGGTCTTAAGATAGCCATTCCCTCTAATCCCTCTGACGCTAAGGGATTGCTGTCATCATCGATCAGGGACCCCGACCCCGTTGTCTTCATGGAACCCAAGAGGCTTTACAGGACCGAGAGATCGGAGGTCGATGAGGGCGAGTTCACGGTCCCATTGGGAAAGGCCAATGTGGTCAGGGAGGGGGATGACATCACCCTCGTAGGATGGGGGGCAATGGTGCCCAAGATATCTAAGGCCGCGGAACTGATGTCCGAAAAGGGCATCAGTGCCGAAGTGATCGATCTACGCACGATCAATCCCTATGATTACAGGACCGTCCATGGCTCTGTTGAAAAGACTGGAAGGGCGGTCATAGTGCAGGAAGCCCCGAGGACCTGTGGATTTGCATCTGAGATCATAGCAAGGATAAACGACAAGGAGATAATGCACCTCAAGGCACCGGTCATGAGGGTAACGGGTTTCGATGTTCCTTTTCCATTTTACAAGATGGAGGAATGGGCCATACCAGACCTTGACAGGATTATCAAGGCATCCCGGGAGGCGCTCACATGGTGAATGAGTTCAAATTCCCCGATGTCGGGGAAGGGATAACCGAGGGAAAGATACAGCAATGGAGGGTCAGGCCCGGTGATGCCGTCAAGGAGGACCAGATCATAGCTGACATCGAGACTGACAAGGCTGTTGTCGAGATGCCTGCCCCCGTCACAGGCAAGGTGTTGGAGATAAGGATCCCCCAGGGCGGAATTGTGAAGGTGGGCGAGGTCCTGGTGGTCATCGGTGGCGAGGACGGGGAAGTGGAGGAAAAAACGCCAGGGGCCACGGAGGCTCAGGTCCCGCTGGACAAGGGAATGACAGAAGAGTTGCCTGAGAGAAAGATCGAGATGGGAAGGGGCGCAGTGGCGATGCCCGGGATCAGGAAAAGGGCAAAAGAGATGGGGCTTGACATTGAAGACATCAAGGCAACGGGGCATCACGGCCAGGTGACAAAAGAGGACCTGGAAAAAGAAAGGATTGAAGAACCTGGATCCGCAAAAGGGCCTAAGGTCAGGCTAAGTTATGATCTATATGGCCACATAGAGCACATACCTTACGAGGGGGTTCGAGCGGTCATTGGGAAAAAGCTTTCAGAGTCCAAGTTCAAGGCGCCCCACGCGGTTGCAATGGAGGAGGCCGACATATCGGAGCTATGGTCCCTGAGGCAGCAGCTCAAGGAATATTCCATTGAAAAAGGGGCTAAGCTTTCTGTCCTGGCATTTGCCGTAGGGGCTGTTGTAAAGGCGCTTAAGAAGCACCCGTTCTTGAACGCATTCTTCGATGAGGGGAACAAGGACATTGTCCTGAAAAAATACTATAACATAGGAATAGCTGTTGATTCGCCCGACGGCCTCAAGGTGCCAGTCATCAAGAAGGCCGAGATAAAGGGCATCTTTGAGGTCCAGAAAGAGATAAACGACCTGGCAAAGAAGGCAAGGGAGAAGAAAATAGACCTTATGGACATGCAGGGAAGCAGCTTTTCAATATCCAACTATGGATCGATAGCAGGCATATATGGGGTCCCGATAATCAATCTGGGTGATGTTGCAATTCTTGGCCTGGGCAGGGCAAGGGACCTGCCAAGAGTGATAAACGGAGAGATAATCCCCAGGAAGATAGTCGGTCTGAGCGTCTCATTCGATCATAGGGTGGTGGACGGTGCGGAAGTTGCGAGATTCCTGAACACGCTAAAGGGATATCTTGAGAATCCGGTGCTGATAATCATCGACTGAATATCCATTCCCTATTTCTATATTTTTCTTCTATCAGCCTTTCAGAGGCATTGATCTCATCCACAGTCCAATCTGACTCTGAGTAGTCCATCCCATCCAGCACGCAGGAGCATATGGCATGGTATGCCGTATGGATGTCTGCATCGCATAGCTCCTTAATTCCAGTAACGGGCATTACGACAGACCTCACTCCGTCACCGTCTATGCTCTTTCTGAGATTAAGGACATTTTCCATACGTTCCCTGTCCGGTGCGTACAAGATCGTCCCATGTTGCAGTGAAGCCCCTTTTCTGACCCATTTGGAGTTTCCTGATATCTTCCTTCCATCTGCAGCGACTATGTTTGGCCGCGTGAACTCTGAAAATATTCCCATCTTGCTCAAACCCCTGGAGATCCTGTTGCATATCTGCTCAAATGAGTTGGGCATGTTCTCATATGGGTTCGGATTTTTAGAGATGATGCTGTAAACAAGCTCCTCGTTCTTTCCGTTGTATACTGCTCCGCCACCGCTGCCCCTCCTTGTAATGGATATCGAGTTCTTGTATGCATAGTAAAGGTCTATCTCATCATTTATGTTCTGGAATCTTCCGATGCATGCTGAGTCATGGTCCCACAACCAGAATCTTATGATTGGATCCCCTCCATTTGACACACTGTCCAACGCAATCTCGTCAAGGGCCAGGCTGCGGTATATGCCCATCCTCTCAAGACCCATGAATCTCCAAAATCCCATATCTTTATTATAATTGCAACATATATTAATTTTTGATGTGTTCAAACAAGGTATCATTCCCTAATTCTTATGGAAAAAGATTATCCGGCATCCTTGAAGGGGGAGGGGATAGGGGGGTCGTATTCTGCACGCACTTCACAGGTTTCAAGGAGATCCGTCACTATTACAGGCTTGCCAAGAGGATATCGGAACTTGGGATGTACTCCTTAAGATTTGACTATTCGGATTGCATAGGCGAGTCAGACAGGACCTGTGAGGACATGAGGCTTTCAAATCAGGTGATGGACACCATCTCTGCCATTGACCTTATGGAATCATTGGGTGTTGATAGGATTGGGCTCTTTGGGCACTCCTTGGGCGGGGCTACAGCCATTGTCACTGCGGCAAATGACAGTCGGGTTGCTGCCATTGTCTCAGCAGCAGCGCCTGCGAAGCTGGATTGGGACACGCTGTTCAAGGAAAGGGCGGAGGAGTGGCGAAGGACAGGTTTTATTTCCTTTCCCTCCTGGAAAAGGGGGGATGTCAAGATCAGGTACGATTTTTACAGGGACCTCAAGAAGTATGATGCGACCGAGCTTGTAAAGGGCATCAGTGCACCCATATTGGTGATACAACCAGGGAATGACGAGCTTGTGACTGTGGAAAATGCGCGTTCCATGTTCGATAATGCCAATGAACCAAAGTCTATTGAATTCATTGATGGTTCCGACCACATGTTCACATCCGCCGATCATGAGAGCAGGATGATCGATGTTTCAGTTAATTGGTTTGACAAATGGCTATGATATATTGCATTGGCCCCATGCAGTTTCTCTAGGTCTTTAAAGTTATATTTATATGTATCAATTCATATTGTTATTATATGCATGAGGCTATGCCTAATGTTGTTTTAAGCAAATGCATAGAGTTCGATTATTGCAGGTACAATGGCCTTATCATAGCCAGCGAGTTCGTGAAAAAGCTCAAGGAGCATGTCAACTTCATTCCAATATGCCCTGAGGTTGAGATAGGATTGGGTACACCAAGGTCACCCGTAAGGTTGGTACAGAAGGATGGGGGGACACACCTGGTTCAACCAGAGACCGGGAGGGATGTCACATCATTGATGAATGATTTTTCCCAGGTATTCTTGAGTGGGCTTGAAGACATAGACGGATTCATTCTCAAGGGCAGATCCCCTTCGTGCGGAGTTAAGGAAGCAAAGATCTATTCAAGAGCCCAGGGAGGGCATGTTGTTACCAAGGCCCCTGGCCTCTTTGCTTCAAAGGCATATGAACTATTTCCTCAGCTTCCAATAGAGGATGAGCTCAGGACAAAAAATCACAAGGTGAGGGAGCATTTCCTTACTCAGTTATACACGTTCGCCAGATTCAGGGAATGCAAGAGATCAAGGAAAATACGGGACCTTGTGGAATTCCAATCTATAAACAAGTACCTATTCATGGCATACAATCAGTCCTTTATGAGATCAATGGGTAAGCTCGCTGCAAATCAGGAGGATATAGGAATTGAAAGATTATTGGCGGATTATTCCGATCTACTGTTCAAGATGCTGGAGTATCCACCAAGATATACATCACATATCAATGTGATAATGCACCTTCTAGGATATTTCAAGGAAGGGCTGGACCATGCCGAGAAATCCTTTCTGTTAGGCTTGATAACGCAATACAGGGACGGAAAATTGCCACTTAGCGCAATACAGTCTGTAATATGGTCTTGGGCATTTAGATTCAACGATGAATACCTTCTGAAACAGACGTATCTTTCCCCATATCCCCGTGTCTTCATGGAACCCCTGGAGGAGTACAGGGAAAAAGACTATTGGAAGCACAAGAATCAGTGAGTGAAGAACACTTCATAGGCCGTAAGAACAGAAATTATCAAGAATATGGCCCCAACAATGTGCACGAATCTTCCTGCGCTCATTCTTTCGGAGATGCGTACGCCGATCTGTGCCCCGATTACCACACACGGGAAAGCTATTAGCACCAAGGGCAAAATGCCCTCAAGCTCCCCAATATCTACCTCTATGAACAGTATGATCCTTCCTATCATGCATGTAATGCCAGTTACCAAGAGTATGAAGAAGGATGTTCCAGATGCCTGGCCAGGTTTCAAATGGAGATTCTCCAAAAAGTTGTATTCGTTTATCTCCCCAAGCCCTGCCGATATCATTCCTATGAGGAGGCCCCCCAGCATCGATGTTGTCCTTATCGCCCTGTTCAGAATATACTCGCGATGTTCAAAGTCCGTGTCCATGAATCTCGGGTCTTTGGGAACCCTTTCAATCCCCCTGGTCAGAAAACCATAGGAATGGAACAATAGTAGCATTATCAGGAACACGACTATTAAGCTGTTCTGGACATATCCCGCTATGGCAACCCCTGCCAGGCTGGAAGGGATGGTAAATGCGAGCACCTTTCTTGAGAGGGCATAATCTATCAGGTGTTCCCTCTTATATCCGATCACGCCACTGCTAAATCCTATCACCTCTATGAACAGCCCTGCGGTGAATGCCAAAAGAGGTTCTATCCTCATCACGACAATAAAGTATGGCGAGAAGAATACAGCTCCCCCTATCCCTGTCATTGATGAGACTGTGGATATCAAAATTGCGATAGGGATTAACAATATCAGTGAAGCATCCATCTAAATCCCTTATAATTTGGACATATATTGTCTTTTCGGCTTTTGGCTGTACTTATATCACGGCATTGGTCACTATAAGGTAGAAAAACTTATAGTGGCCGGCCCATACCTTAATAGATGATTTGCCTTTGTTACTGGTATCTTTTCCCAATTGCGATAATCATCGCCATATTGGCCATGTCATCAGGCATCTCTGGAACAAACTTTTGGATACCGGTATATCTCATATGGTTGAATCTTGATACGAGACTGGGATTTTGGCTAGCCCTGTTGACTATGGTATTTGGTTTTGGGTCCGGCATAATCCGCAACCTGCGGCAGGGAACCATCAACTGGTGGATGGCCAGGCAGTACTTGGTGTATGCCATTCCAGCAAGCATCATTGGGACCTTGCTTGTGCCCTACGCCCCCGTAAAGGCGATGCTTATCCTTTTTTCATCATTCATCATGATTTATGGCCTATATATGGTAAGAAGATTTGAAATGACAAGAAAAGGCATTTTGCCCAGGCCGTTGGAGCATGAATCCATTTTTCGGGGGAGGGCAATCTTAGCAGGATTCTTGAAGGGATTGATAGCCACAGGACTTGGAAAGTTGATAATGCCCGGCATTATGCATCATAAAAGGGTCAATTCTGCTGCAGAGGCCGTTGGAACAACGACATTCATTATCTTTGTGGTAAACATCATGGCCGTAGTTTTTCGTTTGAACCCTGAATTCACATCAACCCTCTCGATATACGGGTCACAGATATTGCAGATAATGATATTTGTTGCTCCGGGGGTGTTCATCGGGGGACAGATAGGTCCAATGGTGGCAGCCAGAATGCCCAAGGACCTGATGAAGGCATATGTCGGTGCCTTATTGGTATTTGTGAGCTTGTTGATGTATCTTAGGGTTTTTGCTCTGTTCTAAAAAAATATTCCATTTATTTATTATATTGAATAGTTCAATAGTATTCTAATGGATATCAGTGGTGAGGGCATAGGGCGGATTTCCCTGAATGACAGGGTGTTGATGGCTTCAAGGATATATTATTCTGTCATGACATATTTTGTCAATTGGAACGTTATCTCCTCCAACAATTTTGACGATTGGTTTGAATCCTATCTGAACGAAGTGATAGATAATGATGATAGATACTCATTTGATATGCACACTATGGAATTTCTTGCTAAGCTGAAAAGTGGCAACACGGCTTTTGTGGACAATTGGCTCAACAAGCAATACAACCAGGCAATGCCATTTGAGTTGGGTCACTTCCCTGACTGCTGGCATGTGAGGCGATCCGCCATTAGGGGATTGCCTCCCGGGAGCACGGTCGAGAAGATAAATGGGATTGCATTTGAAGAGTTTTATAATTCCATGAAAAAGAGGGTCAGCTCCTTTGGGGACATTGAGTCAAGGACAAAGTTCTCAGAGAGCTATTATCTATTTCCCAATGAGTTTGTACTAGAGACAAGCGATGGACCCTTTAAGATAAAAAGGGAGAAATCGCACTATTTCTTTCCAAAGGCGATTGAAGGATACTGGTTGGAACGAAACAAGACCGCCTACATCAGGATAAGGCAATTTTCAAAGAGCATCGAGGAGGATGCCATAGACTATGTCAAGGAGTTCTTTGATTCCAAAAGACTGATCATCGATGTCAGGGAAAACACAGGGGGGACGACACCCTTGGGGCTTATAAAGAAATTGATGGACAACAGATTTGGATTTTGGAGGGAATCAACACCCATGGGGATTGGATTAATGAAGTTCTACAGTGAGTTCCTAAAGAACAATCATGACTCGCTTCCTCCGAGTGTTGTCGACAAGATGTCGCTATCTGAGATCTTCTCGAACCCTGAGATGTCATGGGGGCCTGAACTCATTGAAAATGAAAAAAATCATTATGATGGGGATATATTCATAATTGCTGACCGGTATTCCCGCTCCTCGGCCGAGGACTTCATGCTCCCTTTCAAGGAAAGCGGGCGTGCAACCATTGTTGGAGAGGCCACGATGGGGTCCAACGGGCAGGCATACTCATACGCCTTCAAGAATGGAATGCAGCTCTTCATAGACATCAAGAAAGAGGCCTTCCCGGATGGGTCCAGATTCCAGGGGATTGGGATCATGCCAGACCACGGGGTAAGGCAATCCCTTGATGACATGAGAAATGGCGTTGATGCGCCACTTGAGTTTTGCCTTGGCATATGATCCCCAAAATGTTGCACTTAATGGAAATTAGAAAGCATTATATTGTCTCATAATTTTTATTTATTCATGAAGATCAGGGATTTTGGGCTTGAGAGATTTTTCTCTCTTCATGAGTTCAATACAAAGCATGTCTTGTGCCAATCCGATTGTGAGACCTTTACAGTCAAAGAGATCTTGGACATGGGCAAAACCTATGAGGCGGACCTCAAGTCGCTTGGACTCGGATATACCGAGTCACAGGGCCACCCATTGCTTCGGGAGGAGATATCCAAGCTATACGACAGTGTCTCCCCAGAACAGATAATCGTGTTCTCTGGGGCAGAGGAGGGGATATTCGTTTTCATGAACTCATTGCTCTCATCCGGCGACCATGTGATAATCCAGTATCCCGCGTATCAGTCACTTTACGAGGTTGCCATCTCCATTGGGGCAGAGGTCACAAAGCTGAATATGAATGAGGGGGCAGGCTGGGATCTGGATATCCGCGAGCTTGAGGATTCCATAAGGGAGAACACAAAGCTAATAGTCCTGAACACGCCCCATAATCCGACTGGCCACATCATCCCGGACAATGTGATGAAAAGGATAGTGGACATTGCCAGGGATAACGACCTATACATCTTTTCCGATGAGGTTTACAGATTTCTGAATAATGGGGGCGACCTTTGGATGAGCTCAAGTGCGGACCTTTATGAGAAGTGCTTCTCTCTTGGTGTGATGTCCAAGACTTTTGGGCTAGCGGGCCTTAGGATTGGCTGGCTGGCATCAAAGGATAATGAAATGATGGAAGCCATCAGGTCATACAAGGACTACACATCAATATGCAACAGCGCGCCAAGCGAGCTGCTATCAATCATGGCCCTTAGGAACAAGGAGACGATCATTGAGCGAAACAGGGGGATTATCAAGGAAAATCTATCACTTTTTGATAGTTTCATGGAAAGGCACAGCGACGCATTGGACTGGGTACGGCCGAAGGGAGGGTCAATAGGTTTCCCACGTTTGCTGAATGGCGTTTCTTCCAGCAACTTTGCAGAGGAACTGCTAATGAAAAAGGGTGTTCTGATAAGTCCAAGCAATCTTTTTGATTTCGGCGATGAGCACTTCAGGGTCGGTTTTGGAAAAAGAAATTTTCCCAACGGCCTCGTAAAATTAGAAGAGTATATGGATGAATCCTTTTGATTCATCCAGTCACATGTTCTTTGTATTCCTGTGCAAACTCCCTTATCTTGTCCCAATCCCTGAAATCGTACTTTTCTCCGTCCTTTACTTCAACTCCCTGTTTCTTTCCCATTTCCTTGGCTATGCCCTTGAGCATCTTCTTGCCGAGGAATCCTACCTTGGAGTCCTTCGTAAGGTCAAAGCTTGGGCCAAACGAGTCATATATCTTGGGATCCAAGCCATACATATCAATATATTTCTCTATGTATTGCTTCACTGATTCTTCCTTTTCATCAAGCGCCTTTCCACAACAGACAAAAATACCCAGTACAGCGTCGCTTTTAGCAACCCCATTATAGTCCTTCAAGAGATTCTCCGCTTCCTTTGTCCATTTATTTATCTTGATTCCCGAACCTATGATGAATCCATCATAAGAATCCAAAGGGCTTGATGGAATTTTTTTATTTTTCAGGTCCCAAACATCTGCTTGCAATCCTTCTGTTGTTAGTATGTTGGCAAGCTCATCAGCAACATCTTTGCAACTCCCGTATCTCGAACCATAAGCGATCAGTACTTTCTTCACCATGATTTCATCTCCCTATGATATGAATGGTATTATCTGTGTTCACTTATATTATATTTTTCATATTTTGCCATATATTTTTTTAATGTCAGTATGTACTGATTTTTCCAAAATATGATGATATTTATATTTTTATTTTATTAAAATAATCATATTCTTGTCATATTGACAAATAATATTCCGATATCTTTTAAAATGAACATTTATAGCCCTAAATATTTGTAATGGGGGAAGACAGAATGGACTCAGGCAAGATAGGTCAGAGAATTGATACGTACATGAAGATGAGGGGCATTGGCATTGAGGAACTTTCCAAGCGCACAGGGCTTGACAAGGACTTCATAAATTCAATGATGGGGGAGAATGTTTACCCTTCATTGGGGCCGTTGCTAAAATTGGCGAGGGCTCTGGGTGTCAGATTGGGCACGTTCCTGGATGACCAGATAAGCAGGGATCCATTGATAATCAGGAAAGAAGAGCAAAAAGAGGAGATAATGACCCATAAGGGCGCCGATAGGCAGGCGACACACAAGTTCCATTCCCTTGGAAGGGGAAAGACCGACAGGCACATGGAACCATTTTTCATTGACCTGTCCCCGGAGCAGGGAAATGACAGGAAGCTGTCATCCCATGAAGGGGAGGAGTTCATCTTTGTGACATCAGGGTCCATTGAGGTCATATATGGCAAGGAATCCTATGTGCTGGACAAAGGTGACAGCATTTATTACAATTCAATAGTTCCACATAATGTCAGTTGCCATGGCAGCTCTGATGCCAGCATAGTGGCCGTGCTATACTTCCCAGAATAGGTGCTGAAAATGATCGAGCTTAGTGACAATACCATTGGGCAGATGCTTGATGACATCATAAGCAGGTATCCTGATAATGAGGCCGTGGTCTACGTTGACAGAAATTACAGGCTGACCTACAGGCAATTCGGCGATATCGTTGACAAGATCGCCAAGGGGCTCATGGCACTGGGCATTAAGAAAGGTGAGAAGGTGGCAGTGTGGTCGACAAACATACCCTACTGGGTGGCACTGCAGTTCGCTACCGCGAAGATAGGGGCAGTGCTCCTGACTGTCAACACCCATTACAAGAAGGTCGAGTTCAACTATCTCATGAAACAGTCCGAGGCTGAGAATCTTTTCATCATAGACGGATTTAGGGATACAGACTTCCTGCAGATACTATACGAGTCAGTGCCTGAGCTCAAGACCCATCAGAGGGGATATCTAAAGAGCATGGAGCTGCCCCACTTGAAGAGGGTATTTTTCTTGGGGCAGGCCAAGCACAGGGGGATGTACACCATTCCAGAGACAGTGTCCCTGAGCATAATGACAAGTGATGAGGAATACCGTGAGAGACAGGATTCCCTTGGACCACATGACGTGGTGAACATGCAGTACACATCTGGCACAACAGGATTCCCAAAGGGCGTCATGCTATCGCACCACAATATCATGAACAATGGATTCTGGATAGGGGAGCGCCAGTTACTCTCTGAAAAGGACAGGCTTTGCCTGCCAGTGCCGCTATTTCATTGCTTCGGGTGCGTCCTTGGCGTATTGGCAGCAGTAACCCATGGCACGACAATGGTGATAATCGAGAACTTCGACCCCGTGCAGGTGATGTCCGCTGTTGAGGAGGAAAGGTGCACAGCCCTCTATGGCGTGCCAACTATGTTCATATCAATCCTGGAGCACAAGCTGTTCAATAAATTCGATTACTCTTCCCTTAGGACGGGCATCATGGCAGGGTCGCCCTGCCCCATAGAGGTGATGAAGCTTGTCATGGAAAAGATGTACATGAGGGACATAACTATCTGCTATGGTCTAACTGAGGGGTCTCCCGTGACAAATCAGACATCCGTGGATGATGATGTCAGACATAGGGTCGAGACTGTCGGCCGTCCGCTTCCTGGCATTGAGGTCAAGGTCGTTGACCCAGAGACATATGAACCGGTCCCGAGCGGACAGCCGGGCGAGGTCATATGCAAGGGGTACAACGTAATGAAGGGCTACTATAATATGCCCAAGGAGACATCAGACGCCATTGGTCCTGATGGATGGCTCCATACAGGGGACCTTGGAATCATAGATGAGGATGATTACCTGACAATAACCGGCAGGTCAAAGGACATGATAATCCGTGGTGGGGAGAACATCTATCCCCGTGAGATCGAGGAGTATCTATACAGGATGCCTGAGATATCAGATGTTCAGGTGGTTGGAGTGCCTAGCAAGAAGTATGGGGAGGAAGTTGGGGCGTTCATAATACTGAAGGAGGGGCAAAGCCTCAATGAAGAGGATGTGAAGGACTTTTGCAGGGGCCAGATAAGCAGATTCAAGGTACCAAGATTCGTATTCTTCGTTGACTCGTATCCCATGACCGCCAGCGGGAAGATACAAAAGTACAAGCTCGTTGAGCTGTCTGCTGAATTGACCGCTGACCAATAGGTTAGATATCTTTAAGAATTGAGGGCACAGGCAGTTTGTTTTTCTTTAGGCTGTCTTTGTATCGTCCCAATTCCCCCAAGCCTTTCTCATTGACATACCTCTTGTAATGAATCTGATTTTATTTCATTGTTGAAAAATATGGACATAAGGTCCTAGATAGGAACTATAAAGAAAATAAAGCGTAATATAGATCAATCAGGCACATAGACAATAGATAACAGTTCCATTGAATCTTCATTTTTTGATATCTTATTCACGCTTGAAGTTATCTCATCGATCTGCCCGATGTCACAAAGAAATTTATATGTTGGCACCTTTCCGTGTGTTTTTTCCACCACACTGCATCCCTTCGAGATCAGCATGTTTTCCATCTTAGGCATTAGATCATATCCAGTTTTCACAGATATGGCCTGCCTGGGTGCCAATACGATAATCCCAGCACTGTTTATTGCTTCCTTCGCCGCCCTTGTATATGCCCTTACAAGGCCCCCGATGCCAAGTTTCCTGCCTCCAAAGAATCTGGATACGACGATGGCGATATCGATCAGGCCTTCAGAGCGGAGCATGTCCAATATGGGGGCACCTGCACATCCTGCGGGCTCTCCGTCATCATTGCTGTTAGACTCCATTCCAGAGATGCCTATGACGTATGCCGTTACGTTGTGGCTGGCACCGGACATGCTTTCACACACCTCCTTGAAGAAAATATTGGCCTCTTGCCTACTAGCAATCATCTTCGCTTGGGCGATGAATCTGGACCCATTTTCAATGTATTCACCACTTCCATGGCTTTTCACGGTATGGTATGTCCCCACACCAAAAGAGTATCCTTGCCACAATATAAACAAAGTGGTAACAGTTCGAATCATAAATAATAGAAAAATAAAAAAGAAATTGAGCTTAAAGTTAATCTAACTTCATGCCCCATATTCCTTTCTTTGTATGTACATATACACTACTGATTCAGTTATGATGTAGTATTTGTGGTATCCATTGGCCTTGAAATGCAATACCGGTTTGTTCATGCCCTCAGCTATGCGGGCCAGCTCCTCGATTGATGTCACAGGTATTGTCGCATTTTCGAACTTAGGTGGCTGGCTAGTCACCTCTATCATGTAGTCCTGGAACTTCTTTTTTGCGTGCAGGTGCATCTGTTCTGACAAAGTCACTTTGTTTGGCCTGATATATACGTATGACAATAAAGCTCCTGCCAATAAAAAGAAATTGATGAAAACAAATCCTGATTTCAACATGTTTGAACTTTCGACTGTCACAATCTCTGTCTCGTTTATATTGCCAACTGCTGTGCATTCATAGCTCTGCTCGTCATCTGGAGATATTACGTTGGATTCGATCAAGAACGTGTATGTGTCTTCATATTGCTCACTTACCAAGTGTGAGTATGCATTGATATTGATGCCCATGGGAACTCTAATTTTAACATAGTATCTTCCTGCCTGGACTTCCAATTCTTCCTCAACTGAATCAATGAAAGACACGATTTCTCTAAAGTTAATTGTAAATTGAACTTTATCAAATTCTTCAGAAACTATATGTACATCAAGCTTCTCAGTTATGTCCCAAAATTCACAATAAATATCTGCGTAGACATTATAGTTTGAGCAACATACGTCTCCTTCAGGCATCTCGAGTTTGGAAATATATGTCATATGCAGTTTATCAACAACCTTTGTAAAACAGGGTTTTCCCTTTTCTAGGGTGCTCTCTCCATATAATGTATTTTCATCCATTGTGAAAAAATATTCAAATGTCCCTGTGTGCTTATAAGTCATCAGGCATTTTTCTTCCTTAACTTGCTCTTCTGCGAAGACATAAGAATATGAGTAATATATGGATCCTAGGAATATGATTACGATAATCATCAAGATTATCGTTTTTCCTCTATGTGTTATCTGCATTTTCATAAGTCAAAACCTCCACTACGTTTATGGTTATGACACCCCTCATCAGCATTTCCCAGTCATTATCTCCAATGCTCATACTTACAGGCAGGCTGTATGTGCCTGGTGGCACACCTGAATGGGCTAGGTTACATACGGCACTATCTCCAGGAAATATCTCATAATAACCAGGATTCAAAAAAAACTCTGAGGTGACATTTGACCATATGAGCACCCTGATTGGCACGGAAATTGGATTAGATAGGTTGTATAAATCGACTGAATCTGGGCTGGAAGAGCACGTAATGGTCTTGGTAAGGTCCGCACCAAAGGAAAAATAATCAGCAATTTTGATTTCTCCATTCCGATTCAGGATCACCTCATTTTCTGCATTTATGGCTTGGCTAGCTGCCACGATCAGGATGAGAATAAAAAATATATATATTTTCTTCATCTGAAAACCCCCATTGAGATTTTTATCCTCTTTTTCCACGATATTCGTCTAAATGAACGAGAAACATACTCATTTCCATTACAAAACAGGGCATAATATATGAATAAGGGCATCAACAAAATCATTTCTATGATAATTATTGGCATTGCCATATGGATTTTGTACAAACTTTCAATTACATCACTTGGCATGAAAAGCGGGTATGATTGTGTGTTGATCTCTGTTATGAATCTTCCCGAGCTCTCAGGTGCCTTTATTGTCATTTTTCCTTCATAGGTATCACCCCATGATAGTTGGACCTTGTCGGTATCTAGCTCCAAATTGTCAGAATCGGGAGAAATGAACACAATAGTTGGGAAGAACCCTATGCTCTTTATAATATAAGTGTCTTCAAAAGTTTGTCCGGGCGCAATCTCGCTTTCATCAAATGGCCTATTATTGGTGACATATGTATTTTTGTAATTTTGTGCGGACAAAACTAGCATCAAAGTTGACCATATGATGACAATGACAGTACAGACAACAAGAACATGACGAATCTTTATTTGTGGTTTTACCCTTTTTCTGAATCTTGAACTTTTCCTAAAAGATAAGGATCCAAATAATATTAGGGCCGCAACCATATACAGATACCACTGATTCACTGCAAAAGAAATGTTAGAAAGCATTTTTCCTGCATTTGGTATAATTATATTTCTTCCCAAGGGAGAAAGCACTGTGCCTATGACATCTGAGTCCTTTATGACTGGAGTATCCGCCTGTTGGTCAAAGAAGATACTATTGTCCCCTTTAGTGATATATCCCTCCTCACTCTTATCTATAATGCGATGAACGATAAATAAACCGTTCTCTGGATTTTTAAAGATTAATATATCGTTTTTTACAGGCGTATGCAACTGTTGTGGAACGATGAAGAACATATCTCCACTGCCTATGGTTGGTTCCATGCTGTCTGACATCGTGTAAGAAACAAAAACTGGATCCCCTGAAAAATGGCTTAATATAATAGAACCTACAATTAGTATTGTAAAGGACACTATAATAAAATCTATGAATTTAGATATTATATTCCCATATGCCCCAAGGTTTTTATGCATTTTACCACCCACATAAAAAAATAAAAAGGGGATATTTTCCCCTATGGATTAACTGCACTGATAGTTAGATTTGCAGTAATTGTTGCGCCTCCAGATAGGCCTCTTGCGTCCACATATAACCCAGCTACTCCCGTGTTACCGGAAGCGACTGTGAAAGTGTATGTAGTAGAGTGTGCCATCCTGCTACATGAACCTCCGCCCCAACATTGATAGAACTGGATCCTTGGATTGCTAGATGTTATTGTTACGGTGTATGGTTCCATGCCCTGATTGAAAACATCCAATATGTGGTCAAAGTAGTTTTCAGAAGCTGGATTTAATCCATTTCCTCCAGCCACCACAGTAATCTGTGCCCTACCCATACCATCATATGTAACAAAATTGAATGGGGCTGCCGGATCATTTCTCAGGGAGATCACTGCGTCAAAATCTGATGATGCAAGCTGTGCTGATACCCCCCTGTTATACAGGTCTATCTGGGATGGTGCGAAAGCACCTATGGTCATCGTTAAGGCAATCATTATTGCCAAGAGACCAAATACCTTTCTCATTGTCATTCCACCTCCAATTTGCCCCTAAGGGGCAAAAAACAATGGAAATAAAATAATATATATATTGATAAATTATGAAAATTAACGAAACATTAACAAAATATAATGTGAGATTATTACTTATTTAAGCATTTAAAGAAATAATAATTTGATATTATCCAATTTTGCTTCCTTCAACACATTCAATAATGTCAAAGATATCTATAATTTTTGCATTTTCCCATTTTTCCGCAAAATTAACTTTTAGCAAGTTAGCAAGTTCTGAGCTTTCAAGGGATAGGAAACTATTGTGCCCCTTATGTTCTCCAATCCTCATCTCTTTCATGACATATCTGTCGTCGACAACAGCATAGCTCATAAGCAGTTTAGTAGTTCTTATGGAAAAGAGATTTCTATCAAAAAGATCCTCTAACGGTTTTTTCCCGTAAGCCAATAGCTTAAGCGAGAAGTTTTTCAGATCGTAATCAGAATCTATGAGCATATTGCATGGCACTGAGTTGCTCATCGCAAAATTTATTGCATTGAATACTGAAGGTGAAAAGTGCCTGGTGGCCAGAATAACATCCAATTCAGCCATATGGGATATATTTGCAAGGGATTTGATTATTTTATCATTTTCCGACATTACATTGATCCTACCTAAATGATGTTGGGATATGTAAACTGCCCGAATGCTCTTATCATCGCAAGGTGAAAGCTCTATTTGCAGTCCTTCCTCCTTACAGGCCTCTATGCTCCTAAACAATGGTGAGCAAAGGCAGAGCTCCTTTAGGTACTTCATGGTTTGAAATATCTCTTTGCCGCAGTTGGACAATATGTATGCGTGCTGCCCTTCCCCATAGTTATGGATCTTAACTAGGCCATACTCATTAAGGAAGTTTATCTTCCTGTATATGCTTCTTTCTGATATGGGCAAAGAGGACGTAATCTCTGAAACAGGCAACGCGCAGGAGGATATCTTCTCCATAAGGTGAAAAGTACAGCTTTCGACTAATGTTTTTAACAGGTGTTCATCATCAAGATCATTGCCATCATACAACATATTTGTCATACAATGTAAATATTACTTACTTATGGCTTATATTTTTTATTCCGTTTTTAATAGAAATTTAGATAAATTGTATATTTTTCCCATAAATTTGTCATAAATCCATTTCATATGCTATTTTGAAATGCAATGACATAAACTTTATTGTAGTCATTTAATTGAATAATTGAAAATATATGCATCCTAATACATTTATTTGTCATTTTTGTTATTGTATGTCAAGTAAGAGTTATATTTAGGAGATAGTATTCTAATACATCAAATGATATAATTGGTGTATAAATGGCATATCCTAAGAATGTCAACAAGGGAACTTTCTTTTTTCAGAATCGCTTAGGGGTTAATGAAGAGTGCGACTATCTATTTTCAATAATCAACAATTCAAGGAGAAGAAATGTAATACGTTATCTTACTGACGCCGATGATACCGTTGAGCTTAGGGACATCGTGGAGTATATTGCAGGCCTGGAAAGGGCGAATAAAAAAAATTCCATATACGCTTCCCTCATACAGACCCATCTGCCATTGATGTGCAAGGAGAACGTTGTGATCTATGATAAAATGAAAAATACGGTGAAGCTGACAGACTTTGGGAAGAGATGCGAATATTACTTGGAGATCATATCAAAGGACGAGATACCCTGGCATACTTATTATCTGGTGCTTTCTCTATTTTCAATGATGATAATTCCAATTGTTAATAACTATGCATACAGTGTTATTGTCGGGTCATTTTTTATTTCATCAGTTTTCCATTCTAAAGAGATGAGAAAAAGAAAGTTAAAGATATAGATGAATAAATCCGATTTTAGTGGATTTATCAATCTATATAGTATATTACGGCTATTGATGCCGAAATTGATACTTTTCCTGGTATGACAACTGTTGGTGTTGGTTCTTTTGCCATGTCTTCGTTGGCTGCATAGTATTCATAAGGCGAGTAATAGAAGCTTGATTCGTTCACACTTTTTATGTTTCCAATGCTGATATCAAGTCCTTCCGCTATGGCACTTGCCTTTTCCTTGGCCAATGCGCCAGTCTGTTCCAGGGCTTCTTCTCTGTATTCTCTTTCAGCATCTTTTGAAAGCGTGAATGTGACGCCATTTATATCATTTGCACCATTGGCAACGCATACGTCTATGATATCCCCTGCATTTTCTAGGTCTGTGGTATTGATGTTAATTGTCTGGCTTGCCCTCCATCCATATGTCTCATAATCTTCTTGATACCATCTTCTTTCCTCATAAAGGGATATCTGGGTAGTCTCAATGTCCTCTTCTGTAACACCCATGTCACCAAGCGCGTCTATTATGCTGTTCATGGAGCTATTTACGGCCTCTTGTGCTTCAGATGCATCAGGCATCAAGTGAGATACACCTAGTGATATGACGGCCATATCCGGTTCTACCTCCAATTCTATGTTGGCATTGACTGATAGGGTACTGTCATGCGCCTCTGGGCTAATGGTTATGTTGTTATCCTTTAGGCCCATAGCAAGGAGCCCTATGGCAACTATGCCTATTACTATGAGCACAATAATCAGATTGCTATTGATGGTTGAGTTTTTTTCTGTCATAATATCATCACTCCCTCATTATTATAACAATGGGG
>Ga0272442_10003958_pt1 | contig 20455 bp, 18 predicted proteins | sample SSMForm2O_FD_200262 | JGI IMG/M metagenome (GOLD analysis project Ga0272442, IMG submission 200262) | Marine sediment archaeal communities from Little Sippewissett salt marsh, Falmouth, MA, United States - SSM-Form-2O | ecosystem: Environmental > Aquatic > Marine > Wetlands > Sediment ... | reverse complement strand
AAGGGGCGGGGGCGATTCCGAGGAATACTACCCCCACCCTTCCGGCAGAATCTTGGGTGCCGGTCGCCCGCTGTCTTTGGCCGGCGATATCGGACTACTTCAAGTGGATCGATCCGCTGCTGCTTTCGAGCCGAAGGTTGCCATTCCCTTCTCCGATCGTTCCCGCGATTTTCTTCTTCGTGACCTTGCCGCTAATGGTGATGGGCCTCTCGGCCTGGACGCTTCCGTAGCTGGTCGCCAGGTGCACGCGACCGGAAAAGGCCGGTGGCGCGGCGAAGTTGACGCTCCCGTAGGACGTCTTGACGTCTGCCTTCAATTCCGCTGGGCACGCCGACGTGCATTCGACATGGATGCTGCCGCTGCCCGAATGCGCCTTGAGGTCGTTCGTCGTGATCTGTACCGCCTTGACGCGGCCGTAGGAACTCGACATGTCCAGCGTTTCGGCCGCCGCCTCGGTGACATCCACACTTCCGCTGCCGGAATGGAGTTTGGCCGACCGACCTTCGACGTTGGTGGCCGTGACGGAGCCGTACGAACTGCTCGCTTCGCACGTGCCAAAGCGGGCGTCGGAGATGGTGACTCGGCCGCTGCCGCTCCTGAGCGACAGATCGCCGTCTGAGAACCGCTCGCATCGGACGGAACCGTAGGCGCTGTTCATCCGCGCCGTGCCTTTGATGTCTGAGGCTGTGATCGACCCGCTGGCGCTGTGCAGCGTGACCTCCTGGCCCGAGACATCGGTACATTCGATCGATCCGTAGGACGTGTCCAGATTTGTGGTGCCCCGGATGTTCTCGGCTGTGATCGAGCCACTGCTGGTCTTGGCGCCGACGGTGCCTTCGAGGTTGGCCAGCTTGAGGCTGCCGTAGGAACTGCCGCATTCGACATTGATTTGCCGAGGTGCCGTAATGGCGTAGCTGACGCTGATAGACCGGTTGTTTCTGAGCTTGGGCTTGTCGGCTCGGACCTTCAGTGTGTTGCCGGCCTGTTCCAGTCTGATCTCGACCTGCTCGAGAAGTTCCCGGGCTTCTTCCTCGCTCGGCGCCCGGGCCGTGATGGTCGCGATGACGTCGCATTCGGTTCTGTCGGCCCCGGTGATATGGACCGACCCGGATGCGGTGTGCACGTCCAGTGTGTCTCCGGCCGCAAGCGCCGCATGGCGGGCGACGATCTTCTCGTGTCGGGCCTGGCCCCAGTTGCCCATCTCGACGTCGCAGCCGGCAGCCGTAACGAGCGACAAAATGCAGAGGCTTACGGAAACACTTCTCCACGTGCGAAAGGACGCCATCGCCGTATCTCCTTTCTGTACCGAGCTTACCTTATGTGGATCGATCCATCGTGCGTCTTGAGTATAAGCCTGCCCTCGCCGTTACCGATGGTCCCTCGCAGCGATTTGCCCACCTTGCCTTCGACGGTGATCGGTAACGCCGTGTTGACGGAGCCATCGTTCGTCGAGGCATCGACCACTGCCGAAAGGCCCGGCGGCGCAGTGAACGTGATACTGCCATCGGAGGTGCTGATGGTTGCGTCGATTACGTTCGGGGCATCGGCGGCGCACTCGATCTGGACCGATCCGTCGGAGGTGCGGCACTTCATCTCGGCCGCGGCGATGCCGTGGCACCGGATGCTCCCATCGCTGGTATGGAGGTCCAGGCTGTCGGCACGGACCGTGGTCAGCGTGATGGTGCCGTCGGAGGTGCGGGCGGTACAGGTTTTTGCATTCATATCTTCGAGCTTAATGCCGCCATCGCTGGTGTGGACATCGAGCGTCCCGGCCTCGACTCGCGTACACGTGATCCTGCCGTCCGAGGTCTTGAGTTTTGTGTCGCCCTTGATGCCTTTGATCTCAATGCTGCCATCGGACGTTCGTGCATCGACGGTGCCCTCGATATTGGCGATATGCACGGACCCATCGCTGGTGACGAGGAGCAGGTTGGTTTGGGTTGGGACGGTCCCGGTCAGCGAGACGCCGTAATGGGCGTTGCGAATCGTGGCGGGCTTGTCGATCACGACCTTCAGCACTGCGCCGGTCGGCTCAAGCCTCACCTGGATCTGCTCGGCCAGCTCGGCAGCCTCCTCTACGGTGGCGGCGCGTGTCCTGATGGTGGCGACCAGGCTGCACTCGGCCGTCTGCGTCCCTTCGAGGGTGATCGATCCATCCCGTGTCTCGGCTGAGAAGGACGAGCCCGGCTCCAGCGGGGCCGACAGGTCCACCTGTCTCTCGTACTTGGCCATCGCGTTCCAGTCGCCGCAGCCGACGACGCAGATGCAGGAACTGGCCGCGAGCAGGATCAGGCCCAGAAGGCAGGCCAACGATAGGCGTGTGTAGATTCCATTCATGATTTTTCCCCTTCTATGCTTTCTGCTTTTGACGTGACTGTTGTGGTCGCATCCTGCACCTGGGCCGGCATCGATATCGCGCAGCGCGAGAGGCGGCAGCCGGAGCGTCCCGCTGCAGCCTCCGATTATTGCGTGTTGTCAGACGCTGTCTGGCGTCGTCGCTCTGATTGTCAGAGCGTCCTTCCTCAGTAAGTCGGGCCGGGACGCCAGAAATTTCAGCTGGGCACGGTTTTCTGGCGTATTTTTGTCGCCATGTGATTGTTCGGCTCTTGATTCGATGGCCCTGATCCGCTAAGCTGGCAGCGATCCATAATGCGGTACTTGGGGAATAGTGTAACGGTAGCACGACTGACTCTGGATCAGTTAGTCGAGGTTCGAATCCTCGTTCCCCAGTTCATTAACCGCGTTTTTGCAGCGAAAACGCGGGTCACTGTCCGTCCGCGTCCGTCCGCATGCCATATCTGTCCAGGTAGACGACAAGCATAATGACAAGCATTGCGCGTCGAGTTAAGGATGCGGAACATCCGTTTCTGACTCGTGGTGGGTGTTTTTGGCCCGTGTGGGGCGTACTCGCGGGCCTGGGAATCCTTGCGAGATGACAAGCTTTCGCGCTGTGGCGCGTCCTCTCTGCTAGTCCTTGTCGTCGGTCCCTGTTTTTCGCTCAGAAACGCCGGTTTGGTCCGGCGAAAAGAGGTCGGAAAGACTGGTCACGGCCGAGGCCTTCTGAGCCTGGTCAGTTAAGGTATAGACGTTCATCGTCAAATTGATGTCCGAATGGCGCAGGATGGTCTGGGCAATTTTGGGGTGAACGCCGCGCCTGGCCAGGAGGGTCGCGCACTGGCCGCGCAGCGAGTGGAAGTCGAAGACCCGGCCCAACTCGTCCTCGTAGGGGATCCCCGCTTCGGCCAGGTCCCTCTTGAGCACATCGGCCGTATTGACGGTCAGCGCCTGATAGCGGCCGCCGAAGGCCTTGGCCGCCGGGACCTTGGTGGCCAGGAACGGTTCCAGCTCGGCCGCCAATGACTTGCTGATGATCTGCACGTCCTTGCGCCGGCGCTTGGAGGAGCCAGCCACCACGGTGACGGTGCAGGCTTCGAGGTCGAACGATGCCCGGGTCAAGCTGCGGATCTCGTTGGCCCGCAGGCCCGTCTCTATGGCCAGTCGGTACAGCAGATAGCGTTCATGGCCGCCCATGCCGTGCGTTTCATCGGAACGGGCCGTCGTCTTGAGCAAGCGACGGATTTCCTCGACCGACAGAGCACGACGCTCGCGACGACGATCGACCTGCTCATTGATCGTACGCAGGGTGACCAGGGGGGATTGGGCGGCATAGCCGCTCTCGACCATCCATTTGCAGAAGGCCTTGCCCGTTTTCAGGTACGCATTGTACGTTCGGGCGCCGAGTCCCTGGTTCCGCAGCCGGGTGAGGAACGCCTCGACCTTGGCCCGGTCGATGTCGCTGAAATACTGAACGTCGCAATCCTCGATGATTCTCGTGAGCTGGCTCCGGGTACCCTGGATGTAGCGGGCCGAGCGCGCATTGGCTTCGAGGTGATTGACGAAGAGGGCTACGAGTTCGGCAATAGGCGTGTCGGCCATCAGCCGGCGGTTGTCGATCAGATCGAACTGCAGCAGCTGACGGCGCATCGTGGCAGGCAAGTGCTCCACCCACTGGTGCAATTGACCGTCCACGGGATGGCCGCTGCCCCGGCAGTTGATCAGCCGCTGGATATTGGTCGCCAGCTCGTTCGTGGCGTCGCGATCCGTGAATCCGATGAGTCGGCGGCGAATGCCCCGGTGATCGTCGAACTGGACGTGCCAGCGGGACGATTTGACGAGCAACCGTTGGGCATCTTGGGTAAGCAGGCATTTCCTGGTTCGACCGCCGCGCCCCTTGTACTCGGCATACTGGCGGCCGTACCGGTCGTTGGCGATCTGCGCGTCGGCGGGTAGGGGTCTGGTGTGGGATCGCTTGAAGACTCGCATGGCAAAACACCTCCGTCAACAGTCCGCCAGGCTGCCAAGACAGGCCGACGGGCGGCCCCAATCGGGCGGACGTTTCGATTCTGGTATTGTCGCGTCTTGGTAACCACAATTTTATCAGGCGGGGCCCCTGTAAACAATACATAGAAGGTCTGTTTTAGCCTGTGTTTTTGCTGTCATGGGGCCCGTTTTTGCCGCAACCATTCCTCGCGGGCCGGGCAGCCGGCCGCCGCCCAGGCCTCCAGCTCGGCCCGGGCCCAGAGGGACCGCTCGCCCAACTTGACTGGCAGCGGGCCGATCCGGCCGGTGGAACAAAGCCGGTAGAAGAGGGTCCGCCCCACCCCCAGGGCGGCCGCGGCGCTGCGTGCATCGAGCAGGATGGGCGGACACGTGGAGACACTCGTGTGCTGTTCTGCATTGGGGATCATTCAGGCGCTGTCGTCTCAGTTTCCGTCACGGTGTTGCAGGCATCCGATGAGGTTCCCACCAACTCACGAAGTGTCTCGCGAATCGTCTTGCGGACTTGAAAGACCAGGTGGCCGGTAGGGGCCTTGTTTTGCTGCCAGCGGCCGTACCACGGGAAGAACTCGGTGAGATTGTAGGTGGCGTCGGCATTGCGCGGGCAGCCGCGCTTCCGGGTCCAGAGAAGCAAGGTCTGCCGCGTCTTGCCGGTGATCTCGACCATCACCGAGATGGGGACATGCTGATGGTCGAAGCCGGCGGGGGATTGCTCGGACTGCAGGAAATTCGCGACGTAGCGGACGGCATTGGGCTTGCCTTTTTTGGCCTGGATGACCATTGCCTCGGCCATGTCCCTGCGGAGACGTCGCCGCTGTTGGTCCCAGACGTCACGGAACTCTTCGTCACCGTCCAGCAAGGCGCGGAAATCCATGCCGGCCATGCCGAGCTCTTTGGCGGCCTGGGGCACTGAGATCGTCGTGGCCGCCAGCTCCTTGACCTTCCGCAGCAGCCGGCCGCGCTTCCAGGCGGCATGCAAATGCGGATGATTCTGCAGGATGACGACGAGCTTCTCGACGCCGAGCTGGACAGCAGCCTGCGCGAAGGTCTGGCATTCGAAGGCGGCACGTTCCACCGCCGGGGGTGTCAGTTCAGGCATGGCGAATTCTCCTTGTGAAGTTTGACGATGGGACGGATTGTCGGGGCGACAGGGGGCCACACCTACGTTTCATCAGGTAGTCTCCAGAACCACACTGCTCCGCTACCCATACCTTCCTTCTCGGCCACCACTCCGAGCTTTTCCTTCGCCCTCCGCAGCGTGCGCTCTGCCACATGTTCACGCTTGGCAATGCGCATGACTTCACGGGATTGAACCCGCCCGTCGGCCAGCAATTCGCATAGAAACTGCTCCGCTTCTCCAACGGGGGTCTCGTCTTTGGGTTCAGCCAGCACGTCATCGGCCGAGCATTCAAATTGCCGGCTTTCCCATTGGACAGCCTGGTCCCGGATGGTGTAGGCCAGGCTTCTAGGCATCCGGGCGATGTTCATCTTGACGGGGACAAAGAGACGTCGCTCTTCGTTGTCTTTGTCCTTCTGGACCAGCCAGACGGACCGCGCGCTGGCCGAGAACGCCACTGAACCCAGCGTGCGATGGATGGCGCGCTTGCTACCGTCTTTGCTCAGATGGGAGATCCCCAGGATCGCGCAGCCGAACCTCTCGGCGATACTGCTGAACCGCGCCAGGGCGCGACGGACATCATTGTTGGCGTTCTGATCGGTCTTGCCCAGGAACCCTGTCAGCGGGTCCACGATGACCAGGCGAACGTTCCCCAATTCCTCGATCATCGTTTCCAGCGCGGGCAGGTGGTCGAGAACGTTGAATGTGTCCTCGTCACCCTGCGCTGTTGTGACGCCCTGCAAGGCGGCGACCCGGGCGCAATCGGCTCCCATCGCGTCGAGGCGGGGGCGGACGGTGTAAGCAAGATGGTCTTCGGTCGTCAGGAAGATCACGTTGCCGGTTTCCGGCGCTTCATAGGCCGAGCCGCCGTCGGGCCAGGGACGCCCGGTGGTGATACGGGCCGCCATATCCAACGCGGCGAAGGTCTTGCCGCTACCCTCGATGCCGACGAGCAGGGAGAGCATGGCCGCCGGTATGCGATCCTGCCAGAGCCAATGCACGGGTTCGGCTTCCACGTCCTTCATCAGGACGTACTTAGGGCGAGCGGGAGATGCACTCTCGTTCTGTGAACCATTCTGAGCAGCGGCAGGGGACCTGCTGCCGATGGACTTGGCAATCCGGACCAGGTCCTTCTCGGGCAGGGGCTGTTCGCAGCGTTTGTTCTCTTGGCACAGTGCTGCCAGGATCGCATCTTCGCTCATGCCCCGACGCCGCATCGTCCCAGCGAGGCTGGTCAACATGTTATCCCGCTGGCCGATGGGGATGACCGAGCCTACGGGTGCGGACTTGATGGTCTGCTGTGGTTCAATCAGTCTGGCAGCGATCTTCGCAGGCAATTCGGCCAAGCCCGCACGTGGATCGATTAGCCATTTGTATGGGCTGCCACAGATATGGACTGAAGGGGGCGCGACGACGTAGCCGCCATTGGCCCGGATGTCCAGGCCGGGACCGAGCTTGCCGGCACTGTTGCGAATATCGCTGACTCCGGCCGGCCACTTGAAGTAGAGGTGCTGCCCGCCGCCGGTCCGCACTGTTGCGGTCCGGGGCAGGGAGCCGAGTTCTCCCAGCGATGCGCTTCCACCGTGACGATCGTCCACATCCAGGACCACCAGGCCGGATTCGGCGCCGGTGGCGACGCCGAGATTCAGAATGTCACCATTGGCGAACCAATGGCAGATCGCGCTGCCGTCCAAAGTGGCGTTCTTGAGGCCTTGCGACGCGTATCTGGCGTGCGGGTGTTTGCCGGGACTGCTGCAATCGGCTCTACCGCAGGCGCACCGGCCGTCATGCACGCCCTGCAGTGCCAGGACGCGCCAGCCGAGTTCTGCGTAGGAGAGGGCCGTGCTGCAGAGGGCCTCACGCATCCACCGCCTCCTCGATCGTGGCCAGTACCACGCGCGCGTCACTGACAGAGGTCACGACCGTGGCAAACCCGTTTGCGTCCCTGATCTGCCGGATGACGGCACGCTGCAGGGCAGTGGGCTTCTGGCCGGGCCGCTTGACCTCCAAGGCGAAGAAGGCGCCGCGATAGACGCCAATGATGTCGGGCACCCCGCGTCGGAGCACGCCGGGGAATTTGGCGGCCCAGCAACGTGGCTGGTCGTTTAGGTATTTGAGGATGCGATGCTGTATGGCCGCTTCAGACGGCGACTTCGTACGGGGTTTTGTCATGATGTTTCCTTCGTAGATAGGTCAGTGTCGCACTGCTGAGATCCCCCTTCTTGCGAACGGTGCGGTGGATCATTTCGTCGACCGTGCGCTCAGCCAGAAGGTAGAAGTACTCGCAGGGAACCGATTGTCCGATGCGATGAATCCGGTCCTCGGATTGCTTCTGCAGCTCGTATGAATAGGACAGGCTGTAGTAGACGGCATAGTGACAGTTCGTGAAGGTCAGGCCATGTCCGGCGCTTTGCGGGTTGGCGATCAGGTATTGCGCCTGGCCCGATTTGAAGACCTTGATGACTTGCTCGCGATCCTCGGTACCGGACCACAAAGCAACGGCGCCGGGCAGTGCCTGGAGGAGCTGCTGGATCTCGGCGCGGAAGTTGGCCCAGATGATCACCTGATGGGGGCCGATCTCATCGAGCAGGGAGCACAGTTCCGTCAGCTTCGCCGTACCGACCTGGATGACCTCGCCGTCCTCCGCATACGCAAAGCCGCTGGTCAGTTGTCGCAGCTTCATGGTCTCGACCAGCGCCGTCGTGCCGAGCACCATCTGATCGCCAAAGCGCAGCACCAGGTTTTCCTCGAAGGCATCGTAGGCCTGGCGCTCGGGGCGGGAGAGGCGAACGGTCCGGATCTGATGAATCTGCTCGGGCAGGTCCAGGCAATCGGCCTTGCGGACGACGTGTGCGACCGGTGCCATCGCCGCCTGGAACAGCTCTCGCATCGCATGGCGGAACTTCCATATCTTCTGGCCGGTACACCCGATGGGCACGCCATGGAAGTACTCGGCGCGAAAGACGTAGTAGTTATCGTGGAAACAGCGGTGGCCCGGGCCGGTGATGAACTTGACTTGGGCCCAGTATTCCGACTCATCGTTCGGAGCCGGCGTGCCACTTAAGACATAGCGATACGGAATCGGTCGATCGCATTTGAATGGTGAGCCTCGAAAGGGGACTCCCGCCAGTGACAGCAGGGCCTTGGAGACCTGGCTGCGCGGGCTCTTCATCTTCGAGGACTCGTCGACGACAATGACGCCGAAATCCTTGGCGACGATGTCACCATAGAGCATCTTGAGGCCTTCGAAGTTGACGACGAAGACGTCATGGTACTGCTGGAGTCGACGTCGCCGTTCGGCAGGAGTCTTGGCCCACAGCGAGGTGATGCGCAGTCCAGGCGTGAACTGCTGGCAATCGGCCAGCCAGGCCGAGTCGATGATCGACAGAGGACAGACGACCAGGGCAGGGCCGATCCCCTGCGAGTGCCAATGCTCGATGAGCTTCAGGGCCAGGAGCGTCTTACCGGTGCCGCATTCCCAGAAGAAGGCCCGGTTGCCGGCCTGCCCGAGGGACAGACCGTGGCGTTGGTGGCTAAACAGATCCATCGGTTGAAAAGGCAAAAAGAGACCGGACCCGCCTGGAAGGTGTTTAGCCGGGCGGGCCCGGAAGAAATCGTTTAGAGGGGGATGGTGTCACCGGTGCCGGGGTCGCGTTCGGTCTGTGCCACATCGGAAGCGCCCCGCTGTCGGTAGTAGCGTTGGACCTCGCCGAACAGCTTGGCCAGGCGGTCGAGTTGCACCTTATCGGCTGGGTCGGTGGGATTTAGGACGCGAACGGTCTCCAGTTTGAGCACGGAGGCGGGGTAGCGATCGAACTCTTTCCGGTAGAGACTGAAACGTGCACGAATCGTCTGGTACTTGCCGGCGTAGCCCTCGTTGACCGCGTTGGTTAGCCAGGGGATCAGGCTCTCGCGCTTGCCCAGCGAGCTGGCCGGGGCCTTCAGGACAAAGGGCAGCCGGTCACCGTCCCGCACGACGTACAGCATGATCATGTTCTGGCAGCGCTTGCCCCGGCCGCCATCGAAAGCCGTGCCGTACTGGTTCCAGCCGCACTGGCTACAGTTGTCGTCCTGGCGATTGTCGCCACCGTCGGGGAAGGCGCCGTTCGACGAACAGCAGTCGGGAAACGAGCCGCCCCCTTCGCCAAACGCCTGCGACCAGTATGTATTCGCTTCATGCCAATACACGACGTGACCTTCGAAATCCTTGACCAGCTCTCCACCGGGCATCTCGAACTGACTCGATTCTCTCAAAATCAGCGCCCGCGGAAGGGGCGCATCGGTCGGGATTTGATGGGTGTCGGCCCCGCCGAAGGCCTCGGCGACGGCGTGCTCGGTCTGGGCGGCCAGGGCGGTTGTGTCCTTTTTGGTTTTCTGCTTCGTTGACATTCAGGTACTCCAACTACTACGTGATGTTGCTTGTCCCGCTCATGTCAATCGCCGGCGGGTTCGGCGGTGGTTCGCCGGGCTAGAAAGCGGCTCTTGCCGTGCATGCGGATCGTGCGCTCGTCCTTGACGTTGAAGATGTTGCTAGGAATGTCGCCGTCGGCCTCCTCGTGGGCTTTGATGGTCGATTGCAGGGAACCGAAATGCACGGTCTCCTTGATGATCGAGCCGAGCCCCTCGTCGCGGAGCCACCGGTGTAACCGTTCGTCGGTGACGCCCTGGGCCTTGAAGAACTTGCGCCGCAGTGAGACCGAGGGTGTCAACCCGTTGGCCAGCTTCAGGCTGTCCACGCCGGCGCCGATCATCAGATCGGCCAGCTGCGTCTTCTGCTGGTCCAGGGCTGCCTTACGCCGCTTCAGCTCGGCGTCCAGCGAGGCCAGCGCATCATCCTCTATAGCGATGACTTCAGCCAACTTGGCCGCCGTCAATTCAATGGTGGATGTGTCGGCGAACATTTCGATTGTGGGGTTGGCGTTGCTCAACTTCAGGTCCTTTCCTGTTCATCAAGCCATGGGCGGTGTCCGTGGTAGTCTGTCTTCTTCATCACCTTCAGGCCACCGGTGGGATCTCATCAACTGTGGCGTCACCTGGTCAAAGAGGCGGGGGATCGGTCGGATTCACGCCAGAACGTTCCGCCAGAGACGTACGGATCAGCTCCAGCGCGGCTTCATCAAAGAGGCGAACATTGCCAACGCGCGTGGCTGGTTGCACATGGTGTTGCCGAAGCATAGCGTCGATCTTGATGCGTGGCTGCTGCAAACGCCCTGCAATTTGTTCCACCGTAAAGACTTCGGTTCGGCTCATGCCTGACTCCTTTCAAACTGCCCCTCCCTCTATGGTCACGTGTTCACGGGGAGACAGCGCATGCACGCACTCCTTCGCCGTTATTACTGCGAAAACGGGGGAGATTTTCCAACGGCGCGTTCATGAACGCACCGTGAACAGGTGTGAACGAAGCGAAGAGGGGTCTATTCTCTGATCTGAGGCTTGGGCGTGTGGCTCAGGTAGAGGCGACCAGCTTCCTCTTGCTTGGCGTCCTCGTGCTGTTCCAGGATGAGCTTCTGTAACTCTGGATCCTCACGGCCGGTCACCGCCTCAGTCTTCCGGGTGAAAGACGTCGTCTTAGGCTTTCGGCCTTTCTTCATGGTATCGTGAACCGCTCGCCAAGCGTCCAATTTTGGGATCAGACCCTGGGCACAGCCAATGCGTTTTGAGAGGGCCCTTGCTGTGATCAAGGGCTCTTTGGCAAGAATCGCCCGTGCCTTCACGTTTGCCTCTTGTTGCGTTATACGCGGCTTCCGCCGAAGACCGGAGCCGCCGGCGATTCTGTCTTCGGCATGGCGCTTTGGTGGTTTGCCAGCGGGCTCGGATGAGGCCCCCTGTTCTTTGACTACGGGGATCACTCTCTGCGTCTCAATCTCCTCGGTATCGTCATTCGGCAGGTCGTCCTGCAGGTGTAGCCATTGGATCTGAAATTCCCGGACATCCAAGAGCTGGTGGACGTAGCCCCAGAACGGCTTCTCTATGTGCCGCCACAGATCGACCAACTCCAGCTGAACATCTTCGGGGATGAATATGGCGTGGCAACCATACAGCTCCTCGAATCCCCGGCCAAGGACCAGATATCGCCAGAGGTGGTCTCCTGCATCGGGTTGCCGGGAAGCACTCGGCATGTAGGGTAAAGGGGCACGTCCAGGGTGCCTTCCCACAGCCAACGCGGTTTCATAGTCTCTGAGTGCTTGAATGGCCTCCCTGACTCGCTGTTGCCAGTGGTCACTGTGTCTCAGGGCCCGTTCGTACTTCGGCATCAACGTGTCCCTCCAGCCGTCGCGGATAGCCTGATCGGCGAGGTGAAGGTTGCGTCGTTTCTCTTGCTCGGGTTCTCTGCGTCTTGTCATGTCGTGTCTTTAGGTCGTATGTGGTTGGGTACAGGCTACAAAGGATGCCAAAGAAGGCAAGCCTGCCCCGAACCGTCGGTTGGCCTCGTTGCGGGACATCCTGTCCTGACAGGGGTCTGCTAATTCTGGTGGCGGTGCCCGATGGTGTGATGCCAATTGCAGGGACGTGGAATACTCCTCCGTGATTGCTGCCTTGAATACCTCATGTGTTCGTTTTCATGCTGTCGCCACGCCGAGAAGATACATGCCGGGCGAGCTATCGTCAAGGATTCGTGGATTCGGGGGGTTTGCCCCGTTCGCAGGCCTGTCGGTCGGTCGGCAACACAGACGTCGATGTTTGTCATTGCATGCGTCAGGGCGGTGGTAAGATAGAGGGAGTGTCCCAAAGGCTGCCACTGACTCCCTACACATACTTTATTGGCAGCCTTTGGATAACGCTGGCAGTCTTTGGGATTTGGGTGGCAGCCTTCGAAGACTGCCAGGAATCTTCGAAGGCGGCCAGTTCTGTGTGTATGGCAACCTTTGACCGTCTTTGCTTTGGGGTCCTATAATGCGTAGCGGTCACTGTGCATGGGACGACCCCCAGAGCCGGACCGGTTGGCGATCGGGGCCCCGGTGTCACCGTGCCTGCCGGGAGCCCGCAGAGCCTGGCAGGGCACCTGTCGGTTCAGCGCGATTTCACAACGACCGGCCAGAAATGGGCGCATTACGCGCTGGCAGGGTCGCTTGCGGCTGTGGAGGTTGAGGGCGGGAAGCCTGGGCTTGGCGAGGCCTTGGCGGGTCCGTATCTTCCTTTTGGGACGGTTTTTACGGCTACTATGTCCCCAGGTAGGGCCGCCGATTTTTGAGCCGTTCTGGGGGATTCTGGGGGTCTCCGTTTGGGTCTGGCTTTCGAGCCTCCCGCGCGCGGATGTTAAGTGCCTGAAAAAAAATCATAAGTGGTTGGAGTTTGCCCCTCCGCCACCGCGAAAGGAGTATGCCGCAGGAAGGACCCCATGTTCCATGAGTGCGCGACTCACAGGATGTCACTGTCGGGAGTGTTCGACCGGGACGACACCGAAACCTGTGACATTGGCAGGAGGCTGAAGCGCTAGTTTCGCAAATGCGGGGCCGGTTAAGGGCGTCTAATGCTCGACGGACGTCGAGCCCGCAGGCGGGCCAGGGCTAAAGGGGATCACTCCTCCCCTGTGCACACTTTAGTGATGCCCAATGGATGATGGCGATATTCTGTGAGGTTTAGGTGATCCCCTTTGGAAAGGACCGATCTCCTTCGAAGGGGATCACTTTCGTTTGTATTGCCTCCATTGGCTCCCTTGGGCTCCCGGCTATCCAGGCGGCTCCCGCTTGATACAGATGCGCACACAGAGACTTCTTCGGAAACTCATCGCCTGCGTGGTTAGGCCCCAAAGGCACTGACAGGCACCACTGAGTGGTCTTATGTCCGTTTTTTGCGGACGACCGTCATGAGGGCCGAATCACTTCTCAGGCGAGCATGATTCACATCTGCTCTGTTCATGGGCAAGCGGCCCTACGACCGCGCTGGACGGACCTTCGTCAGACCATTCAGCGAGCGGGCAGGCTATTCATGGGTATGGCGGTTTGTAGATACTGATTGTCGAGTCGGCCGTCTTGCTTCGTGACCTGGAAGTGGTCGATGATCCGGCCATCTTCGTCGATCGCATCCATCGTCAGGGAATCGTTGCGGATGCGGAAGACGCAGAAATGGCGGACGGCTTTGGCGGTGGCGTGATACTTGGTTGGCTTGATGTCGTGCGTCGAAGCGCCACCGCCGCCGGAGGTGATGTAAGTGACGGGGCTGCCGCCTGTTTGGGGCGGGGCAACGGGTTTGAACCGTTCATACAGATGAGAATGTCCCGTAACGACGAAATCGACCTGCGCTCGCGCGAAAGCAGGCAGCGCTTCCTGTCGCTTCCAATGCGAGTCGTGGCCGCCTAGGTTGAGGCTGGGCTCGTGGTAGCTGACGAACCGCCAGCGTGCGTTGCTCATCTCGGCATCGTTGACGATGTCCTTTAAGAGTTGGTCGTCATTCACTCGTTTGGAAACGTTGTCGCCTCCGAAGTAATGGATAGGGCCATAGTCGAACGCAAAGTGATTTCCTTCACCCGGCGGGACGAGCAAGCGTTCGAAGTTGCCATCATTGCCCTCGTGATTGCCCTTGGTAATGTAGATGGGAACCGTCTCAGCCAATCCCTTCAGAGGCTCGAAGAACTCGGGGCCCCATCGTTGATACGACCGCCCGCTGGTGACAAGATCGCCCGTGTGGATCACGAAATCAGGCTGTATCTTGATCATTTGTTCGACGAGTTTGCGATGGTGCTCAGGGTGGCTACGGCTGTCGCCATAGACAGTGAATGTGACCCTGTCGGTTTTGGATGGGACGGTCCGGAATTCATACGTGGGACTTAGAAGCCCAGCGCCGGCAATGCGGTAATGATAAATTTGGCCTGGCTCCAGGGCCTCGATCCAGACCTTGTGGATAAAGGCACCGTCCCCGTGGGTGGTTTGGTGCAAGACCCTTTCAGGGTGACTATCGACAGACATGGCGGGCTGGCCGCTCTTGCCATATGTCACGGCCGACGCCTCTTCCGTGTCGGTTTCCCACATCAAAGCGGCGCGGGTCTGATGAATGCGTAGAAGGCATGGGCCTTTCGTGATTGCCGCCAGACTCCTGGTCGGACGGGCGGCCACAGACAGGAGAGAAACGAGAAGTAGCAGCGACAGCGATGTCTCTGGGCGGCTGTGCGAATTGTCGCGGTCGAGAAGACTCATCCCGGTGTTTCGCCTGATATCGGTAAGACAGGGAACGGACGAACAACTTCAAGCAATATCATACGATAGCTGCTGCTCGGTTGCCAGGAAACGTCTGATGTTGAAGCCGTTTGGGAACTGAGGCGGTCCGTGATGGATTGGCCTGGACGGACCATGGCCAGGACCGTGGGGGAGAGCACCGGGCTGCCGTAAGTGGCGGGATTATGGACGGTTACTCGATCGGTACGCCCCAGTGGACCTTCTGCCTGAGCGATGCTGCAAGATTAGCAGAACATTAGAGTGAGCCGCCCGGTCCAGCGGAATGAGGAAGGCGGTATGTGTTATAATGAAGGTGAATATGACCGTGTTGCAGAAAGACGCGAGTATGCATCCGCGTTGGCGGGGGCGCTGTTATGGAACAAAATACTTCGTCGCTGTTGGCGATCTATGCCCGGTCCCGTTCGCGCCGTTCAGGGTTCACATTGATTGAATTGCTGGTCGTTATCTCCGTTGTCAGCGTACTCCTGGCCATGACGCTTGGCGGCCTGCAATCGGCGCGACGCCTAGCGCGGCGGATGCGCTGCGCCACCAATCTCCGCTCCCTAACGGTTGCCGTTCTGATGTACGCCGGCGACAACGACGAGTATCTGCTCGTTAAAGAGGGGGGCATGAACCCGTACCAGCTCGATCTGGGATTCCAGTTTGAGATCGACAAGGGCTATCCCGATCTGCGTGACATGTTCCAGGGCTACCTGGGCGGGTTCGACAAGACGAGCGGACCTTCGTCTTTGATGTTCTGTCCGTCGGCTCGGCCGCGACACGATACCGCGGATTGTCGGGTAAGTTCCGAGGCAGGTGCAGCCTGGTGGGCCAAGGGCCATTACGTGATCGGCTATGCCTATTGGGCGGCGAACGAGAAGAATCTCGACGCCCTCGGGTGGGACTGGTTCAGCGAAACAGATCCGGCCTTTCGCACCACTGCCAGTTCGTACACGCCTCTGTTTTCCGACCCGTTGGAGAAGCGTCACTTTGATCCCGAGCCGTACCCGTGGGAAATCGCCAGTCACACGCGGCATGAAGGGACGACAGAGTTCACGTCGGCTGAACCAGTCGGTCAGAACAATGCTCGGCTCGATGGCTCAGTGGAGTTCCTGACGTTCACCGAGAATCGAAGGTGGACGGAAGACCACTTGGACAACGAATTCGGCAGACTGGAGGTCTGCACGTATTCGCTGGGTGATCCGGACGTCTTGTTCTTGTGGGGCGGTCGGCGCCTGTGGGCCACGACAAGCGAATCGCCGTCGGAAGCGGATGAAAGAAACGAAGCGCAGGAGTGAAAAAACTGACAACCGACCGTATTCCGTGCCTGGAGAATTTGACGCATGCGCATCCTGGTAGTCGACGATGACCCTGAACTGACCGATATTCTCCAGCGGGCGCTGACCGAGCAACTTTACCACGTGGAAGTAGCATACGACGGGCAAAGCGCTCAGCATATGGTCTTGTCGGAAGACTATGATCTGGTCGTGCTGGATTTGATGATGCCCCGGACCGATGGCGTGACGGTCTGCCGGAACGTGCGCGAGGCCGGCAAGACGACGCCCATTATCATGCTGACCGCGCGCGATGGGACTGAAGATCGCATTCTGGGTTTAGACGCCGGAGCCGACGACTACCTTGTCAAACCGTTCTCGATGGGCGAATTGCTGGCGCGCATCCGTGCGGTCATCCGGCGGATCCAGCAGATGCCAAATGATGTTTTAAGGGTCGGCTCACTGAGTCTCGATCCGCACAGCAGTTTCGTGCGACGCGGCGAGCGTGAGATCTTGTTGACCGCCAAGGAATTTGCGCTGATGTTGTATTTGATGCAGCATCCGGATCGCGTGCTGACGCGCTCAGAGATCCTGGAGAACGTGTGGGACTCGAACTACGACGGCTTCGGCAATGTCGTCGATGTGTACATCAACTACCTGCGAAACAAGCTGGAAGAAGAAGGCGAGCCTCGCGTCATCGAGACAGTGCGGGGCCGGGGTTATGTTCTCAAGAAGGAAGCTGATGGCGCTTAGTATCACCCATAAACTCACCGTAACCGTGGCGTTGCTGAGCCTACTGGTCCTGGCACCGGGCGGGACCGCTTTCTACCTGCTGATGGAACGCAGCGTGGAGGGTAAAGGGATCGAGCAGGCCAATTCGACCGTCGCCGCCACGGCCGCCGCGATGATGCACCAACTCGACGAAGACCTGCTGGTCGAGTTCGGCGGGGGTCACGTTCAGTTCGAAGCGCTCCGCGTTCCGGCCCGCCATTGGGCGGTCATGCGCCGTAGTGGGCAGATGCAGGGAGGCGAAGGGATCTTCACGCAAGACGCGCCCGTGACGTTGGGGGCCATGACCCAACTGATGCGCCTCTCGAGCCAGGCGGTTTTCGCCGTGGCGTCAGTGCCGCTGGCTTCGGAAGCACCACTGCGGTGGAGTGATCTGCCCGTATCAGTTCAGAGCACGATCACGTCACAGGCCCCGAATGCCAAGTTCGTCAGCGCGCGCAAGGAAGTTCTCGGAGATCGTGTCCTGTTCGACATCAAGGTCTTGACATCCGATCAACTCCTATCGTTGGAGATTGCCGCTACCGGTGCCTTGCTCGAAACCGAGCAGCGTGATCTGCCGGAGCGGCTTTCAGCGGGAATGGAAGCCGATCTCCAGTCCGAGCAGATTGTGCGTGGACGTCGCATCGTCGATTGGGGCGCCTGGAACGGCGAACTGATCGCCATCGTTGACGGCGAAGCGCCCGATGGGCAGTCCGTTCGCGTTGCCACTAACCGTTTCGGCGAGCGCTATGAACTCGATGGGCCCGGTCGGATCGGCGGGAAGCAGGATGCCTCACGACTCTGGCTGGCCGTGGCCTATGACATGACAGACGACTTTGCCAGTCTCCGGTTGCTCGGGCGGGTCATTGCGGTGGGCGGTACGTTGATCTGGCTACTAATCACGATCGTCGCGTGGCAGGTCACAAGGCGGGCGCTGAAACCCGTGGATGATATCGTGCGGCAGACGGCCCGGATCGGGACACCTGATCTGAGCGAACGCCTGCCGGTGAGCCGGGCCAATGATGAGCTGTCGCGTGTCGCCCAGACCGTCAATCGCATGCTCGACCGCATTCAGGAAGGCTATCAGCGCGAGCAACAGTTTACCGGCGACGCTTCGCACGAGATGCGCAGTCCACTGGCGAAGATGCTCGGTGAGATCGACTGGGCCCTGTCCCGGCCGCGGAGCGTCCAGGAACACGAAGACACCCTGAGGCGTTTGCAGAGATACGCCCAAGGCATGCAGCGGCTGACCGAATCACTGTTGATCCTCGCCCGTCTTGAGGGCAAGCTTCAGAACCTGGAGATGCGTCCTTTCGACATTGGCGATCTGGTGATGGAGTTGATTGCGACTTTGCCTGAGGATCGGGCCCAGCGCATCCACTTCGAACTGGGCCACAGCAGCGAACCCATGGAAGTTGTCGGACACCGGCATCTGATCGGCGTACTCTTGCGCAACCTGATCGATAACGCGCTGCAATACAGTCCCCCGAAAAGCCCCGTTGATCTGCGCATCGCCGGTAGCAACGGCCACATTCGCATCGAGATCCAGGACGCCGGTCCGGGCATTCCGTCGGAGCAAGTGGCTCTGGCCTTCAATCGGTTCCATCGACTGGAAAAGTCGCGCAGCCGGCAGACCGGTGGCGTTGGCTTGGGTCTGTCGATCGTGAAAGTGATTTCCGAGGTGCATCGATCTGAGATCAGCCTGAGCACAGCGAGAAGCGGGGGGACCGTGGCCACCTTCACACTGCCTGCGGCCAACGGCCACGCCCAAAGCCAGTCCCTCGACGTCGATTGACCGCTTCCAGGCGATCTTCCAAATTAGCGACGCCTAATTGGCTTCTAAGCCTCCTCTAATGGTCACCGGTGTACGCTGTCAGTACGTACATTGGCTGACGTGCCCTGCGGGGTAGCGGAACAGCAAACCGACTCTGATGTCTCAGTCTAAGGGGCAAGAACGATGAGCCGAAACGCTACACGTTGCCTGAGATACGGAATTACAGAACGAGGACTTTGCCTGGGCCTTCGCAGTCGAAGGAGCTTCCCTCCGCGGGTGTTCCCTGTGCTGGTCCTCGTTTCCCTGCTAAGCTGTGCGATCCCCTGGAGCCGCGCCCTGAATGCCGGCGCGGGAGCGGAATTCACCACCGCCTTTGACCTGGCGTCGTGCGGATTCAGCCCGGCCGGCACGAATCCCTACTTCATCCTCCTGCCGGGCTACCAACTGGTCCTCGAAGGGCAGGAGGACGGCGAAGCGCTACGCGTCGAGATTACGGTCCTGCACGATACCGAGATGATCCACCTGGATGATCTCGGAACGGTGCGGACACGCGTCGTGGAAGAACGCGAATGGGTCGAGGGCGAACTACAGGAGGTCTCGCGCAACTTCTATGCGGTTTGCTGTCGGACCAATGCGGTCTACTACTTCGGTGAGGACGTCGACATTCATGAAGATGGCGAGGTGGTCAGCCATGACGGCGCTTGGCGGGCCGGCCAAGACGGGGCCCAGCCGGGCATCATGATGCCGGGGATGTTCCTGCTGGGATCGCGGTACTACCAGGAGACCGCTCCCGACGTGGCCTTGGACCGGGCCGAACACGTCGCGATGGGCTTGACCCTCACCACGCCGGCGGGCCTGTTCACCGACTGCGTACAGGTGCTGGAGACGACGCCTTTGGACCCAGATGCCGAGGGCTTCAAGAGCTACTGTCCCGGTGTCGGTCTGGTCGTAGATGAAGTGCTGGAGTTGGTTGCCTATGGCTTTGTCCACCGGTAGGGAGGTGCCGGGCAGACGGCAATTAGAGCCCTCTAATCTGTCTCTAATCGTCCTCTAATGCGTGTTGGAGTAAGTTCCACAAGCCCACTGCGGCTGTGGTTGTGAATGTTGACGTCGGGTCCAAGCGACCCGGACCATTGGGAGGAGTACAGTTATGAAGAATACATCGCATGGGCTTGGCGGCTTGATCGTCCTCGTGATCCTGAGCCCGCTGTCCGTGGCCTCGGCGGCGCCGCATCTGCCCGACTTCAGCGCGGCCACGTTCATCCCGGGTGCACCGATCGACAACCCCTATTTCCCGCTAATCCCGGGCACCACCTACACCTATCGGGGTGAGAAGGAAGAAGATGGGGACGTCGAGGTCGAACTCAACCAGATGTACGTTGCCTTCGATACCCGCGATGTCTTCGGGGTCGCATCCCGCGTCGTACGAGACCGCGAGTGGATCAACGGCGTTCTCGCCGAAGATACCTTCGACTGGTATGCCCAGGATACGGATGGCAACGTCTGGTATATGGGCGAATTCACCACGGCCTATGAATACGACGACGGGGGCAACCTGGTTGGGACCGATCATGAAGGCTCGTGGGAAGCGGGCATTGACGGTGCTTTACCTGGTTATTTGATGAAAGGTACGCCGGCTGTGGGAGACAGCTACTACCAAGAGTATTACGTGGGCGAGGCCGAAGACGAAGCCGGGATCGTCAGCCTGACCGCCGCGGTCTCTATCGGCCTGGGAGAGTTCGCCGATTCCCTCCAGACGTTCGAGTCGACGGCTCTGGATCCGGAAGCGCGCGAGTACAAATACTACACGCCCGGGATCGGGCTGGTCCTGATCGAGGAGTTGAACGAGGACTATGAGGTCGATTTCGTCTCGGAGCTGGTCGGTGTCTCGGTGGTGCCGGAGCCGATGTCGATGTCGTTGGTGGCCGTCGGTCTGGGGGGTCTGGGCTTGATTCGCCGCCGTCTCAGATAGATGGTGGAAGAACCGTGAAGCCGGCGCCAGGCGGAGGTAGACGTGTCTTGCCATTTGCTC
>Ga0272442_10003957_pt1 | contig 20462 bp, 12 predicted proteins | sample SSMForm2O_FD_200262 | JGI IMG/M metagenome (GOLD analysis project Ga0272442, IMG submission 200262) | Marine sediment archaeal communities from Little Sippewissett salt marsh, Falmouth, MA, United States - SSM-Form-2O | ecosystem: Environmental > Aquatic > Marine > Wetlands > Sediment ... | reverse complement strand
ACGGTTATCCTTGCGAAGTTGGCCTCCAAAAGGCAAGGCAAAGTCAAATGTGAGTTGCTGACGTGAGCGTTTGCGGTACATCCATGACCTCCAGGTGCAAACCTTTTGAACCGTATTCTTTATTTACCATGCACTTGAAGCAGTATATCCTGAACGTAAAGCCTTAGCAATTAGATCTTTGGAAATGCGTCACCAAGCCCCAATTACGCCGACATTTCCGGATGAAGCCTATGGCCCGAGAACCGATGTTAATCCTGACCTGATCGGTGACAATCACTTATTTGACGTCTGGTGTCCCGATGGGGATGGCCCATACCCGGTCATGATCTATGCACATGGAGGAGGGTTTGGAAGTGGAAGTAAAGTTAAGGCTCTAGGTTCTAAGCCAAATGTTTCAAATGATAATGTAGTTTTTATTAGTCTCAATTATACATTAAGACAAGGAGGGGAAATTGCAGTCAAAGATATTATTGATGCCATCAATTATATAAAAGATAACCATGCAAAATATAAAGTCAATCCTGAACAAATATTCCTGAGTGGTAATTCTGCCGGCGGGATTGCCATGAACTACATCATTTATGATTTAAAGATGCCGGGCATTTTAGGCGTTTGGCATGGTGCCTATCACAAATCCCAGTTTGCTGATCTCAGTGTAGATAATCTTAGGGAGGTAGGGATTCCGATTGGAATATCTATGGGCAAACTGTATCCCGCGGATCCTGGCCATAGCCCACTTGCCGCCGTTACTCTTCTAGAAAAGAACGTGGCCGCCGGAAATTCCGGAATGTGGATAGGTTCTACTGATGGTACTGTTAAACAGGTATGGTTAAACGGAAAATGGATTATAAATGCGAATGACGGCATTAATACCGGAGAGAGTTATCCTGACGTAGCAGAATGGATACACTCAATAAGTTCGCATGGCGTGACACAGGCTGAGCTCAACGGGCTTGACGCAGTTATGCTTGAGGCCATAGAGCAAGGGACGATTAAGGGGTGCTCCTTTCTTGTGGCACACAAGGGAGAAATCGTCTACAAAAAGGCGCACGGAGCCTTCACAACGGCGGAACAGGTTCCGCTGGCATCGGTCTCCAAACCCTTTGCCGCATCCGTCATAATGGTCCTGGTTGAACAGGGAAAGCTGAAGTTGGACGATCCGGTGGAGAAATACCTGCCGGAATTCAAAGGGATACGGGTAAAAGGCAGCGAGACGCCGGCGCGGCCGATGACCATTCGCCATGTGCTTTCGCACATGGCGGGATTTTGGGGAAACAAGGGCATCAGTCGCGAGAAGATAGGGCTCATCCGCGATTTTCGCCAGACCCTGGAAGAATCGGTCAAAGGCGCTGCGCAGTACGATCTCATACACGAGCCTGGAACGAAATGGACATATTCCGGAATCGGATATTGCGTGGCGGGCCGTGTCGCGGAAGCCGCTCTTGGCGACCAATCGTTCGAGAAGGTTGCACAGGACGCCTTGTTTCGCCCCCTGGGTATGACTAGTACATCCTTTAAGCCCACGGAATTACGCCCCTTCATCCTGGTGGGTGGGTCGCTGAGATCCACGCTGGACGATATGGCTGCGTTCGGCCAGATGCACCTGAACGACGGCGTATACAACGGAAAGCAAATCCTTTCCAAGGCGTCTGTAACCGAGCAGCGGAAACTGCAGATACCTGAAGAACGCTTCAGGGCCCCCGGACTGGGATGGCACCGGGACCTTCCTGATGATGACGGCTTGGCCGATCTCGTTTTTATCAGCGGTGCGTTCGGGGCGCATTTGCGGGTTGACCGAAGGCAACAAACGGTGACCGTCTTTTTGACTCGTTCGACCGTACGAAAAGCCGTGGGCATATTTGAAGGCCTTAATCAACACGTCGAACAGATATTTCCGGTGGCGAATGATCGTTGATCGTATAAAAGAGGCGGGCGAATGACGAAATCTGATCGATGTCCACCTTGCCACCCAGCTTAGCTTTGGCGGGTCAGGACACGCCATAGTTCGCCTCAGCAAGTTTGGTATCAAGCCATTCGTAGGAGCATTCGACGAGATTTCCGTCTGGGCACGCGGGCTTACCGATGCAGAAGTTGCGGAATTGGCAAAATAAGGAAAATCTGAAATGAAAGCAAAGAAGCAAACAACGATACTATTTCTGGCAGTTTCTCTATTGTGCGTGGTAGGCAAGACGAGTGAAGGAAAGGAGTCCGGCCGGCAGGACGGGAAGCCGAATATATTGTTTATCGCTATCGATGATTTAAATGACTGGACTGGCATGCTGAAGGGCAACCCTCAGGCCAAAACGCCTCACACGGATAAGCTGGCTTCCCGAGGAATGGTTTTCACGAATGCGTATTGCGCGGCTCCCGCTTGCGGTCCTTCAAGGTCTGCCATCATGAGCGGGATCCGTCCTTCGACATCGGGAAATTATGTGAACAAAAATTCGCTTACAAAAAATCCGATACTGAATAACTCGGTTCTATTGCCCGAGTTTTTTCAACAGAATGGATACTATGTTTGCGGCGCCGGTAAATTGTTTCACGGCGCTCATTTTAGAACAGAGCTAAAAGGGCGGGGCTTTGACGAGTATTACCCGAGTATGAAACAGGATCTCCCTCCCTGGGAGATGAAATTTTCCAAACCCCAGCCCCTGAGCGGGGTAAAGTTAAGTAGGTACGCCGACTGGGGCCCTTACCATCCAGACGTTACCATAGAGGATACCTGCGATGGGAAAACAGCGAAATGGGCAGAAGAGAAACTGCTTGGGGGTGAGCTGAAAGAACCGTTCTTTTTAGGCGCCGGCATCTTCGAGCCGCATTTACCCAATTATACGCTCCAAGAATACTTCGATAAGTTTCCGCTGGAGGATATCAAGCTTCCGGAAGGTTACAAAGAGGATGATCTGGATGATGTATCCGGGGTATGCCTGACGATGGGACATCCGGGCTGGTACAAGAAAATCGTCGATGCAGGACAGCGGAAATCGGCTATCCAGGCTTACCTGGCATGCACTGCCATGGTGGATGACCTGATTGGCCGGATTGTTGGGGCGCTCGAGAAATCTAAATATGCCGACAATACCATTATTGTGTTGTGGAGTGACCATGGATGGCAGCTTGGTGAGAAAGAGCGTTGGACAAAATTCGCCCTGTGGGAAAGAGCCACAAAGGTAAACCTGGTATGGGTTGTGCCTGATGTGACAAAGCCGGGTTCAATATGTGACAGACCAGTAAACTTACTTGATATCTACCCGACGCTTGCCTCCCTGACCGGCTGCAAACCACCTGAAAGACAACTGGAAGGGAACGATCTCACAGTATTAATGAAAAACCCTGAGGCCTCATGGGACAAAACTACTTTAACCGCTTACGGGTACAAGAATTATAGCATTCGGTCCGAACGGTACAGGTATATCGTTTATGCTGACGAAACGGAAGAGCTGTATGATCATGAGAAGGATAAGTGGGAATGGCATAACCTCGCGAAAAATCCTGAATGTGCCCATATAATAAAAGAGATGCGCAAAGGGATTCCGGCTCATCATGAGCCGACTGGCGCCGCATCTGGAAGCGGACGTAATGCCCGATAGATCGATGGATGAGCCTTGTCGCCATTCAACAAGTACGAACATAGAGGAGCCAAAAGGAACTATGAACGAATTACACAACCCCAAACGAGAACTGCATCGTCGCGCCTCTTGTGCAAACAATCTGAAGCAGATTGGCTTTTCACTGAAACTGGCGCCCGTCTCAATTTTGCTTTTAGTTATAGCGACGTTCTTGCCTCTGGCGGCCCCCGCGCAGTCTTCTGATGGAACGGATCAGTTTCTCCTGCAGGTGGCAGCGCCGAATCGGACTGTCGGGTCCGATGATCGCCCGAACGTCCTCTTCATTATTGTAGACGACCTGAACGTGGCGCTGGGGTCATACCTAGACTCGGCGCCTCATCCACATTACGCCACAGCGAAAACGCCCAACCTCGACCGGCTCGCTGCACAGAGCGTTCGCTTCAAGTACGCCTATGTACAGAACCCAGTCTGCAATCCATCTCGCGCTTCTATCCTGAGTGGCCTCAGACCGTCTTCAACCGACATTCATGGCAACAACACGTACCCGCGGACCAAACTCGGCGACGACTTGCGCTTGCTGCCCGAGCATTTCCACGATCAGGGTTATTTCACAGCCCGGGTCGGCAAGATCTCGCACAACACCTTCGAGCATGCAATCAGCTGGGACGTTTCGAAGTTTGCGCTGTCGCGAGAGCCTGAAATTCGCTTCCATTTCCCGGGCTACCTGCCCGGTATCGGCCTTTCGAAGGTACGCCACAACACCTGGACGAAGGGGTCGGAAGACGGAATGTCGCGAGCCGAAGTCGCAAAGGGGCGTCGGGGAGGCCTGTCGCTATCCTGGCGCGCGACAACTGAATCCCCACGCATGACGCCGGACGGGACGACTGCAACGCGCATCATCCAGTTGCTGGCGGAGAACAGGGGCAAGCCTTTTTTCATTGCCGCCGGCTTTCATACCATGGGTGGGACCGGCCACGTTTTTCGCGAAGCATCCTGTCGACAAGATCGAGCTTCCGAAAACGCCCCCGGATGATACGAAAGACATCCCGGACCCGGCATCCGAGATTTACAAGGACGACGCAAGCCACACGGATCGGCAGAAGAAGCAGGCAATCGCCGCCTACCATGCCATGGTCACCATGATCGACTCGTATGTCGGCGAGCTTCTCGATGCCTTGAAACTGCTAGAGTTGGACAATTCTACCATCGTTGTTTTCACCAGCGATCATGGTTTTCATCTCAACTAACATGGCGGCCTTTGGCGAAAGTCCACTCAGTTCGAAGAGTCGACGCGCGTGCCGCTGATCGTGCGCTTGCCCAAAGGTCAATTCGCGGGTCAGGTCGCAGGCGGATTCGTCGAACTGGTCGACCTTTATCCGACGCTAGTGGATCTCGCGGGACTTCCGAACCCCGCGCATGCGCTCGAAGGCACAAGCTTCAAGCCGCTACTTGAAGATTCGGATCAGGAATGGAAGTCGGCGGCATTCTCGGAAAAAAGGCGTGAGGGCTTCCACGGACGTACCCTGCGGGAAAAACGCTACCGATACACGGAATGGACGCCGTTACCGGGCACCCATGGCGAGACTATGCGGGAACTTTACGACCTTGAGAAAGACCCTTTCGAATACAACAATCTTGCGGTAACCGGGGCACATGATGCTCTTATCGCAGAACTCTCCCGTCGCCTTGAAGCCGGTTGGCGAGCGGCGTTACCGTGAGTACGAAGACCTCGATACATACATTACGAAACATCTAGCCCCAGAACAAGCATACTCTAAATGGCTTCACTCCGTTTGACATACAAAAAGGCTCGAAATGCCTGATTCGATGCAATATCATGTGTGTGTACCAAACAATGTCACTGCATGAAAGGAGGCATTTCGAGTGAAAAAGAGAATCGCAGCGAGGAAAGTGTATCTACGAGTTATCCACTAAAACATATTTGATCGGCCCGCCCGGGCACGCTTGTTCTGGGACTAGGGGACATCATGTCTCCCAAATGTTACCACAGACACTGATTTTTCATCTATTGAGTCCTAACAAATGTCAATTTTTTGGACTCTATTTGCAAATTTGGTGTTTTTGGTGACAAGACGGAGTCAAGGCATCACCATATAGTTTTAGCCCTTTTCAGTTCCTGAAAGAGGTGACTTTGAGTGTGTTCTATTACTTTTCACAATCTTCAATTTGTGCCGGCTGCCTTCGCCACTCATTGGCTTTTTCAGGTTTGTTCCCAACTTCGTAGAGGCCGATTAGAATTATAGATTTCAAGAACTCCATATATTCTGTATAATGCGATGATTAAAAAGGCTCATAGGATGAGAAAACAGATGAACGGCACAAGACGTACCTTTATGAAAGCAATCAGCATTGGGGCTGCAGGTGTTGTATTCCCTTCTTTTATTTTTGGCAAAGACCATTCCAAACAAAACCAAAAGCCCAACGTGATTATTATCCTGACGGATGACCATCGCTTCGACGCCATAGGCTTTATGGGGCATCCCTTTCTTGAAACCCCCCACATGGATCGGATGGCAAGAGACGGCGTTCATCTGGCCAATGCCTTTGTGACTACCAGTCTGTGTTCACCCAGCCGGGCTTCTATTCTCACGGGCCTGTATGCTCATAATCATGGCGTCATCGACAATTACAATCCCGTCCCCGAAAGCTTGAAGTTTTTCCCGGAATATCTGCAGAACGCCGGCTATGAGACGGCCTTTGTCGGGAAATGGCATATGGGAGGCGAGCACGATGAGCCGCAACGTGGATTCGACTATTGGCTCAGTTTTAAGGGACAGGGAACGTACTGGGCCGACGGCCACGGCACAAGTCGCGTTGTACCTCAGACGAGTTATGACGGATTCAACATTAACGGAAACCGGGTCCCACAGCACGGATACATTACGGATGAACTGACAGACTATGCCATTTCATGGCTCAAACAAAGGAAAGGCAGCCGACCCTACATGCTGTTTCTATCGCACAAGGCCGTTCACTCCGATTTTGTTCCCGCAGACCGTCATCGCGGCAGATATGCAAATAAAATGATGCCCCCGCCCCGAACCCTGGATAATAACAGGGAGAACTATCAGGACAAGCCCATGTGGCTCAAGAACCAACGCAATAGCCGGCATGGAGTTGATTTTGCCTATAATCTGAAGGATTTTGATTTGAGCGCATACTATCGGCGCTACTGTGAAACACTCTTGGCCGTCGATGAAAATCTTGGAAGGATCCTGAAATATCTGGAAGACAAGGATGAGCTGAAATCGACCGTGATCGTCTATATGGGCGATAACGGGTTTCAATTTGGCGAGCATGGATTGATCGATAAACGCACGGCGTACAGAGCCTCAATTCGGATTCCTCTTTTAGTCATGTGTCCGGGACGATTTCGCGCGGGATCGAAGATTTCTCAGATGGTTGCAAACATTGATATCGCCCCGACGATTCTGGAATTAGCGGGGATCGAGCCGCCGGAGCACATGGATGGAAAGAGCTTCGTGCCTCTTTTGATGGGAAAGCAAAGCCCCTGGCGTGACGAATTATTGTACGAATATTACTGGGAACGCAATTATCCTCACACACCTACGAATCATGCGATACTGACGGACCGCTATAAGTTCATTCGGTATCATGGTATTTGGGATTTGGACGAATTATATGACATGCAATCGGATCCGGAGGAGACCAGAAACTTAATCAACAATCCCGTTCATCAGGGACTCGCAAGACATTTGCGAGAGCGCTTGTTCGAACTCCTTCGAGACACACAGTGCTCCTCTCTGCCGTTACTTCCGGATCGCGGTTCCTGGTTTCCGTGGCGCCTTCGGGAGGGTGCAGAAAGCGCTGATTTCCCCGAAGCATTCTTTCAGAAACCTCAACCTTGAAAATTCATGAAGACCGGGATACTTTAGAATTGTGCGAAGAAAATGAAATCGAATTATTGATATCTGAAGGAGAATTAATCGTGACAAAAGACTTGAAATTCAGAATGCGAAGCACTAATGTCGCTCAGAATACCATTGAGCGAAACACCTCCTCTTATAGCGTGGTGCTTTGCCGATGGCTATGGATGATCGTTGTTGTTTCCTCGATGTATTATGGTCATGTTTGCGCTGCAGAGCGCCCCAACGTTCTTTTTCTGATCTCCGACGACTTGAACAACTCCTTAGATTGCTATGGCCATCCAATCGTGAAGACGCCCAACATCGACAAGCTGGCCGAACGTGGCGTTCGGTTCGAGCGAGCCTACTGCCAGTTCCCGCTGTGTGGTCCAAGCCGAAACTCGATGCTCACAGGCTTACATCCCAACAGCACCGGGATACTGGCGAACTCGCAGATTTTTCGTCAAACGATTCCTTCCCATCATAGCTTGCCGCAGTCCTTCCGGCTTGAAGGATACTTCGCCGGTCGCATCGGCAAGCTGTATCACTATAATGTGCCGAAGTCTATTGGCACCAACGGACACGACGATCCCGGCTCGTGGGAACTGGAGCTGAATCCCGCGGGCTGCGACCGTTTGGAAGAGGAGCCGCACATCTTCAGTCTCAAGCCCGGGCAGTTCGGCGGCACATTAAGCTGGTATGCCTCGCCGAAGAGCGATCAGTACCACACGGATGGGCTGCTCGCGGCCGATGCCGAGTGGGTCCTGGAGCGTTGCGCGCGACGAAAGGATCGCCCGTTCTTCCTTGCTGTCGGATTCTATCGTCCCCACACACCCTATGTGTCCCCAAAGCCCTATTTCGATCGTTATCCCAAAGAGCAAATACCCGTCGTTCGCGGTGTGAAGGAGGATCAGGCCGATTTGCCGTCCCCGGCGCTGGGCAGTTACAAAAGAGAACAGGACAAACTGACTGATGAGCTGCGCCGCCAGTGCGTTCAGGCTTATTATGCCAGCATCACGTTCATGGATGCCCAGGTCGGTCGCGTGCTCGATACGCTGGACCGGCTGGGTCTGGCGGACAACACGATCGTCGTATTCACCAGCGACCATGGTTATCACCTGGGCGAGCATGGGTTGTGGCAAAAAATGAGCGTCTTTGAGGAAAGCGCGCGCGTGCCGCTCATCATCGCGGCTCCCAGGATGGGTGTGAAAGGTGGCGTCGCCCGCGATCCGGTAGGACTTATTGATCTGTACCCTACACTGGCCGAACTCTGCGGTGTCAACGCTCCAGAAAACCTCCAGGGCCAGAGCTTGGTGCCCATGCTCAAAGATCCGTCCGCTACAGGCCGCGGCTGGGCGATCACCCAGGTCTCGCGTCGGGTCCGCAGGAAGCAGGATGGCCGTTTTTACGGTTATAGCTTGCGTACGCCACGGTGGCGGTACACGGAATGGGCGGAAGGTAAGCAAGGCCGTGAACTCTACGACCATGATGCCGATCCGCGAGAACTCACGAATCTCGCCGCCAATTCCGCCTATGCGCAAACAGTCGCCCGACTCTCCGGACAACTACGCAAAGCCGTGCAACAGACGTTCCCAGCCTCCGGCGAAACGCCAGCACTTCGGCCCGCCATGTGGGCGCCGAATCTAACCCATCCCTAACCGGCAGAATATCACTTGTTTGGAGACAGGAATCAGCAATGAAAAAACTGGCCGCATCTGCGTGGATAGGTTTGGGATTTACGGGACTGGCTATTCTGGTCACCGTGCTGCTGCATTCCTCACCAACGGTGCGCCAGGCCCTTGCAGGATCGACCAGTTGCCGGGAATGCCACGAGGAGTTCTATGAACTCTGGTCAACGTCACATCACGGCCTGGCGATGCAACCCTATACGATCGAATTCGCACGCCGGAATCTAACGTCCAACCAGACTCCTGTCCGAATTGGAGAGCATACGTACATCCCGTGCATAGGGGAAAACGAAGGCTGGATTCTTGAACGGAAACCCGGTGGTCAGATACGACACCGCATTGTGCACGTCATGGGTGGCAGAAATATCTACTATTTTCTAACGCCGATGGAACGTGGACGCCTCCAGACGTTGCCCGTAGCGTATGACCTTCGAGCCAAGGAATGGTTCGACACGGCGGCCAGCGGCGTTCGCCATTTTCCGGGCGCCGAAAGCGATGCCCCGTTGCACTGGACCGATCCGGCATACACCTTCAACACGTCCTGCTACAGTTGCCATGTCAGTCAACTGGCCAAGAACTATGACGTGAAGATGGACACCTACCGAACGACATGGGCAGAGCCGGGGATCAACTGCGAGGCCTGTCACGGACCGGGGCAAGAACATATAGATGTTTGCCGCTCCGCCAAAACAGGCGAGGTGCCCGAGGATATCCGGATCATCAGCACCAGAAGCTTTTCAACCAGGCAGACCAACGCGATGTGCAACTCCTGCCACGCCAAGATGAGCCCGGTCAGCGCCTCTTTCGGGCCGGGTGATCGGTTCTTCGATCATTTCGATCTGATAACCCTGGAACATCCTGATTTCTATCCCGATGGGCGGGACCTCGGAGAGAACTATACGATGACAACTTGGCGGATGAGCCCGTGCGTCAAAGCCGGATCGTTGGACTGTACGCATTGCCACACGTCCAGCGGGCGCTATCGATTCAAGAACGCGGAGAATCCGAATGCGGCGTGCTTGCCGTGTCATCAGGAACGGGTGGAGAATGTCGCGGACCACACGCACCATGATGTGGACGGCACGGGTAGTCAATGCGTAGCCTGTCATATGCCCACGACCGAGTTTGCCCGCATGACGCGCAGCGATCATTCCATGCGCCCGCCGACGCCCGCGACCACTCTTGAATTTGAATCTCCTAATGCATGCAACCTCTGCCATGAAGATAAAGACGCAGCCTGGGCAAACGATCATGTGAAGAAGTGGCATAAGAAAGATTATCAGCGTCCTGTACTCGAGCACGCAAGTCTCGTGGATCAAGCCCGCCGAGGGAACTGGGATCGACTGGAGGCAATCCTGGCGTATATAGGTTCACCGGACCGGGATGAAATTGTTGCCACGTCCCTGCTTCGCTTGTTGAGCAACTGTGAATCGCAAACGAAATGGCCGGTGGTTATTCAGATCCTCCAGAAGGATGCTTCGCCTCTGGTTCGGGCCGCTGCCGCCCAGGCGCTGGAGGGATACGTTACAGATAAATCCCTCAGAATACTGGCCAAAGCGACCGGCGATGAGTACCGCCTCGTACGCGTGAGAGCCGCTACGGCATTATCTGATATTAGCATCGAGCAGCTTCCGAGCGAGTATCAGGCATCCGTCAAACATGCCACAGGGGAACTGCTGGAGGCACTCGGGGCACGCCCTGATGACTACGCATCCCATTATAATCTGGGCAATTTTTACATACGGCGTCTCGACCAGGAAAAGGCTCTGACTTCTTACGAGACGGCCATCAAACTGCGGCCGGACTTCGTGCCGCCTTATGTGAACATCGCATTTATCCATAATTCCGTAGGCCTGAATGACAAAGCTGAAGCGTCTTTCCGTAAGGCGATCGCCCTTGATCCGAACAATGCGATTGTACACCTGAATCTTGGGATGCTGCTCGGGGAGATGAAACGACCGCAAGAGGCAGAAAGAGCCTTTCGCGCCGCGCTGACGGCCGATCCGAACCTGGCTGCCGCCGCTTACAACCTGGGCGTCCTGTTGGCATCTGATCAGCCCTCCGAATCGCTGCAATGGTGCCGCAAGGCGTACCTGTTGCGCCCGAACGAAGGAAGATATGGCTATACCTATGCGTTCTACTTATTCCAAAAAGGATCGGTGGAACAGGCTATCACCGTCCTTACCGACATGACTCGTCGAAATGTTCCTTACGGTGATGCCTATATATTGCTGGCGACCCTTCATCTGCAACGGGGAGAGCCGGACAAGGCTGTCGAAGTGTACTTATCCGGCTATCGCAACATGAGACTTTCGCAACAGGAAAGAGAAGCCTTCAGAGCAGCGATGTGGAAACTGCGGCAAGGATTATAGACACAAAGAGATGATACGATCCGGCAAACATTATGTATCGTAAGGTGTTGAATGATTATGAACGACAAAAAGAATATATGGCTCGCTTATGCTCTGATCTGCTTTTGTCTCCTATCGTGCACAGTTGCCGAAGACCCCGGACCGAATCTGGTTTTCATCCTTGTTGATGACCAGGGTTACTACGATCTCGGTTGTTACGGCGGGGCCGAATTCGATACGCCGCACATTGACCGGATGGCTGAGGAAGGGGTGCGGTTCACGGATTACTATGCTGCAGCGCCGATTTGCAGTCCATCACGAGCCGGCATTCTAACCGGATGCTATCCGCGTCGAATTGGGCTGGCTACCTGGGTTTTGCGTGCGGATTCGCGGAAGGGAATTCATCAGGACGAACTGACTCTACCGGAACTGCTTCAGACATCCGGCTACACTACCGCGTGCATCGGCAAATGGCATCTCGGATTTCAGCCACCATTTTTACCTCAAAAACAAGGATTCGATCATTACTTCGGACTACTGCACAATCTTGATCCGGTCGAAACGGTTTATTTTAAGGATACAGGAGGCGTCCCGCTGATGCGCAACGACCAGGTCGTGAAACGACCGGTCGATCCGGCGGAATTGACTGAGATGTATACTGACGAAGCGATCCGCTTCATTCGCAAAAACAAACAGCGTCCGTTCTTTCTATACCTGGCTCATACCATGGCACACAAGCCGATGGGAGTCACGGATGATTTCAAAAACAAGTCTCGGTTCGGTCTGTATGGGGACGTAATTCAATGTCTCGACCATCATGTCGGGCGGCTTTTCGACACATTGAAAGATTTAGACATAGCTGATCGAACGCTGGTCGTTTATGCCTCTGATAACGGTCGAGGACCGGGACGAACACCGGCCCAGCCCCTCCGTGGTTCAAAGCTCACGACATGGGAGGGCGGTATTCGCGTGCCCTGTATCGTTTGGGGCCCCGGTCTTGGCGTGAAATCCGGCCAAACCTCCTCACAGATCGTACATGCTATGGATTGGTACCCGACCTTTGCGACTTTCGCAGGGATAGAAGTTCCCGCCGGGCGGATCATCGACGGACGAGACATCCAACCACTGCTCGCTGGCCGTTGTCAAACGATTCCTTCTCCGACAGCAAATTTATCCCTCAATGCAAAGATACCTTTACGACGCCCCTGGAATCCTCCTGAGGAATGGGCGCACATCGTGACACAGGATGAATATCACCAGGCCTTCTTCTATCACGATAGCCTCGGTGCGCTATCTGCTGTGCGATGGGAGAAGTGGAAGCTGCGCCTGAATCCCAACTTAGAGCTTTGTGATTTGGAACAAGATCCCGGCGAAACAACACCCGTACGCAACGCCAAAATCGTCCGGAAACTGCGGGGCATGGCCATCCTTTTTCAGGAAGAGATGCGCATCGGCACGCGACCCGCAGGCGAACTCATGCCTTTGCATTGATTGACAGCTCAGTGCAATAAATCGCTATAGTTCCCAAACCGATAACGGTTATCGTTCGTTTATTGTCGCAAAACAAGGCTATTTGTGATAAACTGACGTCGGTTAGATATCACAGAGGCAGCCAAGACAAAGGGCAGTATATTGAGATCGACATCGCCGACCGCTGGTCCAACCGTCTCCTCGGCGACCGGCAGACGCCGGATAGGGATGTATGAAATCTGCAATGGTAATCGGTCTTCTCGAAGGAAAAGTGTACAAGACCGGCCGCTATAAATCTAGTACCGGACACGATCCCGGTAAACTCCTGCCCTCCGGTTTGCTGGGGGGTCTGTACACATCCTGGTCCGCCGGAACTGAATAAAAGGAGATAGACAATGCAAACAGTGTTTTCTTATGTTTTTGCCGGCCTGATGCTTTTATCAACGCTTGCAGCAGCCGACACCCTGGAAAGTAGCTTTCGGAATCCTCCAGACTCGGCTCGGCCGGGGGTATACTGGTATTTTATGGACGGAAACCTGGATCGCCGGGAGATGGTTAAGGATCTGGAGTCCATGAAAGAGGTCGGGCTTGGAAATCTGGTCTTTCTGGAAGTGAATGTGGGTGTGCCACGCGGGCCGGTCAAGTTCATGAGCGACCAATGGCAGGATTTTTACGCCAACGCCGTACATCATGCCGAACGACTCGGCATAGATATTACCCTGGGCGCAGGTCCGGGCTGGACTGGAAGCGGAGGGCCTTGGGTCAAGCCCGAACAGTCGATGCAGCATCTGGTATTCAGTACGGTCGAAACCAGTGGACCGAGGAAATTCGATGGTATCCTCCCCATGCCTGAACAGCGAAGCACCACTTGGCACAAGATGCGCAGTCCTTTCTATGAGGATGTAGTAGTTTACGCATTCCCGAAGTGCGATCCCGTTATCGATGACATTAATGAGAAAGCGTTGTACGAACGCAATCCCTACACCTCGATGAGAGGCGTCAAGCCATACCTGCCTGCATCGTCGAGCATCCCGAAGCAGGATGAGTCAAACGTTATTGATCCTGCCAGGATGATTGACTTAACCGACCACATGGGGCCAAAGGGTCGGCTGAAATGGGACGTCCCGGCTGGAGAATGGACCGTTATGCGCATGGGACGTCGTTCCACCGGTGCAAGCACCCGGCCGGCGCCGGAACCGGGCATAGGTTTTGACCACGACAAATTCGACAAAGCAGCGTTGGAAGCTCATTTCGAGAACTATTACGGCAAGCTCTTGGAGAAGGTAGGGTCGCGTGCTAAGAAGCATGGGTGGACCACGGTTCACCTGGATAGTTGGGAAATGGGTGCACAGAATTGGACGCCGAAGCTCCGTGAGGAATTCAAGGAACGCCGCGGTTACGATCCGAAGCCATACTTCGTGACATTCAGCGGACGCGCTGTAAGGAGTGTTGAGGTATCGGAACGCTTTCTATGGGATGTACGCATGACAGCACAGGAACTCGTATTGGAAAACTATGCGAGATATCTGAAAGCACTGGGTCACAAACACGGTTTTGAACTCTCCATAGAACCGTACGACATGAATCCCACGGCCGATCTGGATCTGGGTGCTGTGGCCGATGTGCCCATGTGTGAGTTCTGGAGCGCCGGATTTGGGTTTGATTCGTCCTTCAGTTGCATTGAAGCAGCTTCCATCGCCCACACCATGGGCCGGTCGATCGTATCGGCTGAAGCATTTACAGGCAGGGATCAATGGCAGCAGTATCCCTGGTCGATGAAGAACCAGGGCGACTGGGCTTTGTGCATGGGAATCAACCGATTTGTTTTCCATACATTTGCGCATAAGCCGCTTGGTGATGAATATCGTCCGGGTATGACCATGGGCCCTTACGGCGTGCATTGGGACCGGGGCCAGACTTGGTGGCCCATGGTAAAGGATTATCACACATATATAGCCCGCTGCAGCCATCTGCTCAGGCAGGGTGTTACGGTCTCCGATATCCTGTATCTAACACCCGAAGGCGCTCCTCACGTCTTTCGTGCTCCGGCCAGCGCATTAAAGGGCACAGGACCGCTTGCTGACAAAAAGGCTTATGGTTTTGATGGCTGCTCACCGAATATCCTGATGGACAGAGCGGAAGTCAAAGATGGACGCATTGTATTCCCTCGCGGGACTTCGTATCGCCTGATGGTATTGCCGGAATTTGAAACCATGACGCCGAAACTTCTGACAAAGATCACCGGGTTGGTAAAGATCGGCGCGACGATTGTCGGCTCGCCGCCTGTAAAATCACCAAGCCTGTCAGACTATCCGAAATGTGATGACGAGGTACGAAAGCTTGCAAAGGAACTCTGGGGCACCCTGGAAAGACCTGCGGAAATAATCAAACGAAAATACGGCCAAGGCACCCTCTACTTCGGCGGCTCTAAACCTAAGGGACTCTACCCTGATTATTACGGTACTGCTTCGGTTCTGAAACAGATGGGTGTCAGCGAAGATTTCACATCCACCGGCCCGGTGCGTTACGGACACCGCACCGCAAAACAGCAGGAAATCTACTTCGTCTCAAACAAGTCCGGCGAACCCATCCAAGCCGATTGCACATTCAGAGTTGCAAAGTCCAAACCGCAATTGTGGAATCCGGTAACGGGTCAAAGACGTGCCCTGCCGCAGTACAAAATCCAAAATGGTTTAACAACGATACCTTTGGAATTCGCTCCGTTCGAAAGTTACTTTGTTATCTTCCCTCGTAAGAAATCCGCACATCTGCCGGTCATTGCCGAGAGTGTCAATTTCCCGGCGGCAACTTTGGCAAGAATCCTGGACGGTGCATGGGATGTAAGTTTCGATTCAAAATGGGGCGGACCTGAAAAGGTGACGTTCGACACGCTTGACGATTGGACATCAAGAGAAGAAAAAGGAATCAAATACTACTCCGGTATCGCTACGTACAAGAAGAATTTTGACTATTCTCACAAGGCAGGCAAGCGGGTTTATCTCGATCTTGGAACGGTTCATGATCTGGCGCGGGTTAAACTCAATGGGAAGGATCTTGGTGTGATCTGGTGCTCGCCGTGGCGGGTAGATATCACAGAAGTTGTCAAGACAAAGGGCAATGTACTGGAGATTGACATAGCCAACCGCTGGCCCAACCGTCTTTTCGGTGACCAGCAGGCGCCGGATGGGAATGTACGAACCGTGCAATGGAAATCCGGCTTTCTCGAAGGAAAAGTGTACAAGACCGGCCGCTATACCTTCACCACGGGACGCGGTCCGGGTAAACTCCTGGCCTCCGGTCTTCTGGGGCCTTTACGCATCCTGGTCAGTCAGAACTAAATATGAGGAGATAGACAATGCGAACAGTTTTTTCTTATGTTTTTACCGGTCTGATGCTTGTATCAACGCTTGTAGCAGCCGACACCCTGGAAAGTAACTTTCGGAATCCGCCGCGTCAGGTCGGGGTTCGTTGCTGGTGGTGGTGGCTCAACAGCAATGTCACCAAAGAGGCGATCACCCGGGACCTGGAGGCCATGCACGACAAGGGCTTCAGCGGAGCGATGATCTTTGACGCGGGAACCGAACTGCGATGGGGGCCTGATAAAAACGTTCCTAATGGCCCGATGTTTTCCAGTCCGGCATGGACCGAACTCTATCTTCATGCGCTTAAGGAAGCCAAACGCCTCGGCTTGGAATTGGGCCTCTCCATACAGAGCGGCTGGAATCTGGGCGGCCCCTTTGTCACGCTGGACGACAAAGCCAAACAGATCACCTGGTCGGAGGTTCATGTGGAAGGACCGGCCCGGATCAAACAGACGCTGCCTGTTCCCAAGGCCAACTACAATTACTATCGTGATATCTGCGTCTTGGCTTATCCTGAAAGAATCCTGACTTCAGGGAAAACCCGAAAGCCCATAAGCCACCTGACAGCCAAATCCGGCGCACGTGAGCTGGGTGGATCGGCGCCGGATTGCCGTTTTCTTCTGAATGATCAGCCTGCTGTAGAGGGCGAAGAAGACGCGTTGCTTGGGGACATCATTGACATTACCAATAGACTGAGCAAGAACGGTATGTTAACGTGGAAAGCGCCTGGGGGCAAATGGACGATCCTGCGTCTCGGCTATACCCCGACCAAGGCGCATGTTGCGACGTCGAGCGACAACTGGAAGGGGCATGTCATCGACTATCTCAGCAGGGATGTCTTTGATCGCTACTGGTATAAGACCGTCGATCCGTTACTTCAAAAGGCAGGTCCTATGGCCGGCACTGTATTGAAGCAACTGGAAACCGATAGTTGGGAATGCGGCGGCATGAACTGGAGCCCGGGATTTGCCGAGGATTTCAAGCAATACTGCGGCTATGATATCATCAAGTATCTGCCCGTTGTGGCCGGCAAGATTGTCGAGAACCGCGCGGTTAGTAATGCGTTTCTGGCCGATCTGCGAAAGACCATTGCCCACTGTGTCTCGGAAAATCACTACAAGCGCTTTGCCGAGCGCGCGGCACGATACAATATGGGGATCCAACCCGAATGTTCCGGCCCGCATGCCGCCCCACTCGATGGGATCACCAACTACAAGCACAGTGACATTGTCATGAGCGAGTTCTGGATCCCCTGCCCGCATCGGCCCAGGCCCGAGAACCGTTTTTACATCAAGCAGGCCTCTTCGGCAGCCCATATCTACGGTAAACAGATCGTCGGCGCAGAGTCCTTTACCTCCCTGCGCAAACCCCACTGGGGTGTCGAATTGTGGTATGACATGAAACCACATATGGACTTCGAATTCTGCGAAGGCCTGAACATGATCTTCTTCCATACGTTTACCTGCTCGCCCCGGGAGATGGGTATTCCGGGGCAGGAGTACTTTGCCGGCACGCACGTCAACCCGCAGGTGACCTGGTGGGATCTTTCGGAACCGTTCATGAACTACATGAACCGTATTCAAGCCGTCGTTCAGCGCGGCACCTTCGTGGCCGATGTCCTGTATTACTATGGCGACCACGTGCCCAATATTGCCGTGCACAAGGGATTCAACCGGGCCGGCGCCTTGCCCGGTTACGATTTCGACGTGACCAATGAAGAAGTTTTACTGAAGTTGTACGTTGTTGATGGCAATGTTGTGGTTCCCAGCGGGCTTAGCTATCGCGTGCTGGCTCTGCCGGATCACAGGATCCTGTCCCTGGCGGTCCTGGAGAAAATCCAGACATTACTCCAGCAAGGCGCCACTGTGCTGGGGCCGAAACCGGAACGTCTGGTCAGTCTGGTCGGCGGCCAAGCCGCCCAGCGCACATTCCACAAACTCGCCGACAGGCTGTGGGGCAACAATCCGGCAGCAACAGGCCAGAAAAAGGTCGGCAACGGTCGTCTTGTTTGGGGCCAGACGTCCAAACAACTCCTTCAAGGTGACGGCCTTGCCCTGGATTTCGAGGTGCTCGGTGTTGAAAGACAGTCGGATTACCAGTACATCCATTACACCATAGAGGATGCCGACGTGTACTTTGTCTGCAACCAGACGGATCGACCCCAGTCCGTTGACTGCGCGTTTCGTGTTCGCGAAAGACAGCCGGAGTTGTGGGATCCGGTCACTGGGTATATCACCAGGGCGAAGGCCTTTAAACAGACCGAGGAGCGCACGGTTGTTCCGATGCAATTCGATCCCTGTGGCTCCTGCCTGGTCGTTTTCCGCAATGTCATCGACGCCACCCAGCAGGGGACGGAACATTATAACGCCCCGGTGTTGAATACAATCAAAGAGATTCAGGGCCCGTGGCAGGTCGGATTCGATCCGACCTGGGGCGGCCCTGCGTCGGTTGAATTCAAGGCACTGACCGATTGGACGCAACACGCTTCCGAGGGCATCAAGTATTACTCCGGCAAGGCAACCTATAAGACTTCATTTGAATGCGAACCCGCGCGCGGAAAGCGTTACTGGCTGCAACTCAACGAAATCAAGGACGTCGGTATCGCTGCCGTCATGCTCAACAGCAAGTCAATCGGCATCACCTGGACCAAGCCCTTCCGCGTGGAAATCACCGATGCGCTCAGGGCCGGCCGGAACCAACTTCAGATCACGGTAGTCAACTCCTGGCAAAACCGCCTGATCGGCGACCGAGGCAAACCGCAGGAAGAACGCTATACGAAGACCAATATCAAAATCCGTGATGATTGGAAGCTCAGGAAATCCGGGCTTTGGGGGCCGATCGAAATCAGACACGATTGAAGAGAAGAAGAGGATAACCACGAATGGGCAGGGCCAATCGAGACACGAGAGCAACACATTCCCCGAAATGGATTGTGACGGCAGTGCTGGTCTTCGGTAGCATGTTGTTTATCCAGGCGAGTGATCTGTCGAAAGTCGAAGCGAACCACGTTGTGCAAGTGATTTTAGTTTCCGCCGAGACGTATAGGAATCCGTTTGGGGAGACTCGTAAGGGTAATAAGAACTCCCCGCTCAATATGCATCTTCTTCCCAAGGGCGAGTTTGCGGTCGGCAAAGACAAATGGGGCGATATCGTTCGTGTCAATATGCTCAAGATTAACGACTGGTCCAAAGTGCCCGGCGTCAAGTCGATCTCGACGGGAATGGCCACACGGATTTCATCATGCCTTTCGGAGCCTGGCACTGGGGATCCGATTCGATCCTTTGCTTGATGGAAGGCCAACCTGAAGATGCTAAAAGTGAGTTTGAACAATGAAAATAGACAAATGAGCGTAAAAGAATTACAGAAACTCGTCTCGGTGGGTGTTATTGTCGTCAGCGTCCAGGGCATCGGCAAAGCCGACAAGCTGAGGCCCGAAGGTCTCCGTCTCAGAAGTTTAAATAATGGTTCTGTTGAGGTCATCGGCGCAGACGACTCGGGTGTGCTGTACGGCTGTTTGGAACTGGCCGAACAAACCCGCAATGCCGGGGCTGTTCCTGCAAATCTGAATCTGACCGATGCACCCGAGTTCAAGTTGCGCGGGCCATGTATTGGCATGCAAAGGCTCGAGGTGGATCCCTACGAAGGGCAGACACACCCTGGAGATGATCGGGGCGGGAAGCTATGTAATCCTCGGGGTCATCCCTGCTAAGTGAGAAATTTCTGACAACGCGCAATAGACACCAGGACCATCAAAGGAGAATGTTGGTGAACAACAAAACGATCGTATCCGCGCTATTCATGATAGCTCTGTTCGGAATCAGTCGTTTGCCGGCGAATGAACCAGAAGGAACGAACGAGCTTTGCACCGCCGATTGGCCTGGGCAATATGCGAAATGTCGCCCTGTGCCGCTGACCAGAGTCAAGGCCGGCGGCTACCTGGGGAAACGCATCGATCGCAACCCGGCCAGCGTATTGCTCGCCTTGGAAAGCCCGATCCCCAAGGGCTTTGAAGCCGCCGTCATGGGTACTGAACCGCCGAAGTATCGCCTGGCCGCTGACAGGAATGGCACTTCCATAAGACCAAAGCCCGATAAAGATGCAGAAAAACAGGCCTCCGAGCCGAAGAGATTGTTGT